>Ga0364901_10070_pt1 | contig 42919 bp, 41 predicted proteins | sample ExccelJu500002D4_FD_206968 | JGI IMG/M metagenome (GOLD analysis project Ga0364901, IMG submission 206968) | Enriched cells from Trout Bog Lake Hypolimnion, Wisconsin, USA - BchlTB.July09.5000.02.D4 | ecosystem: Environmental > Aquatic > Freshwater > Lake > Hypolimnion/Profundal zone | place: USA...
CTTCATAAATAGCGCTATGAAAAGCCATGTCAGCATCGATTAATGCCCTAACATCACCTTTTTCTGAAACAGCGCGTCCATTCTCAATCAAGGCGGGATCAATGACACACTTCTTCTGCGCCGCTAGTTTTGCTGCTAGCGAGTCAAGTGCACCTCGAACTTCATAGAGTTTGTCGATCCATTCAATATTTAATGCAGTAACTTGAACCCCTCTGCCTGGAGCGTCCTCAACAAAACCATCATTTTTGAGCATGCGTAGGGCCTGTAAGACCGGCAAGCGAGACACATTCATTTGTTCAGCAATTTCTTCCTGAGTAATTCTGGTGCCAGGAGGAAGTGAGCCGTCACTAATGGCGTCAAGCAGGGTTTTATAAACTGCCTCGACATAATCAGTTCTTGCTGGAAGTTTATTAAGTTGAGAAAGCATTAATTAGGAGTTTGTGGGAGCTCAAAAAGCTAGTTTTACACAGTGCGGTTATTGAAAATTTATTATATAATCTGTATACAGTATACGGAATACACAAAATTGTCAAAAAACAGGAGACCCTAATAATGACAACCAAACAAGAGCAAGCAGAAAAGAAGGTTGGTGCATCAGCTGGATCATCGGCATCACCAAAGAAACTGGTGCCATTTGGTGGTTATTACACCAACAAAGTCCCAGGTCACGATCCTGAGTTAACGGAAGTTGGCCCTGGTACCCCAATGGGTGAGTACATGCGTGGGTTTTGGCATCCCGTCTGCATGTCAATTGAGCTGACTGATACACCACGTTTTTTGACAATCTTGGGTGAGGAGTTGGTAGCATTTCGCGATGGGAGCGGTAGAGTTGGTGTGTTGCATGCGCATTGTGTGCATCGTGGTGCATCACTAGAGTACGGTTTAATTCAAGAGCATGGGATTAAGTGTTGTTATCACGGTATGGTATTCGACGTAGACGGCACCTGTTTGAATGCACCCTTTCCCAAAGGGGAAGAGGCAGAAGCTGAAAAATATGCCTGCTCAATTCAGCAAGGTGCTTATAAAGCTTTTGAAAAAAATGGTTTGGTCTTTGCATATATGGGTCCACCAGATAAAGAGCCACCATTTCCAGAGTGGGAGTCAGACTTTACCGTTGCGGAAGGCGACGAGTTAGTTCCTTATAGTAATTTCCAGCATTGTAATTGGTTGCAAGTACAAGATAATGCGGCAGATAATTTTCATACCGCCGAATTGCATGCCGCTAAGAACGTTGTGGGTGGGCACTACCAAGGTACTACATTTGATGAGGTAGGTGCGCCAACCATGGAGGTGCATCCTGATATGCAATTCGTTCCAATTCATGGCGGACGTGGTCTCGCTTGCTCAGGTGCACGCCGTGTCAATAATGATAAATTGTTTATTCGTGTTCAGCATCAAGTGTTACCCAACTTAAGCCTACATGCATACACTTCTGAGGATGGCTCCAATAAAAAATTGTTTAGCCGCTTCCATATTATTCGTTGGACCGTACCAGTCGATGACTTTAATAGCAAAATGATTGGATGGCGAGTAATGGGGCCTGGAATTGATACTCGCGGTATCGGTCAAAAGGAACTGGTTGGTTATGAGTCCATTGATTTCTTAGATGGACAAGTTGCATTGAGAAGAGCAGAGCGCTTTAAAAATCACACAATCAACGATGTCGTTGAGATACCTGCTGATCACAGATCAAGATCTAACTACAAGATGGCTCAATATGCACCTGGTGACTATGAGGCGATCATTAGTCAACGACCCATTGCAATTCATGCCTTAGAAAATCCTACGAAATTTGATGCAGGACCATATCTCTTCAGAAAAATGCTACGTGATGCTGTTCGTGGGTCAAATCCCGCCGCTAGTGCAGAAGCATTTTCTGAATGGCTGAAGGAATTTGGCGGTGCTCCAAATAGCTATTGCTCTGGGAACATTTTTGAGTTGCCTATTGGTGCAACTACTGAAGAAGAAATCGCACAAAGACGCTTTGTTGCAAAAGGGGTAATTGCTATTTTGACCGAGAGTGAGCAATACAAAGGCAAAGAACGTATTGAGTTTGTGAAAAGCAAGATGGAGGAGCTTGAGCAAACAGCCAAAGCCCAATTTAAGCATTAATAAAGGTAATGAAAGAGAAAGGCTGCGTTTGCAGTCTTTCTTTTTTGTGGAGCGAGACAAAAAAGTGGCTGAAAATAAATTACTGCACTTAAAAATAAAACAAATCCGTCAAGAGGCTAGCGGAATTCATTCATTTGAACTCGTTTCTGAAGATGGAAATGCCTTGCCACCATTTGATGCAGGTTCACATATTGATTTGCATTTACCTTCGGGTATCATCCGCCAATACTCTTTGAGTAATGATCCCGCAGAAACTAATCGCTATGTTGTAGGCATATTGCGTGATGAACAAGGGCGCGGCGGCTCAAAAGAAGTTCATGAGGTACTAAGGGTTGGCGATTCATTATTGGCAAGTTACCCGCGCAATCATTTTCAATTGGATGAGTCTGTTAAAAAAGTAATTTTATTGGCCGGGGGTATTGGTATTACCCCTCTTAAGTCGATGGGGCACCGCTTGAAGTCTTTGGGTATCCCATTTGAATTACATTACTGTGCACGCGCTCAAGAAAATATTGCATTTCTTCAAGAGCTCCAGAATTTATCGGACTCAGGTGAGGTGCAATTCCATTTAGATGGCGGTATTCCTGCTAATGGATTGAAGATTTCAGAAATGATTCAAGGGCTTGAGCCAGATACGCATCTGTATTATTGTGGGCCGGAGGGATTTATGAAGGCTTGTGCTCAAGCTGCTAAAGAACGCAGTGATCTTCATGTGCATTTTGAGCACTTTAAAGCCCCAGAGAAAGAAGGGGGCGAAGTTAGATTTGAGTCGGATGGTGGTGGGTTAGCCATTCAAATTCAGAGCACTGGTCAAAGAATAGCCCTATCACGATCGGAGTCTTTAGTTGATGTTTTGGCTAAATTGGGAGTTGTGGTTTCGACCTCATGTCAATCAGGTTTATGCGGCACCTGTAAAACACGCTATATCAGCGGTGATGTAGATCATGGGGACTGTATCTTGAGTGATGCCGAACATGCAGAGTATTTAACGCCTTGTATCTCACATATTAAAAGAGGGACATTGGTTCTCGATCTATAAACTACATTTTTAATATGCTTAAATCCCTTGTCAAAATATAAAAAGATTTACGTGTTGGGCGCAGGTGCGGTTGGATGCTATTTTGGTGGCATGCTGGCACGTGCTGGGCAAGACGTCACATTGATAGGAAGGTCCGAGCGTGTACAGGCTATCAATCAGCTAGGTCTTGAGATGGACTGCAAATCCTTTCAAGAGCTTGTGTATGTAAAGGCCTCTGATGATTTATCTGTTTTGGGCGATGCTGATCTAGTTTTGCTCAGCGTGAAATCTTTAGATACAGAAAAAACTATTCAAGCTATAGCATCAATATTACCCAGCCACGCAGTCATTCTCAGTTTACAAAATGGTGTGGCTAATGTGGATATCGCTACAAAATGGATACCAAATCCAGTATATGCGGCAGTTGTCTATGTCGCTACAGGTATGAGTGGCCATAGAACTATGAAGCATCATGGTAGAGGGGAGCTCTATATTGGTTCACTACAGCCAGCTCAAGAACGGGATCAAGAAAATCTAGCGGCTATTTCTACACTATTTGAAAGTGCTGATGTTCCTTGCTCTATAGCGCAACAAATTAAGAAAGACATGTGGTTAAAGTTCTTGGTGAATTGCTCTTACAATGCAATATCTGGTATTGGTCAAATTACCTACGGAGAAATGGTACGCATTCCCGAGATCCTTCAACAAATTGACCATATCACTGAAGAATTTTTAGCCATCGCTACAGCAGAAGGGGTTCTTATTTCTGCAGCAGAGGCGGTAGAAGCAAATGCCTTGATTGCCTCAACGATGGTCACGCAACGCTCTTCTACGGCACAAGATTTAGCGAGAGGCAAGAAAACCGAAATTGATTTTTTAAATGGCTATATCGTGGAATTGGGTAAGAAGCATGGTATTCCTGTGCCATATAACGAATCGATCTACGCCCTAGTAAAAATGCTGGAGCAATCATAAAGTATGCAAATCAGCAAAGTCAGTTTGAGGATGAATAATCGATGAATACAAAATATTCAACACAGGGTCGCGTTGCAGTTGTCACTGGTGGTGCGCGTGGTATTGGCCTGGCGATAGGACAATGGTTTCTAAATCATGGTTATCGGGTTGCACTCCTCGATATCGATAAAGCAACACTTGATGCCACGATGAAAGCCTTTGGTGGATCTGATGATGTCATTGGCATTCATTGTGATGTATCTAAACCTCAAGAGGTCGACAGCGCTGCCGAGAAAGTCATTTCCGCGTTTGGTCATGTTAATGCTTTAGTCAATAACGCGGGAGTGGCTATATTTAAGCCTGTACTAGAAACATCTTTTGAGGAATGGCGCACCGTACTCAGCACTAATTTAGACGGTGCTTTCATTTGCTCCCAAGTATTTGGTCGATTGATTGTTCAGCAAGGTGGCGGTGCAATTGTGAATATTGCTTCTATATCTGGTTTGAGGGCTAGTACTCTGCGGGTTGCCTACGGTACTAGTAAAGCCGCCCTCATTCAATTGACCAAGCAATATGCAGTAGAGCTAGGCAATTCCAATGTACGCGTGAATGTAATTGCGCCAGGCCCAGTGGATACAGAAATGGCAAAGTTGGTTCATAGTGTGGCGATTCGCTCTGATTATTACGATACGATCCCGCTTGGTCGTTATGGTACCCCGGAGGAAATGGCTAATACGGTCGGTTTTTTATGTAGTGATGAAGCTGCATTTATTAATGGTCAAGTATTGGCGGTGGATGGTGGATTTGAGGCGACTGGCGTTGGTTTGCCGACCCTGCGCCGCAATAATGAGCCCCCCAAGTCTTGATAGACTGCTGGTTTTCCCTTGATTGATGGGGTTTTATTAAAATTTAGCGTTATATTAAAACCATAATAAAAGCCTACTTGATGGGCTGTTTTACTCAAAAAAGAATTGAAATTTATCTAGTGGAGACAGTATGACGTTTACAAGACGAGATTTTATTAAGCATGCTGGTATTGCAGCGCTTCCTTTGGTAGCTGGTAATACTTTTGCACAGAGCGCAGAATTTAATATGAAGTTTGGTAGTAACTTACCAGCCACTCATCCGCTCAACATCCATGCCTTTAAGATGGCATCGAAAATTAAGCTTGAAACCAAGGGTAGAGTTGATATTCAGGTTTTTCCTTACAACCAATTAGGCAATGACACTGATATGTTGTCGCAATTGCGTTCAGGCGCTTTGGACTTTATGACTTTGTCACCATTGATCTTAGGTTCATTGGTCCCGCAGGCCCAGATTAACGGAGTAGGCTTTGCATTTAAAGACTATAAGCAAGTCTGGGCAGCTATGGATGGCGAATTAGGCGCCTATGTCCGCCGTCAAATTGCTAACACAGGCACTATATTTGCTTTCGATAAAATTTGGGATAACGGTTATCGTGAAGTGACCAACAGCGTACGTCCAATTTACAAGCCAGATGATTTAAAGGGTGTTAAGTTGCGTACACCTCCTGGCCCGATGTGGGTGTCTTTGTTTAAAGCCTTGGGTGCATCGCCAACCCCGTTGAATTTTGCCGAGGTGTATTCAGCGTTGCAATCTAAAGTGGTAGATGGCCAAGAAAATCCATTGGCAATTATTTATACAGCAAAGTTGTATGAGGTTCAAAAATACTGCTCTATGACCAACCATATGTGGGATGGTTATTGGTTCATGGGTAACAAGAAACTATTTGAACAGCTGCCACCAGATTTGCAAGCTATTGTGACTCGTAACGTTGCCGAATCAGCAATCTTGCAAAGAGCTGATGTGCGTAAGATGAATGATGGCTTACAGGCTGACCTGAAGGCAAAAGGAATGGCAGTCAATGACACTAATCCAGATCCATTCCGTGAGAAATTAAGACAGGCTGGCTTCTACTCCGAGTGGAAGACCAAGTTTGGTGATGAGGCTTGGTCCTTACTTGAGAAATATACGGGCAAACTAGCGTGAGTTCACCAGCTTTAATGAACGAGGCCCCTTTTAAGGGGCCTTTCGGCAAATACGCCTCATTGCTTGAAACAATTGTTGCCAATGTAGTTGAATGGGTAGCAGCGTGCTTGGTCTTGGCTTGTATTGGAATACTATTTTCTGGGGTGGTGGGTAGGTATGTTCTGAACTCGCCACTTGTCTGGTCTGATGAACTGGCTTCTATTCTGTTTCTATGGCTCGCCATGATTGGATCGGTGATTGCCTTAAAGCGTGGTGAGCACATGCGTATGACTGCTTGGATTAGCAAGCTGAGTGATCAAAAGAAAATGTACTTTGAGTCGACTGGATTATTGGCTTGTCTACTCTATTTAGCAGTCATCCTGAGGCCTGCATATCATTTTGCAATCGATGAGTTGATCGTCACTACGCCTTCCTTGGAGATTTCGAATTTATGGCGTGCTGCCGCTTTACCAAGCGGTGTGATTCTGATGATGTTCTTCTGTTTATTTCGACTTGCCAGAATCGCCACTCTTAAAGTGATGCTTTTAGGTATTACGTCCTTGTCAGTTGCCTTTGCTATTTTCTATTTCTGTTCCCCGGCATTTACAGGCCTCGGAAAATATAACCTGCTCATCTTTTTTGTGGGGTTTGCAGGCTTTAGTATTTTTGCGGGAGTGCCGATTGCCTTTGCATTTGGTCTGGGTACTGTAGCGTACTTAGGTTTGAGCACGCATATGCCAATATCTGTTGTGATTGGCCGTATGGATGAGGCCATGTCTCATATGGTCTTATTGGCAGTGCCACTCTTTGTATTCCTTGGACTTTTGATGGAAATGACTGGTATGGCAAGAGCGATGATTGCCTTTCTTGCATCATTACTTGGGCATGTGCGCGGTGGTCTTTCTTATGTATTAGTGGGTGCTATGTATTTAGTCTCCGGCATTTCTGGATCAAAGGCTGCAGATATGGCGGCGATTGCACCGGCTCTATTCCCGGAAATGAAAAAGACCACACCTCCAGGCGAGTTGGTTGCCCTGTTAGCCGCTACGGGTGCACAAACAGAAACAATCCCGCCAAGCTTGGTGCTCATTACGATTGGTTCTGTTACTGGTGTTTCTATTGCTGCCTTATTTACTGGTGGCATGTTGCCTGCACTCATATTGGCATTTATTTTGTGCATCTTGGTGTGGTGGCGAAATCGTCACGTGCAGATTGCGAAGGTGGCCCGTCCAACACCTGCCGAAGTGTTCAAACTCTGTTTAGTCGCATTTCCTGCGCTGGCGCTACCGTTTGTGATTCGTGCTGCAGTAGTGGAGGGCGTTGCAACTGCAACAGAGGTATCAACAATTGGTATTGTCTATGGCGTGATTTGCGGCGTCTTGATCTATCGTCAATTCGATATCAAGCGTATTGTGCCCATGTTGATTGATACGGCATCTTTGTCTGGCGCCATTTTATTGATCATTGGTGCCGCAACCGGAATGGCCTGGGGCCTTACTCAGTCTGGCTTCTCTCAAGTGGTGGCTCAGATCATGACAGACCTAAATGGCGGCCCCCATTTATTCCTGTTCATTTCAATCATCGTATTTGTGATTCTGGGATCGGTACTCGAAGGCATTCCAGCGATTGTTCTATTTGGACCACTTTTATTCCCGGTTGCCCGTCAGCTTGGTATTAATGATGTGCATTACTCCATGGTGGTAATTTTATCGATGGGTATTGGTCTCTTTGCGCCACCTTTGGGGGTTGGCTATTACGCAGCCTGTGCAATCGGTAAGGTTAATCCTGATGAAGGCGTTAAACCTATCATTGGTTATCTAGTTGCCTTGGTTATTGGTACTTTAATTGTTGCATTTGTGCCCTGGATTTCAACTGGGTTCCTGTCTTGATCTGAGTATAAGTTGACTAATTTCACCAACCATTTCTATCTCCAGACTTTTGCCATCCTTAGGGGTGGTTTTTTTTGAGCGTTACTTTAAGTAACGCTCATTCTTCTTAAAATACTTTGGAGCAACCAAGTGCTAAACGGTTGTTCCAAAATTCCCTTAGTTTTCAAAACCAAAGAGTGAGTCAGCAGTTCTTCTAATTCGATTAAATCCACTACACAAAACGCTACACACCGATATTTAGGAGACGTAACCTCTTGAAGTCCTAGTGGTTTTCTTTGGATGTCTGCTCTCATAACCAGAGAACCTAAACTAACCCTAAAACTAATAAAAAGTAGGTCAGGAATATAAATGGTGAGGTTTGGTCATGTGAGCGTTACTTTAAGTAACGCTTGTGAGGTTGTAAAACTGTGTAGGTGGCACTACACAGTTGTGGCCTATCCCAATTGAAATAAGCTGGACATCCTCAACCCTGATTCGATTCCGCCCCGGACGATTATGAAATACTTAAACCACCCTCGGGTGGTTTTTTGTGAGCGTTACTTTAAGTAACGGCTAATTTTTGCTGGCGAGTCATTTATGAAGTTATTATTCCCCTTAAAGTAGTAGTAATAATCATCTACGATGTCCAATATAACTAAACCAAAACTTAACCTGATTGATCGCGATACTTTATGGGATAGAGCTTATAACTCCCTAAGGGCGGCATTGCTGGCTGGTCGTTTTGTTCCGGGGGAGAGGATAGTCCTTCGAAAAATTGCTGATGATTTGGGGATTAGCCTAACCCCAGTGAGGGATGCAGTTAATCGCCTAATTGCAGAAAATGTTTTGGAGCGTGGCGGTGTAGGGCAGGGTGGCGGCGCAATTGTCCCTCTTTTGAGTGCCAAACAATTTAGTCAGTTGATGATGATCAGAGGTGCTTTAGAACCTATAGCGGCCCAGGCAGCTGCAAAGCTAGCCTCGAAAGAAGACTTGTTGGCGGTATCTAATTCTTTAGCCAATATGAAACAGTTTGTTGCGGAAGGTCAAATTGATGACTATCTCGAAGCACATTATCAATTCCACTTCGGCATCTATCGGCTCGCCAATCTACCGATTCTTCTGCAAATGATTGAGAGTGCTTGGTTGCGTTGTGGGCCCACCCTCACTTTAGCGCTTCCTGAGTATGTGCCTGGCATGAAGCGTCACAAATATCATGTGGCAGCCTTAAATGCGTTAAAGCAAGGCAATGGCGTGGGTGCTGCTGAGGCGATTAAGGCTGATATTGAAAGCGCCCAAACTGATATTTGTCTACTTTTAGACAAGATCTAGGCTCTTCCCCCCCCTTTTTTTTTGAATTTATATCGCCAACCCTGATAAATCTTTTGTTATGATAATGTTGTTTGTTATAACATTCATAAAACAGGAGGGGGCATGCAATTTAATAAATATAAGAAAGCACTCCAGATTGGGTTGGTAGTACTCAGCACTAACTTATGTGCAATAGCAAGCTATGCGGCAGACTTTCCGGCGAAAGAAATTCGCTTAATAGTGCCATGGAATGTTGGGGGATCAAATGATATTTCAGCTCGGCTAATTTCGAGGATCGTTGCCGAGCAGGGAATAACTGTTGTAGTGGATAACGTTCCTGGAGCAACAGGCGCAATTGGGATGACAAAAGTTGCCACTGCTGAACCAGATGGATACACCATTGGCATGGGTACAAGCTCAACCTTGTCGATGATTGCGCAGAATTTAACAACCTTAAGAAATGATCAATTTGCGCCAATAGCTCGTGTGACAACGGATCAATTATTGTTGCTCGTACCTGCTGACGGACCGGCGACATTAGAGGCATTTTTAGAAATAGTAAAAAAGAATCCGGGAAAAATTTCAATTGGAACGCCAGGTAGCAATAACCTAAATCACATTTTTGCAGTAATGACTGGAAGAGTTGTGAATACTGACGTTATTACCGTACCCTACACGGGGGGCTCAAAGGTGGTTGTTGATCTGGCTGGAAAACAATTGGATGCCGCGGTATTAAAGCCGTCTGAAAGTAAAACTCAAATTGATGCTGGATTGGTTAGGCCTATAGGCGTATTTTCAGGCGATCGAATTAAAACGTTGCCTAATGTGCCCACATTTAAGGAAAAGGGTTACAACGTTTTTCCTTATGGACCATTGTTGCAAATGGCCTATCTTGCAGCTCCAGCAAAAACTCCACCAGCAGTACAAGAAAAATTAATTACTATTTTTAGTCGAGCCATTCAAGACCCTCGTTTTAAACAAGCATCAGAAGATGGTGGATCCAAAGTCGATGATTCCACTGGAAAAGCTTTGGGTAGTGAGATTAATGCAGTTACTAAAACTTTATCAGTTGTTGGAAAAAAGATATTTGTTCCTGCAGAAAAATAAGTTAAAGAAAGCAATTTATGTCAAAGATTAAAAAAATTACTTGTCACGTAGTTTCAGCGCCAGTCCAGAAGCCCTTTACCTCATCAAGAGGTTGGATTTATAAAACTCGTGGCTCATGTATTGTGGAGATTGAAACAACTGATGGCATCGTTGGTTGGGGTGAGTGTTATGGCCCTTCTGCAGTAGCTAAAAGCTTTATTGATACCCAGTTTGCCCCACGAATTATCGGAATGGATCCATTTGACGTTGAGGTGATATGGGAGGAGCTTTATAACCGCATTAAAGATTACGGTACTAGCGGTATGGCCATTTCAGCTATCAGCGGAATTGATATAGCTTTGTGGGACATTATTGGAAAAAGTTGCGGAAAGCCAATTCATAAGTTAATTGGCGGATCGTATCGAAGCGAGGTTTCTGCTTACGCAACTGGCTTGTACTTTATCGATATGGATAGGTTGATTGAGGGGGCTGTAGAAGAGGCACTTGAATTTAAGGATGAAGGATTTATTGCGATCAAAATGAAGATCGGGCTAGGCGATCCTAAATTTGATATTAAGCGTGTTGAGGCGGTACGCAAAGCAATAGGAGATGATGTTCGTTTAATGGTTGATGCCAATCATTGCTTTACCGTCCCTCAGGCAATTCGGATTGGACGTGAATTAGAACAGCTGAATATCGACTGGTTTGAAGAGCCTATCTCTCCCGAGGATATGGATGGTTATGTTGAGGTGACACGTGCATTAGATATGGCTGTAGCCGGTGGAGAAAATGAATTTACGCGTTGGGGATTCCGAGATTTGGTAGTGCGCAAGGCGATGGACATTGTGCAGCCGGATGTTTGTGCTGCGGGTGGAATTAGTGAATGCAGAAAGATAGCCACCTTAGCTAGCGCTCATGGTGTTGAGTGTGTGCCCCATGCATGGGGTTCTGCAATTGGCTTGGCAGCAACGTTGCACTTTTTAGCTGCGTTGCCTGATCAACCACCAAGTTTTCGAGGCAATCCGCCATTATTAGAGCTGGAGCAGTGCGAAAATCCATTTCGGGATCTATTGTCTGTAGAGCCTATTGTCCAGCAACGAGGAAAGGTAAAAATTCCAACTGGGCCAGGATTAGGGGTTGAAATTAATCGCAGTATTTTAGATAAATATCGTGTTTCATAACGATTCTAATTTATGAGATTTCTGACCTTCAAAGACGCTAACGGCAATATTAGCGCAGGCGTCTTGCTGCAAGATGAAAAAAAGGTTTTAGATTTAACCCATAGCAGTTGCCGAGCGATTTTAGGGATAGCCCCAGTGACTATCTTGAGCTTTGTTCAGGATGGAATGGAGGTTTGGCAAAAGAAGATTGCTGCATTGATAGCGCAGAATCAATTTCATCCTGATGCTTTACAAGCGCTAGATGGATTGCAGTTGTGCGCGCCAATTCCAAATCCAGGTAAGGTGGTTGGAGCGGCCTATAACTTTACTGACGCACTAGATGAACGTTCAATGCCCTATCCAGCGGAGCCGGTGATTTTTATTCGCTCTGGAAATACAGTGATTGGACCTAACGATCCCATTCTGATACCGCCAGATGTCGGTAATGTGGGTTACGAAGCTGAGTTAGCGGTAATCATTGGTAAGCGTGCATTACACATTGAGCCCAAAGATGCGATGAACTACATTGCTGGTTATACAGCGCATAACGATATCAGTGGTAGCGGCATGATTAAACAGGATAACGGTAATTTTGTTCGCGGCAAGAATATGCCTGCCTCTGCACCCTTCGGGCCTTTTCTGGTTTCTGCTGATGAGGTGGTCAATCCATATGCTATTGAAATTAAACTGGACGTTGATGGAAGGGTATTGCAAGACGGGACAACAGGAACCATGCTTTTTAAGATTGCGGAATTAATTTCATATATCTCTAAGCAAATGCCACTTGAGCCAGGGGATATTATTGCAACAGGGACGCCAGCGGGACTTGCGATGGTTCATCAGCCAACTGCATGGCTTGAGCCAGGGCAAACTGTGCGTATAGAACTAAAGGGTTTAGGAGTGCTTAATAATCCTATTGAAATGGGGACGCCTTTTCTTGAATAAAAAACTGAAAGTACTTTTAACGAATCCCATTCATCCGGATTGCTATCAAGAGCTCGTCCAAGAATGTGATGTTGTAGTTGCTCCAGATATCAAGCCAGAGACTTTAAAGAATCTTATTTCAGACTGTGATGGCTTGATTGTTCGCTGTCACTTACCCCCAGATATTTTTGATAATGCCCAGCAGTTAAAAGCAGTGGTGCGTCACGGCGTGGGGTTGGATTTTATTCCGGTCGATGCCGCTTCCAAAAAAAGGATACCAGTAGCAAATTTACCTGGATCGAATACTAATGCCGTTGTTGAGTATTGCTTAGCCACAATTTTTTATTTCCGTCGAAAATTAGATTTAATTGATTCACTACTACGAGCCGAGGGTTGGGCTAAAGCTCGTCCGCTAGCAGATCCCTCAGTGGAGATAGCAAATACAACTTTAGGAATTATTGGATTTGGTGCTATCGGTAGCAAATTAGCGCAGGCTGTGTCAGGGTTGAAAATGAAAACCATTTCATTTACTAGGCGACCAGAGGCTTTGCCAAATGGAGTGCAAGCAGTTTCCAAAGCGGAACTATTTTCTCAATCGGATGTGATAGTCGTCTGCTGTCCTTTGAATGAGGAGACAAGGGGGCTAGTAGATCAAGGGTCGATTTCTGCAATGAAGTCTAATGCGATCCTGATTAATATTGCTCGAGGCCCAGTAGTGGACACACAAGCGATCATTGATGCACTCAAGACCAGAGCGATTGCTGGTGCAGCGATGGATGTTCATGATCAACAACCGCTAACTGGTAAAGAGGCGGTTTTCGATTGTCCCAATTTATTATTAACACCCCATATTGCCTCCATTACTGCTAGCAGTATGAAGGGCATGAGTGAAGGGTCAGTAAAGACAATCCTTGAGATTTTTAGAGGCAATCGCCCAAATAGCATCGTTAACCCAGAAGTCTTTTCTTAAATGAGTGAATCATGACAAGTAATCCAATGCGTATTGTGAAATTAGAAGCGGTTCCTATTTCATTTCCTGTTCCTGAGAATAAGTCGGTCCGATTAGGAATTGGAAAATGTGTGAAACGCGATTCAGTACTAGTTCGCATTGAAACTGAGGATGGACATGTTGGCTGGGGTGAGGCACATCATGGTCGTGCTCCAGGGGCTATTGCTAAGTTAATCGACACCACTATGCGAGAGCTCGTACTTAATAGTGATGCAATGGATATTAATGGTATTTGGGCTCGAGTTTATAAGATGCAAATCTCGAGCCACGGCATGGGTGCAGCAGCAGTTTTGGCATTAAGCGGTATTGATATTGCGTTGTGGGATATTCGCGCGCAGATCATGCAACAACCTCTATATCGAATGTTAGGCGGCGCTTCCAAAAAAATTAAGGCATATGCGGGTGGCATCGCCTTAGGCTGGCAAGAGCCAGCATCTTTAGCAAAAGAGGCTCAAGAGCATATTGCTACAGGGTATCGAGCCTTAAAGTTGCGAGTTGGGGATACTGCGGAAAAAGATATCAGCAGGGTGATTGCAGTTCGCAAGGCGGTCGGTAGCGACATTGATATCTTGGTTGACGCCAATACAAACTACACTTTGGCGGATGTACGCAAGGTCATGCCGGCATTTGATGAGGCTAGTGTGAGTTGGTTAGAGGAGCCATTTCCACCACAAGATCGCAAAGCCTATCGCATGGCACGTAGTCTTGGTCGAGTACCATTTGCTGCTGGAGAAAATCACTATACCCGCTATGATTTTTCAACGTTATTAGATGATGGAGACGTGCAATATATTCAGCCAGATTTATCAAAGACTGGGGGCGTGACGGAGTCCATGAGAATTGCTGCCATGGCGAGCGCTAACAAGTTAACTATCAATCCACATACTTCGGCTACTGCGATTAATATGGGAACAACGATCCATTTTCTTTCTGCTATTGATAATCCAGGATATTTTGAAGGTGATGTGACCTCATTAAATCCTTTCAGAGATGAGATGATGGATAAGGCCGCCTATGCACTCGATGCTGAAGGTTTTGTGAAGCCATATGAGGGTATCGGCATTGGTATGAAAATAAACCTAGATTTTGTAAAAGATCACCCCTTAATTGATGGGCCTTGTTATGTTTAATCTAAATTAATTTCACAATAAAATTTTTGCTGATTGATTAATAAAAATGGAGACAATATGGGCATATATTGACATATTGATTATTGGTATACGTGCTTCAGGGTATACCAGTAGGAGTGCCAGCATTCATAAAGAGCATACTTGCTCGGTGACATCTGGATATATAGATGCATAACTAATAAAAATAATTAGGAGACAGGTATGAATGAGAATAGCGATCGCCGTCTTTTCTTAAAAGGCACTACTTTGCTTTTGGCACAAGCTGGCATGATCGGCAACGTATTCGCAGCAGGTGAAGCTAAAGCTAATGTAGTGGGTGAGGGTTTGACTCGCTACGTAGCAGAATTTATCTGCAATACCCAGTTTGACAATATTCCTGCTTCGACCCTAGCACTTGGTAAAAAATCATTTCTGGATGGCCTGGGCTTAGCAATTTCTGGAAGCGCAACAGAGTTAGGTGACATTGTCCGCAAACAAATTGCTAACCTCAATATTCGTTCTGGTCCGGCCATCATTATTGGCACTAATATCACCACCGCTCCTCGATTCGCAGCCTTTGCAAATGGCATTGATATTCATGCTGATGATTATGATGATACTCAGCTTGCTGTAGCTAAAGATCGTGTTTATGGTTTATTAACCCATCCCACTGCACCCGTTTTGCCATCAGCTTTGGCTATTGGTCAATTGACAAAATCCAGCGGCAAAGAAGTGATGCTGGCCTATCAAATTGGCGTAGAAGTCGCATGTAAAGTTGCTGAGGCAATCAATCCGCGGCACTACCAAGCAGGATTTCATTCAACCGGAACCTTAGGGGCTATTGGGTCTGCTGCTGCTGCGGCAAAACTATTGCATCTTGATGTTCCGGCAACCATTAGAGCTCTATCGATTGCCGCAAGTGAGGCTGCTGGATTGAGGGAAAATTTTGGAACGATGACCAAACCCTTTCATGCAGGAAGAGCTGCAGAAAGTGGAGTGGTTGCGGCGCAGTTTGCCCAAGGGGGTTGGACTGCAGCCGATAAAATCCTAGAAGCTCCTCGAGGATTTTTTAATGCCGCCGGTGGTGGGTATGATGTCAATGCTATTCAAGGAAAACTTGGTAACCCGTGGACATTCGATGATCCCGGAATATCGATTAAGCCTTTTCCGTGTGGCTCACTAAATCATCCTGGTATGACAGAGATGCAAAGGCTTATTAAAGCAAACAACATTAAGGCAAAAGATGTAGTTCGGGTGCGAGTAGGTACCAATAGTAATATGCCAAACGCACTCATACATCATCGACCCACTAATGAGCTTCAAGCGAAATTTTCCATGGAATTTTGTATGGCGATCTTGCTCTTGGAGGGTCAAGCAGGCTTGGCGCAATTTAATGATCAGGTAGTCAATCGTCCAGATGTGAAGGCAATGATTGAGAAGGTTGATTTTGTTGTCGACCCTGTAGCTGAGGCAGCTGGATACGACAAGATGACAACCATCATTGATATCAAAATGGCTGATGGCCGCACAATCTCAGGTCGAGCAGACTTTGGAAAAGGAAGTCCGGCTGACCCCATGAGTTATGACGAGGTGGCGGTCAAGTTTTTACAAAATACAGATTTTGCTAAGTTTCCACATAAGAAGGCTGAGAATGTTATTGCGCTGGTAAGAAACTTTGAGGCTATTGGCAATATCGAGCAGTTAGCAAAACAATTAACGAGATAGTGACCTTCAATTAGGCGAGTTGAACAAGATGCTTTGTAAGGCGTTTTAAAACCATTTAAGCAGTAAGTAGGGATTAATCGCATCAAGAGAGCCGCCTGCGGTATTTTTCAATTGAGGGTTGCGTCTACTTTCTGGCCTAAGCGCCATCTTTATATTTGTGGTTTACTGCATAAAACGCCCAAGAAAGGTCAGATATGTTTCGTATCAAAATATACCTATGTGCTGCATCATTACTATTGGCTGGTTCATCATTTGCAGAAGATCAAGTAAGCGCCGATCAGGTGGTAGGTGCTATTGAAAAGCAATTTGGTGTAACGCCGGGTCAAAGGCGTAACCATATTAATGGCGTTTGTATGGCTGGGTCCTTTGCAGGGGATAAATCCATTCAAGCGTATACGACTTCACCATTGTTTTCTGGAAAGACTATTCCCGTCATTGGTAGATTCTCACTAGCTGGTGGCAGTTTAAAAATTCCCGATACCGCAAGAAACCCCAGAGGAATGGCGCTGGAGTTTGAGCTTCCTCAAAGAAAAGTGCAGCATTTCACCATGCTCAATGTGCCCGTGTTTGGCGCTGCTACTCCGCAGTCCTTTTATGATGGAGTAGTAGCCAATACCCCAGATCCGGCTACTGGCAAGCCAGATCCTGAAAAGCAAGCAGCATTTAAGGCTAGTCATCCTGATGCACAAGCGCTGGTAGAGTACCTGGCTAAAAATAATCCAGTAACTAGTTACGCCAATAGTGATTTTTATAGTATCCATACCTTCAAGTTCATTAATAAGGCAGATAAAACTACCTTAGTGAAATGGCGTTTTGTGCCTCAAGATGGTGTTAAGCGCTTGAGCGATGAACAGTTAAAAACTGCACCGGCGAGATTTTTAGATGATGAGATCATGGCTAGAACAAAGACTGGTCCTGTTCGTTGGGATATGATTTTGACAATTGGTGAGCCTACCGATGAGCAATCAAATCCGACGGTTTATTGGCCTACTGACCGTAAGCAAATTAAAGCAGGTGTTCTAACACTGAATTCCGCTAGTCCACAGCAGGGTGGGGCATGCGAGAAGATTAATTTTGATCCCTTAGTCATGGCCCAAGGAATCGCACCAACCAATGACCCTGTACTCCTCTTTAGATCCCCAGCGTATGCCGATTCTTATGCGAAGCGATTGACTGGCAGATAAAAGTAAAAGGGGTAGATTATTTCCTTGTGCTTTATTTATTACAGTAAGTCAAAGTATTAGAAAGTAAAAATCATTAAAACCACTTTGGAGCAACCAAGTGCTAAACGGCTGTTCCAAATTTTCCTTGGTTTTCAAAACCAAAGAGTGAATCAGCAGTTCTTCTAATTAGATTAAATCCACTACACAAAACGCTACACACCGATATTTAGGAGACGTAAGCTCTTGAAATCCTAGTGGTTTTCTTTGGATGTCTGCTCTCATAATCCTTTGGTCCCAGGTTCAAGTCCTGGTGGGCCCACCAGAAATGTTAACCCCAGTTAGAGATAGCTGGGGTTTTTATAATGCAATTATGACCTTAAGAAATAAGCCTGGATGCCTTAAATGCAAATACTTTTGAGCATATAAGGGCTGTAGCAAATCTTAAGCAGAATTTCAATCATTCAATTAAGCCTATTATCTCTTTTAAGCAGTTTGCAGCAGAAAAATCCAATCTTTATATTAAGCGACGCTTAGAAAATCCATATGGGTGTGGGCAACATCGGGGGTTTCCAGTAATTTCTAAATTTAATAAGCCTGTATTAGTTCCGAATACGTAACGGGTTAATCCTACAGGCTTATTAGCTCATCACGCCAATTTGCCAGGGTACAAATTCATAATCACCAAGACCCAAAAGCTCGCTCTTGGACGGTTCCCCCGAGGCGGTTCTGAGGAACAGTTCAAAAATTCGTTGACCCATCTCCTGAACGGAGACGGTGCCGTCTAAAATCTCTCCGCAGTTGATGTCCATATCTTCAGTCAGTCGTTGATACATGGGGGTATTAGTGGCTAGCTTAATGCAGGGTGCAGGCTTTGACCCGAACATTGATCCGCGGCCAGTAGTGAAGGCAACCAAATTTGCTCCCCCTGCAATTTGACCAGTAGCAGACACTGGATCAAAGCCGGGGGTATCCATAAATACGAAACCTTTGGTGTTCACAGGTTCTGCATATTTATATACTTCCATGAGCGGACCAGTGCCACCTTTCATAGAGGAGCCTAATGATTTTTCAAAGATGTTGGCAAGGCCACCGATTTGATTCCCGGGGCTAACTTGACCGTTAATCTGAACATCCCGACCTACAGAGTATTCGTCTTTCCACCAGCGAATACGTTTGATGAGTTTTTCACCAATCTCCTTATTCGCTGCACGACGGGTGAGGGTGTGTTCAACACCATAGATTTCTGGGGTCTCAGACAAAATTCCGGTGCCGCCATGACGAGATAAAATATCAACCGCAGCACCTAAAGCTGGGTTGGCAGTGATGGAAGAGAAGCCATCAGAACCGCCGCATTGCAGACCAACAGTTAGATGACTTGCGGATACGGTTTCTCGCATCGCTTTATTTGCTTCTGGCAATAAAGCTTTTACCGCCTCAATACCTGCTTCAATCGTTTTGCGAGTGCCGCCAGACTCTTGCATGATGAAGGTATGTAAGTTAGTTCCTGCCTGAAGGTCTTCTTGTTCCATCAAACCTTTGAGTTGATTTCGTTCGCAGCCCAAGCCAACGATGAGTGCAGCAGCTAAGTTAGGGTGGCGTGCATAACCAGCCATAGTACGGCGAAGCAGTTGCATTGGCTCACCACTCATTTCCATGCCGCAACCGATATCGTGGCTAAATGCCACTACACCATCCACATTCGGAAAATCTTTTAATCTTTCAGGCGTGAACCAATCAGCAATCTTGTTCACTACTGTCGCTGAGCAGTTCACAGTAGACAGAATGCCAATAAAGTTTCGAGTTCCCACTTTGCCGTTCGGTCTCACATAACCCTGGAAAGTGGCGCGCTCTGACTCTGGCAACATTTGGGTAGGTTTGAATTCACTTGCATACGCATAGTCACGATCAAATTCGCGAAACTCGGTGTTATGACTGTGAACCAAGGTGCCTGGTTCAATATCGACACTAGCAAAACCGACAGTTACGTTGTACTTCAGGATCGGCTCACCCCTGAGAATTTTCTTGGTTGCAATTTTGTATCCAGCAGGAACTTGGCTGCGACTGGTGAAGTTTTCACTAGGCACTTCCGTTCCAATTCCAACATCAACTCGTGCAACAACAATGTTGTCATTTGGATGCAAGCGAATAATAGGACCTATTAAGCGTTTTTCGGAGATTTCAATCATGGATTTCTTTCGTATAAATAGTTAAATTATTCGGCAGTAGCACCAGATTTTTTGACAATAGGACGCCACTTAGCCACTTCGGATTTGATGTAATCGCCGAGTTGAGTTGGGGTGCTAGTGGCCACTTCAAAGCCTTTGCTGTTGATTTGCCTTTTGATTTCTGGATTATTTAATACACTAGTAAGTTGAGAGTTGAGTTTATCAATAATGGCTTTTGGTGTATTGGCTGGCGCAACAATCGCATAGACAAGCTCAACTTCATATTTTGGTAAGAATTCCGAGATTGCAGGAATCTCTGGAGCGTTGGGTGAGCGTTTAAGACTGGTGATGCCTAAAGGAATTAATTTTCCAGAACGAACATACGGCAAAGCGGCTGGAGTGCCAACGAGGGCAGTTTCAATTTGGCCACCAAGTACATCGGTTAATGCTGGCGCAGCACCTTTGTACGGAACATGAAGGATATCTGTGCCTGCCTGAGTATTAAAGAGTTCGCCGCCTAGGTGAAGAGGTGTGCCGGATCCTGATGAGGCAAAGCTAACTTTATTAGGATTGGCTTTGGCGTAAGTAATTAGCTCAGGAATAGTCTTGAATGGCGCAGAAGGAGTAGCAACAAATAAGAGCGATGACGATGCAACCAAGCTGACTGGCGCAAAGTCCTTAATGAGGTTGTAGTTCAGTTTTTTGTATAAGGTTTCATTGATTGCTTGGGTGCCGACCATCATTAGAAAAAGGGTGTAGCCATCAGGCTTAGCATTGGCAACATATTCTGCAGCAAGGTTCGCTCCAGCCCCAGGCTTATTGTCAATGATGATGGGTTGGCCCAGGCTATCTCCTAGTTTTGGGGCGAAGCCTCTAGCCAATACATCAGAAGGACCCCCAGCAGCAAATGGGACAATTAGCTTAATAGGCTGAGTAGGATAGTTTTGAGCCTGTGCGCTTGCAACAAGGCAGGTGCTGACAAGCGACAATGCTAAAAAGATTTTTCTCATGTAATGTTCTCCTTATTCTGCATCATTATTCTTATTTAATTTCGATTTCAATACTTCGTAAAAATGAAAATTACTCAGGTAAGCATCTTTCCTCTTTCAATCCCGCTCATTGAGCCAATCAAGATGGCAAAAGAGTTCATTACCGATGCCAAAACAGTGTTACTTTGCTTAACTGATGAGCAAGGTCGCCAAGGGTGGGGTGAGGCGTCTACTGCGCCACTCATGACAGGCGAAACTTTGGATAGCTTAGTTGCAAGTCTAAGGTATTTAGTTGAAAAGGCATGCGCCATAGAGTGGAATGATCCAAAAGATTTTTCCAGTGCTTGCGATGGCATTTTGTATGACAACCCCTCAGCAAAATCTTGCCTGCAGATGGCATTGCTGGACCTGTATACCCAGAGAGAATCGATTCCTTTATGGAGGTATTTACGCACTCTTAACAACAAGATTAAAGGCTCGGCGACCACTGAAATTCCTTTATTACGTATGCTCGGTGGTACCTTAGATAAGGAAATGACTGATGCTAAATCCTTTCGTGATGCTGGCTTTAAGCATTGGAAGATCAAGATTGGCTCTTTATCGCTTGAAGAGGATTTGCATCGTGTCCAAGTGCTTACTAATTTACTTGAGGGTGATGTTGTATCTGTAGATGCAAACGGAGCGATGTCTTTGGATAATGCAATACAGTTTTGCAGATCTTCACAGGCTACTAAATTGTCATTTGCAGAGCAATTAATTAATGCCAATTCAGCTTTAGCGGATTTTGTTTTGCTTAAGCAGCGATCCCCCATTCCTATAGGATTAGATGAATCTATCCACGGATCTAATGAGATTGAGGAGTTCATGGAGGTAAGTGCTCTAGACGGCGCTAGCTTAAAACTCATTAAGACTGGTGGCGTACTCGAAGCTTGGAATTGCGCGCAAATATTGCAAAGCAATAATTTGAGTGTGAACTTAGCTTGCAAGGTTGCGGAGACATCACTATCGGGAGCTGCTACAGCTTCGATTGGCTTTGCTATTGGTAATGTTCCTTGGGGATTTAGCATGTCAAATCAATATCTACAGTTTGATATTTGCGATAGACCATTAAGCGGGAAGCATGGCTATCTTGATGTCACCCAATTGAACCCCACGGGTGTTGGCGTGACACCAAACATGGATCGCGTGAAAGATGCTGTAGCCCAAGGTTATCCAATTATTCAATATTAAGCACGTCGAAAGCTGCTTTTAATCTGCGAGAGTAGGAGTCTGAAACCGTTTTGATTTCTTCTGGAGTCCACTTTCGGAAGCCTTCACCTGCTTTCATACCCGTTTTTCCATCAGCCATTAATTGCAAGACTTTTGGCGGCAGGGTAGTGATATTAGAAAGCGATGGATAGATTTCTTTAGCAGCGTTAGCCATGCCATCCCAGCCAGAAATTTCCTTTTGGGTCATGGGGCCTACTGCAGCATAGCGAAAACCAAAGCTATATCTCACAGCGTCATCAATATCTGCTGGAGTGGCAATGCCCTCTTGAACTAGTGATAGTGCCTCTCTCATCAAGGCATGTTGAATGCGGTTGGCTAAGAATCCAGGGATATCTTTTTTAACTAGCACTGGTTTTTTATCAATAGCTCTATATAGCTCGCAAGCTTGTTCAGCATATTTGAGCTGAGTATTTTGTCCCATGACAATTTCTACAAGAGGAACTACTTCAGCAGGCATGAAGTAGTGTGCACCCATCATGCGATTGGCAGTTTTCAGCCCCTCTGTAATTATGCTAATTGGGAAACCAGAGCTGTTGCTTCCGATTGGAATATCTCCCGGTACAACTTGATCAAGATATTTGAATACCTTTTTTTTGAGCTCTAGGTTCTCTGCCACTGTCTCGATGACCCATGAGCATTTATTCCAGTCTTGCCAATCTTCTAATACGCCAACAAATTGCTGTTTCTTGATGTCAGCTTCCTCTTTGGTGGCATTGTCTCGTACCACGCCAATTTTCTTTGCAAGACTAATGGCTTTATCTAAGCAGTCTTCAGCCTTTTCTTTGGATCGACCCAATATCACTACGGGTATGTTTTGGGCGATAAAGCCTGCAGCAATGCCAGCGCCCATGATTCCGCTTCCAATAACTACAACTGATTTCATGATTTATAAACCTGTACGGTTAAGTAAAAATAACATATGATCGAATTAAATCAATAACTGCGTAAGGTTATCATTATTTATGGTTTAATAGTTAAATAATAAAAATTACTTATCCGTATAACTTACCCTAGGAGATTGATATATGACCATGCATAACCCCTTTCAGCCAGTTGAAAAAATCAAAACTGAAGTTTTCTCAACCATGCCTGAGAAATTTAGAAAAAAATCTCGCACCGGTTGGTCTGATCCTAACCGCCAAGGCGCGGAAGTAGAGTGTTTTTTAGAGGGCCCATCCTTTGACCGCGAAGGAAACTTATGGTTCGTTGATATTCCTTTTGGTCGTATTTTCCGGATTGACACTAAGGGTGAGTGGGAGCTCATTACTCAATATGATGGCTGGCCAAACGGCATGAAGTTTCACAAAGATGGTCGCGCCTTTATTTGTGACTACAAGGCAGGCTTGCTTGCTTTGGATCCAAAGACTGGAAAGATTGAAACCATCTTGGGTTCTATGTATAGCGAGAACTTCAAAGGCCTGAACGATTTGCACTTTGCTTCTAATGGCGATTTGTATTTCACTGACCAAGGACAAACTGGTATTGCCGATCCTACTGGCCGTGTATTTCGTTTGCGAGCCAATGGCCAATTGGATCGCTTAGCGCTGAATGTGCCCAGTCCAAACGGTATTACCTTGAATACTCAAGAAAAGCATGTTTTTGTTGCAGCTACAAGATCGCAGCAAATTTGGAGATTGCCATTGATGGCTGATGGCTCTGTGTCTAAGACCGGTGTAGCTATTCAATTAACTGGCGGTGTAGCAGGTCCAGATGGAATTGAAATGGACTCAGAAAATGGATTATTAGTTTGCCATTTGGGTATCGGTATCTGGAGATTTGATAACAATATGCTCCCAACCCACTTGATCTACTCTGAAAATTCACATCATCATCATCTGGCTAATATGTGTTTTGGTGGTGCTGATGGAAAGGATTTATACATCACCGAGTCTTTGTCTGGCGATATCCTGAAGGCACGCCTTCCTGTTGCTGGTAAGAAGATGTTTGGACAGTCCTGAGTTGGCGGACCGATTGCCGTTATATAAGACTCTAGCCAATGCGCTAGAGCAGCATATTTATAACGGCGATTGGCCTGTTGGTTCTGTCTTGCCTGCTGAGGCAGATCTATGCAAAAGTTTTCACTCCAGTAGACACACTTTGCGGCATGCGCTGCAGATTCTGGAGTCCAATGGTTTGATCTTCCGTCGCCAAGGAGCTCCAACACAAGTAGTTTCAAGGCAGCGCTTGAGACGTTTCACGCAGAGTTTCAACTCGCCAATTGATATCTTGAGTTACTCAAGAGATACTTATCGTATCAATATGGTTGAGGAGTTTATTGAGTTAGATCAACCCCTTAGTCAAATGGTTGGCGCCCCAGTCGGATCATCTTGGTATCACATTGGGGGGATGCGTAAGCGACAAGAGTCTGAGGATGTGATTGCTTGGACGGATATCTATATTTTGCCGCAGTTTGCTTCGCTGACAAAAGATCCGGAGCATACTCAGGTGATGGTCTACGAGCAAATCGAGAAAAAATACGGCGCCAGAATTGAGAGGGCGGAAGTAGATGTTTATGCGGCTCCCGCATCAGCAAAAATTGCTGTTAAGTTAAATCTTAGACCTCACGATTCTTGCTTGGTGATTGTACGTCGCTATTTTGATGATCAAGACAAGCTCTTTGAGACTACGGTAACGCATCATCCTGAAAATAAATATGTGTACAGCATGGAATTTAAAGCGAGCTCCGAGGTTTAACTCACTATGAAATATTTATCTATAGCCCAAGCTGAAGCGTTTATATCAAAGGCACTCCAATCCGAAAAGGTTCCAGCTGCCGATGCGGACATCATTGCTAATTTAATGGTGAAGTCTGATATCGTTGGTGCCGATGGGCATGGCATCTTTCGCTTACCGGCTTACCTAAAAAGAATTCGTGCAGGTGGCGTCAATCTCAATCCTAATATTCATATTGAACGTGAGCAGGGTGCAACAGCGCTGATTAATGGCGATAACGCTCTGGGCCATTTGGTCATGAATAGAGCGGTTGATTTAGCAATCGAAAAAGTAAAAGAACATAGCGTGTGCTGGATTGGAAGTCACTATGGCAACCACTCTGGTGCAGCATCAGTGTATGTTCGCAAGTTGGCCGAGCAGGGTTATATCGGCATTTATATGGCTGTAGGTAATGCAAACCACATGGCTCCTTGGGGTGGAATCGATTTATTGTTATCTACCAATCCTATTGCGATTGCGGTTCCTGCTGGCAATGATCCAATGGTACTCTTGGACATTGCCACTACAGTAGCCGCATATGGAAAAGTCAAGGTAGCGGCTCAGAAGGGTGAATCCATTCCCGATGATTGGATGATTGATCGCCAGGGAAAACCGATTACTGACCCAAAGAGATCCGCAGAAGGCTCCTTATTACCTATTGGTGGTTATAAAGGTTATGGCTTGGCAGTAATGATTGGTTTACTTGCTGGTGCTCTCAATAATGCGGCGGTTGGTAAAGGAACTATTGATTTCAATGCGCATCATGATCTGATTACTAATACAGGTCAAACCATTATTGCAGTTGATCCAAGTGCATTTGGTAATAAAGAAGAGTTTTTAAAGCGCGTCATTGCTTTGGTAAATGACTTGAAAAATTCATCAACCCTTCCTGGTGTGAAAGAAATTCGTGTGCCAGGTGAGGGTGCAGCAAAGAAAATGGTGGAGAGAATGGCTTCAGGAATTCCTGTAGCTCCCGAACTGCTTGAGGCATTAAATACTTGCGCTAAGGAGTGTGGCATAGCGCAATTGAGTTTATAGAATTACTGGAGGAGACAATATGTTTAAAAAATTAATAAAAAACATCGCAATAAGTGTTGTAGTGGTTCCGGTATTAATGGGTTCAGCCTGGGCTGCATACCCAGATAAGCCCATCAAGATGATGATTGGATATGCGCCAGGTAGCTCAACAGATATTGTCGGCAGAATGATTGCCAATGATCTCAGCATTGCTCTGAAGCAACCGATTATTATTGAGAATCGCGGTGGTGCAGCAGGCAGTTTAGCTGCTGAGGCAGTTGCTAAAAGTAATCCTGATGGCTATACCATCTTGTTTGCACAAAACGGCTTAGCAATTAACGTGGCAGCCAATCCAAAGTTGCCATTTAACGGTCAAAAAGATTTACTTCCCGTAGTAGGAGTGGCTGCTACACCGCATATATTGATTGTGAACAACAATTCACTTGCTAAGTCTGTAGCTGATCTGATTGCCATGCTAAAAGCAGATCCTGGTAAGTTAAGCTTTGGATCTTCCGGAATTGGAAATTCAGATCACATGGCGGGTGAATTATTTTTGGCTACAACTGGCTTGCAGGCTATTCATGTCCCATATAAGGGTGGGGCTCCAGCTGCTACGGATTTAATGGGCGGGCAGATTGATTTTTACTTTGCTGGTATGCCGGTCGGCCTTCCTTTGTATAAAGGCGATAAGGTCAGAGCCTTGGCGGTTACCAGTAAAGGACGCTTTAGTGGCGCGCCTGAATTAGTGACAATGCAGCAGGCTGGCGTGAAAGGTTATGACATGGCCTTGTGGCAAGGAGTCTTTGTAGCGACAGGCACTTCGCCTGACATAGTTAAGCAACTTAATGCTTCCACTCTGAAAATCTTAGAAACACCAGAGATGAAAGAGCGATTTCAGAAGGCGGGCGTTCAGATTGCACCGATGAATACCCAGCAGTTTTCAGATCTATACTTCTCCGATATTGCTCGGTGGAAGGTAGTTATAGAAAAGGCGAAGATTAAGCTGGATTAATTTTCAAAATCGATTAAGTAATTCCTTGGGTGCTGTAGACTCCTGAAATCCTGATGGTTTTCTTTGGATGTCTGCTCTCATAATCCTTTGGTCCCAGGTTCAAGTCCTGGTGGGCCCACCAGAAAAGCAAACCCTCATCAGCAATGATGGGGGTTTTAAATATCTACACAATGAATATCAACGCAGATTACAGTCAGAGAGTCGTGATAAATCATCATGACTTACCATGGATCCCCAGTCCCGAATTCGGAGTAGAGAGACGCATGCTTGATCGCATGGATGATGAGGTGGCAAAGGCAACTTCTATTGTTCGCTATCAACCAGGGTCCCGGTTTCAAACGCACACTCATGAATTTGGTGAAGAAATATTGGTTTTGGATGGCGTATTTAGCGATGAGACCGGTAATTATTCTGCTGGGACTTACATCATGAATCCGCCGGGATCTTCTCATACTCCTTTTAGCGATTCTGGGTGCACTCTGTTTGTAAAACTTCGACATCTTGGTCCTGATCAAGTCGAGCGAGAGATCATCGATACCAAAACAGCCTCTTGGTTCCAGGGTATGGTGCCAGGTCTTCATGTCATGCCATTAATGCGACAGGGCAGTGGATCCACTTTAGTTCGCTGGGCACCGCAAACTTACTTCAATCCCCATCAGCACTATGGTGGAGAAGAAATCTTTGTAGTCGATGGCGTTTTTGAGGATGAACATGGGCGCTATCCAGCTGGCTCATGGATTAGAAGTCCCCACATGAGCCAGCACCAACCATTTAGTAAAGAAGGCTGCACAATCTTTGTAAAGACTGGGCATTTGTTTTAGATAAATACATGCTCAATTACTGGGGACCAGCTATTTTTCTAGAGAAAAAGTATCTTTGTTATAGTCTTCGAATATTCACCCTCAATGGAAGCGATCCAACATGGAAACAAGTAGAGATCTAGAACGCGGTCTAGGCCAGCGTCATATAGAGATGATCGCCATTGGCGGCTGTATTGGAACAGGTCTTTTTATGGGTTCTGGTAAGGCAATTTCTTTGGCTGGCCCAGGGATTCTTTTTGTTTATGCTTTTACAGGATTTGTTCTTTACTTTGTAATGCGAGCAATGGGTGAACTCTTGCTCTACAACTTGGAGTACAAATCTTTTGTAGATTTCTCTGAAGACATTTTGGGGCCGACTGCTGGATTTTTTGTAGGCTGGTCCTATTGGTTTGTGTGGATCGTAGCGGCAATTGCAGAAATTATTGCAATAAGCGGTTATGTTTCTTTTTGGCTTCCTAACCTCCCGCATTGGATCTCAGCAGTCAGCGTGATTTTGCTCTTACTCACCTTGAATCTGCTTACTGTCAAAGCATTTGGAGAGCTGGAATTTTGGATGGCCATCATCAAGGTTGTTGCGATTATTGGTTTGATTTTCTTAGGCCTGTATTTGTGTGTCACTGGCTTTGTATCCCCCTCTGGAATTCAGGCTAAGGTAAGTAATCTTTGGTCTTATGGGGGCTTCTTGCCTCACGGCGTTTCAGGCCTACTTGCCGGCTTACAAATGACCATCTTTGCTTTTGCTGGCATGGAAATTATTGGGACCATGATGGCTGAAACTCGGAATCCCAAAGTCATGTTGCCAGATGCGATTCATAAAATCCCCATGCGGATCATGATTTTCTATGTCGGCACCATTTTGGTTTTGATGATGGTAACGCCATGGACAGATATCTCCCCCGACGAGAGTCCATTTGTGGGGATGTTTTCTTTAATAGGAATGGTTAGCGCTGCGTCCATCGTGAACCTGGTAGTGATTAGTTCTGCTACCTCATCGAGTAATAGCGGTATCTATGCGACTTCGCGGATGTTATATGGTCTAGCTAAGCAACATCATGCACCTACAGTGTTTGGAAGACTCTCTTCGCATAAGATTCCATCGGGCGGCATTTTCTTAGGAACAGGACTGATTTTGTCAGCGGCATTAATTCTCACTACCACTCAGTCCATGATGTCAGCTTTTGAATTGGTCGGTAGTGTTGCAGCGATTATCTTTATCTTTATCTGGTCAATGATCCTGGTTGCGTATCTTGTATATTGCAAACGCCTACCGCAGGCCCATGATGAGTCTGATTTCAAGATGCCTTGGAGCAAAACAATGCCTTACGTTTCTTTCGCTTTCTTTGGAATTGTGATTTATGCCCTTTCTTTAAGTGAAGATACTCGTATTGCACTCTATGCATTACCAATATGGTTTTTGGTGCTTGGACTGATTTACTTCTTCAAAACTCGCAACAATCCTTATCACCAAAAGTTTGTTGAGCAATTTCGAGAAAAAGTGATCGCTCAAAATGCAGCTGCCAAAGAATATCGGTCGAAAGCGCGCTAGAGTAATACCCTCTTGAGTAGTATTGGTAGTTGAGTAATCTAATCAAGCAATTGTTTTGCCCTAGTCCGAGGAGCATAATGAAAGGACAGAATATCAACAAGGGGTAATACGATGCTTGATGCACTTATTTTGAGCAGAATTCAGTTTGCTGCCAACATTACTTTCCATATCCTGTTCCCAACGATTTCTATCGCGTTAGCTTGGGCTCTCCTGTACTTTAAGATCAAGTTTAATAAGACCGGTGATTCTGAGTGGAGTGAGGCTTATCAGTTCTGGGTCAAAATCTTTGCTCTGACCTTTGCGCTAGGGGTTGTGAGTGGTATTACGATGAGCTTTCAGTTCGGTACTAATTGGCCGGGCTATATGCAAACGGTCGGTAATATTGCTGGCCCCTTGTTAGGCTATGAAGTATTGTCAGCCTTCTTTTTAGAAGCCACCTTTTTGGGGATCATGCTGTTTGGAGCAAAACGGGTTTCACAAAGAGCCCATACCGTTGCCACCTTTCTGGTTGCCTTTGGAACTTCGCTATCCGCTTTCTGGATCATCGTTTTAGATTCTTGGATGCAAACCCCACAAGGCTTTGAAATGATTAATGGTCAAGCGCATGCGACCAATTGGATTGAAATTGTTTTTAATCCATCAATGCCATATCGGCTCTTTCATATGATGACGGCTTCGTTTCTAACTGTCACCTTCTTGATTGCAGGTATCTCTGCTTATCGCTATCTACGCGGTATTAATCCGGTTGGTAGTAGAGCATTGATTAAATTAGCTATGACCGTAGCTGTAGTGTTGGCACCCTTACAAATCGTATTAGGCGATATGCATGGTCTGAATACCCTGGAATATCAGCCTGCCAAGGTAGCAGCGATGGAAGGTATTTGGCAAACCACTAAAGGCGCCGATGCAGTTTTGTTTGCTATTCCAGATGAAGCTACTCAGTCTAACCAGTATGAGGTCGCTGTACCAAAGCTGGCATCTTTGTATCTCACCCACTCTTTAGATGGCGAAGTCCAGGGCTTAGACGCATTCCCCGATACACATCCGCCGGTTAAGCCCGTCTTCTTTGCATTCCGGATCATGGTTGGAGTTGGATTATTAATGCTGCTGACCGCATTTGTAGGCTTCTACCTGGTCAGAAAAAAACAAGAATTACCCCGATGGCTTTTACAGGCCTTAAGCGTGATGAGTTTCTCTGGCTGGGTTGGCGTAGTGGCGGGCTGGTATGTGACCGAAGTGGGAAGACAGCCTTTCCTGGTAACCGGTATTTTGAAAACAGCTGATGCTGTTACTAAGCTACCAACGAATATGATTTTGGGAACCCTGGTGATGTATCTCGCCCTTTATCTAGGTTTGATTCTTTCTTATATCTGGGTAGTTTTCTATTTGGCCCGCCAGTCTGGACCTATAAAAGCTGCTGATGATGCTAGACCCAATCTAGTGAACCGTCCGCTTGGAGCATAAGGAGAAATATGATTCCCAATCTACTTGAACCCGCTGGCTGGTTACCGCTATTCTTTTTGGTGGCAATGGGCATTGCCATGGTTGCCTACGTGGTCTTAGATGGCTACGACTTAGGCGTCGGCATCTTACTGAACCAAGCAACTGATCAGGAGAAAGACATCATGATTTCTTCGATTGGTCCATTTTGGGATGCAAATGAAACCTGGCTGGTACTTGGCGTTGGCGTTCTCTTGATCGCCTTTCCAATGGCACATGGCATTATTTTGACCGAGCTCTATTTACCTGTGGGCATCATGCTTGCGGGTTTGATCTTGCGTGGCGTATCTTTTGACTTTCGTGCAAAGGCGCACCTGAGTCAAAAATCAATATGGAATTTCTTATTCTTCTTCGGTAGCTTCCTGGCTGCTGCAGCTCAGGGTGTTATGGTGGGTAGGGAGGTAATTGGTTTTGACTCTGGAGGCCTAGGCTGGGTCTTCGCATTCATTGTGGCTCTGTGTTTGCCTGCTGGATATGCTTTGTTAGGCGCTGGCTGGTTAATTATGAAGACCTCTGGAGCGCTACAGCGTAAGGCGGTGGCTTGGGCTAGAAAATGCCTCTGGCTGACTGCGCTTGGCGTAGGCATTATCTCGGTGGCAACGCCATTCTTTAGCGCTGAGATTGCTGCAAAGTGGTTTTCTTTCCCAAACATTTTTTTCTTATTGCCATTTCCTGTCTTATCACTCGCATGTTTTGTTTTGATTGATTTGAATCTAGCAAAGATGCAGAGAGATAAACCTGCGCCTATATGGCTTCCATTTGCACTGAGTGTTGCCATTTTTGTCTTAGCTTTTTTAGGAATTGCTTACAGTATGTTTCCTTATATTGTTGTTGGAAAGATGACGATCTGGGAGGCTGCCTCTGCAACCGACTCCTTGTGGATGATTTTTTGGGGCGCAATTGTTGTGTTGCCCACAATCATTGGCTACACCATTTACTCCTATAAGATCTTTTGGGGTAAAACAGAGCCACTCAGCTACTACTAGGCATTATTACTAAATCACTCTGTTTGCTGTGCCTTAAATAAAAATACCAACCTAGAGGTTGGTATTTTTTTATCAGCATAAAGCCTACTAGGTGAATCTAGATCGCTCTATTAAACGAGTACAGAGCGCAGATTTTTTTCATGCCATTCTTTAGCTGCTTTGTAAGCGGCCAGCAGATCTTCTAAAAAAGAATTGAATGATTTCATGATTAGAGACCCCTTAGCGTGCTGTAGTGAAATAAATAGTCACGGGTGAGCTCTTCAACGTCGTGCTCAGAAGCGGGGTTGTAGCTGTTAATAAATTGCTCAAGATTGGCAGTCTTGCTTTGTTGGGCAAAAACCGCATTCCAGAGACTCAATAATTGTGTCATTTAAGGCTCCTTATTTAGCGTATTAGGGTTAATACCTAGCTATTATGAGCCTTTTTCATGAATGTTGCATGACAGCAATCAGTCCGAATTCAGTCTAAATTACTGTTTTTACAGGGCTATTTCTGAATGTGGGCCCGAATTTCAGCGGAACGATCCCATAAATTGGGCGTTTGGGTAGAGGAATAGCCAGAAACAAAGTCTTTGATCTCACCGGTTTCTGGCTGGTAGACATGCCTCTGGATGGCGCCAATATTGCCACCATACACATGGATGCTGATAGAGGTTTGGTCATCATAGGCGTTGCTGACAATATGAATGTCCCCAATATTGGGGCTCACTGCTTCGATATCACCTGGCTTAAGCGTAGTTTCTGGCCCATCTTTCAGGAGCTTGCCTGTGCTATCGATCTGGAAGCGCTGCCCTTTTTCCGCACCTCTAAGCATGCCAATTAAGCCCCAAGTGCAGTGATCATGAATCGGTGTTTTTTGTCCTGGACCCCAAACAAAACTGACCACTGAAAATCGCTCGAGGGGATCGGCATGCAATAAGTATTGTTGATAAAACTCAGGATGGGGCACGGTACAAAACTCTGGTAGCCATGAGTCATTTTGAATTAAGTTCGACAACAGTCGCTTACTCTCTGTGAGTAAAAGAGATTCATCTTGGGTTTTATCAACCAAGAGAGTCATGTTCGTAATGAAATGACGTAAAGGAATAATGGAGGTAGTTTGGGTCATTGCGATAGACATCTTGATCAACCTAGATACTACTAATGTACCTTAAAAGAATAATCTTACATTTGGGTGCCATAGTGAGTAAGGGTTTTGGAGGGGGCTTAATCAAAAGTCATCTTTTATGCCAATGCTATGATTTTGGACAAGACTAGTCAATGAGACTAGCAATGCTCGCAAATAGGAGACAAGCATGGCACAAGGCAATTCAGCCACCCGCGTTTTAACTGCTAGTTTAATTGGCACCACGATTGAGTTCTTTGACTTTTATATCTATGCCACAGCAGCCGTTTTAGTTTTCCCAAAACTATTCTTTCCATCCAGCGATGCAAACACAGCGGTTCTGCAGTCCTTAGCCACCTTTGCGCTGGCTTTCTTTGCTCGTCCGGTGGGAGCTGCATTATTTGGCCACTTTGGCGATCGTATTGGGCGTAAGGCGACCTTAGTTGCTGCCTTGATGACCATGGGCCCATCTACAGTAGCGATTGGCTTTTTGCCAACCTATGCCTCAATTGGTATTTTGGCGCCGATCTTGTTGGCTCTGTTTCGCTTTGGTCAGGGCTTGGGATTGGGCGGGGAGTGGGGTGGCGCAGTATTGCTTGCAACCGAAAATGCTCCTCCTGGTAAGCGTGCCTGGTATGGCATGTTTCCTCAGATGGGCGCACCGATTGGCTTCTTGCTTTCGAGCGGAACCTTCTTAATTCTGAGCAAAAATTTAACAGATGAACAGTTCTTTGACTTTGGTTGGCGCATCCCCTTTATAGCAAGCGCAGTCTTAGTATTTGTTGGTTTGTATGTGCGTTTGAAAATTGAGGAAACACCTGCATTCTTAGAGGCCATACAAAAGAATCAGCGCGTTCAAATGCCAATGATGGAAGTGCTTACAAAGCACACTTCGACCTTGGTACTGGCAACCTTACTATCTATCACGACCTTTGCTGTCTTTTATTTGATGACAGTATTTACCTTGAGCTGGGGAACCTCAGTGTTGCATTACCCTCGCTCCAGTTTCTTAATTGCGCAAATGATCGGAGTATTGTTTTTCGCCATTGGTGTGCCTATTTCAGGAATGCTCTCGGATAAGTTTGGCTGCGGTAAAGTGCTGATTGTGACGATGCTGTCGGCTGTTGCGTTTGGTCTTTCATTCGCACCCCTCTTTACTTCAGGTAGCTGGCTTACCACCGTTGTGTTCTTGGCAATTGGCTTGTTATTAATGGGCTTTACTTATGGCCCACTTGGTACTGCATTAGGCCAGCTCTTTCCAACGGCTGTTCGGTATACCGGTTCATCGCTGTCATTTACGCTAGCAGGTATTCTAGGGGCTTCTTTAGCGCCTTACATCGCAACTTGGTTGGCTACTAACTATGGCTTAGAGTTTGTGGGTTATTACTTATCCACTGCAGCAACAATTTCCCTGCTAGCGTTATTAGCTGTCCGTAATCGTTTGCATAAAAACGCTTAATCAAAATCAAGGCGGGAGTATTGATTTGAAGTACAAACTGATTGCTTTTGATGCCTATGGCACCTTGTTCGACGTCTACTCGATGGGGGTGTTGGCGGAAGAATTATTCCCGGGCAGCGGTACAGCGCTGTCATTGATGTGGCGTGATCGCCAAATTGAGTACACCCGCTTGGTAACTATGAGCGACCCAAATCCTGGGGGCAGCAAATACTATTTGCCTTTTTGGGACTTGACGATTCGCTCGCTGCGTTATGTCTGTAAGCGGATGAATCTTGAGTTATCTTCCACTCATGAAAAACGACTGATGGATCAATATGCCAAACTTACTGGATTTCCAGATAGCTTGAGCGTGCTGAAGACCATTAAAGAAAAAGGCATTGCAACTGGCATTCTCTCCAATGGTAGTCGTGAGATGCTGGCGACAGTTGTGCAGAGTAATGGGCTAGAGTCCTATCTAGATAAAGTAGTGACGATCGAAGAGGTGCGTTTATTCAAGACTGCTCCGCAAGCCTATGAGCTATTGTTAAAAGCTTTTCCTGTGCAGAAACAAGAGGTTCTATTTGTTTCTAGTAACGCCTGGGATGCACTTGCTGCCAAATGGTTTGGCTTTGATGTCTTTTGGGTGAATCGTCTTGGGCACCCATTTGAAGAAATTGGCGAGCAGCCTACTTACGAAGGTAAATCCCTCACTGAGGTCTTAGAAGCGCTATAGCGAGCAAGTAATACGCGTTACTTGCTTTTGCAATAAGATGGTTGCACCATTTTATGAAACCAATCTTCAAAATTCTTTTAGCTTCAGCAATGCTGATCACGGTATACGGCCAATGTGATGCGGCTGAAGCAAGCTATATGGATCCGATACTCAATCAGGCAAAGGTGCAAAGTACGGGGCGCCTGACGTACTGGGGTTTGCCGATATATGATGCCACCCTGTATCGAAGCGCCGTTCCCAATGCAAGCGAGTTTGCTTTAGAGATTCGTTATCAGCGCTCGATTTCTGGCGAAACTTTAGCTAGTCGTACCGCAGATGAAATGATCAAGACGGGAGTTTCTGAAAAGCAGGCGGACTTATGGGGAAAAGAGTTGGCCAAAATTTTTCCAAATGTAGAGCCTGGCACGATGTTGACTGCTGTCTATGTGCCAAAGCAAGGAACTACTTTCTTGTTGAACCAAAAGCCCTTAGCCCAAGTTCCCGGAGAGGATTTCTCGAAAGCCTTTTTTGGAGTTTGGTTCTCTGACAAAACCAGTTCGCCTAAATTGCGCAAAGCTTTATTGGGTCAGAACTGCCTAACCCCTTTATTTAACGAACCCTGTACACCATGAAGAGCTTTTGCCGAATCTTAGTGATTGGCTTGATCAGTTTGCTGGCTGCCTGCGCTAGCCCCAAGGTCAGTGACTATGCCAATCAAAAACCCGCTTTCGATTTATCAGAGTACTTCAATGGCACTTTAGATGCCTACGGAATATTTACCGACCGTAGTGGGGCGGTTGTGAAACGGTTTACTGTATTGATGAAATGCCGCTGGGAAATGATTGACGGCAAAAAAGTAGGCACTCTCGATGAGAGCTTTGAATATTCGGATGGTACAAAGCAAAAGCGGATCTGGAAATTAACTGAGGTATCACCAGGGAAATATATTGGTAAAGCAGATGATGTGGTCGGTGAAGCCATCGGTGAATCTGCAGGTAATGCCCTCAATTGGACTTACACCTTGGCTTTACCAGTCGATAAAGACATCTACAACGTTCAATTCAATGACTGGATGTATTTGGTGACCCCCAAGGTCATGATTAACAAAGCCCAAATGAGTAAATTTGGTATTTACTTGGGTGAAGTCACTCTCAGTTTTTACAAACCTTAAGTCACTACCAATGATTGGCGTTCGCTGTATTCCATGCCGCTCTTAAGTAGGCGTATTCACCTGTAAATGCCTGGCTTGGATCACTCTGTAATAAAGCCCCCGCCTCCATATGTAGCAAGTGTTTTGAGAAAGGCTGGGTAACCCCATTCTCATCGCGCCGCATAATGTGATTGGGCTTTAGCTCAGAGGGGTGATAAATAGCAGCGGCAGCTAATATTTCCTTTAAAGCATGCATCGTGTTTTTATGGAATTGATAAACACGGGTTCCCTTGTCAACAGGATCTAAAGCCTTTTGTCTTAAGGTGTTTTGAGTAGCTACGCCCGTGGGGCACATATCCGTATTGCAGGTACGAGATTGAATGCAGCCGATTGCAAACATAAATCCTCGTGCAGAGTTACACCAGTCTGCTCCGATCGCGCAGGCTCGCACAATATCAAAAGCAGAGATGATTTTTCCTGCAGCGCCTAGCTTGATGCGTGAGCGTAAATTAGCCCCGATGAGAGTTTGATGTATCAGCCGTAAGCTGTCACGCATCGGCATACCGATATGATCGATAAATTCAACTGGTGCTGCACCCGTACCACCTTCGCTGCCATCCACAACGATAAAGTCTGGTGTTAATTGGGTATCGATCATTGCCTTCAGAATTGCAAACCAATCTTCCGGCTTACCAATACAAAGCTTGAAACCAACTGGCTTACCACCAGATTTTTCTCGCAATAGGGAGAAAAACTCCAACATCTCAACGGGCGTATTAAAAGCTGTGTGCCTACTTGGTGAAACACAATCAACTCCCATTGGGACGTCTCGAGTAAGAGCAATCTCTGGAGTCACCTTAGCTGCCGGCAAAATCCCGCCGTGACCAGGTTTAGCGCCCTGAGACAGTTTGATCTCAATCATTTTGATTTGTGGATCATTCGCAACCTGAGTGAACTTTTCAATATCGAAGTGACCGTCTGGCTTACGGCATCCAAAGTAGCCAGAGCCAATTTCCCAAATGAGATCACCGTCATAGACCTTGTGATAAGGGGAGACTGAGCCTTCGCCAGTATCTTGAGCGAAGCCGCCGAGCTTAGCACCCTTGTTTAAAGCCAAAACCGCATTGGCTGAGAGGGAGCCAAAACTCATTGCCGAGATATTGAATAGCGAAATGGAGTACGGCTGTGAGCAACTGCCTTGCCCTACTTCGACTCGGATGTCATCGGGAAGCGCATCTGTAATGGGGGCATTGGAATAGTTCAGCCACTCATAGCCAGGCTTATAGACATCATCGATCGTGCCAAATGGACGTTGATCCGATAAATTTTTAGAACGTTGATAAACCAAGGCACGTTGATTCCGAGAGAAGGGGAGTTTTTCATTATCGGATTCAAGAAAATATTGTCGAATTTCTGGGCGGATGAATTCAAGCCAGAAACGCAGGTGTCCAATGACGGGATAGTTACGGAGAATGGCATGCTTTTTCTGGATTTGATCGAGGGCACCAATTGTGCTGAGAATGAAAAAGAGAATGAAGCCATCCCAAATGATGGGAGTTTGGCGGCCACTCAACAGTAAGTAGGCAAATACAATACTCAGAAAAACAGAGGCGTTCCAAACAAAATAGCGAGTCATATTGGTACCAAGATAGGCTTAAGGGATTGTGTCGAAAAGACAATAGCACGTCTACTGGTTTTAGAAAACCAATGACTGCCGCTTACTTATAGGAGGCCAACTCTTCTTCTTTTAACTCTTTGACTTCAAGTTGGCCAAAGATGAAAGATTCCACTTTTTCAAGCTTCCAGTCCAAGTCCTCAAAAACAGCTTGGTGAGGGCCTGAGTATTTTTGAGAAATACCATAAAAAATATCCGTTAATTCTTCTTGTAGGTCATCGGGAACGGTTTCTGAGAAATAGATAACCTTTTCACCGTTATAGGTGTCGCTGATCTCGGCGCCTTTAATATCCTCAAGGCAAATTCCTTGGGCTGGGTTATAGGTTTTAAGGAAAGTAGGCTTGTGGGGAGTTAAAACTGAGCCTAACTTCCAGACCAGGCCACACTTAATTTCCATGTTGGCTTTACGATAAATCTCACGCTCTACGATAGAGCCGATTTCAAGAGGAATAATTTGGTAGAGCATCTCATCACTCCTGGCCGATGAAGGTATCAAAGATGGGCTGAGTTTCTCATTGAATTATGACAATCAGGTGATGCTGCTGTGCTCCATGCCAGATTTTGGGCCATGGTGTAGGATAGTCTTTTACAGAAATGGCGTGTTTTTAGGTTATCCAAATGATCAATATTCGTAAATCAGCCGAGCGGGGTTATGCGGACCACGGTTGGTTAAAAAGCTTCCATTCTTTCTCCTTTGCCAACTATTACGACCCTCAATTTATGGGCTGGGGTAATTTAAGGGTTATTAATGAGGACTGGATTGCACCTGGCCGAGGTTTTGGTGATCATGGCCATCGCGATATGGAAATCATTAGTTACGTGGTCGAGGGGGAATTGGCCCATAAAGACAGTATGGGGAATATCAAAGGCATTCCCCCCGGTGATGTTCAGAGAATGAGCGCCGGTACTGGTGTCGTTCATAGCGAGTTCAACCATGCTGAGGGTAAGCAAACCCATCTTCTGCAAATTTGGATTGAGCCGAGCGAGAAAGGCATTGCTCCTGGCTATGAGCAGAAAACTGTTCCAGAAGCCGATAAGCGTGGCAAATTACGTTTAGTCGCTTCAGCTGATGGTGCGCAAGATTCGGTCGTGATACATGCCGACGCCAAGTTATATGCTGGCTTATTTGATGAAACTGAGTCAGCGAAGCTCGCTATAGACCCTGCCCGCAAAGCCTACGTTCATCTAGTGAAGGGCGAGCTGACAGTTAATGGCAAAGCGCTTCAGGGTGGTGATGCAGCTTATCTTGCCCAAGAGCATGAAATTCATCTCAGTAATGGCCGTAATGCTGAGGTCTTGGTATTTGATTTGGCGCAGTAAGACGAGAGTCTTGCGCTATGATGTTTTTCTTAACACAATAAGAATGAGGTGACGTGTGGCAACAGCTCGAATGGTTAGTCTTGCAAAGCATGGTGGTGCAGAAGTAATTGAACTCATTGACAAGGAGCTTCCAGCTCCAGCAGCAGGCGAAGTGCAAATGCGTCAGACTGCGGTTGGCTTTAATTTCATTGATATTTATCAGCGCTCCGGTATGTATCCTCTAGAGTTACCGACCGGCTTAGGTCATGAGGCTGCGGGCGTAGTAGAGGCAGTGGGTCAGGGTGTCAACGGTTTTAAGGTTGGCGACCGCGTAATGTATATCAACGCTGGCATTGGTGCTTACACGAGTCGACGCAATGTTGCTGCTGAAAAGTTAGTCCATATTCCTGAGGGCGTCTCTGATGAAGTTGCTGCTGCAGTTTTTTTCAAGGCAATGACAGCACAGTATTTAGTTAAGAAGACTTATAAAGTCAAAGCAGGCGATGTAGTGTTAGTGCATGCTGCTGCTGGTGGTGTAGGGCAGATCTTGGCTGGTTGGGCTAAGGCCTTGGGTGCTTTTGTAGTCGGCACTGTTGGGTCAGAAGCGAAATTTGCTGCAGCGAAAGCCGCAGGCTGCGATGCAGTTGTTGATTACTCAAAGCCAAACTGGGTAGAAGAGGTATTAAAGGCAACTGGTGGTCGCAAAGCTAATGTTGTTTATGACTCTGTTGCAAAAACTACTTTCTTGGGATCGCTAGACTGCGCTGCCCCTTTCGGAACAGTGGCACTCTTTGGGGCCGCATCTGGACCTGCTCCCGATATCAGCCCAGAGATTTTGAACAAGAAAGGCTGCTTATTTTTAACTAGACCATCTGTCTTTCCTCATAATGCAACGGCGGCATTGCTACAAGAAAATGCAAAAGATGTATTTGATGCGATTCAGAGTGGTGCAGTGAAGGTGCAGATTGCTGCTCGGTTTCCGCTTGAGCAAGCCGCTGATGCTCATCGGGCAGCAGAGGCGAGAAAAGTATCTGGCGCCATCATCATGATTCCTTAAGCAAAAAAGATGCTGCAAATCAAAGAGCCTCGCAATCATGTGGGGCTTTTTTGTTTCTGGATTAGGAGGGTTTAATGGATATTAGAAAATTACTGAAAAATGGCGCAGCCTATGTTTTAGTTCAAGCGATTCTTTTGGGGATGCTTTTCTTAGGACCTACCGATTGGTGGGGTACGTTAGCATTTTCAAAATCCGTTAGCGAGATCTTGAATTTAATTGCGTTAGTTCTCTTCCCATTCAGCCTTCTCATCGCCATAGTGGCAGCGATTCAGCTCAAGAGAAATCTAACGCCTTTGCCCATGCCAGTAGAGCGTGGAGAACTCATACAAACTGGCCTATATGCTTACGTACGTCATCCAATCTACTTGGGCGTGATTTTGGCTGCTCTAGCTTGGTTTTTGCATACCCAAGCGCTGCTCACTCTGGCTGAATTGCTAGCCTTAATGATTTTCTTTGAGATCAAGTCCAATAAGGAGGAATACTGGATGAGGCAGGCATACCCTGAGTACGCTGATTATCAAAGACGCACTGCTAAACTCATTCCTAGGATTTACTAGCGTATTAGGACAACCTTTCAGACCATGAAAAAAATTACCATCTTCTTATTAGCGCTGTCGATATTGATTGCAGGATGTCAATCTACCGGCAAAAATGGAGAGCCGCTCACTCCAACACAAATTGCCCAAATGCGCGAAGCTAGATTAAAGATGGCGCAGGCCGGTTTAGATTCTTTAATTAAGCAAGATCCCAAAGTGAAAGAGATGGTTGCGAAATCGGCTGGATACGCTGTGTTTAGTACTACGAATGTCAATATCGTTCTGATCGTCGTAGCAAGAGGACAAGGTGTACTTTTTGATAAACGCCGTAAAGAACCAATCTTTATGAATGCCCTCAAAACAGGAGAAGGCGTTGGTGCAGGGTATCAAGACCAATATCAAATTGCATTCTTTAAAACCCCAGGATCGATCGATGAGTTTCTCTTGACATCCATCGATGGCCAAAAAGGCGGTATTGATATCGCTGCAAACTTCTCTGCAGGTTCAGGTGGCACGATTCGCTCCTTCAATCCTGACATTACTTTTTATACCGTTGGCCTATCCGGTTATGACATACAAGCTAATTACGGCGGCACACTCTATTTGGTGGACCAGCAATTAAATGATGCTAATACACTCGCCTCATTACCCAAGAAGACCCAGCAAAGTAATCAATCAAAGGAGTAAATATTGATGGAACAAGCTCGCTATACCACTCCCGCCATCCTCATTCACTGGGTGATGGCCGTTCTCATTGTTGTAGTCTGGACCATTGGAACTCTGGCTGTCGATATGCCTTTGGGTCCGGACCGCATTGTGAGCTTTAGTTGGCACAAGTGGATCGGGATTACAGTCTTATTCTTGGTCTTGTTGCGGATCGTTTGGCGCCTGACACATCCAGCGCCTGAACTCTATATCGTGATGCCAAAGTGGCAAGAGCGCACTATGGTTTTCACACATTGGGCTTTGTATATCTTGATGTTCTCTATACCTTTAGTGGGTTGGTTAATGAGTTCCGCTCATGGCTATACAGTGAACTACTTTGGCCTATTCGAGCTACCAGATCTAGTTTCAAAAGATAAGGTCTTAGGGGAACAACTGGAGGATTTACATGGCCTGTTGGCAGATGGACTAATGCTCCTGGTAGGCCTGCATGTCTTGGCTGCTCTCAAACATCAATTGATCGATAAAGATGGTTTGATCTCTCGGATGTCATTCTGTAAGTCATCCAGCAAAAAGGATGCCGTATGAAAATGTTTCCTAATGCTCTAGTTGGAATCAGTGCTCTCTTGTTTTGGTACGGAATCATTCCAGCTGCTAATGCAACAGAGTTCAATGCCATCGACACAGCCAAAAGCAAAATTACTTTTACAACAAAGTTAATGGGCTCCAATCTCAATGGTGGCTTTAGTAAGTTTTCCGGTAAGGTGGATTTCAATCCAGATCAGCTTGAAAAGGCTAAGGCCAATTTAGTCATTGAGATCGCTAGCTTCAATGCAGGTGGTGATGATTTGCAAGAGGAGGCTCGGGGTAAAGATTGGTTTAACACTAAAAGTTTCCCAACAGCCAACTTTGTGAGTGATTCAGTGAAAAACCTAGGTAATAACCGACTCGACATCGCTGGCAAGTTATCCATTAAGGGCAAGGCAATGCCAGTCAGTATGACGGCAACCTATCAGGTGCAGGGTAAGCAGGTCGTCTTTGATTCGTCATTTCAGTTGCTTAGACTGGATTACGGTCTCGGAGCAGGGAATTGGGCTGATACTTCTGCTGTTGCCAATGAGGTACCCGTCAAAGTCCATTTAGTATTAAATTCTAATTAGTAGTGTTTTTTTAATCACGGAGAAATCAATGAAATCTAAATTACTCGTTGCCCTATTGGCAACCCTCAGCTTAACTGTTGCAGCCTTTGCTGCGCCAGCAACTTACACTGCTGAGCCAAATCATACATTCGCGCAGTTTTCGTATAACCACTTGGGCTTTTCGATTCAGACTAGTCGTTTCAATACAGTTACTGGAACAGTCACCATTGATCAGGCAGCTAAAAAAGGCAGCGCCGATATTACGATTGATACCAAGTCAGTGGATACAGGTTCCAATGTATTTAATGGGCACATTCAAAGCGAAGATTTCTTATCAACCACTCAGTTCCCAACCGCAACGTTCCAGGCCGATCAAATGGTCTTTAAAGGGGATAAACCAAGCGCATTAAAGGGTGTGTTGACTTTGAAGGGCGTTAGCAAGCCAGTCACTTTGGCGATTACCCATTTTGAGTGCAAAAAGCATCCTATGTCTGGTAAAGATGTCTGCGGTGCTAATGCAGAAACTAAAGTGAAGCGTAGTGATTTCAATATGGCCAAGTATGTGCCTAATGTTGGCGATGAGGTCACCATTGCGATCGCCATTGAGGCAGTTAAGGCTGAATAAGTCTAGTCTCTAGCGGCTCATAAAAACCACCTTCGGGTGGTTTTTTCATATCGAGAGCTTGCGTCTATAATTCTTTAAA
>Ga0364901_10074_pt1 | contig 40990 bp, 31 predicted proteins | sample ExccelJu500002D4_FD_206968 | JGI IMG/M metagenome (GOLD analysis project Ga0364901, IMG submission 206968) | Enriched cells from Trout Bog Lake Hypolimnion, Wisconsin, USA - BchlTB.July09.5000.02.D4 | ecosystem: Environmental > Aquatic > Freshwater > Lake > Hypolimnion/Profundal zone | place: USA...
ATTTCTAAGCTAGAAAAGAGAATGATAACCAGAAATCTCTGGTCTGATCCGATTAGGTTTCGTTTTAAGCACGGTTCCAATCGTAATAAAACAGATTGGCTCCTCCTGTTTGGAGAGCTGAAATAGACCCCTTATTCTGTTACTTTGCAATGCTCTACCACTTGATAGTCCAGAGCCAAATCCTAGCGAGTAGGATCTGAGAAGAATATTTTGGATGGCACACCCTAGTGAAATCAGTTTTTCTTGGTTGCTAATTTCTGCATTGCTATCTTCATAGCTCACAATCGCTAAGAACAGCAATGGCCCACGCAAGGCCTTGCCTCTTGCCTCTTGCAGTTGTATTGGTGTAGCGTTTTGATCTCGGTCCAATAAACACTGATAGAAAACTTCGCCTAATTCAGATCTACTACTTTCTTGTATTTCAATAAAGCGCCAGGGAAGCGTTCTACCATGATCTGGTGCTGCATTAGCTGCCAATAAGATTTTGTCCTTTTGTGACTTACTCGGGCCGGGGCTGCCTAATCGCTTTGGAGAAATATGCGTTCTTCCATGGATTAATTTTTCAGCAAAGTCATCCATAGGAAGGGTGCCTTAGGAAATCCGCTGGTAATAAAGATTTTGTGGGTGATTGGCTTCGGCAAAAAACATCCATCTCTCAGCTAGTTGGCCAACATAATGGATAGCTAATGCAATGGCAAAGATCGCGACACTTGGGGTATTAAGCGCATTAGCCATGAGTATTAAAGGTAGGATATAAGCACAGAGGAGAATGATCTTACGAAGGTTGTGAATAACTCGATCAGTTTGGTGGTGAAAGAATTCACGGGTATTAAAACTTCCGCCCATGAATCCCATCGAGGTCTGGCGAATATTAGATCCCCTGATACCTGTAGCGCTGGCAAGATTTGACTTAGGCTTCAGGCTTTTATTGCGACGCCATATCCAAAGCTTGAGATTAAATGAGAGAAATAGCAGCAAGACGGCGATACCGGAGAAGAAGAGATTGTTTTCTATTTCAAAGGATGGGTTCCAAAGCGAGAGCAGTAGTTCGAGGAGTAGCCAGCCGGAACTTAATCCCAGCAGAATGAAGTTGGTAGTGGTAGAGGAGTGTGACCACTCTTGGATAAAACGGATGCACTGATAAATCTTTGCTGTACAAATCCAAAGTGTTACGGTGGTGATTAATAAGGCGATCCAAAGCCACCGGGGGACTTGAGAGGTGTAAGCATAAAAATAGCCGAGACTAGTAACAACCATTAGCGCTGGAAGAGCAATAACCTCCCTAGAGAGCCAGGAGGTTCGCCACATTATCGCAGCACGCCAAGCCCGCTCTGGATGGCCTAAGTGAAAGAATGAAGCAATCAACCCAAGCATTAGCAGTAAAAGGCTAATAGGAAATGCAAGACTTGTTAGAAACGCGGTTGGGATGACTTGAGTGCGAAAGTCTAGTGCAGCCAAGAAAAATAAGAGACCTTGAGCCATTCCTGCTAGCGTCGTGAAAAAGATAATTGAAAATTGCGGGCGCATTATTTGTCATTCCTTGCTGCTTCAATGGTTTCCATGATGGAACGTGGTAAATAGTGATTCGCAGGTTGGGTTTCCCACTCTGGCATCAAGGCATATCCTGAACGCTCTTCGATCGCTTTACTAGCTGCTGATTCTGGATCGTGAACGTCGCCGAAAATACGGGCGCTCGTTGGACAGGCTAGGACACATGCTGGCTTTCTTTCAGCTTCTGGCAAGGTTTCGCTATATATCCTGTCAACGCAGAGCGTGCATTTTGTCATCACTTGACGCTCTTGATCTAGCTCTCGAGCGCCATATGGGCAAGCCCAAGAGCAATAACTGCAACCAATGCACTTATCGTAGTCCACCAGCACAATGCCATCTTCTTTACGCTTATAGCTTGCTCCAGTAGGGCAGACCGGGACGCAAGGCGGTTCTTCGCAATGTAAGCAGGATTTTGGAAAATGCACGGTTTGGGTATTGGGGAAGCTACCCGCCTCAAATGTCTGCACACGATTAAAAAACGTACCACTTGGATTTGCTCCGTAGGCATTGAGGTCAGTTAGCGGTCCAGCCGATCCAGAGGTGTTCCACTCTTTGCAGGAGGTCACACAAGCATGACAGCCCACGCAGACATTGAGATCAATGACGAGGGCAAGTTGTTTATTCGTGCTCACTTATTTTCCTCCGTTCTTTTGAGGGGCATGCCTGGAACATCAAAAGCTTTGACTTGTGGCCAAGTTTCTTGGGGTTTATTTTCATCAGCAGGTGCCAGCCTCACTCTGACGTCATACCAACCAGCTTGCCCGGTAATGGGGTCAGAATTACTTACAGTAAATTCGCCCAAAGGCAGCTCTTCAGAGATTAAGTGATTTAGTAAGAACCCTTTTTTGGATTCGTCGGCGTGGTCGCTAAGACCCCAAGCAGACTCTGCTTTACCAATGGCATTCCAAGTCCATACAGTGCCTGGATCAACTGCTTCAGAGTGTCTTGCCATGCACCTGACTTTGCCCCATTGAGATTCAATCCACATCCATGCGCCATCTGCAATGCCATTTTTTAATGCGGTTGCAGTATTCACATATAAATAGTTGTGACTATGAATTTGTCTTAACCATGCGTTTTGAGAATCCCATGAGTGATACATTGCCATTGGCCGCTGGGTAATCGCATTCAAGCTAAATTTATTGAGATCTGTCGCCTCATCTTCAAGAGGTGGATACCAGAAGGGCAGCGGATCAAAGTATTTATAGATGCGCCCTTTAAGATGCTCTGGCGGTTGTGCCCCTGGCCGTTTGCCGGTGGCAGCCAATCTAAATCGCTGCAAAATATCTGAATAGATAGCGATCATGATTGGATCATTTTTTTGTCTTAAGGCATTTTCTTTTGAAAAATCGAGGTATCCCTTATTCCAATTGCGCATGTACTGATGCTCTGGTGGCATGTGGTATTGATGAACGCAATTATTTTCAGCGTATTTTTGCCACTGATTTGGGTTTGGTTCACCTCTCAGTGATTTTTCACCATCCTTGCCTCTCCAGCCACTTAGAAATCCAATGCCAGAATCGGGACCGGTTTGAAAGCGTGTAATGAAGTCAGGGTAGTCCTTGAATTTGCGATCTCCCTCTGGGTTTGTGAATGCTGGAAACTTTAGACGTGAGGCTAATTCGATTAACACCTCCTGAAATGGTTTGCATTCTCCAAGAGGCTCTAAGACTGGAATACGGACAGAGTCGACTGGACCATCAAATTCAGAAATTGGCCTATCCAATATGCTCATAACATCGTGACGTTCAAGATATGTTGTGTCCGGTAAAACCAAATCCGCAAAATCGACCATCTCGGATTGGAAGGCATCACAAACAACTAAAAATGGAATCTTAAACTCGCCATTATCATTTTTCGCATTCAGATGTTCGCGTACCTCCATCGTATTCATAGTGGAGTTCCATGACATATTTGCCATGAAGATCATTAGCGTATCAATAGAGTAGGGATCACCTTTAACGGCGTTAGTAATGACGTTGTGCATTAATCCATGGCCTGCTAAGGGATGCTCCCAGGAATAGGCTTTATCGATGCGCAAGGGCTTGCCTTGTGAATCTAGCGCTAAATCTTCAGGTTGTGTTGGCCAGCCCAGTGGAGATTTTGCTAGGGGCGTATTGGGATTGATGTCATTTTCAGAGGATGCGGGTTTGACATTTGGGGGCACCTGTCTTGGGTAGGGAGCTTTGTGTCTAAAGCCACCAGGACGATCAATCGTCCCCAGCAATGACATCAGCACAGCTAAACCTCGAGTGGTTTGAAAGCCATTTGAATGCGCTGATAATCCCCGCATTGCATGAAATGCTACTGGTCTTCCTGTAACAGAGTCATGTTTTTCTCCCCACGAATCCGTCCAACTGATGGGTAATTCAAATTCTTGCCCAAAAGCAGTATCAGCCATCTCTAAGGCAAGCTTGCGAATTCTGTCTGCCGAAATGCTGGTAATAGCTGCGGCCCATTCAGGGGTCGTTTCACTTACTTGTCGTTTGAGTAGCTCAAATGCAGGAACCACTTTTTTACCTCGATGCGGCCCTGAGCCCATGACATATTCACCCGACAGTGTTGGCGAGCTTCCTTGAGCAAAGCAAGGCTGAGTACTTTGGGATTTTTCATCCCAAATATATTTATTGTGGGGTAAGTCTAGATTAATGGGATCCGAGTCTGGGTCATATAAGAACAAGCCTTCCTCAGGCCCTGAGTCCATACAGACTAATTGTGCTGAGTTACTGTAGCGCTTTAAGAAGGGGGCGTCATATTTTTCAAGGCGAATGAGTTCGTGCATTAAAGCCATGAATAGAGCGCCATCAGTTCCGGGTTTAATCGGAATCCATTCATCGGCAATCGCTGAGTATCCAGTCCTAACGGGGTTAATGGAGATAAAGCGACCTCCAGCCCTTTTGAATTTCGATAAAGCAATTTTCATCGGATTGCTGTGATGGTCTTCAGCAGTCCCAATCATGACAAATAATTTTGCCTGGTCTAAATCTGGTCCGCCAAATTCCCAAAAGCTACCACCGATGGTGTAAATCATGCCGGCAGCCATATTGACGGAGCAAAACCCCCCATGTGCTGCATAGTTTGGAGTGCCAAATTGTCTAGCAAATAAACCAGTCAATGCCTGCATTTGATCGCGGCCGGTAAAGAGGGCAAATTTCTTTGGATCCGTTGCGCGAATTTTAGCCAGACGGTCTGTCAATATTTCAAATACTTTATCCCAACTGATGGCTTCAAATTCTCCATCACCTCTTGCGCTGCCAGCTTTTCTCAATAATGGTTGCGTAATTCTTGCTGGGGATTTTTGTTTCATGATCCCTGAAGAACCTTTAGCGCAGATAACCCCTTGATTTAGGGGGTGCTCAGGATTGCCGTCTATATATACCAGCTCGCCATCACGCAGGTGCGCTCTGATGCCGCAACGGCAAGCGCACATATAACAAGTCGTTTTCTTGATTTCCGTTGCAGGGGCTTGTTTGTTAACAGGATCGTGAACAGGATTTGTTGAAAATATTTTGAACATAGATATACTCAATGATGAGAATTTTTAGCGAGAAGAATAGCCATTGCAGTGGAGGCTACTCTGGAGAAAACAGAGTCAGACCTCGATGTGAGAATGATAGGGACTGTGGCACCTAGAATCGTTCCAGCACATTCCGCCCCAGCCATATACACAAGAGATTTATAGAGAATGTTACCCACTTGTAAGTCAGGCACCAAGAGAAGATCGGGGTCGCCAGCAACCCTCGAGTCAATGCCTTTGGTTTTGGCAGACTCCATAGAGATAGCATTATCAAACCCAAATGGACCTTCGATAATTGTTTGAGGGTGAATCGCGTTTGTAGTGTGCGTATCGACAATCTGTTTGGCATCCATTGTTGCTGGCATTATCGGATTCACTACCTCGGTTGCCGTGATGATGGCAACTTTGGTGTTGTGGATCCCTAATTTATTTAGTGCCTCAAGACTGCTTTTCAGAATTTGTATTTTTTGATCTGCATTAGGAGCGATATTAACTACGCAGTCACTGACACCTAGTAATTTAGGGTAGCGAGCTAGTTCGAATAAAAATAAGTGGCTCGTTCTGCGCTCAGTTCGTAAGCCAGTGCGACTCACTATGGGGCCCATTAGGTCTTCAGTATGTAAAGAGCCTTTCATTAGAACTGCGAGCTTTCCCTCTTTCACCATTTCAACTGCTTTTTGGGTGGCCATGATCGGGTCTTGAGGTGTATCCACTATTTGAATGCCGTCCAATGAAAATCCGTTGGCGCCGGCAAGTTCCCTAATTTGATCTTTGGGGCCAATCAAGATTGGGGTACACAACTGTTTATTGACTAGATCAATCACTGTTTCTAGAGCTGGCGCGCTCAGTGGGTAGACAACTCCCAGAGGGAGCTTACTTTTAGCTTCCTCAATCATTTTTTCTAAGAGCGGATATTTCATGTTGATGGAAATCCTTGAAGGCTCGCGTAATTAATTATTGCTTAAGACAAGGTTTGAGAAATTTTCTCAGCTACTTCCTTGAGTTTGGGGATGTGTTCCATGGCCTGGTTTAAAGGCAATCGAGCAGTTGCTGCATGCACAGCAATCGCTGCTACTACTTCACCCATTGAGTCCCTCACGGGAACCGCAACACAAGAAACACCTAAAACATATTCTTCGTTATCTACGGCATAGCCTGTAGAGACAATTCTCTCAAGCTCGGATGCTAATAGATCATGATCTGTAATTGTTCTATGCGTGAACTTCTCGAGAGGAAGGTTTTCTAATATTTTGTTCCGCTCATCAGCCGACTTAAAGGCAAGGAGGAGTTTCCCGCTGGCGCTACAGTGAGGCGGCAAAACGGTTCCTGGTGCCAGATGCAGACGTAAGGCCCAATTTGCTTCCACTCTATCAAGATAAAAAAGCTCGCCGCGTTTTAAAACGGCGAGGTTGCAGGTTTCTCCAAGATCTGCAACGAGCTTTCGGAGGATGGTGTGTCGCACTGCAGAAACGGTATCGTGCGTCAGTGTTGATATTGCAAGCGTGGCCAAGCGCTGTCCCGGTGCATAAGTACGCCCCCCCGGCTCTCTGGTCGCCAAACCAGCCTCTTCAAAAATCGCTAAGGTTCGGTGAAGGGATGCTTTTGGCATCCCAGTAATTTGCATTAATTGGGACAAGGTCGCAGGTTGTTGTAAGGTTGCTAGCGCCTCTAGAATGACAACACCCTTCAACATTGAAGAGTTATCGCTGGTATGATCCTTTTTAGCGGTGTAAGGTTGGTCGTTACTATCTAATTGAATCATACGTATGAAATCTCATGAAATGTGCTGTTTGGTTCATTTTAATAGAACAAAGTGATAATTTATAGGAAAAAGATAGGTATTTTTGCTTAAGCGAAACAACTTGTTCAGTTACGTAGGATCAATTATGCTTTTGGGAAAATCAGCAATACCTAAGCTAAGGTCATAATTCAGTTTTATAAAGGGGGATAAGGAATGCGCAAGGGCAACCCATTAGCCACACTTATTTCGGTATTCAGTATCTTGCTAGCTTCACTGGGAATGATGGAGATTGTCCAGGCTCAAGCATGGCCTACTAAGCCGATTAAATTCATTGTGCCTTATCCACCGGGTGGTGGTACTGACATCATTGCCCGCATCATGCAAGAACCATTAAGTCAGGTACTTGGCCAGCAAATCATTATTGATAATCGGGGTGGAGCAGGCGGCTCAATTGGGACGGATATTGTTGCGAAGTCAACGGCGGATGGCTATAGCGTGCTATTTACACTTTCTTCGCACACCATTAATCCAGCGATTTACCCCAAACTGGCATTCGATACTGAAAAAGATTTTTTACCAGTTTCATTAGTGGCATCTTTGCCGCAGATACTGGTTGCAAATCCTAATTTTCCTGCCAAGACTGTTAAAGAAGTTATTGAAATGGCTAAATCTAAACCCGATACGGTTTCCTTCGCCTCTGTGGGCAATGGGTCTCCAGGTCATTTAGCGGGCGCCATGATGGCAAGCTCTGCGGGCGTCGCAATGATGCATATTCCTTACCGCGGAGGGGGTCCCGCAATTACTGATGTCATTGCTGGTCAAGTCCCTTTACTATGGGTATCGATTCCAGCTGCTGCGAACTATGTAAAGACTGGAAAACTAAATGCCTTAGCAGTTTCTAGTGTTAAGCGTTCACCAATCTTTCCTGATGTCCCTACAATGGTTGAGTTAGGTTTTAAAGACTATGAGGTAGATTCTTGGTATGCGATGTTTGTTCCTGCCGGTACACCACAGGCCACGGTGGACACACTCTATAAAGCAACCGTGCAGGTATTAGCTGATCCTGCAGTGAAAGAGAAGTTGCTTGGTCAGGGCGCTGAAGCAGTGGGTAGCTCACCTGCTCAATTAGGTGCTGTTGTGAAGGCAGAGCTTGTGAAGTGGAAGAAAGTTGCTAAGCAGGCAAGTATCAAAGCGGAATGAGCTGTATTTACAATAAAGATGAATGTTGAATTAGTGTTGATAAAATAAAAATGATGACGCCAGTAGAAGCTATTATTGAACGTGGTCGTGCAGCTCAAAAGATTTATGAGCAATACACCCAAGCCCAAGTAAATCTAGTAGTAGAGGCCGCAGCCTGGGCTATTTTGGAACCTAAGCGCAATCAAGAATTGGCCGAATTGGCAGTGAGGGATACTGGTCTTGGCGACGTTGCAGATAAATTCAAGAAAAACTTTAGAAAAACCTTGGGCTTAGTGCGTGACTTAAGTCAGGCAAAAACGGTTGGCATCATTTTTGAAGATCACAGGACGGGCTTAACAGAATATGGTCGTCCGGTAGGAGTAGTTGCGGCCATCACGCCCTCTACCAATCCTGGCGCTACGCCCATGAATAAAATTCTCAACGCCTTGAAATGTCGTAATGCTATTATCATTGCTACGTCGCCAAAAGGTCAAACCACTTGCGCGCGTTTGCTCAAATTTGTTCACCAGCAGTTGGATCAGGTAAAAGCGCCGCGTGATCTCGTACAAATGCTGCCTGCCCCGGTTACCAAAGACTCCACGAATGAATTAATCCGTTTGGCCGATCTTGTTGTCGCAACTGGATCCCAATCCAATATCCGCGCTGCCTATACTTGTGGCACTCCTGCGTTTGGGGTGGGCGCCGGAAACGTATCGGTGATCATTGATGAGTATGCTGACTTGGCTAGCGCCGCAGCAAAAATTACACAATCAAAGACCTTTGATAATGCAACCAGTTGCTCCTCTGAAAACGGTGCGGTCATCTGTGCTGATGTTTATGAAAAAGCTATCGCAGAGCTGGAGGCTGCTGGCGGTTTGATGTTGGACTGGGCTGATAAGGCACGCCTTGAAATGGTTATGTTTAGTGGTGGAAAGCTAACCTCAATCTTGACGGCTCAATATCCAACGGTAATCGCCGAGCGTGCTCAATTGCAAAATCCGAAAGCAAAATCTGCCAAATTTTTTATGGTGGAGGAGCAGGGCTTTGGGCCTTCTGCGCCTTTTTCTGGTGAGAAATTAAGCCCAATTTTAACGGTGTGGAAGGCTGCTAATTTCCATGATGCCCAAGTAATTGTGGAAAAAATTTATGCTCATCAAGGCGCTGGTCACTCAGTGGGATTGCACACTGCAGTAAGCGGTCAGGTAATGGAAAGTCGTGCTGCCGCACTTGCTCAAACTTTGAAAGTTGCCCGCATTATTGTTAATCAAGCTCATGCGATCGCCACCGGCGGTAGCTTTGATAATGGTCTACCATTCTCCCTGTCTATGGGATGTGGCACCTGGGGAAAAAATAATTTTTCCGACAATATGAATTATCGTCACTACCTCAATATCACGCGAGTCGTAAGACCGATTGCTGAGAAGGTGCCTAAGGTGGAAGATTTATTGAAAGACTATTTCAGTCAGTTTCCACAGGTCTGATTAAAGCAATGTCACATCTCTTCCAGTGATTTTCGTAGAAATATTGACATGACTTCATCTTGCAATAGTTTAGGTGAAGTATTGCTGTACTGGGATAAGCTCCAAGCTGAAAAGCCATTTCTATTCGCACCAGAGACCAGCGTCATATTGACTTATGGGCAAATAACCAAAGAAGCAAAGCACTTTTCTACATGGCTCGAGGAGCAGGGTATCAGCAGCAGTGGACATGTTGGGCTTTATATGCAAAATGGCCGCCAAACCAGTACGGTATTTTTGGCGACGATGGCCTGTGGTCGAGTGATTACCCCTCTTAATTTACTAGCCCCTATTGACCAATTGGCCTGGGTCTTAGATCACAGCGATATTGAAATCCTTTTTTACTCCCCAGATAATAAGCAGACTCTTTTTGCCGCTTTAGAAAAAACCAAACGTCAGTTTGCATTGGTAGTGTTGGACCCAGATGCTGCAGAAGGTCCTTTTATAGCCAGCCCTTTAGGGAAGCTTCCTATTGTCCGCACTCATCGTCCAGCGCTCCTGATGTATACCTCCGGCACTACCGGAACTCCTAAGGGCGTTTTACTGACCCACGCAAATTTATTGCACGCTGCGAGATCAATGGCTGCATGGCATTCTTTGACTCAAGCAGATGTAGTGCTGAGTTCATTGCCGATTTATCACATCAATGGTCAAGTAATATCAACCATTACGCCATTTGTATCTGGTGGCTCAGTAGTTGCCCCACATTCTTTCTCGGTATCTAGTTGGTGGAATTTATCGATTCAATACCAGTGTACTTGGATCAATATGGTGCCAACCATCATCGCTTACTTGATTAATGCTGCTAAAAGTGGCGGTACGGTGCCAAGTCGTGAAGAGTTGAGGTCTATACGATTTGGACGTTCAGCTTCTGCACCATTGCCACCTGAACATCATCGTGAATTCGAAAATTTATTTGGCATTACCGTGATTGAAGGCATGGGAATGACCGAGTCTGCTTCAATGGTGTTCTGTAACCCTCATGATGAGAGAAGGCGTTATGGTAGCCCAGGGCTGCCTTGTGGAGTTGAAACAAAGATAGTGGATGTAGCAGCTGTAACAGTTGGCAATCATATTGTTGGTGAAATTTGTCTGCGGGGTGGCAACGTCTTAAGTGCTTATTACAAAGCTGAGTCTGAAACTGCCAAAGCATTTGATGCTGACGGTTGGTTGAAGACTGGCGATCTCGGAATGCGTGATGATGATGGCTTTTATTTTATTACGGGCCGATTGAAAGAGCTGATTATTAAGGGTGGTGAAAATATTGCCCCACGTGAGATTGATGAAGCGATCTTAAAACATCCGACGGTTCTAGATGCCGCAGCAGTTGGCATTCCAGACAATAATTATGGTCAAGAAATTATGGTGTGTATTGTTTTAAAGCCAGGAATGATTTGTACTGAAGAGGAGATGCGTGCATTTTGTTTAAAGGAGCTTGGAAAGTACAGAACGCCCAAATGCATTCTCTTTATGGACGATTTACCACGAGGACCATCTGGTAAAGTACAGCGTCTTAAACTCTTGGATCTGCTCCCTCAAAGCGTTTAACTTAGTGTCTGTGTAATCACCCAAATACCCAGAGTGATTAAATAAGCGCCCAAGAGTTTTTGTCTCAGCTCATCTTTCATTTTGATTAATTTTCCTGCTGCTAATCCTTGGGTTAGCGCTGCACTAATGCCAAGAATGAGTATTAATAAAATCATCGAGTAATCGAGGCCTTCAGTGCCATGCACTCCAATCCAGGCTGTCATGAGGGACAAAAGACTCACGATAGACGTGGCCGAAACGAAGAGAATGGAGATATCAATGCAGATTGTCACTGGCAATCCTACCCACATCGTGAGGAGTGGCATGAGCAGGGTAGCTCCGCCAAGCCCAAAAAGTGCTGAAGAAATGCCTGAAATTCCCCCGATGACGATCAGTTTCTTTAAATCAGGCTTTTGAATTTCTTGCTGGGAAGTGGAGTAGGGAGGTTTTCCAAAGAGTGTCCATAAGCCAATAAGAACAATCGTGGCTGAAAATCCAAGGCGCAGTACGTGACCAGTCAATTGAGTTGCTGCAATACTGGCCAAAGCAATAAACGGTAGTGCGCTCAAAATTAGAGTATTAGCAATATGACGCTCCGCTTGGCTTCTTAAAGCTTTAATTGCTCTGGGAAGTGCGCCAATGACAATGGTGCATAAACTACCAATCACAATTAACTGAAACGGCGGAGGGGTAGAATTGGGAACTGTCAAAAAAGCGGCATCTAGAGCCGGTATAAGAAAAGCTCCACCGCCAATACCAAATAGGGCCATTAATAAACCAGTCATCATGCCGATGAGCGCAAAAAAGAAGTAGTGCATTACTAGCCTTTGATTTTTCCTAAGATTAAATCTGCTGCTCTTTCTGCAAGCATCACAGCGGGCCAGTTGGTGTTGCCTGAAGGTAGTGTTGGCATAGCCGAGCAATCTACCACTCTAAGACCACTTACACCCCTTACCCGTAAGGAGCTGTCCAAAACAGCCATAGGGTTATGATCCGAACCCATTTGACATGTACCAGTAGGATGAAAAATCGTAGCACCATGATTACGACAGAACTCTAAAATTTCTTCATCTGACTGAGGATTATTAGGCTTCACTTCACGCACAATGAGAGAACGCAGCGGATCTGTTTGGGATATTTTTCTAGCGTACTTTACGGCTGCAATATTGCTATCGCGGTCATATTGGGTGGCTAGGTAGTTTGCAAACATCTTTGGTGGAACTTGGGGATCTGAAGATTGAATACGGACATGCCCACGAGATTTAGGTCTTAATTGACACACCGACATGGTGAATCCCGAAAATGCGTGCGCTTTCCCACCTGCCATTTCAGCAGATAGGGTTGCTAAATGAAATTGAATATCAGGTGTTTTAGAGTCTTTCATGACTTTGGTAAAGAGGCCGCCTTGATTGATTCCAATTGAAAGAGGACCCTCACGAAGGAGCGCCCAATCTAAACCCATTTTCAATCTTCCCCACCAAGATGACAGCTGATCATTGGTTGAGATGGGTTGATTTAGCTCATAGATTAAGCGATGTTGAAGATGGTCTTGTAGGTTTTCTCCAACCCCAGGTAAATCATGAATGATGGGTATCTGGAACTCTTGTAAGAGTTTTTTTGGCCCAATTCCAGACAGTTGAAGCAGTTGTGGGCTTTGGATAGCACCAGCACTTAAGATTACCTCTTTGTCAGCGCGCAATATGCTTTTTACGTTACCTTGAATCATTTCAATGCCAACAGCTTTTTTATTCTCAAAAATAACTTTGCAGACCTGGCTACCAGTCAAAATTTTTAAATTGGACCGGTTCTTGGCTGGCTTTAAATAGGCTACGGAAGTGCTGCACCGAAATCCTCTATGGGTCGTTAGTTGGTAGTAACCCACACCTTCTTGTGTCAGATTATTAAAGTCATCGGTTTGAGGAACCCCTAATGTATTTGCTGTTTGTTTGAAGGCCTCAACAAGGGGATGTTTTTGCTGAATTGATGAAGCCTTAAGTGGGCCTGTTTTTGAATGAAGTGGTTCGCCAAAACGATCGTTGCCCTCCGCCTTTTTAAAGTAGGGCAAAACATCATCCCACCCCCAGCCTTGGTTACCAAGATCACGCCAAGTATCGTAGTCTTCTTTTTGGCCACGGATAAAAATTAAGCCATTAATTGAGCTTGAGCCGCCAAGAGTTTTTCCTCTGGGCCAGTAAATTTGGCGATTATTCATACCAGGATCAGGCTCTGTTTGAAATTTCCAATTGAGTTTAGGATCCCACATGGTTTTTGCATAACCAATTGGTAGGTGAATCCAAGGAGATCGATCTTTTGGACCTGCCTCAATTAGACAAACAGAATATTGAGGATTTTCAGAAAGTCGGTTCGCTAATACGCAGCCCGATGAGCCGCCGCCAACAATGAGGTAGTCAAACGTGTGATTTTGCATGTCGATTAATGCTTATTAAATCAAGGATTTTCATACTTACCGAAGGGGATGCGAATTAGTCTGCAGTGGATCAAGTTTTCTATTTAAACCTACTTTACCAGCATACTAGTGATTGGTATTATTTTAAGCAAGCGCCTCGCTGGTAATGGGTACACTACTATTTGCTGATCTTAGTAAGCAGGATTAACAAACTGTTATATTAAAATCAAGCACTATCCTTAACTATTGAACTGATATCAATTTAGATCTACAACCAAAAAAATATTTCTACCGTAAATCATTGCAGGAAACTAGGTTGATTTTGTATTATTTGGGGCACTAGGGTTTGGGGTGTAGGTGGCCTACAACTTAAAGCGCTATGTAGCCTGACAAGTTTGTAATGCATAACCCACTCCCCAGAGATGATCGGGGCCTCTTTTAGACTGTAAAAGATTTCTCCATCAGGCAGGTTATCTCTGAGGGTGCCGTTAAAGCCTATACAAACTTCCAGTTTTTTTAAAGCGCACTTACTGACTGCCTTAGTGTATTTACTGCTAGTTTCAGTGATTGTGTTGATCGCCCGAAGTATTGAAAAGTGCGTCTTCATACTCACTGTCTTGTCATGAAGCGAATCGTAAATGTATGAAATGAACTCTCTTGTAAAAGAGCATGATCTTCTCCCGCATACAGAGGGTGGCTTTTATAGAGAAATGCACCGATCCTACGGTCGCTTTCTTTAACCATGAAGACAGCTTAGGAGTATGAGTTGCCTAGTATGCTTTCTTTGGATAAATGTTCCAAATCGGCTAATATGACACTTCATAATTCAAAAAAATGCAGGAGACAGGGTGATGAGCCAGGCTAAGGTGTTGGGATTCTGCTTACCAATCGTATTTGGCTTATTGAGCGGGTTGATTCATGCCCAAAGCACTTTTCCGAACAAACCCATTCGGCTGATTGTGGGATTTGCTCCTGGTGGCGGTGCTGATTCTGCTGCACGCTTAATTGTTCCTAAGCTTGCCGAGAAATTAGGCCAAGCAGTGGTGATTGACAACCGCCCTGGTGCGGGTGGCAATACTGCCAGTGAAATCCTAATGAAGTCTGAGCCAGATGGTTACACCATCATGCTCACAACGGTCGGTTCGATGGCAATTAATCCACATATGCCAGGTGGTACCAGCTTTAATCCTATGGTGGATTTCAGCATGATTTCTCAAGGGGTAACCTTCTCTAATATTTTGGTGGTCAGAACCGAGTCCAATATTAAGTCTTTGCAAGATTATGTTGCTCTGGGAAAAGATAAAAATGCTTTTGTTACTTTCGGCTCTTCTGGAAATGGCAGTACCGGTCATCTAGCTGGTGAATTATTAAAAGTGCGCTCAGGTATGACTGCTGAGCATATTAATTACAAGGGCGGCGGTCCTGCGATGACAGATTTATTAGGAGGTAATATTACGGCTATTTTTGCGAGCACTCCTACCGCAATCCCAATGATTAATGCTGGGAAGCTTAGAGCCCTTGGGGTCACGAGTTTGAAGCGGCTGCCAGGTTTGCCAAATGTACCTACTATTGCAGAGCAGGGCTACCCTGGCTATGAGGCGCTCAATTGGTATGCTTTTATTGCGCCACCTAAAGTTCCGCCAGCCATTATTCAGAAGTTAAATCAAGCGATTACTGCTACTCTCAAGGACCCAGGTACTTTAGAACGTTTGCATAAAGTAGATTTAGAAGCAGCACCAAGCACACCGCAAGAGTTGCTCAGTATTGTGAAGTCTGAGAACGAAATGTGGGGCAAGATTATTAAAGGTATTCATTTTAGTGAACGGTAGATGAAATGGGCTATACGATTAGCGAGAAGATTCTGGCAAAACATGCCGGTCTAGAAAAGGCTACTGCGGGAGAAGTGGTAGTTTGTGAAGTTGATTTTGCAATGGTCACCGATACCAGGGCAAGTAATACGATTCAGATGATCGACAAAATTGGCGTCAAAGATTTGGTATTTGCAAAAAATACTGCTTTGGTAATGGATCATTATTCTCCACCCCCGAATCTAGAGGCGGCACAGATTCATAGTCAGATGCGTCAATTCTCGCAAGATGCAGGGACTCAGCTCTACGATATCGGCGACGGTATTTGTCATCAGGTTATGCCTGAAGGTGGTCATCTTACTGCTGGTAATTTGGTTGTAGGTACTGATACGCATTCAGTCAGTTATGGTGCCTTCAACGCCTTTGGTACCGGCATTGAAGGGACTGATGTTTCGGCAGTAATGGCGACTGGTAAGTTATGGTTCAGAGTTCCAGAGACTGTGAGGGTTCAACTGAATGGTCAATTGCAGCCTGGAGTTTGGGCTAAAGATTTAACCTTGCATATGCTAGGCCGCTTTGGTGCCGAGGGGCTCAATTACAAGGCGATTGAATACGTCGGCAATGCAGTGATGCAGATGGATATTGATGATCGCATGACGCTATGCAACCATGCCGCAGAACTTGGTGCTAAGGCAGCAATTTTGGAAGCCGATGATAAAACCCTCAATTGGCTTGCTGCTCACGGAGCAAAAACACCTACACCAGTATTTGCTGATAGTGATGCGGTTTATTCACAAGCTATTGAGATTGATGTACAGAAGTTGACACCACAAGTTGCCCGAAAACATCGAGTCGATGATATTGCCGCTGCGCAGGATGTGAGTAATCAAAAAATTCAGTTTGCCCTGATCGGCACTTGCACCAATGGACGGCTCGATGATATTCGTCAGGCTGCTGCCATTTTGCGAGGTAAAAAAATTGCTCATGGTGTACGGATGATAATTACACCTGCCTCGCGAAAGATTTATATTGATGCCTTACGCGAAGGCCTGATTGAGATCTTAACGATGGCTGGTGCCTCATTCGAGGCAGCGGGGTGTGGCACCTGTGTTGGCATTACCAATCATTTGGTTCCAGGTAATGGAGATACTGTGATCTCCACTGCCAATCGCAATTTCAAAGGACGGCTATCCAATCCTGAATCAGAAATTTGGTTAGGCTCAGCTGCCACAGTAGCAGCATCCGCATTGACAGGCTTTATTACTGACCCACGCACCGTTGTCGGTGGCGATTGGAGATCCTCATCATGGCAATAATAAACTTACACAATGCCCCTGCTAGAGCTTATCTCTTGGGGGATGATGTCAACACTGACCTACATTGTTCGAGTAAGTATCTCCCCGGAAAAAGTACTGAATATATTGCTGGGGTAGCATTCGAAGAGCTCAGTCCCGGAATTGCTAAGATCATCTCTGGAGCAGGAGGAGGATTTTTAGTGGCTGGCCATCACTTTGGTATTAATTCTTCGCGAGAGCAAGCGGTGCATGTGCTTAGGATGATGGGGGTTAAGGGGATCGTTGCCAAATCTTTTGGGCGTCAATTTTTTCGCAATGCTATTAATAATGGTTTGCCAGTCCTGGAATGTGACACCTCCTCTATTAATGATGGCGATCTGCTTACAGTTGATTTTGCAAGTGGTATGGTGCGCACGCAGGATGGCAGCAGTATTCAGGGATTGTCTTTGCCCAAAGAGATTTTGTCGCTGATTGATGCGGGCGGATTAATTCCGTTTCTGAAAAATAACCCTCATTGGAATTTTGCTTGATGAACATCACCCCACAACTCAAACGTCAAAAACTACGTCAGCTAATTGCTGGTGATGCAGCCGTCATCGCACCTGGTATTTATGATGCTTATGGTGCTCGCATGGTGGAAAACGCAGGCTTTCAGGCTGTGTATATGACGGGCAATGGGGTATCTGCATCTTTATTGGGTACGCCGGATATTGGTCAGGTTGATCTAACTCTGATATCAGATCATGCGCGGCGCATTGCTGCTTGCATAGAGATTCCCTTGATCTGTGATGCTGATACTGGTTATGGTGGCGTTCTGAATATCAAAAGAACCGTTGCAGAATTCGAAGCTGCTGGGGTGGCGGCGATTCATATCGAAGATCAAACCTTCCCTAAGCAATGTGCGCAATTTGAAGGCGCGCGAACAGTTTTGCCATTTGATACTGCTGTTGCACATATTAGAGCTGCAGTCGCCGCTAAGTCAGATGCGGATTTTATAATTATTGCCCGTACCGACAGTGTAGCTGCGTTCGGTCTTGATGAAGGTATTCGTAGAGCTAAGGCGTTTATCGATGCTGGCGCTGATGCCGTTTTTGTAGAGCTGAAGCCGCATCCCGATGCCGTGAAAATGATCCAACGTATCAAGCAAGAGTTAGGTGCACCATGCTTATATAACGTGGATGTTGGGGGTCCTGTATCAGCACTTAAAGCACCTGAATTAAAGTCGCTGGGTATTGATATTGCAATTCATCCTAGTTTGGCTAGGGGCGTGTTTGGATTTGCAATGCAAGCTGCTTTAGCGCATCTTCACGATAGACAATTCTTGGGTTCATATACGGACCACATGTTTACCTCGGGCCAATACAATCAAGCACTCGGTTTGGATGATATTCAGAAGTGGGAAGAGCAAATCTTGACTGCCAGAGGTTAGCGAGATGATTGCACAAACACTACCTAGCTTTTCATAAATCACATGTGTAACGGACCAAGTGGGTTCATCAAAAGAGTTTTGACGATTGGGCCTTATTTTTATGTCTCATTGTAGGATTATCAAGTTTCGTATGCTTATTAATATCGATTCGTACTTGAAAGCCATCTAATGGACCTCCAAACCTTACTAGTTCCCGCTTTGGGAGTATTCGTTGGAATTGTAATGGGGCTTACAGGAGCTGGCGGCGGCATACTCTCTGTGCCATTATTGGTTTTCTTTCTTCATTTACCAATGGCTGAGGCAAGCCCAATCGCACTATGCGCCATTGCACTATCTGCCACAGTGGGCGCGATGATTGGTCTTAAAGAAAGGATTCTGCGCTATAAGGCTGCTATCTTCATGTCCGTATTTGGATTGATCATGTCTCCGATTGGTCTTTGGGTCGCAAACAAGGTTCCTAATACTCCCTTAATATTTCTTTTTAGTGCTGTTTTAATTTTTGTTTCTGCGCGAATGTATATACAAGCGCACAAGACTATGAATGGCGCTGTACCAGTTTCTGCAACACCTCCACCATGTCAGCTTGATTTATCTATTAGTAAATTAATTTGGACTGTGCCATGCGCGCGATCTTTAATGTATGCGGGCTTAACTGCAGGTTTCTTATCTGGATTATTGGGGGTTGGGGGCGGATTTGTCATAGTGCCATCTTTAAAGAAATTTACAGACCTTCCGATGAAATCTATTGTGGCTACTTCTTTAGGTGTTTTGGCGATCGTATCTACAGGTGGCGCTCTTACATCTCTAGCAGCCAATAATTTGAATGTGGAAATTGCTAGACTCTTTGCTTTTGGCTCGCTGGTGGGGCTTGTATTTGGAAAAGTACTGGAGAGAAAAATTAGCGGGAATAGAGTGCAACAAGTATTTGCTATTTTTGCTTTTTTAGTAGCGTTGAGCTTGCTTTATAGGGCTGTATAAAAACATCTTTAGAATTGACCTTGAGGTAATTAGTCCTCGCGGTTTCTCGGGAGGAAAAAGCCGATGGTATTGGTGTGATTGATAGATTGCCTTCCAGGGCGATCTTAAAACTTATCAGTAAAACTACAAAATTGGCGATATGATTTATTTAAAATTAACTAATTTTTTTGCAATAATAAAATAAAAACTATCCCTACTATTCCAATAATAAATTCATCTAGGCGCACTTTTTATTGGGACTCTCAAAAAAGATGTTCTTTCGTTCGTATTTTCCAAAAGGATTTTTAAATGAAAATCAAAATAGTTGAAAGCTTTATTGGACGCCTAACCCTTGGGATTCCATTAAAGATGGCGGGAAAATTAATCGAAACTACAGATAACTTATTTCTCCGCCTCGAAAGTGATGATGGCTTTGTTGGCTGGGGTGAAGCAGCATCAGCACCAACAATGACTGGTGAAACTGCTGCTGGCATGCTGGGTGCGGCAAGATTCATGACCCCGGATATTTTAGGTAAAGATTTTTTAAGTGGAGAAAGTTTCCTCAACTATCTTGATACAAGAATTGTAGGAAACAACGCTGCAAAATCTGCGCTTGAGATGGCTTTTATGGATGCTTTAGCGCGGCAGAAGAAAATGCCACTGTATCAATTGTTAGGTGAAAAATATCGATCAAGCGTGCCGGCCCTTTGGATGGTTGCAGGCCAAGGAGGAGTCAGTGATGCCGACCAGGCTTTGGAAAAATATCAAGAGGGATGGCGATGTTTCAAGGTCAAAGTAGGTATGGAATCTCCATCTGCAGATGCTAAACGATCCATTGAAGTTCTCAATGCCCTACCAAAAGATGCACAAATTTCGGCAGATGCTAATCAGGGATATCAATTAAATCAAGCCTTAGAATATTTAGAGTTGATAAGAGGTAAGGGTTTAGCCTTTTTTGAGCAGCCGATTGCCCCCGGCAAAGATAACGATTGGAGGGCTCTATCTGCCGCATCGGAAGTCCCCATCGGCGTGGATGAATCATTAAGTACGATTGAAAAATTGGAGCATTTTCTTGATGAAAAACTAGTCCAAGGGGGAAGTTTTAAAACTATAAAACTTGGCGGTGTGACTCGCATTGTTCAGGCCTGCAAATTAGCCACTCGGGATCAATTCAAAATTAATCTAGCATGCAAGGTCGCAGAGACTAGTATTGCAACTTCTGCTTTATTACAAATAGCTTCGGTCTTGCCTGAATTATCTTGGGGCGTAAGTTTGACGAATTTATATCTTAGGGATGAATACACAAAAAATCCGCCGATATTTAAATCTGGAATTGCTACAGTACCGAATGGTCATGGTATCGGGGTCGAAGTTGATGAAGCTTTTTTACGCTCTACTAAAATTGAGGGAAGCAAGCTTTTCTCCTAGTAAGTAAAAAGATTAATATCCCGAGTGTTTATTCTGGGGACGCTATTTTTGTTGTGTTCAGCGAGATTTAAAATCGTGGCTTTGGCTCAGATAAATGGGGTAACGAAGATTAGTTTTGCTACGACCTCAAAAGATGTTCGGAGGTAGAGTCCAATTATTGCTACACCTTTAGATTAGGGGTAATAACCTACAGATTAAAGTTTGCAATACAAATTTAGACTGTTACGTTACTAGTCTTCTAGGCTGTATTTAGGAGCAATGGGCTATAGAGCCGATGCTCCTCAGGCTGAAGGTCTTTACGTGTATTGAGAATTGTCATATATTTTTCTGCAGCAGCGACTCCCGAGCTAATCAGAGGTTGCAAAGTTGACTGAAGATTTACCCATTCAAACTTGAGTTAAGCCGGGTGCGTACTTTTCAACATACAGTATTGCTTGTGTTCATGATTAGTTCTCCAAATTAAATACCAACGGACTGTTGGTGAGTATTTGTCGACGCTAATCACGCGCCACTACTTAATATGGTGGGTCGGGCGAGATTCGAACTCGCGACCAACGGATTAAAAGTCCGCTGCTCTACCGACTGAGCTACCGACCCAGTAAAGACAGAAATTATAGCAAGAACTGGGGGATGCTTCCCTAGTGTCTAATGGGGTGACCCACAATGCCTTGTAACTAGGAGTGAATCAGGAATTTACCTGCCTAGCAACCGGTGGATTTCTGGAAAAATAATCCTGAATTCCCTTCAAAATAGCCTCGGCAATCCTGTCTTGATAGCTGTTGTCGTTGAGTTTGGCTTCTTCCTGAGGATTGCTAATAAATGCAGTTTCTACCAGGATGGATGGGATATCCGGGGCTTTGAGGACTGCAAAGCTGGCCTGTTCAACTTTTCCTTTATGGAGGGGCGCAAAGCCACTGATTTGCTTCAGAATTGAGTTGCCGACCTGCAGGGAGTCCTTAATCTGCGCCGTAGTCGACATATCGAGTAAAAGGTTCGCTACTTGCCGATCTTGCGTCTTAATATTGATGCCGCCAATCAAATCAGAGGCATTTTCTTTGTTTGCCATCCATCTAGCCATGGTGCTACTGGCACCCATTTGAGAAAGGGCGAATACAGAAGCACCTTTGGCATGGGTTTCAATAAACGCATCAGCATGAATAGACACAAATAAGTCAGCTTGTACGCTGCGGGCTTTTTGAACGCGCACATGTAAGGGTACAAAGTAATCACCATCCCTCGTTAGGAATGAGCGCATATAAGATTGCTCTTCAATCTTGTCGCGTAGGCGCTTTGCTATCGAGAGCACCACATGCTTTTCTTTTGAGCCCATTGAGCCAATTGCGCCTGGATCCTCTCCTCCATGGCCTGCATCAATTGCAATCGTGATGAGACGTTTGTATTTTGCTGGGGCGGGCGATTCTTTGACTTCTGGAATGGCTTGCGCCACTGGAGCGCTGGGTTTTTCCGACTTCTCTTTTTTGGTAGCAAACTGCGCGATCAAATCTACTTCTTCATTAGACTTTGCGAGGGCGCTTTCCTTGCGAGCACTACTCTTGACTAATTCCATCAGCGGATCTGGTGGCGTGCTGGGGTAAAGATCAAATAACATCCGGTACTGGTATTCAGCAACAGGATCTAATGAGTAGAGCTGCGGCTTGATGGGCTCTTTTAAATCAAACACCAAGCGCACGACATTGGGTTGAAACTGCCCAACCCGAATTTGTGAAACGTAAGGATCATTGGGTTTTACTTTGGCGACCAAATCTTTCAATGTGGGGTTGAGCTCTAAGCCCTGTACATCTACTACCAGGCGATCAGGGTTGGTCAGTATCTGCTGTGTAATCGGGAGCGGCTTGTCGGATTCAAGGGTGATGCGTGTGTAATCCTCAGATGGCCAAATACGTACCCCTAGAATTTTCGCACCCCAGGCAATGTCCACTTGAGTTAACAGTAAGGCGAAGCTGAAGGCTTTGGCAGAAGTTTTCAGAACTTTGCGTCTAGAAATATTCGTACTTTTGGCTTTGCTACTAGTCATGAGTCCGCTTCAAAATGCTAGCACCTCTTTCTGAAAAGGCATTCAGAATAAGCCTTCGCTCACTTTCTTCTTGGCCTGCAGTCAGTTGAATCTGAATGTCAAACTTTGGCAAGCTACCCTCGGCTTTTTCTGGCCACTCGATTAAGCAAAATCCAGGTGCATCAAAATGTTCTGCAAAGCCAGCCTCTTGCCACTCCAGAGGATCACGCATGCGATAGAGGTCGAAGTGATGCGCTGTGATGATGCGATCTGACACTTGCCCATCAATAGTGATTGGGTAGGGTTCGCAGAGGGTATAGGTAGGACTTTTGACTTTGCCAACATAGCCCATGCCTTGGATAAGATAGCGAGCAAAAGTAGTTTTGCCGGCGCCTAGATCACCTTCCAATGAGATATTGAGATGTCCCTTGGGATCTTGTTGCAGAAATTGACTCAATCCTTGCGCTAGCCACTTGGCTAGATGGGCAGTGTCTGTTTCTTGCCTACAATGCTGATTGATAGAGTAAATGACTGCTTGAGTCACTGGAATTTGATTCATTTAGCTAGTTTATTCAATTATTGCGCTACATTCCTATGGAATATGTCATCTGAACCAACTTCTCCTTTGCTCAATGAGGTCAATCTTCGTGATTGGCTAAGGGAGCAGGCTATGCATTTTGGTTTTGATGGCTTGCGCATCACAGATACTCAGCTTGGATTAGCCTCAGAGCGTCTCCAAGAATGGCTAGCTGAAGGGCGCCATGGTCATATGGAGTACATGCAGCGCCATGCAGATTTGCGCTCAGATCCTCAATTGTTGGTTCCAGGGACTGTCAGGGTGATTTGTGTGACCATGAACTATCTATCACCTGGCATTGATTTTGAGCGCGAGTGGCAGCGCATAGCTGATCCATCCCAAGCGGTAGTCTCGGTGTACGCCAGAGGGCGCGACTATCACAAGGTCTTGCGTAATCGTTTGCAGGAGTTTGCTAAGGCAATTGAAGCGCATCTTGGGATCTTGGGTTATCGCGTATTTACGGACTCAGCCCCTTTGATGGAAGTGGAGTTAGCGCGCAAGGCGGGCTTAGGTTGGCGCGGCAAGCACACCTTGCTGCTGAATCGTGAATCTGGTTCCACCTTCTTCTTGGGTGAGATCTTAGTAGATGTGCCTTTACCAATCGATCAGGAGGAAGAGGCTCATTGCGGTACTTGTCAAGCATGCATTGAGATCTGCCCCACACAGGCGATTACTGCGCCCTATCAATTGGATGCGCGGAAATGTATTTCTTATTTGACCATTGAGAACCCCGAGGCCATCCCGGTAGAGTTTCGTCGCGCGATGGGCAATCGAGTTTATGGTTGCGATGATTGCCAGCTCATTTGTCCGTGGAATAAATTTGCCAAACGGACTCAATTGCCAGATTTTGCGGAGCGACATGGCTTAGGAGGTGCAAGCCTCTTACAGTTGTGGTCCTGGACTGCAGAAGAGTTCGAGCGGCGTCATGAGGGTAGTGCCATTCGTCGGATTGGTTATTCTCGATGGCGACGTAACTTAGCGGTAGCCATGGGTAATGCGCTGGCAGCGGTTGATTTACAAGATGCTAATAAAGGCTTAATACTCAATGCACTGCTAAGTGCCTTGCCTGATGCCGACCCATTGGTTGCCGAACATATCGAGTGGGCGCTTGGATTGGCGACACCCTCAGCGTAATGCTGGCTGAGCTTTTACAATAGCCTATGTCTTCAGAAAACCTGCCATATCTCGATCCTAGCGAGATTCCCTTAGAGGGCTCGGCTGTGCAGCGTTTCAAAAACCGTAGAGATGCATTTTGGTCTGGCATCCGGGATGCTTCTGGTACCCCTGCGACGGTGCTCTTTTTCGGTATGGTTGGCTTTGGGGCCATGAGCAAAACGAATGGCCTTGATGTTTGGCTAACAAGCTTAAGTAGCTTATTCATCTTTGCATTGCCGGGGCAGGTTGTTTTCTTAGAGATGGCGACTGGCGATGCCTCAGCCTTGGCTATCGCACTGGCTGTCACGCTGACATCGAGTCGTTTTATCACCATGACAGTGACGCTCTTTCCGCAACTGCATGACCGGGATCGCAATCGCAGCCTATATGCTCATGTACATTTATTAGCAATGACTGCATGGTCTGTATCAATGCGCGAGTTTCATTCGATTGAAGCGAAGCACCGCTTAAATTATTTCGTCGGTATTGGTTTGTTGTGTTGGATTCTTGCGGTGCCTGGAACTATCTTGGGTTACTTCTTAGCAGGAAGAGTGTCGACAGCAATGACTTTAGGGCTGATTTTTATTAATCCACTCTTTTTTCTGTTGACGTTTACGGAAGTAAAGCCTTGGGTTAATCGAATAGCGATTGCTCTAGGCTGTATCTTTGGTCCGATATTTTATTTTTTGGATCGTGATACTAGTTTGCTGACTACAGGCTTGCTTGCTGGAACTTTGGCCTACATGATTGATCGTAAGTTATTGCGCAAGAAGCCAGGGGTACTGGGCTAATGGATTTTCATTTTCAGGACTGGGGCCTATGGGCTGCATTGGTAGGTGCCAGCGTAGGTACTTATCTGTGTCGCGCCATTGGCGTTTTGCTATCAGGCCGCATTCATCAGGATAGCGAGATCTTTCGCTGGCTCGCTGCAGTGACATACGCAATGATGGCTGCATTAATTGTGCGCTTGATTTTTTTACCGGTGGGTCTATTGGCTACAGTCCCGCTATGGATGCGCATTCTGATTTGCGCCCTGAGTTTTGGGGTGATGATATCTAGCCCCAAGCGCCGCTTAGTAGCGGCTTTACTTACTGGCACACTACTGATCGTCTCTTACGGCGCCTTGCGTTAAAGCCTGCTAGTTTTTCTCTGATAGGTGTGCCGCTAAAATCTGCGCAATATGTACGGCTTCTCTTTGTGTGCCATCATGGATTTGGTGACGGCAACTTGTCCCATCAGCAACTACCCAGCTATCTGGTGATTTTCGGATCGCTGGTAAGAGACTTAGTTCAGCCATTTGTTTAGAGACATCAATGTGTTCTGCTTCATAGCCAAAACTGCCTGCCATACCGCAGCAAGAAGATTCAATCAGTTTGGGATCAGCCCCTGGAATCAGTTTAAGTAGTTCCATCGCCGGTGTTACCGCTGCAAAAGATTTTTGGTGGCAGTGGCCGTGGAACAGAATTGGTCGTGTTACGGCCTTCAGATTAAGTTTAAGCTTTCCGGATTTAGCTTCGCCGGCTAAGAATTCTTCTAATAGTTGGGCATGTTGGCTAACGCTTACTGCGCGTTCACCAAAGCCCATGACCAGCGCTTCATCCTTTAGTGTGAATAAGCATGACGGCTCTAATCCAATAATTGGGATATCTTTTTCTGCATAAGGCGCAAGGTGAGCTATTAATTCCCCGAGAGTTTCTTTGGCTTTGTCGACCATGCCGGCTGCAAGATAGGTTCTACCGCAACAGAATTCCTTTGAGCAAGTGCTTTGTTCTTGAATCTCACTTTGATTATTTTTCTGAGGAATATGCACGCGATAGCCAGCTACCTTAAGGACTTTAAGTGCTGCTTGCAGATTTTCATTTTCAAAATAAGCATTAAAGGTATCCGCTAGCAAGACAACACCTTTGTTGCCTTGTTGCGTGGGTGTGTTTAATTGTTCTGGCGTGAAGTGATAGTCAGCCACTACTTTTTTATTACTCCAGAAATTAGTTCTTTTCCAGACAGGCAAACTTCTTTGCGCAGAAATGCCCATGAACCATTCCTGTAGCTTGGCAAAGAAAGCAATACGGTTACGCAGATTCAGTAAGGTGGCAAGCCCTGGCGTGCTGCTAATGATCGATGCATATTTGGGTAGGTAGGCTACTGCTAAGTCACGCAGTGAGTGACCAACCCGTTTTTTATAAGCCGAGAGAAACTCAATTTTCATTTTTGCCATATCAACGCCAGTGGGGCATTCGCGTCGGCAGGCTTTACAGCTCACACATAAATCCATCACCTCTTTAATGGCATCGCTGCCTAAGGGAGACTCGTGCTTAATATCGAGTTGATTCGACATAGCCAGACGCAAAGTGTTGGCTCGTCCACGAGTCAGGTGTTTCTCATCGCGAGTGACTCGATAGCTGGGGCACATGACCTCGGCATCAAATTTCCGGCAATGGCCATTGTTATTGCACATCTCCACCGCTTTCGCTAGGCCCATAGCAGGGTCGCCACCAGTTCCAGAGGGGCTAGTTTCTTCGGTGATGGGATTATTTTGCACATTCCAAGCGGACCAATCTAGTGCTGGTTGCAGTGGAATGACTTTATAACTTGGTGGATAGCGGAAAAAACTTGCATCGTCCATCTTAGGTGGGTCGATAATCTTGCCGGGATTAAATAAACCCTGAGGATCAAATGCGGTTTTAATTTCTGCAAGTGCTTCAGTAATTTTGGGTCCAAATTGCCAAGAGATCCATTCGCCTCGGCATAAACCATCGCCATGTTCACCGCTATAAGCACCCTTATATTTGCGCACTAATTCTGAGGCTTCTTCTGCAACTGCTCGCATTTTTTGGGCGCCATCACGCCGCATATCAAGGATGGGTCGAACATGCAAAGTGCCAACAGAGGCATGGGCATACCAAGTACCGCGAGATCCATATTTGGCAAAGACATCGGTTAATGCTTGGGTATATTCAGCTAGGCTCTCAAGAGGTACTGCACAGTCTTCAATAAAGCTCACTGGCTTACCATCACCTTTGAGGCTCATCATGATATTGAGCCCGGCTTTACGTACTTCCCATAAATTCTTTTGCAGGCTGGCATCGGGCATCGGGACTACTGAGCCTGGTAAGCCTAAGTCGCTCATCAGATCTTGTAATGATGTGAGCTTCTCGAGAAGAGGTGCATGCTCTTCACCAGCAAACTCCACCAGCAAAATCGCTTCGGGCGTTGCACTCTTCGGATCTATTAAGGCAGTCTCGATAGTTTTCTTAAAGCTAGGATTGCTGCGCGCCAGATCAATCATGGTGCGGTCAACTAACTCAACTGCAGTGGGCCCAAGCTTGACGATATGTTGGGCGCTATCCATGGCTTTGAAAAAGCTGCCGAAGTTTACAACTCCCAACACTTTATGTTTGGGTATAGGTGCCAGCTTGAGTTGCAAAGATTTGAAATAGGCCAGAGTGCCTTCACTACCCACTAACAGGTGTGCCAAATTAACGCTACCATCTCGCGTGTAAGGTAATTCGCTTTGCGGATGAAATACATCTAAGTTGTAGCCGGCAACACGTCTAAGTACTTTTGGAAAGTGAGCCTCAATTTCTGGATGGAGCTTATCGGCAAGACCCTTAACAAAATCACCTAATTGTTTTGCGACCCCCGAGCTGTGGGCGTAGTTAGCAAATTGCGCAACTTGACCACTTGCCAGCCAAGCATCAATGCCTAAAACGTTGTGCACCATATTGCCATACGCAATTGAGCGACTACCGCAAGAGTTATTCCCAGCCATACCGCCGATCGTCGCTTGCCCTGCGGTAGAGACATCTACCGGAAACCAAAGACCATGCTGTTTGAGTGAGGCATTAAGATGATCTAAGACAATACCTGGTTCAACTTCGACAGTGCCTTTATCTAAGTTGATATCCAATACATTCCTGAAGTACTTACTGTTATCAATGACAAGAGCTGCACCAGTGGTTTGACCACATTGACTTGTACCGCCTCCGCGAGCAAGGACGGGTACTTTTAGTTCGGCTGCAATTTGAATAGCGCAGGCAATATCCTCCACTGTTTTTGGAACAAATACAGCTACTGGCATCGCTTGGTAGATAGAAGCATCAGTGGCGTAACGCCCGCGACTAGCGATATCAGTCATGACCTCGCCGGAGGTTTCTTGGCGCAGTCGTTTTGCTAACTGCTCTTTATGAATAATGAGTTCTTTGAGCTCGAGGGGTTTGTTCATACTTTGCTAACCTCATTGTGGATCTGCGCAGTATTGCCATTTTCCGATTGGAGAAGCTCAATGACTACGTCGCGTTTATTGACGACATGCTGGATCATGATCTTACGCATGCGCTCGCTATCGTGTGCTTTAAGAGCATCAATCATTTCTTGATGCTCTTCAACAGCCTTCTCCCATTTCACGCCATTCTGATTGGAGCGAAAGCGTAAGGCTTCGATACGCGCATTGACTTGGGAAAACAGTTGCCCCAAGACCGGGTTATTGGCCGCTTGATTAATCAGGTGATGAATTCTGAGATTCAATTTGTAATAACTTGATAGGTCACGACGCGCATAGGAGGCCATCATTTCGTACTGAAGAGCTTCTAATTCTGAAAGAGCGGCATCGCTAATATTTTTAGCTGCTAATTCCCCTGAGTAAGCCTCTAATTGGGCTATGACATCAAAGGTGTTGATCACATCTTCCTGACTGAGTTGAACCGCAATGGCGCCGCGGTTAGCGATTAATTCCACTAGGCCATCAGCAGCTAGGCGCTTAATTGCCTCCCGAATGGGGGTGCGAGAAACATTCAGGCTTTCTGCTAACTCTCGTTCATTGAGTTTGCTACCCGGGGTGATGGCACCCTCTACTAATAAAGACCTCAATTTTTGGAAGATAGCCTCATGCAAATTCTGCGAATTGGGCTGCGCATTGGTATCCATGAGTTTCTCGAAGCCTTTGATAAATTTGTATACAAAATAACTATTTCTAATGATAAATCATAATTAAAGCTAATTTAAGGCTTTATTTTTCTATTTTATGAATATTTTTTGCATACAAAAATGAAAAGTATCTAAAATTACCTTACACTAGACCTACTGTTAACCATTAAACCAAACGAGACAAGCCATGCTGAAACTAGATAACCATCTCTCGGGACGCCATTTCTTACATATTCCTGGCCCAAGCCCGGTGCCTTCGAGGGTGTTGCGCTCAATTAGTTATCAAACCATTGACCATCGTGGCCCAGAATTTGGCGCGTTTGGACTGCAGGTTTTGGAGGGCATTCAGAAGATTTTTCAGACCAAGCAACCGGTCATTGTTTATTCCGCATCCGGAACAGGTGCATGGGAAGGGGCCTTAGTAAACGTCTTAAATTCTGGCGACAAGGTCTTGTTTTACGAGACTGGCCAGTTTGCCAATTTATGGCGTGCGCTCGCCAAACGAATTGGTTTAGAGCCAGAAGTGATTGGTAAGGTTGGGCAAGATACGTGGCGCTGGGGTATCGATGCGGATTTAATTGAGGAGCGTTTGCTAAAAGATACTCAGCACGAGATCAAAGCAGTTTGCGTTGTCCACAATGAAACCTCCACCGGCGTGACATCCAATATTGCTGCGGTCCGCAAGGCGATTGATGCGGCAAAGCATCCGGCTTTATTGCTGGTAGATAGCGTATCTGGTTTAGGTGCAGCGGAGTATCGTCATGATCAATGGGGGGCCGATGTGACTATTTCTGGCTCCCAAAAAGGCTTGATGTTGCCACCGGGTATTGGGTTTAACGCTCTCTCACCTCGCGCCATCGAAGTCAGTAAAGGCATTAAAACTCCGAAGTCCTATTGGGCCTGGGATGAAATTTTGGAGTCCAACAAAACGGGTTACTGGCCAACGACTCCAAGCACTAATTTGATGTACGGCTTGCACGAAGCGATGGATATGATGCTGACTGAAGGTTTGGATACTGTTTTTGCGCGTCATCAGCGATTGGCAGAGGCTTGCCGTCATGCTGCGCTTGCCTGGGGCCTAGAAAACCAATGCTTGGATGCTGAATGTTATTCACCGGTACTCACTTGCATTTCTGTTCCCGAGGGTATGGATGCTGATTTGCTACGTAAGCATGCCTTGGAGAAGTTCAACCTTTCCTTGGGCACGGGCTTAGGCAAAATCAAGGGGAAAGCCTTCCGTATTGGCCATTTAGGTGATTGCAATGAGTTAAGTCTCATGGCTGCCTTAAGCGGAGTGGAGATGAGTTTAGGCGCCATGGGCTTCAAACCTAAGGCTAGCGGGGTGGTCGCTGCACAAGAGTTCTTAAAGTAAGCCCGCTATACGACCTATAATTGAGTTAATTGAACAAAGTGATTAAATCGTCAACAAACCCTTGTGTTGAAGTTGCCTTGATCACATTTAGGATGAAAAGAGAAACATGTTAGCTACTAAACCTTATTTAACCCAGGTCGATGTGCAAAAGATTTTAGATGCTGCCAATGCGCATGCTGCTGAAAATAACTGGGCAGTGACGATTGCTGTTTGTGATGATGGTGGTCATTTATTAGGCTTGATTCGTCGTGATGGTTGCGCTCCTGTATCGGCTTATATCGCCCAAGAAAAAGCACGTACTGCTGCAATGGGTAAACGCGAGAGCCGCGTTTATGAGGAGATTATTAATAATGGCCGCATTTCTTTCTTATCAGCCCCGCATATTGCAGGGATGCTAGAGGGCGGGGTCAATATCGAGGTAAATGGTTTTACCATCGGCGCAGTCGGCGTTTCCGGCGTTAAATCGACCGAGGATGCTGCCACTGCTAAGGCTGGCATCGCGGCCATTCTGTAAGTTATCTTGACTAATACTGTTACTGAAATAAATACCTCCACAACGGTTGCTGAGAGCAGTACCGCTGAAGCACCAATTACTTTTGCTGACTTTGGTTTAGACCCGCAGATTCAAAAAGCGGTGTCTGAGCAGGGCTACCTTACACCAACCCCTATTCAGGCCAAAGCTATTCCTCATGTACTAGAGGGTAGAGATCTCATGGGTGCAGCACAAACAGGAACCGGCAAGACTGCCGCTTTCGTTTTGCCAATTATTCAAAAAATCCTACGCCATGCTAGCAAAAGCTCATCACCTGCGCGTCATCCGATTCGGGCTTTAGTCTTAACGCCAACGCGCGAGTTGGCTGTGCAAGTTGCAGAGAATGCCGCCAGCTATTCAAAGCATACGGACTTGCGCGCTGCTGTGGTTTATGGTGGCGTTGACATGAAGGAGCAGGTGGCGATTCTGCGCAATGGTGTTGAGATATTGATTGCTACCCCAGGGCGATTACTTGATCACATTGGATCGAAGGTGGCGAATCTTTCCCAAGTGGAAATCCTGGTTCTAGATGAAGCTGATCGTATGCTCGATATGGGCTTCTTACCAGACTTACAACGCATTATTGATTTAATTCCAGCACAACGCCAGACTCTCCTATTCTCAGCAACTTTCTCCCCAGAGATTAAGAAGTTGGCACAGAGTTATTTGCGCACCCCGGTAACGATTGAGGTTGCTCGCCAAAACGCTGCGGCAGATACGGTGAAGCAGGTGATTCATATGGTGTCTTCCGCAGATAAGCAGCGCGCCATTGTGAATATTTTGGAGTCCCGCACGCGCCAGGGTTTATCGCGCCAATGCATCATTTTTACTAATAGCCGCTTAGGTTGTGCAAGATTATCTCGTGCTCTGGAGCGCGATGGTATCAAAGCCGGCGCGATTCACGGAGATAAAAGTCAGGGTGAGCGTACCTTAACTTTAGATGCCTTTAAGTCGGGCGCAATTGAGGCTTTAGTGGCAACCGATGTTGCTGCCCGTGGCCTGGATATTCCAGATATGCCTTGTGTGATTAATCACGAATTACCATTTAGTGCTGAAGATTTTATTCATCGTATTGGTCGTACTGGCCGAGCTGGCAGTACGGGCGATGCTATTGCTTTAGTAGATGCTAGCGAAAAGCGACTTCTCGAAGATATTGAGAAGTTAATGAAGCGTAAGTTAGATGTTCGGCCACTACCAGAAGGAAATTCTGCTCCTAGCAGAACTGCGTCTGCTAGTAGGACTTCATCAAGCCATGCTGCGCCAGCAAAAATGTCTGACCCATTTTTTTATATGCCTTATGAGGCAGCTACTCCTCAGACGAACAATCCAGATGCAGCTGCAGTGCCGGAGGTAAAGAAGGTTGGCATCACGCCTGCTAAGCCTGCAGTTGGCGCTTTATTGGGCGGCCTCAAGAAAAAATAATCTGCAGTAGGTTTGTAATGATTATTTTATGTTTTTCCACTGCCGTAATTGCTCCATGCATGTGTGGCTGCCAATAGCCACTCTGCGATCGATCTGTTTTCCCCGCTAGGTAAATTCCTAAGCCCTAAATGCGTTGCTGCTTTTTGTAGTTCTAGTAACGCACTTTGGGAATTCTCAGTATTGATTTGAGTTGCCAAAGTTTGTTTACTCAATTTTTCGCCATGCTCATCGACTACGAGTGGGAGGTGTAAATATTTAGGCCGGCTAAAGCCTAAGATATTTTGTAGGTGGATTTGTCGTGCAGTATTATTGAGTAAATCGGTGCCACGCACAATATGCGTAATATTCTGCTCGGCATCATCGACTACCACTGCCAATTGATAGGTAAAGAGGCCATCGTTGCGGCGCAGAACAAAATCACCCACTTGGGTGCTGACATTTTCTGTATGGCTTCCTAGGTGCTCATCCTCAAATTCAATCAGGAGATTTTTAGGGAGCGCTAATCTCAGAGCGGTTGCCCTGTTGGACAGTGAATCCATTTCAATCTGGGTAGGCCGGCAGGTAGCAGGGTAGACCATTTCTTGATTACGGGGTGTTTGGATTCCCTGAGATGTAAGGGTATGAGCAATCGTTTGGCGGGAGCAAGTGCAGGAATACACACATTTTTGTTGATTTAAGGCTTCTAGGGCCTTTTGGTAAGTTTCTTGGCGCTCAGATTGCCAGATGACTTCCTCGTCCCACTGCAGACCGCAGGCAAGCAATTGGCGCATGATTTCTTGATCAGCTCCAGAAATACACCTTGGACGGTCTATATCTTCTATTCTGAGTAGCCACTGACCCCTATTTTTCTTGGCATCTAGCCAACTTCCCAGCGCAGCAACCAGGGAACCAGCATGCAGTGGACCAGTGGGCGAGGGGGCAAATCGCCCGCGATAGCCGCCGGTTGGGGGTGGGGGATTTTTTGCGTCGTACACAGCTAAAATGATCTCATGGCTTCACCCCGTTTTGTTCATCTTCGCTTACATTCCGAGTTTTCAATTACGGATGGGATCGTGCGCATTGACGATGCGGTGGCGCAGGCCGAAAAAGACGGGATGGGTGCATTAGCCCTAACCGATCTGAGTAATTTATTTGGTTTGGTGCGGTTCTATACGGCCGCTCGGGCTAAAGGTATTAAACCGATTGCGGGTGCTGATATTTGGGTGAGTAATCATCAGGATCCTGATCAGCCTCATCGCTTGGTTTTATTGGTCCAAAACCATTCTGGTTACCTAAATCTTTGTCAGTTACTCAGTCGAGCATCCCTGGATAATCAATCTCGTGGTCGCGCTGAAGTGGACCCCTCTTGGTTTGCTGAGCCCGCCTCCAAAGATGAGGATAGGAAGGCTAAAAAAACCTTATCTCATGGTTTGATAGCATTATCGGGCGGGCGCTGGGGTGATGTCGGTACAGCTCTGCTAGCAGGTCATGAAGACCAAGCTCGGGCAGCAGCAGCAAACTGGGCCAAGATTTTCCCCAATTCCTTTTTTATTGAAGTGCAGCGCGGGGGTCATCCGCAAGATGAGCAGCATCTTCAGTTAGCCTGTCATATGGCAAGTACCATGGACTTACCCGTGGTGGCTACACACCCAGTGCAATTTATGCAAAGAAGTGATTTCACGGCGCATGAGGCGCGTGTCTGTATCGCTGAAGGTGAGCTCTTAGGTAATCCACGACGCCAAAAGAAATTTAATGAAGAGCAGTACTTTTTATCTCAAGAAGAGATGGAACAGCGTTTTGCTGATTTGCCAGTAGCCTTGGCAAATTCTGTTGAAATTGCTAAACGTTGTAACTTATCCTTGGTTCTTGGTCAGCCTCGTCTACCTGACTTCCCGACGCCTCCCGGCATTACGCTAGATGACTTTTTGCTACAACAATCTGAAATTGGCCTGAAGCGCCATATGGAGCGCAATTTTCCTGATCCAGAAGAGCGCGCTAAAGAAGAGTCGCGTTACCACGATCGCCTGGTATTTGAAGTGAAGACGATTTCTCAAATGGGTTTCCCAGGTTATTTCTTGATCGTTGCAGACTTTATTAACTGGGCTAAAAATAATGGCGTTCCAGTTGGGCCAGGGCGTGGATCTGGAGCCGGTTCTTTGGTGGCTTACTCGCTAGGTATTACCGATCTTGATCCATTGCGTTATAACTTGCTGTTTGAGCGCTTCTTAAACCCTGAGCGGGTATCAATGCCCGACTTTGATATTGACTTTTGCCAGCATGGGCGTGATCGCGTTATTCAGTACGTCAAAGATAAGTATGGTAAAGACGCAGTAAGCCAAATTGCAACATTTGGCACGATGGCAGCAAGAGCGGCTATTCGTGATGTGGGTCGTGTACTAGAGCAGGGCTATAACTTCGTTGATGGGATTGCAAAACTGGTGCCTAATAAGCCTGGCCAATACATGACCATTGATATTGCAAAGAAAGAAGAAAAGCAATTAGCCGAGCGTGAGAAAAATGAAGACGAGGTACGTCAATTACTCTCATTGGCTGAACAACTCGAGGGCATGACACGAAATGTGGGTATGCATGCAGGGGGTGTGCTGATTGCTCCAGGCAAGTTGACAGATTTTTGCCCCCTATATACCCAAGAGGCAAAAGATTCTAAAGACCAAGATAGCAACGCTGTCATTAGTCAATTTGATAAAGATGACGTTGAAGCCATTGGGCTAGTGAAGTTTGACTTCCTAGGTTTAACCACTCTAACTATTTTGGCTGCGGCAGAACGTTGGATTAAAGCGCTTCATGCCGATCGCAAGGATTGGAATATCGGCGAAATTCCACTTGATGATGAGGGTGCATTTGAGGTTTTAAAGAAAGCTAACACCGTCGCAGTTTTCCAGCTTGAAAGTCGCGGTATGCAAGGCATGCTGCGTGAGGCTAAACCTGACCGCTTTGAAGACATTATTGCCTTGGTGGCTTTATATCGTCCGGGCCCAATGGATCTCATTCCGGACTTTATTGAGCGTAAGCACGGTCGTCAAAAAGTAGAGTATCCAGACCCTCGTATTGAGCCTGTTTTGCGTGAAACCTACGGCATCATGGTGTATCAGGAGCAGGTGATGCAGATGGCTCAAATGATTGGTGGCTACTCACTGGGCGGTGCTGATATGTTGCGTCGTGCGATGGGTAAGAAAAAGCCTGAAGAGATGGCGCAGCATCGAAAAATCTTCAGTGATGGCGCAAAGGTAGGCGGCATTACTGAAGGCAAAGCCAATGAAATTTATGATTTGATGGAGCGCTTTGCGGGCTATGGATTTAATAAATCCCATGCTGCCGCTTACGCACTCTTGGCTTATCAAACCGCTTGGTTAAAAGCTTACTATCCTGCAGAATTTATGGCGGCCAACTTATCGCTGGCGATGGATGATACCGATAAGGTCAAGATCCTTTATGACGATTGTCTTAATAATCAAATCCGCGTGTTCTCGCCCGATATCAACACTGGTGTTTATGAGTTCACTCCACTGCGTGCACCGGATGCTGCCCCTAGTTCGCCTTTAAGCCATATTCGCTATGGCTTGGGTGCAGTAAGGGGGACTGGCCAAGCGGCGATTGAGTCCATTGTTAAGGTGCGTGAAGCTGGCGGCCCATTTAAAGATTTATTTGATTTTTGCGCGCGCGTAGATCGTCGCCAAGTCAATCGCCGTGCAATTGAAGCCCTAATGCGTGCTGGAGCATTTGATAGTCTTTATCGTGCAGAATTCTCCAACGGCGGTAATCTATATGACATACGCTCTACGCTCTTAGCTTCCTTGGCGCGCGCTATTGAGGCTGCCGAACAAGCTGAAGCCTCCGTGCACCAGGTGAGCTTATTCGAGGTGGCTGGCGAAGCAGATCGTCATTTACCTGAGTTAGTACGTGAGCCAGTATGGTCTGAGAAAAAACGCCTCCAAGAAGAAAAAATTGCCCTAGGACTATGTTTGACTGGCCATATGTTTGATGCCTATCGCGAGGAAGTTTCTCACTTTATACGTCAACCACTTGTTAAGGTAACCGAAGGCAAAGATCAATTGATCGCGGGCATTATTACTTCTGCACGCATGCTAACCGGTCAACGTGGTCGCATGATGATTGCCACCATTGACGATGGTTCTGCTGCAATCGAGGTCACGCTTTATAGCGATGTCTATGAACCTAATCGCTCTTGGCTGAAAGAGGATGAATTGCTGGTGGCTAAGGTAAACGTCACTCCAGATAAGTTTTCAGGTGGCATGCGTATCGTATCGGAAGCGGTGATGGACATCACTGGTGCTCGTATGCGTTTTGCCCGCAATATTCATGTCTTCATTGATTCAGCAACGGATCTCAAGATGTTGCGTACCCAGATTAGTCCTTATTTGATGGTCAATCGTGTCCGAGATCCCAAGTTAGGTGCTGTACCACCGGCTGCTGGCGGTAATGAGGGGGTCAAAGGCTTGATGTTGACTGCCGCAGTCACTACGAGCGGCGGCGCTTGCCTAATGCAGTTTCCCGAGGAGCTCAGAATTTATCCTGATGACGCATGCTTACACAGTCTGCATCAAATTTTGGCTTCTAAACAAGTTAATTCGGTTCAGGTTCAGTACCACTAAGGCAGTGATTTGTTTTGCCTTTGCAGTGCTTGCTCGATCGCTGCAATCACCTGATTCGGCTCTAAAAAATCCAAACACTCACTTCTGCTATCTGCCCGATCTTCACAGCCCGCTTTACGGCACGGCACACACTCCCCTGGACCTTGCAAGATAGTGACATTGCCAACGGTTTGGGTGCGCGCACGTAATTGGTAGGGTTGTTTGCCAATAAAACCATTAGGCCAGGGGCCAAAGTTAGTGGGGGGGGTTGCGCCAAATAAAGCAATGGTTGGGACATTACATGCCGCTGCTAAGTGTGTAATGGAGGTGTCAATGCCGATGTAAAGCACGGCACCTCTTATTAAACTACCCGCTTGAGGAATGGATAGCTGACCAGCAGCATTTATCACTTTTTGTTCAGTTTCGGCATTTAGTAAACAAAGGATAGCGTGATTGAGTTCGATATCTTGTTTGGCTGGGGAGGCACTTAGTACTACCTGAAAGCCTCGCTCAACGAGCCAAGTGATGAGGTGCTGCCAATGAGCTAGGGGCCAGCGCTTGTAAGCTGTTAAAGGACCTGGATGAATGACAATATAGGGTTGTTGAAGCTTGCTCGTAATCAACGCTGGTAATGCTTCCCCAGTAGGCGCCGTAACAGATATCGGTTTGCTAAATAGCTCAGCAGGGTTTTTGAAAAAGACCTCTAGTAAACGTAATTTTTCAGTAACAACATGCTGCTTGAAATAATCCACATCTACTGTATGTAAGCAGATTGCTTTCTTCCAAGCATTTTGTTTTTCACTTTTACTTTTTTTGTTTCGATCTTGCTCGACTAACCCTTGGGGGTGACCGCTTAATATGCCGACTCTCCGAAATGCAGCGACTAAGCCGTAGAAGTAGGCTCGATCGCTCGGTTGAGTGACGATGGCTAGGTCATAGCGCTGAAAGAGGCGATAAAAGAGCGAAAGATATTCCCTCAATTTTGGTCTATCTGATGTTTCAATGAGTTTTGCAAGATCAGGATTACCTCTAAGCATATCCAGCTTGCCGTGGTATCCCAAAAAATGAAACTCTGCATTAGGCCAGAGCTCTCGAGCCTTCTTGATGAGGGGGGTAGTTATCAATACATCACCAATTTGTCGAGTGGCAATGAATAATATTTTTTTGGGTTTTAAATTGACGGAATGTTTCATATGCGCAGGATCGAGTTAAGTTAATCCACGCATTTTCTGGATCTTTGCGTTGAGCTTCTCAATACTGACATCATTTAAGGACTGGTCACGAACGCGATGATACAAATGAATCACTTCGGTAGACCATGAGCCGCTTTTGCGATGAACCCCATGATGCTCTAGCCTAAATACAAAATCGGCATCCTCATGTGCCCAGCCAACAAGAGATTCATCAAAGCCGCCAATAGCCAAGGCATCATTTTTCCAGCAGGCCATATTACAGCCTTTAATGCGTCGCCAAACGAAGCGCTTAAAATTGCGCCAATGGCCATCCCCACGTTTGATAATTAGCTGCAGTACTTTATTAATATCACCAGCCACTCTGTACGCAAGGATATTTTTTTTGAAGTCTGCAAAATTCCACAGACCAAGTTCAAGGAGTTTCTTAGTCAATCTCTCGCTTAAAAGAATGCGACTACCAGTAATAAGATAATTTTTTTGGGCCAGCTTTCGGTGTTGAGAAACAAAGTCAGGTTGAGCAATGCAGTCCCCATCAATAAAGATTAGATAGCTACCTTGTGAAGCTGCGATGCCACGATTAGCAATGCGTGTTTTTCGGCAGCCATCATCCTCTTGCCAAACATGTTCAATTCTGATGGCAGATTGCGCAGCTATTTGATCAACTGCGGCTTTGGTTGGCGCTCCGGAGCCATCGTCTGCCACAATAATTTCAAAGTTAGTATCCGTTTGCTTTGTCAAAGAGAGTAAACATAACTTCAGGGCTTCTGGCCAGTTGTAGGTGGCAACGATGACCGAAATTTTGAAGTCTTCTTTAGGGGGCTTTTGGTTTGACCGAGCCGCTTGATTCATTCGCCACAACTTAATGTATCGGTAATAGGATCCCTGGGCGTTTGCAAAAGCTAAAGAAATTCCTTGGGGGCCATCCAAAAACCCGAGGCGGACGATATAGGTTCGGATAAACGCCCAGAGTCCGTGAAAAAAAGCTTGCATCGGGGAGCCCTTACGTCCTTTCAGGAATGCCTGTTTTGCAGAGTCGCTTGAATAGCGCTCCATTTTTTCTTGAACTTGCGCCATATTCATGAAACTAAAGTGCAGGAGATGGTTTTGTAATTTTGCTACTTCACCATTGGGAATGAGGCGTTCATGCACTAGGTCGTCTGAAAATCGAGCGCTTCCCCGTTTAAAAAGACGATCTACATAGTCGGGGGTCCAACCAGAGTGCCGGATAAAACGTCCACAGAACCAGGATAGACGCGGAATGGCAAAGCAGTTGATATGGGCTGAATGGTGGATGGCCGTCAAAATTTCTGATCTGAGGGCTGGGGTAAGCCTTTCGTCGGCATCGAGCGATAAAACCCATTCTTCGGTAGCAAGATCAAGTGCACGGTTCTTTTGGGGTCCAAAACCAGGCCAATCTGCTGGCTGAGAAATCACTGCCCCATAGGTTTTAGCGATTTCTAGGGTGCGGTCTGAGCTATTGGTATCTACCACCACAATTTGCTGCGCTAACCCCTCCAGAGAGGCTAAACAGTCGGCCAAATTGGCCTCTTCATTGCGAGTGATGAGTATGACTGATAAGGTGGGCATAATTCATTATATGAATGCTCAAGACCGTACCGCTCTAAACCGCTTAATTCAGTACCTTAAACCCCATATTGGCTTGATTATCGGGTCTTTATTGGCCATGGCCTTGGTTGCGGGTGCCGAGACCTCGATTCCAGCCCTCATGAAGCCTTTATTGGACCGCGGGTTTACTGGGCAGCTCAATAGCAAGCTTTGGCAGGTGCCTGTTTTCTTGGTTGGTCTGGCTTTAGTGCGTAGCTTGGCGCAATTTCTATCCAATTATTTGTTGACCCGCGTAATTAGTGCCGTGCTCCTGAAGTTGCGTGAGCAAATGTTCCAAACACTCTTACATGCAAGAACGATTTTCTTTCAAAAAAATTCTGCCTCGAATTTAATTAACGCCGTGGTCTTTGAGGTGAATAATGTACTTACCGTTATGGGCGGCATGTTAATCAGTCTGGTACGTGATTCGCTGACGGTAGTAGGTTTGATGGGCTACTTGATTTATCTCAATTGGCGTCTAACGCTGGTTGTATTAGTGATTTTCCCCGTGATTGCTTTGATTATGAGCAAGATCAATCGGCGCTTGAGATTGTTAAATCGCGAACAACAGGTATTAACTAGTGATCTGGCTTATATCGTTGAAGAATCCGCGGCAGGCTACAAGATTGTCAAGGTGCATGGAGCAGAGCAGTATGAGATGCGTCGCTTCATGGAGAAGGCTGAGCGTTTGCGCCAATTTGGCCTCAAGTCTGCAGTAGCAGGAGGATTAAATCAGCCCATTACTCAGTTGATTGCCTCCATGGCACTATCGGTTGTTTTAGTGATTGCTCTGATGCAGTCCACAACCGAGGGCACAACCGTTGGTGGATTTGCTGCATTTGTTACCGCCATGATGTTGGTAATCTCGCCACTGAAGCACTTAGCCGATATTAATCAGCCACTCCAGCGAGGTTTAACAGCTGCTGAGATGGTCTTTGCCTTAATGGATGAGCCCGTGGAAGAGCTTGAGTCCCTTAAGCCGAATATGAAATCTTTAGATAGAGCCAAGGGCGGTATTCGTTTTGAGCATGTTGGTTTCTCATATCAACAAGAGGTTGGCCGTAAAGATGCCTTGATGGATATTCATTTTTCGATTAATCCAGGGGAGGTAGTTGCCTTTGTTGGGCCATCGGGTGGTGGCAAGTCAACTCTAGTCAACCTTTTACCCCGTTTTTTCAAACCAACTTCCGGTCAAATTCTTTTAGATGATGTGCCGCTTGAAGATATTGTTTTATCTGATGTCAGAAGG
>Ga0364901_10075_pt1 | contig 40843 bp, 46 predicted proteins | sample ExccelJu500002D4_FD_206968 | JGI IMG/M metagenome (GOLD analysis project Ga0364901, IMG submission 206968) | Enriched cells from Trout Bog Lake Hypolimnion, Wisconsin, USA - BchlTB.July09.5000.02.D4 | ecosystem: Environmental > Aquatic > Freshwater > Lake > Hypolimnion/Profundal zone | place: USA...
AAATTCTCGCGCCGTCCCTCTTGAGCACCTTGGAGGCGACGGAATCATGACGGCCGGCCGCATCGAAGAGCAGGCCGCGGGGCTGGATGTCGAGAACGTCCTCCAGTTTGAGGATGATCTCATCGGCGGGCAGGCCGCGCTGCTTGTTGACCAGGCGGGAGAGGAAGGCGGTGGAAACCCCGATGCGGCGGCAGATGTCGCGCAGGGAAAGGCCCTGGCCCGCGATGGATTTGCGGAGCAGGCGGACGAAGGCGGCGGGGGCCGCGGTGGGTTCTTGGGTTGCCATGGTCGGACAGTAGCGTGTGGTTCCTGACAGTCAACAAAAAATATGCTGCTGGCGTTTTTTTCATTGTGTTGCCTGTTAGGTATCATATCTTGGCGGCGTTCGCATGATCACAAACCACATCGCACACTGGCGCTCCACCATGAACGGTGGGAAAGGCATCTCCCGGGCGCATCTCGCCCGTCAGATCGGCGTGGGGCGTTCCTTCGTGACGAAGCTGGAGAAAGGCACGGCGCAGCCGGGAGCGGAGCTGATGCTTCGCGCGGGCCGGTATTTCCGGCAGCCCGTGGAGTCGGTCTTCGAGCTGGCCGTGACCGGGGCAGGCGTGTCGGCGGTGGCCTGCCGCCAAGCGATACCTCCAAGTCAAATAACTTTCACCACGACCCCGGCCGGGCCACGGTGCAACGCAAAGGCCGCCCCGTCCGCCCGTCCAGCGGAGCCGGGGGCAACAAAGGACAAATCGTTGGTAAGTCCAACGGCGAAGGCCGTGGCGCCGCCTGTCGCGCAAGCAAGCCGAAAGAAAAAATGAAACAACAGCAAGCAATAGAAAACTTCATGGCGGGCCGCCGCGTGGTCATCGCCAAATTTGTAGCCCACCGCTACAAAGAAGTTCAGAACAAAGCCAAGAAGGTCGTCGGCATCGTGAACCTTTACGAAGTTCAATGCGCCGACGGGAAGGCCCCCACGGTTCAAGTGTGGTGCCCTCGCAGCGTCCTGAGCGTCGAGCAGGCCGCCAAAGACTGTCCGTGCCCGTTCAAGGACGGACAGAAACTGGTGATCGAGTTCGACCTGATGGAACCGAACACGTTTGACGCCAAGAACGGCGTGATCATCCGTGCCGGATCGGTGCTGCCCCTGGAGCAGGCGTAACGTGCCCACGCAAGGCGGGCCCGTGGAAGGGATTGGTGCGGGGATGCGCGCGGAGCGCGCGCCCCGCGCCAACCCATCCTTGTCCGAGAGGTGTGCCCGGATGTCGGCAGCAAATATATGAACAACGCAAGAAACATTGAGCCGGAAGCGAGGATCCGGACCGCGCAAGTGAACATCGAGATGGGAGATTGGGTTCACAGCCTGGCTCCGTGGCAGGTGATCTCGCACATGACGTTTGCCTGGGAAGCCTCCATCTGGTCGGCGCAACGCTGCTACGAGAAATTCATGAGGACGGAAATGCGGGGCGTGTCGTATTTCTACGCGCTGGAGCAGAATCCGGGGCGGGACGGCTACCATGTCCACGCTCTGTGGTTCCACCGCTACGGGCGGGCGAGGATCGAGCCGGTGAACAACCCGGATGATGTGGCCGACTACTGCGCGAAATACGTCACCAAAGAGGGATCTTGGTGGAATGTGAAGCTGCTGGACCAGCGGCATCCGGCGAACAAGGATTTCAAACTCGAATGAGCGAGGGACAGCCATTTGCGGTTCAGAGACAGGACAAACAACTCCAAGGGGTCGCTCTGGCATACGTCCTGGAAAAGCGGCGCTTGGAGCAGGCGATGAATGTCAAGGAATTCGCCGTCTGCGCCGGGGTGTCCTACTCGACGGCTCGCGCTTGGTTTCGCCTGCCGGGCTTTCCCGCTTTCCACGGGGTCGTGTTCTGGCAGGATTTCGTCCGGTGGCGCACCGGCCACAAGAGAAGGAAGCCAGCGGAAACAAAGCGCCAAGTCCAGACGGCCGTGGTTGCTTCCAACCTGCCTGCACGCGCCGCGCAGATCCTGCTCGAAGCGTGAAAACCCATCGGGATTTCGGGAGGTAGCGGCCACCCGCAAAAAGATTTTCCAGAGGAAGCGTTTACTGCACTTTTACTGCACTCTGTCGTAAGTTGTTGATTATCAAGAGAGCGGGTGAAGGGAATCGAACCCTCGTTTTCTTCTCAGCCCTCTATCCGCCCGCAAACCCTGATAAAACCTACACGTGCGGATATGCTGGACACGGGTGGGCGTTATGACTATGGTATGACTCGTGGCCAGCATTCACAAAGATCCGAGAGGCAAATCACCGTTCTGGTATGCGGCATACTACGGCGGCGATGGTAGCCGAAAATTCAAGAGCACCAAGACATCAAATCGGAAAGAGGCGTTGAAGATTTGCGCCGAGTGGTCGGAGGCATCCGAGAAGGCCCGAGCCAGAACGCTGACAACCGCCCAGGTCCGCAAGGTGTTCAACGAGATCCTCGACAACGCGGGGGATGACCCGCTTGAGAATTTCACCGTTGCCGAATGGATGCGCGAGTGGATTGCAGGGAAGACGGCGTCTCGTGGGAACAAGACCGGGGGGCGATACGAAAAACCGATTGAGGATTTCATCGAGCACATGGGCACCCGTGCCGACCTGCCGGTTCGGGCAGTCACCACAAAAGATGTTCGCGCCTTCAGGGATGCACAGGCCAAGCTTGGAAAATCTCCGGTGACGGTGAACCTCGCGCACAAGGTTGTTGCCAGCGCACTGGCAGCCGCCAAACGCCAGGGCTACATTGCCGCGAACCCTGCCAGCGGAGTGGATTACCTGCCGACCCATGCCGACAAGTCGCAAAAAGAGACATTCACAGCCAAGGAAATCAGTGCGATTTACACCGCTGCCACGGGCGACTGGAAAGGCGTTGTCTTGTTGGGGGCGTTTGCTGGGATGCGTCTCGGGGATGCGTTGCGGCTCCGCTGGGGTGATGTGGATTTACAGGCTGGGTCAATCACATACACCCCGAGCAAAACGGCACGGCTAGAAAAAAGGCTTACCGTTCCAATCCATACCGAACTTGAAGCCTTCCTCCTGAAGCATCCGGCAGGCAAACGGGATACAGATCCCCTCTTCCCAAGCCTCGCCAATCTCTCAATTTCTGGAAGGTCGGGCGCGTCTGGGGCATTCAAGCAGATCATGAAACGGGCAGGCGTGGAGGCTGGCGTTGCCCGTGAAAAGACAGGCAAAGAAGGTCGGTCGGTTTCGGCGCGTTCATTCCACAGCCTGCGTCACGGCTTTGTCACTTCACTGGCGGGCACCGGTGCGGCAATAGAGGTCCGTCGCCAGATTGTCGGTCACGCGAGCGATCAGCAAAGTCTGGATTATACCCACCCTGATTTTATCAGGATGAAGGACGCAATCGCAAAACTTCCGAATCTCGCGAGCGACGAAAAGCCCGAGGAATAAACACCGCATCAGAGCCTGAAATAAATTTATTGAGATTCTCCTGCTACGCCTCTTGTGTCGCTACACCACTTGCGGAATAAGTTCAAGATTTTCTGCCTTAATGATGTTGGCGCAATTGCGCAGAAGTGAGTCCATTTCGACAATCGTAAAACGGTTCAAAGCTACTCGACGAAGATGCTCTCTGACCCGGATTCTAAGTTCTTTGTCGTCTGACACAAAACACAACGATGTCTTCGCAGTCTTAGCTTCGGCGACCAAAAGCCTAATAATCAGAGGGTCGGCGTGGGCGGTATTGTCGGGATTTATTGCGAGGGGCTCAATACGAAGCAAATCATCTTTCTGGAAAGCTTCGATTCGATTGATGGCGATCCGTGCCCTGCGATTCTTCTTGCCTTCATACCCAACCGTTTTCTTGATATTGCAAATCTCGTCAAATTGAGGTCCATAAAGCACAAGTTGCGTAGACTGCTCAATCGCGCTCCGGCGTAGCACATGAAAAAAATCGTTGTAGTCCTCGTTCATCCAGATATTTGAGTCAATCACCAGACATGGCGCGAGAACGGTATCGTGGAAGTAGCGTAGGGTTTCCGCAGCGTCCTTGGCGAGAACTTCGCGGTTCACCTGTTCGCGTTGTGCAGCTTCCTTCTTGTTGCGTTCTTCAATCTCCGCATTGGCAGCAAGTAGATCGGCATCTGCTTTTGCTTGGGCTGCTGCTCGCTTATTCTTTTCGTTCTGATAATAAAAAAGGAAACCAATAGCTAACATTACCAATGTAACTAGCGACGTCCAGCCCGGGAAATTAAATAGGAGCAGAGCGTAGACTATGGCAAAAACGCCATACCCTGTAATAGACCAGCGCATAAAAAGAGTGTGTTCAGTGGTTTAACAAAGAATTGAGCGGTGTTCTGCCTTTTTTGCATATATTCGCTGATATCCGCGAAAGTCAAGGTGAAACATGGCAGAGATTGCCAAAGCCTTCGTCGAAGCTGAAGCAGCGGAGGCGGTCAGCTCACCTTCAAGGAAGTTGCGTATTGCCGATACAATTTCACGAAGCTCGGGCGACGATATTTGTGCCGGAAGTGCCAGTAAAAGTTGCCTGGGAAAGCATCCCGCGACCAAGATCCTGACAGCAGTCCTGCATTTTTTTGTCCGCCACGGCAGACAAACGGCTTCCAAGTAATGGCACGCTGAGCGGCATGATGGAAGACTCCTGTTGCACAGCCTTTTCTATTGCAACCAACCCCATCCTGTTGCCTACTCCCGACATGGACATCAAACACCTCACCAGCGACACCCTGCGTAGCTTGCTCAGCATCACCTCGAAGAAGGAAGACCTCATCAAAGCCGTCGCCGATATTGAAAACGAAATCGCCAATGTAATCAAAGGGGCGGTTACATCGGTTGTCGAAACCGCTGAAGCCGTCACGCCTTCCAAACCCGCCAAGAGGAAGAAACGCAGCAAGAAGGCCAAAGCTGCCAAGAAGCCAGCCAAATCGAAGAAGCGCAAGGCAGGCAAGAAAGCGTAATTTTCATTCTGCCAAGACACAAAAAGGGCCAGCTTCATTGCTGGCCTTTTCTGTTTTAGCGATTCTCGAGTTGATCAGGGCTTTTGTTGGGGGTTTGAACTGAAACGCTTTACGTTGCACATCATTACTTGAACATGCATCCCGTTCCAGATGACATCCTATGTCCCGACTGGTAACCCTCAGGCGGCGGTTCGCAACGAGCAGAATTGACTCCATAATTGAAACCGCAACTATGTTGAGAGATAGCTCCAATTGGAAGAGTCACAAGTGCCACGCCTACAATGTCTGTGAATGATGGCTTCTTCCGCGTGAAATGGCTGAATTCAAAATCGATCGCATAAGCTTTCTTTTCGACACTCACCAAGTTGAGAATATCATCGCGCGAAAATAGTGGGATGAGGATGACAACTGTTACGGGGATATCAGCTTTCAACGGATTAGGCGACAGATTAAGCAACTCTGCAAGATTCTTCCAAGCCAGTTTATGCAGACCATTGCCGAGTGCGTCTTGGATGACGAACAGAGCGCCGGCTGGAAATGCTTTTATCGCCTTGATTGCGTTCTGATCCACGTCAATCACGGAGATTTGAGCCTTAGATGCAACGGAATCGTAAAACTTGCCGACTTTATCGGGAAAGGTCTTGTCAAAAGGAAGAGCATCTTTCCCATATTCGTTTTCATTGAGTCGACATTGAAACTGCTCCTTCAGATAATCAGTGGTATGCCAATCGAAACCTTTCCAAGGTGTATTGCGATCCACGATCATAGTCCTCAAATGATCGATAATACTGTTTCCTCGTTCATCATCTGAATGTGAAGCAGAGAGCAGTTCAATAATGCGCTTCTCGGGTTCACTGTTTTCATCAATGGGGATTCCTTTCGCCCAACCATGAGTCGAAAAAAGGAAAAAACGTTTGTCTGGTTTTATATGTGGGTTTATTGCACGAATCTCAACGATCTTTTCGTTGTCACACAAAAGACTGACTCCAATCGAACCCAAATCCCAATAAAAATCAGTTCTTTTGACAGTGAAGTTCTTAACGCCGGATAATGTGTCTAGTATTGGATCCGAGTTGGGTGCCGAAAATACGCTGCAGATCATTCCTGCAAGGTAGACAAATAAAATTAGACAGGTTCGCATTACGTGTGAAATATTGTTTTAATGTGTTTGCCGACACTTTATGACCTCAACCTCTCCGTTCACCGGCAACTGCGGGCTTGGAAAGAGGAATGATTGAGGCAGGGGTCAAAACTGACCTATTCTTGTTAGGGATTGCTTATTTTTTGCCCATGTAGGTATTCAGATCTGAGATATTTTGCCGACTCAGGTGTAAACGGGCTGAAAATCACAATGTCATTTGGAGCTCCACCAGGTGTGAACATCGTTGGAGAAATAAACAATGGGCAATTCGGGAAATTGTTTGCTCCTTCAGAAAATCCATATTCATTATTCAGCATTCGAAGTCGCTTTGCAAGATCGACGCTCGGCGGAGTGCCTGGACCGAAAAATATCTTGTAGTCTGGCGTCGCAGTCCAAAGGATGCTCTCAATTGGAACGGTGACAGGAAAATATCTTTCTGATAGCGGCTTCCACAATACAGCGATAAAACCGATTCCAGCGATAGCCAAAATACTGGTAATCCACACACGGCGCGAACCAAGATTCTTGTGAAGCAATGAGAAGTTCATGCCTTTTTATCTATCGAAAGGAGATCCGCTTCATTGATTATCGGGTTGGGTCAGTCATTTGTTTGGGGTCAACTTCGATATGCCCTTTACCGTCGGGCCTTGGTGAATTTATCTGGAGCGGCAATGACAATCTTGCCTTCACATGACCAATAGTAACCTATCTTGGCGCAAATGGCATCAAGCGCCTCAGGGAGAGAAAGCTTTAGTAAAGTCAAGTCGAGTGGCTTGGAACTGATGGGATAGGCAGGTGTAGATACAACAATGAATGAAAAGCCTCCTTCGGCTGTATGGGATTCTTTCATCAGAAGTTTTATAGCATCGGCGAGATTCGAGTTTGATAAATCTAGTTTATTGAAATAAATACTGACCATCTTACGTCTAATTTCAGCGAAGCGATTTTCCTCTGAAATGCTTGCTACATAAAATGGGATTTCCATTTGCATCGAAGACGGCCATCGCCGGTCCCGACGGGCCAGCGATTAACTGGACGAGCTGGTTAGGCGTTGGTTGTAGGCTAATCAGTGACATAGTAATAAAAAATCCCTGCCTCCGTATCGATCCAAACCTTCGGCTCCCAGCTGCTTCCTCTCCCGGCAACAACCCACTTGGAGGTGCGATCCGTATCGAACCACGACGTCTGCAGGTGGTTCGTGCTCTCGATAGATTCTGGATGAGCGGTCGTTCGGAACACCGGGATACTGTAGCGCGAGTCGTCCTTGGCGCGCCTCGCAAACAGGGTTTGTGCACAGGCGTAGCAATCTGGAACGGGAGCCTCGAAGCGCACAAACATTTCGGCGGCCTGGAGGCCGGAATTGAATGACGCATACTGAATGTTGCGCGCTGTAGAGGGAAGTGAGATCGGACAGTGCTTGAGCGCCTTCTCTCGCGTAAGAGGGCCTGTCGTCTGTTCAACGAAATCATGCTGCATCGACCAGTATAAAAATCCAAAACCTGCTGCACCCAAAACCAAAATGCCGATCGCAGCAACCAGCGCAAACTTGAAAAACCTTTTCATACGCCTAGACTTTATGGCTGCGGACGCGCTTTAGCGCGGCAAGTGCGGTCTTGAATAAGGGTGGTGTGTTTGCCGTTCATAAGACGAAACTCGTGACGGCCAGCGATTAGCTGGACGTGCTGGTTCGGCACATTGTATTTCTGCTCCTGACCGACACACTAGTATTCTAGTAACGAGGAGATATGCTTGTCTTTAACTGAATCATTTGTAAGTATAATTGTCTCGTTCATCTGCCTTGCATCAAGCTTTCGAAACCAAAAGTATTCCTCATTCTCACGACCAGAAACCGCCCTTTGTGCCTCTGATGTTAGTATCACAGGTACATTTTCGGGAATCTCAATTATGAAGTTGCCATCAGCATCAGTTTGCGCGGACGCGATGCAACCAGTGAGTGCGGCTTGATAACAATAAAAAAAACCTATTGAGCTACTTATTGCTTGCTTAGTAGCGTCATCAATCCTTTCTGATGCATTCTTTATCAAGTAGAAGTCGCCTATGTTAAATGACTGCGTGACTGTCCTTATTGCGTTGGAATACTTTTCATACACTCCATTGAATGAAGCGATATTGTCTTTAACTGTTGAGGCATCAATTGCCAGTAAATATATGCCACTCAATTTAACCGCTGACGCATCTTTCTTAGTAATAAACATTTGCCCCTTTAATATGCGCATTTGTGATGTCTTGCTTCGATCTGCCTTTTTATATGGTAATGCTGAAAGAGCAGCCTTCATTTCGGAGGAACATTTTTTAATTTGTTCAACAATGTCTGCTAGTTTACGATTCTGCTCGCTTGTTTGCTTTTCTTGCTCGGCGATTCGCTTTTTTTCCTCTTCGTCGCGCAGTCTTTTCTTTTCTTGCCATGCTTTCTCTTGCTCGGCGATTCGCTTTTTTTCCTCTTCGTCGCGCAGTCTTTTCTTTTCTTGCCATGCTTTTTCTTGCTCGATAGCTTTCTGTTCAGCCTGTCTACGGAGCAATTCACTTTTTTCATTAGCTACGCGCTCATTCTCTGCTTCGGCAACCCACAATGATTGTAGTGCTTTAAGTTTTGTTTGATGCTGTGGAAACCTCTTCAGTGCTATGGCAATCATGCCTAATGATGACTCTGACATCCCGCAATTTAGAGTGTTCGGGTATGGAAGAATAATGGAATCATTTCTTGGATATAACTCTAATTGTTGTCCTTTGGCTGTGACAACTGTCTTGGCAAGGGGAGTGCCAGTATAGCTTTTTGCTTCGACAATTACCGCCTGACTGTCTGTGTGAAAGCCCTGCTGTTTGTATATTACGCAGGCAGCCCCTCCCCTGACTGGTTCCTGAGCGGCCAGTCCTGTCATTTGCGCGGTGGCGACTTGCGCAAACAACATGAAGATGATGAATGGGGTGGTGAGGTATTTAAACATACTTTTGTGTAAAGGGGGGTGCTATTGTCTGTGCCGAACACCCCAATCGTCAGGTAACGCTGGCTGGCGGGGCGGGTTGATCGCACACATCCGGAGCGAAGGCACTACACTGCCTGTTCTTCTACCAGCAGCCCTGTGTCTGGAGCGGTGGAACGTCAAATTGAGGTTCATCGAAACGAGTATTGCTCGGTCCCGTCGCACACCCTGCGCAGAGAAGGACGGTGGAAAAGGATGAGAATGCTTCTGGAGTGTTTTCTCATAGAAGCACCCCGACTTATCCGCTTTTTCCAAGCGTTCAAGAAATATGTTTACGACGAGGCATTGATAACCTTGACCGAGATCAATAATGGCGGCACTTGTGGGGCTCGAATAAGTCGTTGGCTCGCTCGTCTGGTTCGCTGTCTTGTCCATTGTTCCGATCACTATAAAACCCGCGAATATTTCGATGAACTACGGAGTTTCACCTCCCGCCTCCCCAATTCGCCCGATGCGAACCGGAGCCAGTTCCGACATCGTATCTACTTGCGTCTTGTTTTCTCACGAACAGCAGATAAAATCACGTTTTTGAATTCCACAGAGGCAAAACTGTATCTTTATGCTGTCATTCCTGAAACCCAAGCTCGCCATCTGTCACTGCACCACTGGAAAAGATGCCGCGATTGGCGACTTTCCTGTCTGGATTGGCGGCAAGGAGGCTCACTTTTCCGTTGACGACTCGGACCACGCCCTTTGCGAGTTTGGGCAGGAGAACGGCACGATTCAACTGAAAGCGTTCAACGGTGGCCTCGTGCTGAACGGGAACAACATATCCGAGTCCATGATCCTTCTGGACCATGATTACGCCATGATCCTTGAGGGCCATCTGATCCTGTTTTCATTTACGAAGAGTTCTGGAAAGTGGCTTGCCTCAAGGAATCGCGACTCCTGGCGCATTTTGGATTCAAATTCCCAAATCCTGGCCGGCCCGGCTCCCTTGCGACAACTCGCAGCAGCCGCCGGAGCGACTCTTGCGAATTCCAACAAGGCGATTTTGAGCCAGGCCAACAGCACGACAGGGTTTTACCTCTCACAGGTTGCGTCGGTTCTTGGATTTTCTCCACCTCCTCAGCCGCAGCCGTCACCAGTCGTATCCCATGTTCCTTTGGCGGCAAAGTCCCCGCAAGCCCGCGAGCAGCAGGGGCCTGAGGTAAATACGGATTCTGGCGATTTCACATGTCCTGCCTGCTGGCTGCGATTTGACAGGGGGGACGTGATGCATCTTGCAACCCATTCCTCCCTGCGGGGCGACTCAATCCTCGGCGAGGAAGCCATGATACGCTTTTTAGCGACGCAATTCAACGACCGGGGGCAGGCACTCGACGCCATGGGCATCCCTTCGACCGAGATGGCCTGCCCGCACTGCCGAAGGAAGCTCCCGCCCAGTTTTCTGGATTTGCCCCAACACATCATCTCCGTGGTCGGCGCACCGGCTTCGGGAAAATCCTATTTCCTTTGCGTTGTCGTGAAGGTTCTGGAGACGATGCTGTTCCCGAAATTCGGGGTCGCATTTTTCGATGGGGATCCCTCGGAGAACATCCAGCTCACGGAGATGAAGAACAAGCTGTTCTCCGCAGCATCTCCGCTGGAAGCCAGGCTGGCAAAAACCGCTCTTGAGGGAGACATGTATATCGAGGTTCCCCGCATGGGGCGGCAAGTCCGCATGCCGAAGCCATTCGTGTTCAACCTTCAGCACAAAACCCGCCCGGACCAAGCCGTGACGACGGTATTTTATGACAACGCGGGCGAGCACTTCGAGCCGACGCGGAACAGCAACGAGTCGCCCGGAGCCCAGCATGTCGCGGCCGCTTCGGGGATCATTTTTTTGTTCGATCCGACATACAACTTGGAATTCCGCAAGCGCCTCGCCGATCACCATGACCCCCAGATCAAGGACCAGCGGTTCGATCAGCAGAACACCATCCTTGCCGAAATGAACGCCCGCGTGAAGACGCTCAAATCGATGGATTTCCGCGAGAAAATCGACACTCCGATGGCTCTTGTTGTCGGGAAATGCGATGTCTGGCAAGGGCTTCTTGGCGAGAAAAAATTGGCTGATCCCGTTGGCAACGCGATCCTCGACCTGGGGGCCGTCAAAAGGAACTCGACGCTCGTGCGCGACCTTCTCATGGAAATTGCTCCGGCTATCGTGGCCAACGCCGAGGCGCTATCCAACAATGTCATGTATTTTCCGGTCAGCTCGTTCGGGTGTTCGCCGGAGTTGGTTGGAGTTGATGCCAACGGGCGCCCGAGTTTCAGCCCCGATCCCAACAAGATTTCTCCGATCCTCGTCGAGGCTCCCCTCCTCTGGCTCTTTTCCCATATCGAGCCGAACTTGGTTCCGGCGAGTTCCATTACCTGACCCCGATGGCACTCCAGCTCATCTATACCAGCGCACCCCGCCTGCTCCAGGCAGGCCGGACGGGCTTTGGCACAGTCGCGAAACACCCGGCAATCCGGGGCGGGTTGCAGTCGGAAATCGAACGGTTTTCCCAGTTCAGCCGTCAGGAGGGCCTCAAACCGGACAGGGTGATTTTTCAATACCGGTGCCTTTCGATATCGGGCACGGGATTCCATGTGATCTCGCGCCTCAAAGATGCAGGCCCCGATTATACCGGGCGAACCAACCATATCGCACACCATGTCATCTTCTCCGCGGCAGAGGCGCACGCCGCAACGGCGGCGGGGATAACTCCAGCGGATGTGATTTTCAATCTGAATTCCAGATCATTTTGGTGTGACTCTTGGCACACGGCTCCCATCGAATTCGGGCCGGAGGATGAAATCGCCCTCACCTCGATCAAGCCGGCGATTTCACTCCCAGCCACCTATTGGCAGGAGCTGACCGGAACCCCAGCTTCAGCCGCCATTCTCGCTCCCGGCCAAACTGCGGAATCTTGCTGGGTGATTTACGCGCCGGGCCATGGAGATCAACTCCTCGCGATCCTCGGCGAATCCCTCCTCCTGCATCCCAACCCCTGGCGAATCTCCTTCGCAAATGAACTCCAGCCAACCGACCGCGTGGAGGAAATCGCCTGGCGAGGCATCCCTGCCGATTCCCCTCTTTGCATCACTGCCGCACAATCGGTCAGGCCGCTCCTCGATTTGACCCGACCGGAGACGCTGCCACCCCCAGTTTCCGAATTCACCTCGGTAGCCACACATGGGCGGCACCAAAAAATCGAGCCTCAAGGAAGCCCTGGTCTTTTCACTGGTCCCCCGCCCTCCTCCGGCGAGTCCGGAGCAGGCTTGCCTTCTACAACAGGAAGACAGCCAGTCCCCCTGAATCCCGTTGAAAGAACAACCTTTCCGACGCCCCGACAAAGTTTGACGGGTTTGAAACGGCAGACCGTAAAGAAAGAAGCCCCTCAATCCCCCCTTGCGTTCAATTTGATGATCACCGCCGCGCTTGTGGCTGTCGTGTTTGCGGCGGTTTGGTTTTTGTATGTTTTGCCGAAAATACAAGGAGAAAACAAGGAGGCGCAAAGAAACTACGATACGGCAATCAAAGATTTCCCACCAAACACAAAAATAACGGACTTCAAAGTCCAGCCCTGGAGAGCAGGGGAAGAACCGAGTGTGAAAGACCTCCAAATAGCCGCAGGCCTCCTTGAAACTGCGAAATTGCACTACAAAAACACACTATACGCGTTAAAGGATGCTGAGGCTTTATATGCCAATCAAACCCAGAACGTCGACCTTCATGCAAAACTAAAAAATCTGGGTTCCTTGCTAGTCGAGAACATTTTTAGCCGCGATGAAGAAGAATGGTTGCTGGCTACAAGAAACGGAGAGATTGAGGAACTAAAGAACTTAATTAATCTTTTCGACCAAGATCCCGAAATACGTCAACTGCTGCTTGATGGCTCCCAAAAGAAGCTGGAACAATTTAAAACATTTATTTCACATTGGGACGGCAGAGAATACCCTGCAATAATAGATTCCCTGCACGAGATGAAAATAACAGATGGCAAAGCCGTGAGTGAAGTTGATGAACAATATGCCAAAGTATTAAGTTCCAACCTCGCTACGGAGTTGAGCAAACTCGAAGCTATATCGGATGAAAAACTCGCTTATTATCCAAAACTTTCTGAGAGGAAACGCATTCTTAAGAATCCGCCAATAGCAGACGAAAGCCTCGCCAAACCGAACCCGACGCAGACACCCAAAGCTCGTGCTGAAACACCGGCGGTCGTGACAGCCAAACCTGCGGAAAGCGGCCCCCCCATGTGGGTGCTTTTACGAGACAATGAGTATAAAAGCGAAATCGGTGCGCAATCTAGTAAAAATCTCGGTTTGTTAAAAACTCCGAGCATAGATTGCCTAGATGAATTGCTGAAATCGCCGGGAGGAGAGAATATTAAACCGGTGAATATTGTTGCAGCGAAAAGTGATGCCGGCAGCGCTCCGTTTTTCTGTGTCCTGAATGACAAGAAGCTTCCTGAAGTCGTCTTCGTAAATTGCGAAAAGTTAAAAGATCAACCAATCAACAGAGATCTGATCGACGCCTCTGCCGGAGTCTCCCTTGTCATAAATGAGTCATTGTTCGCATTTCTATCCAGTCAGTCGATCAAGACCACAGAGGGCAAGAAAGTTTTGTTCTATTTTCAGTATCCGGGCGGAAAAGAGCAACAAGTATTAGGCAAGACAATCTCCGCTGAAGCGGATCTTGCAAACGCAAAGAAACAGATAGAAGCTATTGCTAATAATATAGCAAAACAGGCAACCCCTCCAAGCTTGCCGCCTGAGACTCAGGCAGATATTGAGAAATGGCTTGGGTCCAACGGCGCGTTCAGTAAACTCAACATCGGCAAAGAAAGCAATAATTTCAAAAGCTATTTGGAAACGAAATTAAAGGCCTCATCAAATACTTCACTGCTAGATTTACTGCGCAACGATGATTCAAAGAAGCTGATGATCGATTACATAAAAAAGATGCTCAGCAGCTATAAAACAAATAAAGGCACTAGTTACTCAAAAAAGAACAATTGGACCCTGGAGATGGGTGATTCCATTATTCAAATCGCAAATACATTTTTATCTTCCTCTAAGATTTCAGACTCATTTGCTGCAGCATCCAACCAGAGGTCCAACGCACCAGGAGATATAGCACAACTGTTTAGCGATGAATATTTGGCTTCCGCAAAAGCACTCGACGACCTTTTCGATTCGCAAAAAAAAAGAAAGGTAGCACTGAAGGAATTGGATACAGCTAAAAATACTCTTGATAAGCAAATTGCTACTTTAAGTGACTTAAAGTCTAGTATTGTTTTTTTCGCGAAAGATCCCATCGATCCCGAAGGCAAACGCCGACTCATCGAACTTAAGATGAAACCAACCAAATGACCCCCGCAGCACACATCGGCGAAAAGATCTCAGACATTCTGCAACGCGGGGCCGGTGATCTCGGGACGCTGTCCGCAGTCGCGTCCGACTATGCTGACCTCTGCCGGAAGCTGAACGCACGGCTTGAGCAGTTGCGGGAGGTTCTGGATTCGGGCGACGAGCGGCAGGCACTCCTGATGGCAGAGACCTACCCACCTGTGATCGATGAGGCTCAGTCACTTTGTTTTCCCAAACTAAAGCAATGGCAGAGTATCTGTCTGGCCAACGAAATTCCTTCTGCCCCGGAAATCCGGACAAATGTCGTTCAGCAGTTAAATGTCATTTACGCGAAGGGGATTTCTTCGAGCCACGCCATCTACAAAGAATTCAGGACTGCGATACTCGAACGCGATGACGACCGTGCGTTCACGCTTGCCCGGGCGATTGAGAAGTTGAATCCCGGTGATGCGAACGCAAAGTCCGAGCGTGAACGCATTGAGAGAAAGGTATTCAACACCCGTATCGCAACGCTATCCGACGTACTGTCTTCCGGCGAAGAAACGACGATTCTTAGGGCACTAACCTCCGTGGAAAGCCTCGGACTTCCCGAACGGGAGTCAGTGAGTCCAGAGGCGCTAAAAGCCCGCGAAGTCCGGCGGGCAGCGGATGCTAGGATGGCCGCCGGGAAAGTCGCCGAATTTTCCAAGCAGATTGCCGCCGCTCAATGCGCAGGCGAGTGGACGCGGGTGAGGGAAATGATCGCGCGTGTGGAATCGCTCGTCACGGATCACAAACTCACACTCACGCCGGAACAGACAACCATCCTTTCATCCGGCAGAGGTTTTTTTGCAGTCCAGCAGACGGCAGCAGTCAAGAGGATGCAGTTTCAGGACGCGCTCAAGGCCATGCAGGCGCACTCGGAAATTGTGGAGAGCAAGATCCAGGCACGTGGTGCGGTAAAAACTCCCGAACTTCACGCGCTGCTTGCTGATCTGAGCCGGCATTGGCAGACTGTCGAAGCTTTCACCATGGAGGTTGATCCGGAGGTGATCCAGAAGGTGTCGAAACAGGTGGAGATTCTTCGGGCGGAAATCGCTCGCATGCAAAAGCGCAGGATTGTTGCAATTTCTGCGACCGTCTTTACAGCAGTTCTCGTCGTTTCTCTCACCGGGTGGTATCTGCTCGAGCTTTCTCACGCGAAGGAAGCTGCGGCGCAGATCCGCGCCGAAATTTCCAAGCGCCACGTTGCCGCCGCCGAGCGGCTGGTCCAGGTGACCGAAGCGCAAAAGCTTCCGATGTATTCCTCCTCGCTGGTCAGCGCCATCGAGGAGGCGCACGCGTTTCAGCGGGAGTCCGCCGAGTCGGCCAAACTCGCCGAGCAGCATCTGTCGCAGTTTGAAACCCTGGTGGACAAGGAGGATTTTCCGTGCGGCCCCGCTGACGCCAACTCACGTTTTAATGCTTTGGAAAAGGAACTCTCCGCATTACCCGACGAAGGTCAGACATCGTTCAAAGTGCGGATGCAAAAATGCCGTGAGCTTTTTTCCGCCTGGCTGACAAAGGAGGCGGAAAAGAACTGCAACCAGCTTGCAGCCCGCCTTTCGGCCTATGAGGAAAAAATGAAGCCCTCGCTCGAAAAGGAGCAGTCGCTTTCTGATTTCCGAAACTCCCTGACGACGGCCCTCGCCGAGGCGGGCGAGTGGAAGAAGGCGGCCTCGATTGCCAATCCCGCTTTTGAATTGCCACCCGAACTCTCCGGCAGGCTGGAGACCGCCACCGAGAGGCTGAATTTTCTGAAATCCGGATTGGACGCATGCGATGCCGCCATTGCGGATATGTCCAAGGCAAAGGATTTAGAGCAATTCAAGGTCGCCTTGACGAAGCTCGGAGAGTCCGAACTGACGTTTCTCGCAGACATTGCGATGGCTCGGGTTGCCGTCCCGGTCCAGCCGACAACCGATGACATTATCGCCACGCTTCTCTTTCCGGATGATCCGACGGCTTGGGCGGCTTGTAAAAACGGGGGGGAAGCGATGGAACTGAACCCGAAAGCCCTGCTCCCGAGAGAGAATGACGCCTACGATAAGCTGCTCAACGATCCCAACAGTGACAAAATATTCCAAGCAAACATCAAGGGGACCCCAAACCGCATCATTTATACCGCAAACAAAGGGCTGTCCGTCAGTTCCATTGGTGACGGGTTAAACTTCTACTCGGGAAAGATCTTTGACCCGCAGTACGACGGAAACGCAGTCGTTTTCACGCTCAGATCATTGTCGAGTTCGAGGGAGAGCCATATTGACCGGGAGTTGGCGATCGAAGTCAAAGACACGGATATCCGCCTGTCTTCCTTCTCCACAATTTATGCCGCGATGTCTCCCCGGACGTTCATCCTGGACAATGGGGACATCGTGCATTCTGTCTGGGAGATGCTGGACCGGGCCACCGGTGCCGATGCAAAATCACCGGCCTACATGGCTTATGTGCTGCAGCGGATCGATGACATCATCGCCGTTCGCCCATACGCATGGGGCTTGCATTTTTCGCCCGGTGCCAAGGCGCTTCTCGCTTCGTTCAAGGAACTTGGTGGGGGCGAAAGGGTGCTTTCCGGCGCATGGATGCTGCCAGAGAAAAGCAAGGCGTTGGACAAGAAGTTCGGCGGGCTCTTCTCAAAACCGACATCTTTTCAAAAGGAGGCCGTTTTTAACCGAGCCCTCACCACGGCCACGAAAGTCATCGGCATGGAGTTTGCCGGTTATGTGGGCGTTGACGGTCAGCCTGTTCTCGCGAACCGGATTTCCCCGCCGGAATCGCTCTTCGGGCTCAACGGGTCCATCGATGAACATCAACCGGCGCGAATCTTTGAAAAGCAGGCAGATGGCTACAAACCGATTGGAAAGCCTATTCCCTTTACCCCTCTGCTTCGCTTTGCAGGCGACCGAAAGGCCAGCCTGAAAAATGCGTTGAAAGTTTCCGGACTAGATGAAACAACTGCTCCTGTGCCCCCTCCGATGTTCTCCGGTCTGATCCCCCCACAATCCCCATGACAGAGTTTTACGTCGTATGGAAAGGTGCCCGGTCCGGTCCTTTCACCGAAGAGCAGATCGTCTCGATGCTCGATCGCGGTGAAATCTCCCCGATGCATGCGCTCTACTGCGGAAACGATCTTGTGGATACGCAAGCCTTCCTGGAGTCGCTGGCCGCAAGGCGCGTCGAGTCGGAGGAGCAACGTGCATACCAGGCGGCCGTCGATGCGAGAGAGGCGGAGTCCGCGCGCGAAGCGGCTGAAGCCATGAGACGGTTGGAGCGCGAGCGTGCGGCTGCTCCCCCCCAGCCGATCCCCTCCTCCCCTCCCTTGCCTCCCGTGCAGGTCACCAAGGTCGAAGTCGAGCGGGATGGAATTGCTTTAGGCCAGTTTTCAAAACCCGAAATCCAGTCAGGCCTTACAGCCGGACGCTTTCAGGAATCCGACCAGCTCTGGGATGCCGTAAACCAGGCTTGGGTTTCCATAGGGTCCACCGGCGAGTTTCTCCTCCCTGCAAAACGGGGCGCACGCAGCAGACAAAATACTACTATGAATGACAAAAAAGAATTCGCAAAGCAGATGCGACTAAACTCGGCTTACCCGATATTCCGTCAAGTGGTGAATGGCCTGGCGACTATCGGCTATGCAGGAGCGGCTATCTGCGTCCTCGCGGGAATTGTCTTGTGGATCCAGCAAATCGCCCGCCAAAACGATGCTGCGGCGTGGATTTCCCTGCTCGGTGGATTCGGCTATGGGCTTGGAGTTGCAATCATGACCCTTCTCTATCAAGGGTTTCTCGTTATGGTGGCAGATATCGCCGATTCCATGCTCGATATGAACCGCCGCCGAAACGGTGAATAGATTCCACGCCATTTGCTGCCGCCTGCAACCTGCCCTATGAGCCATGGAACGGTCTTCGCTTTTAGAGGAGGTTCCCGACTTGGACCGTTTACAGTCGAAGAGGCGCGGATTCTCATCCAAAGTGGAGAGATCAAATCAGGCGAGACCCTGATCATTGACGGAAGGTCGCACACAGCCGTTGAATTTCTTGCCTCGCTTGCGGCTCTTGGCGGATCCGGCGGGCTACTATTCTCTGAACCAGAGAAGGCCGCACCGGTGGAAAGCACAGGCAGTCAGCCAGTGCCGCGAGTTGAGTCGTCATCGAACCTCCCCCCTAGCAACTTCATCAAGGATCGGCAGATGGATGCCGCCAGTGAGCAAGAGATTGCCCCTCGCAATACCCCCACGTTATTTCCGCGCCTGTCCCGGCAGACTATATCGCAGCGCGGGGCGATCATTCTCGGATACCTCTGTTCCGGATTGGCGCTGCTGCTTTTCCCACCCGTAACGGGTCTGGTGGCCTTTTTTTCCGGGGTTTACGTCCTCCTGCGCGGCCGGGTCGCACACGGGGTGGCGATCATCCTTGCATCTCTGGCTGCAACGCTTGTTGGTCTTGCGTTGGGGAGGGCATTTTCTGTTCCGGACAAGAACGCATTGATGGACCTTCCTGCTATTCATGCGGCGACAATTTCTGCAGTCGTTAAAGTCAGCGCCTTGAATTCAAAAGGCGATGTGATAAAAACCGGAACAGGGTTTTTAATCGAAGACGGAATGATCGTCACAAACTACCACGTCGTGGAGGGGGCCACAGACGTCCGCATCACCATGTGCGACGGGTCGGATTCTGAGTGCCGTAAAATCGTCGTACTTGACCGGATGAGGGATTTGGCAATTTTTGTGCCGGAAACTCCTCCAGCAAAGGCCCTGCGGATTGCCGATGGTTCAGGTCCTTCCGAAGGAGAAAGGGTTGCGGTCATCGGAAATCCTTTGGGATTCGATGGGACGCTCTCGGATGGGATTGTTTCCGCCAACCGAACTGATGGCAATGGCGTTAACATCATCCAAATTACGGCTCCTATTTCCCGGGGATCGAGCGGTTCGCCGGTCGTCAACTCACGCGGGGAAGTGCTCGGCATCGCCACGATGATTTTCAGCGGAGGGCAAAACCTCAATTTCGCTGTCTCCGCGCGGGAGATCACAAAAGTTCTGAAAGCAAAAAAAACAGGCCCCCGTGATTGAGGCCGCCTCACTGCGGGTTGGGGCTGGTGCCATGCGAAGCAAAACTCAAATCCCTTCCGGACTCCACAGGCTCCCAGCCGATCTCTACATTCCTGTCTTGGAGGATCTTCCTGAAATTACGGAATGCATCAATGGAATCAATATAAACGTAGCAGGCGACAAAATGGTCGCCGGAAATCGACGACGCCAAACCGTTGATCCGGGATGTATCGCTGGATAAATATCCTTTCCCCTCAATTGGAGTCACACTAAACGCCTCGTCTCCGTCGGGCGTCCATTTGAGGGATTCGGTATTTCTACCATCAGATGACTGCAGCGGGTAGATGCGTCCATACCGGAAAATCACGTTAGCAGCACCCTTGGACGTAACCCGCTCTCGAGGCAACCTCATTTGCTGGGTCCTGACCTTCTTGGCACTCGACAGTTTCCCCTTGATCGAGTCGATTCGTTTGTCAATGGTCGACTGATATTTCGACGACTCTTCCAAGGCATTCCTCGCAGCTTCCTGGACGATCCTCGCTTTTTTAATTTTCTCAAGCAGAACGACATCCTCTTTTGTCACATCGCGAATCGAAGCGTTTATGTCCCTGGTTCGCTCGGAACCAAGGCGGACGGATTTTTCCTTGAGCGATTTGATTGCCGACTCAAGCTCCTGCTTTTCAGCGTTAAGTCGAATGAGTTCCGGATCGGAAGCAGTCTCGGCGAGTTGCCTTTCAAGGCGCTGCATCTCGGCCTGTGCCGCTGAAATCCTGCGGTTGATCGTCTCGTCGTTCGTGGTGGGCTTTGTGATATGCTCAATTCCGGTCGGGAGCACGAGAATCAGGGCAATCATAATGAAACTTCCGAACACATCGCAAAGTGTGTTCAGCAGCAAATCAAGGCTGCCTTCTTTTCTGTGCCATCGGGTTTTCATTTCTCGGGAGGGGAGAAATCAAGGACGGCGTCTTCGGCGATGACGTCTGTACCGAGTTCAAATCCCTGTTGCACGACGGCGTTCCGCGCTTTAGAGAATCCGAACAGAGCCGACGGTTTAAAATAAAGAACAACATAATACTCGTCTTTCGAATATCCTGTCAGACTGTCCCGTAAAAGCTTAGGCAAGTCGCTCCCGTGGTAAACGCGTTTCTCATCTTTCTTGCCATAGCGCTGAACCTCACAGTTGCCAGAAGTGATCGTGATCAAAAGCGGCTCCTTCGAAGTTCCCCCGGATTGTGGGATCAGCCAGATATGATTCTTCAATTGTTCCTCCGCCAAAAGCCTCGCCTCCAACTCCTTCAACTTCGCTTCCAATTCAGCAGTGGTCTGTTGTGACGTGGCGAGACTCTGATTCAGCGCGGACGTCTCATTTTCAATGGCGGCAAGGTTGTTTTTCCTGTCCTGAAGTGCGGCATCGATATCCTCTGATCCTGGTTTATTTCCAACGGGCGTGCCTTTTGATGCGACTGTCGACGCCCACGATTGCGCTTCGCTTCGTAGAACATTGACAAGCGCGGTCAGGGCTTTTTTGTCCGATGAAACCCCGCTCGATAACATGGACTTAAGGGCGGCGCGCTTTTCGGCAAGCCGGGTCAGCAGCTCATTCAGCACCTTTTCGGCTGCAACCCGCGCTGCTGATGGCACTGACGTGCCTCCGGATTCGGCGACCGTATCGATATTGAGGGCAAGGATAAGCGCAATAAACAATATGACGCCGAGTGCTGCGGTGATGATATCCTGGAAAAAAAAGAAATTAACATTAACCCTTGGTTTTCGAAGGCTCCGTCTCATGCTAAATGAGCTTCAGTTTGGAGATGATGTGCGCGTGGCAATACTCGTTGCACTCGTCCAGAAATGCTGACTCCTTGTTTTGCATGAATGTCAGCAGGAGCTGAATGATGAGGGTGCAGACAAGCGCTATCAGCGTCGTGTCAAACCCCAGTCCCAACCCGCCCGCCACCGTTTGCAGTGAAGCCCTGAGCCCGGTGAGGTCGGTCCCTGCCCGGAGAGTGGCCCCAAATGCTCCGATAGCGTGGCTGAGGCCGAGGACGGTTCCGATAAACCCCAAGACGGGAATCGCCCAGACAAACCCGTTCAGAAGACCATAGCCGGAAGCTAACTGCTCCTCATCATATTGGGTCTGGGTGCGCAAGATGTCCGAAATGTCCGCGATGTGCCCGATGTTTTGCAGGTTTGACAAGGCGCGGTCCACCCGGTTCATGAGCAGGAAATGCGACGTGTTGTCAGCAATCCCGCGCAACCGGGTCAACACCTCTTTTGCCGTCTCCCGGTTGAGCACAAAATCCGGTTCGACGGGAACAGGCTGAATACGGAGAACTTTTCTTTGGAGCGCGAGCTTTCTCGATTTGACGAACAAAATCGACATCGCCCACATAAACAAAAGTATTGTCGCATAGGGAATCATCCCCCGCTCAAGAAACATATTGGTATAGGGCTCAAGGGCCGGGACTGGCTTCGCCAGATAAATAACTAACGCGAAAAATATCACAGTGAGAAGGCATCCTAAAATAAACGTAAAAACATTATTTGGCGCAGTAAACCGCCCGCCCTTGAAGCCAAATCTCTGCTCGAAGTCGCACCTTGACCAGTTAAACTGAGATTCGGGTGTCTGAAAAGGATCCTGCTTTGACATGGTGTTTTTTGGGATGTGGCGCCTTTCTGCTCGGAACAGAAGTGTATTCGTTGTGAGGGAAGTGACAAGCGTTGCGTCTACAAATATTGAATCGAGAATTCTGCTTGAGGACTGAGTCTTCCGTATTCTTATGGCTCAAGAAGACAACGCAATGTTCGCGTAAACCGATTCCGCAAAAATCCACTCGTTACCGCAGCGCATGGAAAGTCCAATATACTTCAGCGCCGACCAGTCCAGTAACCAGTGACAGAGGAAACAGTTTCCCCATTTTTGAATACACAGTCCCTGGTCGCTAGCGAAATATGTGCATTTTGGAGAACTGCGGTATCTTGCACAGGGGGGCGGGGTGGATTGGACTTCTTTGCCAACACATACCCGTCGCAATGGTTGATACGCTGAACAGACCACCCAACACTTCTCAGCGAGTTGGCCCTTTTCGTTGTCAGACCTGAAACAGCCTCGCTATACGCACTCTTGGGCTGGCTGAAGTTTTGACATCCTGCGTTGGCTAGAATCAGCAAGAGAGGGAAGCAAATTCGCAGTTTCATTCAAGTGATTCTTATTGTTCTTCTCATTGACGTCAAGTTTTTGGGAGCGCATCAACTGCCGAGTGAAAAAACGCGGCGAGACGCACAAGGAAATCTATTATCTATCAATGACTTAGGCCACTGAAGCAGCGACCACCCCCCAAATTCCATGAGAACCTGTTTTTTCAGCTTTACACTATTTTTCGAGGCATTCCCTCAACCATCGTGATTGCGCTTGTGTCTGATAATGAGCATCCTACGCATCAAAAACGCCTCATTTTCCGCCCTCCAAAAACCCGTTTTTGATGTAAAGTTGGGCCTCAACTTTACATCGAACTGAGAAACGGGACGCTTTTCTTTCCACTCGTCAGGGTTGTAGATACATTGCCAACTCCACATCCAAAATGCGCACGAACCACTTTGTTTTCCTGAAATCCTTGAGGCTCCCGACAATCGTCCTGGCAACCGTCCTGCTGCTTGCACCTGGGGCGCAAGCCCAGTTTTACGAATGGAGTGCGGGGCCGCTGCAAGCCTCGAAACTCAGCACCGTTGCCTTCAAAGGATGGCTGCCCGAACGCAGCGAACCGTTGCGTGGCACTCTGCTGCTCATTCCGGGACGCCACGGAGACGGGCGAGGCATGGCTGGCGATGCCGCGTGGCAGGGGCTTGCGAACGAGATTGGTTTTGCAATCATCGCCTGCCAGTTCGCCGACGGAGACCATTTCCTCTACCAGGGGGATCCGCAGGGGGAGGTCTCGAAGTGCATCAACAGCGCCGCTGAGCATCTGGCCACGGAAAGCAAACATCCCGAACTGGCAAAAGCGCCGCTTGCATTCTGGGGCTTGTCGGCGGGATCAAATGTCTCCGAGTGTTATTGCAGCAAGTTTCCCCAACGGGTCGCCGCCTTTGTCAGTTCCTCGGGAACACGAGGTCCCGGTGGACTGGTTCCCGGCAAGGCTGAAATTCCGATGTTTTTTGCGGAAGGAGCCAAGGACAAGCCGGAGTGGATTAAAGATTCCCTCAAGAACATCGAGGCAGGGACAAAACTCCATGCGCCATGGACTCTGGCGTTTCAAAAAAATGAGGGGCACGGCACCCCGCTCAGCAAGGCGGTGGCCATCCAGTTCCTGAAGTCTGCGGTCAACATGAGGTTCACCCCACCGGCAGCAGGCGGAGCGACGCCGAGTATTTTCAAATCGCAGTTGCCGACCTTTTCCCATCCCTCACCATCGACGGCTTCCGCCCCGGCGCAGCTTCACAAGATCGATCTCCAGGCCGGCTGGCTGGGCGACCCCGAAACCTATGAGGTTGCCAGCTGCGGCAATTTCAAAGGCAACAAAGCGAAAGCCATTTGGCTGCCCGATGAGGCCACCGCCAACGCCTGGCGGGAATATCTCGCTCAATAATTTTTCCCCGCGTCCTGGCTAAAACCCCGGCAATCCGTTTCGTGACTGCCGGGGACGCCCAAATCGAAACCATCCGAAGAGCAGATGCAATACCTTGCGAAGATCACATTTTACGCCGGGCACTGCATTGCCAAGCGACAGAAGCGGACTTTTGTCCTCGTGATGGCAGGCGTCAACTGCATCTGGATTCCCTACGGCTTGCTTCTGGGGATTGCCACCTTCCTCGCGCTGGGATCGGAGGACGCGAAGCTGGAATACGGCGGCTGAGAAATTGTCCTGGGCACTGAGATCCTTTTCTGGAGCGCACAGACTTGCTGACGATGATAACATCTAGACTCGATATGATATGAAAGGCCCTACTGACATCGACAATTGGGAAGAATTCTTAGAAGCCTTTGAAACAGTGTTTCATCACGATTGGACGGCCACACTTACGAATCTCCATTCAATTGGAAATGGCACATTTCTGCAGCCTCAGCCTTCAAATGGGAGGCCTACTTGGAAAAACCGCGACACTTTATTAGAGGTATACCGGAGAATTAAGCCAGCACTCGATCTTGCGGTTATCGAAGTTCGAGATTTTCGAGAAGCGACCGTCAAGTATGAAACTTGGATAACGGGAGACGTATTTTTTGAGAAAAGCGGCATCCTATTCCGAGCGGAACAGCCAATCACTGGCAATACGACGGGAAATGTAGTGACGCTTGGAGTAAAGCGAGGTTTGGAGAACGTCCTTTTGCCGTTGTATGTGAAAGCTGCAGAAAGAAGAGCAACTTTACGTCTCTATGGCCTGCTGGTGCCATCCGAAGGAATCCTGCCGTCCTACGAGCCCAGCCCCGAGACTCCAAGCATAACTTTTGTAACATGGAAGCTTCACTTGCCTAGCGACCCCGACGAGGTTCCCGAATCCGAACGAATGGATATCACATCTGAGGATAGGTTTTCGGGATACATTGTTCGGCCCGTGCGCGATTCGGCGACTCTCAGCCTGGTAGAGACAGTGCTGAGTGAATTCGAGCTCCTGCAAAGTCATCCTCGTTCATGCGTGATCGTGATGCACGGTTTCATTGAACTTTTAATCAATGTCTTGATAGAAGAGCAATGCAAAACTGGGAAGAAAGTGGCTGAAAATAACCGTGACTATCCACATTCGGTAAAGTTGACTCTCCTCTTTGAAATGGGTTTTCTTAACGAGGAAGAGTTCAAAAAACTCAATTGGTTTCGGAAGCTGAGAAACGATGCTGCTCATGAAGCTGTATTCACCGTTACTCCTGACAAACTCCAATTGTTCAACGGGACGGAGTTCGCACATATTTCGCACTTTCCACGACTATGCATGGATATTTTCATGACTCTCTGGAACAGATGCCCAGATCTATTTTCATCGAAGTTCTCTCCCAAAGGACATCAAGGAGCGATTGTAGCTGAAGAACTAAAAGGTCGCACGTTCACTATGGGTGAAGAGGCTTAGGCAGAATTCTCGTGATCCACCATGATGTTCCCTCTCTCTGGAGCGAGCCTGTAACAGCGGATTCACCGAAATACTCCCGCAGATCATCAGCCAGCTTTTCATTTATATGCTTTTACGCGGAGAAGGTCCAAACTCTATTGCCGTCACTGTCAGTTTTAGGGTTGATTTCTGCCATCAAGAGTACCCGTCGAGTGAACCGTGACGGTGAAATGCCTATTTCAATGATAAGTTTCTTGTCCGGCAGATTTCCTGAAATTCCAACCCTCGCTCTCGTTTCAAATAGACCTGGGCCTTCGACAACCAGTTCCGAACTTGAAGCATGGAGAGTTGCAGACATTTCACCGAACCCGTGAGCAGCGATCGACGCAGTCACAGGTAATGTGAGATCAACGGTCGGAAAGGTAAAAATGTGTCTCCGATCTGAATCCCGAATTGTGGCAGATACTTTGTGAAAGGGAAAAACGAGTCGATCCCTATTCAATGGGGTAACGTAGATTCGTCCATGTAGATCAAGTTTCTGCTCCTGCTCGCTTTCCTTTTCTTCTGCACCTGTTTTTGGAAACCGACTTGTCAGTTTCACTGACAGCACTTCGAACTCAGGCATCACTGCAAGCGGAGAGAGTAAACGCACCAGCTCGTCCCGTGTCGCGCTGCGAGTGCGGGTCCCTTCTCGCCATGGAACCCAACGCTCAGGAACCCCACCTTCCGATGACTTGATAACGAATGGTAATCGCTCGGTTTCGATCACCATGGCCACAATGGGAAATTGGTCTACCATCATCCGGATGTCTCGAATCGCAGGAGGAATGCCGTCGAAACATTTCGTAACTTGTGGCCACCATTCTGCAAGATCATCACCATCAATCCCCGTCAGCCCGTGCTCATCGACACCAAAAACCCACAAAATCGAGTCTCCTCCCATTGCGTTGGCATGTGCGGCCAACCTAGCGGCTGCCTTCTTGGGTTCGATCCATGCACGCTTCAACTCAACTCTGCAATCCTCAACGCGATGGCCGTTTTTTACGGCATCGATAACCCTTAAAACCCATTCTTCGATCTGGTGAGATTGCATTTGAATGGGCATTTTGGTTCGTTTGATATTTGATATTCTGCCGAAGACTCAGGCTATAAATCAAGCCGTGATCGCAACACCACCGCACCCACCAACACAGAAAGCAGCAGCTCAACCAAATCCACAATGATGAGATGACCGAGCGGGAGTTTCTTTCCGCATTCACAGCAACCGCCCTCCCATTTTCTGGTGGTCAAATGGGTTTTGACAGATTTGATGCATGGGCAACTGTCCATGAGCATCGTGTATACACGAATATCCGCCTGATAGCTAAAAAAACTCACCCCGGCAAGCGGGTGAGTTTCTCCGACCACGCACATTTCAGTGCATGGTCTCGCACATCTGTTCGATGTGCTCTATGGCGGGAACGGCCTCCCTCTTCGCGTCTCCCGTGCCGCTTGAGAACCAGCATCGGTCGCCCGCAACATCCTGCCATGCCACTTTGACCATGCCGTGTTTGGTCCAGACGGTGGCCCGCAATGGATGTTCCCAGCGGTCCAGATGGATGGTGCGGATGCGTGCATTCCTGTTCACGACGCCAGGGCCACGCCGGTTTCTGCATCGAACAGGCCATGCAGAGCCTCACCGCGCCGGAGTGCTGTGTGCGGGTTCACGGTTTTGTGGGCCTCTGTGAAGGCGTTGAACAGGCTCCAAGCATTGCGAGGCTCGAATGCTTCATGCTCAGGCTTGCGCCACTGCATGAGCACCTCCGGGATCTGGGCCGGTGTGATCGCCGCACAATCCACCGCACGGATGATGATGTCGTGCGCCCGTTTGTTGGTTATCCGCTCTTCCTTGTAGGCCAGAACGCGCTGATCCAGATTATGGAACCGGTCACCAAGCTGCCCAACAGCACGAGCTGTCAGGTGCCGGAGATCACGTTCTGCGAACCGTGTGTGTTTTCTGCTGATCCGCACCTCGCCGCTGAAGCAGAGGTTGTCGCAGACGAAGGTTCGTGTACCTGCCACAAGACCAGCAGGATACGACATATCGTGGCTGTTGCGGATGCCTACGATCCAACCGAAGTCGGCTTGTCCACGGCTGGGGAGGGTGACAGACATCACAGCGAAGTAGCGGGCTCCTTCATGGCTCAAGGCATGCGTTTCTTCAAGGATGGTGAACCCGCTGGATTCCAGTTGTGTTTCCACTTCGCCAAGGATGGTGCGGTGGCTGAGTGGATACCAGGTTTGTGTTCCCGGTGGTGTCTGGACCGCAAACAACTGCTCGCGGCTGACGATTTCGGCCCCGCAATGTAGAAGCATCCCGCGTGGAGCCTTTGCGCGTGGTGCCGGTGGTTCGATGATGTTCATAGGTTTTGAATAACTTGTGAATAACAACAAAGGCCGAGGACATTGCTGCCCCCGGCCTCTGCTTTGTGTCGGTCAGAGTTTCACGCTCTGGAGAGAGCGAATTGTCTGGCGGACCTGGTGGATTTCTTTCTCACCGGCCTTCTGATCTCTGACAGCCTGCCGGAGCAGAGTCGTCAGTTCAGTGATGCTGGTGAGGGCTTCGCGAAAAACCACCTTGAAGCCGTCGAGTTTATCGATAGCAACTTCAATGGCCGGTTTCTCCGCTGCCGGTGTGGGGTTGTTGGCCCCGTTGAAACGAGACGTTGCCGCCCCGTTGGTATGTCCGTTGATGGCGGGCATGGGTTTCCTTTCTGGTTGTGGCTCGCTGGGAGCCGGTTGGTTTGTTGGTTTTGCTGGCGAGGCATCCATGGTCCTCAAAGGCATGACGACCATCTGCCTGCCTGTGCGGGCGAACTGCATGGCCGACATGGGATCGATGAGCCAAATGTTGGTGAGCCCGTAATCGAATGCCTTGGTCAGGTAGTCGCGGTTGAGACGGATCTTGATGTCCGGCCCTTTGGTCGTGGCCCCTGCAAGGAGGATGCTGCTTCCCCCGGTGTTGTCTTTGACGGAGACGGTTCCCTTTTCGATCACCAGATTCACCGGTTTGTCGTTCAGATCCCCACCGGGGAGACCGTTCACCATCTCGGCAAACGTGTGTCCCTCTGGCAACCTGACCGTCGTGCGGATGTCGCCACCTTTCGGGACAACCTGCTTCCAATTGGGGTAGTTGCCCTCGATGGTTTTCAAGGTGAGCGTCCAATCCCCGGCTGCGATGCGAACGAGCGTGTTGTTTTTGTTCTTCTGTCCCGCCAGCGCCCACGGCAAATCAGCCAGACCCCGCCACAGCAGAAGCTTGTGGTTTGGGATGATGGCAGATTGCGAAAGCGGCAGGGTGAAGCTATTCGCGCTGAACAGGTGCCTGCCATCGGTGCCGACCAGATTGTGACAGGCCGGATCACTGACATCGAGAAGGATGCCGTTGAGCACGTAGCGTGTCTCATCCGTGGATGAGCAGCCCATCGTTTCGGCGAACCTGCGCGGGAATGACTCCGGCAGAGCCACTGTCTTGATTTCAAAGGCCGGTTCCTCGGGGAACTCCTTCAACGCCAGACTTTCAACGTTTTCACTGACACGGCCGGTGCCCAGGTCGCAGAAGATTTTGCCTTCTTCAATGTTGAGGACCGTGCGGGCATTGAACTTGCGGGTGATTCCCTGCAAGCGATCAAACGGGAGCAGGAAGCTCGCCGCTGTGTCACACTTGGCTTCGGGCAGCGTGATTCTGGCAAACAATTCCAGATCCGTGCCCAGGATGCTGACTTGTTCCGGGGTGGCATCCACACGAACGCAACGAAGGCATTCAAGGGTGGATTTGTTGCTGACGACTTTCGAGAGGCCCGCGATTGCAGGCTTCAATTCACTGACTGATATGCTGATCATATATTTCCTTTCGGTTGTTGAATGAAAAAGGCCGGGAGCGTTGTGCCCCTGACCTTCGGTGTTGTGGGGATTGGCCCCGGTTTGTTGTTGGCGTGTATCGTGGATTCCACGTCGCCAACGGGATTCAGCCGATGGGCCGAAATTCTTTGGTGGGCTACTTGCCCGTTGATTGGGGTGAACTCCCCATTTCCTGCTCAAGTATCCAGCGCGTATGGATATGGGCCATGAGAAACAAGATTATCGGCCAACTGGCACAAGACGCAGGAGCTTTGGTGGCTGCAACAAAAGATGTGACCGGAGAACAAGTCCAAGAAGCCCGCAAGCGCCTGGCCCTCGCCTTGGAACGCGCGAAGAACATCTACGGTCAGGTTTGCGACAAAGCGGTTGATGGCACCACTGCCGTCAACGAGCTGGTGCACAACAACTCGTATCAAGCCATTGCCATCGGTCTCGGGGTGGGCGCAATCCTTGGCTTTTTCATCGCCCGAGGTTGCAAGCGCTGTTGTCCGAGGAGAAACACCGAGGAAGCGGAATGAAAGCGGGAGAAGCTATTTTGACTGGTGATTCCGTAGATACGGACCCCGTAGCCGGGCGGATGGTCATGGCGCGAGCAATTGAGATCGCCATCAGCGACGGTCGATTGGCGATTGATTTATCTGCGCACGATTGGCAACAGGCCAAACGGGAACTGACCGGCGAGACTGAATAGATCTCCTCACCGGAGGTTTGGCCGGGGATCCATCCCGGCACAAGCGATATTCCCCGATGGTCCGGGGTTGGTTGTCACAAAATCGTCTTTCCTTTTGAGGGGAGACGACCGACGTATTGGCGGATGAATTCCTTCGTGTTGGCTTCGCACCGGAGGAGGAATTCTTCACCGCCCCGCGTGAACCGGTGTGTTCGCTTCTCAGCCACCGCCAAGGCAAATTGCTTCACTTTGGATCGGTTGATGAGCTGGGTTTTCATGCTGCCACTTCCTCCGGCTCTTTCCTGAACTTGAGTTGGTCGCGTGTGCATTCAGCGGCGGCGATGTCGTCTCTTGTCCCCAGAAACACCGGCTGAAATAAACTGCCGCTGGCAGCCATCGCGTAGAGGTATCTGACCTCCGCAATATCCCCGACTTGCGGGATGGGTTGATCTGCCGGGATGGTGACATTGCCAGCCGAGACCAGCCTGCCATTGTCCCACACCGCGATTGCCACACTGCGCTTGGCATTGATCGCGTTCACAATCACCGATGCGGTTTCCACGAACTTGTATTTGAACTGCGTGCCACCGGAGCTTGGACGCCCAGGTGAATACGGTGCCCCGATCTTCTTGAAGACCACTCCTTCTGCGTTGTCCTTGCGGAGCTGGTCATAGGCCCGGCGTTTGGGTTCCTGCGCGCCGACGGTTTCGACCCACTGGATTCCTGTCTGCTGGCCGCTGGCGAGCAGGTTGAGGAGTTTCACCAGCCGATCACGATACGGGATGGCCCGCAGATCAGTGCCGTCGATCTCCAGAATGTCGAAGACATGGAGGGTGTCCCCCACAGCCTCGCCATCAATCAAGAAGCTTCCGGGCAGGACCATTGCCGCCACACGGATGCTTTCGGGGAACCCGCATTCGATGCCTCGCCGGTTGATGCCGGTAATGTCATCGCCCTTTTTGTGGATGAGCAGGCGTTTGCCGTCGTGCTTGGGCTGGAGGTAGAACCCGCTGTGCTTGAGCAATGGTTCAGGGTCGTCAACGGGGTTGAGCAACTGCGGGCGAATGTCTGTTACTTTCCTGCTGCCGTCGCTGTAGGCCATGCTGTCCTCGCCGGAGGTGTAGCCCTTAGCCAATTTCTCCTTTACGAGCTTGTCGTAGATGCGTTGTGCCTCGTCCGATGTGACGGGGCTGGTTGTTTTGGTGCCGGTGTTCAGCGTGGATCCCCTGCGCCCGTAGGCGAAATTGACCACATATCCGCCGTCACGCGGTTCGAGGGCGACCCGATACACTTTATCCGAGCTGCCTTCTCTGAAATAGAGCGTTGTGCTCTGCATAGATGATTCCTTTCTTTGAAATGACAAAGGCCGAGGGCGTTTGCCCCCGGCCTCAGTCTGGTTGATTTTGGGTAGGAATATTTTTTCCTACCCAGCTATTTCCAATGGTGCCACGCGAAGGCGAGAGCCACCGCAAGAACCACAGCCACCCCGAACGGGATGAGGAGTGAGGGAGCTGCTGCCGCCAAGACCAGCAGCGAGAGCACGATAAGAAGCGCCACCAGAACGTAGGGCAGATACGTCCATTGCATCATGAGCGGTTGTTCGACAAATTTGCCGAACACGAACACCAGCGCGGCGAGCACAACCATCATTCCGAAGAACTGCAACCCATCGCCAATCGGTTTTGTATCGACCAGTTGCCGGGCTTTTTCTTGTTCGTTACAAGCTGCCGCCAGCAACAGGGTGCCCGCGACCATGACGGCCATTGCGATTTTCCTGTTCATGCCGCCCTCCTTTCCTCAATGGCAGAATTGCCCGCCCATGCCCTGCACTCCTGGAAGTATCCGCAAGCCGCGCAGTGGAGACCAGGGGAAGGAATGAAATCCTCCCGTTGCACCCCATCCACGTAGCTTTCGATGGTCCGCAGGAGTTTGGTTTCCTGCGATTCGCTCACCTTTCCGAACCGGCTCACCACGAGTTTTGGCACCTTGGTCTTGATCAGGTGGTGCACTTCCATCCCGGTTTCCTGCTGCCCCGTGGCTTCCCGATACAGGAGCCCGTAGGCTGTGAGCTGGATTTCGTTGCGGTGGAGCACCTGATTCAGCATCGGGGTTGTGGCACTTGTTTTGAAATCCACAATCACACCGCCCGGTCGAACCAGATCTATGATGCCCACGAGGGTAGGGAGCCCACGGTATCCGAAATCGGCCTCCACCCTCACCTCCACGGCTTCGGGTTTTTCTTCGGCCGGTATCGGGCTCTCTGCCAGATACATTTCAACGAGGCCCCAGGCTTTCGCCTGCTGTTCGTCCTCGTTGGCGTCCTCCCATTCCACCGGCTCCTCGATCTGGGCATTGGCCCATTCTTCGAGGAATACCGGTTTCAGGGATTCGGCATCATGGGCCACGCCCTTCCACCTCGCCACACTCCATTTCTGGAGCGCGGCATGGACAGCCTTCCCGACAAACAATGCCGCCGATGCAGGCTTGGTCAGCTCCATGACATACCGGAAGAAGAATTTCAACCGGCACGAATGGAAGCAATTGAGCCTGCTGGCCGACACCACCGACACGAGTTCATCGGTCGATGGCGGGATTTCTGGTGCCAGGGCGATCACCGGGCACCTCCGTTCTGATACTGCCTGCGGGGAGGCGTGGTGCCATTGCGGGGACGACGACTTGCAGGTTTGCCCCCGGTGTCCTCGATGATGCGATCAATCAATCCGCTGGCCTGAAGCTTGTTCAACTCCTTCACCCCGACGCCGAACATGGTTTTGGCGGTTTCATCCACCTGGTTCTTCGGCAGGTCGTGCTCGCCGACCAGCTTCAGGATGAGATCCCGTTGCTTGTCGGAGCAGTTCCATGCCTCGCCGTTGCCGTTTGTGTGGCCGTTGGTGGATCCGTTGCGGTGGCCGTTGCGGGCACCTTGCTCGGTAATTCCATATCCCTCATCCGGGACGAACCCCGTATGTTGAATCTCCTCATCCACATTTTTCTGGAGGAGCTGGTAGAGACGACTGCTTTCTGTGGCCACCTCGTTGATATTTGTGATCTCCGTTTCGACGGTGACCGCAAACTGATGGCTTGAATACCCCGGCAATCCGAGGCGTTTGCTGTAATTGGCGATAAGTTTGAGTGCCATTTTCTGCTGTTCCTTTCTTTTGGTTTGGGCACGAAAAAGGCCAGGGGCGATAAACCACTGGCTTTCCTGTGCTGGTTTGGTTGGTTTGGTCAGGATTGACCGTTGTATTTGGGTGTGTCCTCCGCAATTCTGAGGCTTTGGGCCTTGTCCCATGACTCCGATCCACTCAATTGCTGGCGAAGCAGCTCATCGGTGAGGCGTGTCATGGGGATCTGGCGTCGCTGGGCTTCGTGATAAAGCACCGACACCAAAAACCGTGAGATTTGCGGAGAGTAATACCTGGCTTGCGCCATAGAATTCCTCCTTTTGGTGAAAATTCAGCTTTATCGGCGACTGCCGGGAGCTGAGTTCTCGTTCAATGTATTATACCACAAAAAATCCACAAATGCCGTGACAGAGAACAATTTTCAGCAGAATGGCTGAACTCAATCTATAATTACCTCGCAGGTTCTATAAAAACCAAGTCACCAAACAAAAGAGTGTTCCAACTGTTTTATTAAGATTGCGTTGGCGGTGCAAGAGGTTCCGCACTTGGAAGCAATTGATGGCTGCTATCTGCAAGAGATTTAATGTCGCCTGGAAGGTAAGGAGGAAGTGGACCCATCGATACCACAACAGAATAAACAAACTCAGGACTTTTTGCATTCCAGACAAAAACGGTAATCAGAACACCTAAAACTGCAGATGTTACGGCGATTGCGCGTAAGACCAGAGTGAAACTTTGTCTGTTTGTCAATGCAGCACTCTCCCGCATCAAAGACGATTCCTGAATGCGACATTGCGAAATCTCATGTTCCATTTGTTTAATGCGGACATCGAATTCGGCTTTATCCATATCGGGTTTCTTTAGCCATTCATAATACTCTTGATAGCACTGTTGAGGAGTTTTCCCGGTTGCTTGAAAACTAATGTTAGGTTTGCTATCGCCTAAAGAGACGCTACTTAAAGAAGTGACAATCATGCTTTGTGCTGCGGCCAAGAATCCTCCGACGAGACGACCAATAACTGCGCTAAATGATCCATTTTCTGCCTGGACTCTGGCTAATGCTCTTGCAGTTTCTTGTTGTATATGTTCGTCAGCTTTGATTACCTCTTCGACACCTCTGATTTTACTTTCATTATTTGCGAGAGCTCTATTTGATTCGCTCAATGCAATAGAGGATAAAATTGCAATGCCTACAGATAACAATAGCGCTACTATGGCACCGAGCATAATGACAGGCCGTCTGAACCTATATACGTGAGCAATCTGGCCAGCACGAATATCAAAGTCATTTTTTTGTTCAAATAGTGGTGATGGCTCCGCAGGTAGCGGGGGAGGTAATGGGGGTGGCACGTTCATTTCGAGATCATGTATGTCCCGTCGCTCGGGCACTTGTAGATCCCAGGCCGGTCGTATTGCTGGATCAACCCGCATCTGGGGCACTTGTAGGTGTAGACGGCAGCCAGGGCGATGTCGGTGATTGCGATGAACGCCAGAAAGAGGAGGATTGCTGGTCGGATGTTCATGGGATGTGGAGAGTGGATTTTCATGGTATCCCGAAAACTTTTCAGACTGCAAGAGTAAAATGATGGATATATCCCGTGGCGATATATTCCACCGATGCCGAAACTCGATGGCCAAGAGTGAAGGCAGACAAATCACTGAAGATCCTGGGCGAGCGAATCAGACGAATTCGCAAGAAACAGGGGTTGTCGCAGGAGGAACTCGCGTTTCAAACCGAGATTGACCGGAGCTACATGGGTGGCATTGAGCGAGGGCAACACAACCTCTCCTTCTCGAAGCTCTGCACAATTGCCCGTGTCTTGAAAAAGGATGCAGGCAGTCTCGCCAGGGGACTACCGGAGGACTGAACGCCTTCGGGGTGGGTGTGCTGGTTCAGACTGGTGTGGGTGACCGGTGGAATTTTGGGCACCATTCTCCGGCAACAATTGTACTTGCCTCGTCGAGGAGAAACGATTTATTCATGTGCAAACACCATTCTTGAATGAAAACACCACTCTTTTACTTTTTACTGTGCATGATGGTCCTTACTCCGGTCCTCTATGGATCGGAATCCAACAGGACGGCGAATTACTTCCTCACCAGTCCCACCAATTTCGATGGGAAGAGCATAACCGTTGACGTTGCTTTTGTGCGCCCGCAAAGTTGGAAATCGCCATACCCAGAGTATGCATTCTTTGTGGCGATTACCCATGATCGCCTTACCCGAAAAACTGGCGGTCCGATCCTAGTGATGGTTGACGCTACGGAGGCACAAAATTTCGCAAAGAAATATGGAACCGAATTCAAGGGGCGTAATTTTTCTACCGCACTCCAAGGAACTTTCGGAACTTGCCCTGCAGGGGTAAGGAGGAATGATTCTTGGATGATTGACACTACTGGGAAAGCTGGAAGCTTAACCAAGCAGAACTAATCATTCTGTGGTGGCTCTGGCCTTATCCTGGAACTACTGGAAATAGAACCCGATAGTGAGCGGAGCACGAATTTCAGTGCTTGCTGGTCTGCTCATCCGTAGTTTATTGGCGAGATGTTGCCGGTGAAATTAGATCGGCCACTGTCGGCCAACCGGCACCCGACAAACCGACGATCAGTTCCTCCTGTGACAGGCCACAGAATCCAGACGCCAATCAATCCCCAGCCAAGACCAGACCCCGGCCAACTTCGCGTTGACTTTGCAGCGTGCGCGAAAGACAATAAACAGGCTGGCGGCAACCAGGCAGCCCGCACGAAACGGTAGGACTGCCTGCGTAGGACCGAATGTAACGAAGAAATTCATCGGCCCACCTGCCTTCCTTCCTTTTCAAAAGCCGGTGCGTGATTGACCACCGGGAATTGTTGGGTAGGTTTGAACCACTCCGGCAAGCCGCCAGCAGCGGTCATGGCTTGCAGGACGACGACGATGGGCTGCTCTATCGCTTCGTCTCTATTCCTGACTTTTTTCTCGGCTTGGGGAGGTTGCACGAATTGTGATGCCGTCGCACTCATGGCTAGACCACCGGGGTTGCGGTGTTCCCGCAATCAAAACGCCTCCTGGGTGCCATTCTGCGCAAATGCGGGCGTGATTTGAACCGGCTGGAAGTAAAGGCTGTGCCGGATTTTGTGATTTTTAAATGAAACCGACTGGTCTCAGAAATATCACTGTCCTCCGGCACCTTTGAAGAGATAATACGCTTTTAGAAAAAACAGACAGGTAACGATTGTTATACTGTTTTATACGGAACAGTCTGAGACGAAGCCGTTTGAAACAATTATTTTACGCGCCGTTTTCTCACCCTTTTGAACGAGTAGAACGCCTTCGGAAGCATCAACCCTGCGGTGTTTCCTACAGGAAGGCGGTCTTTGCGTATCATAATTCTGCCGGAAACAAACTCGGGACTATCAACAAAGAATCTATCCAGCAGGTGGTCCAGGTAGTGTCTCACCTGTCTCTTATCATTATAGTAGCACGGGTGCAATTTGGGAAGCACAATCCCTTTCTCCAGGCACAAATTCGCCAAGATTTGCGAGCTTACAGGGTTATTTGCCCAGGGTGTTTTGATTGCGTGCGGCAATAGCTGTGCCAGAAAGTGCTCAATTTCTTGGATGGTTGCGAGTTGGATCATAGTTCGTTCAATGGGTTACGCCGTAAATCCAGCAAGTCTCGTGAGTTCGGGCACAGGTAGTCATACAGGTAAATGAAGTGCTTATGGATGTCGTCATTTTCACCGCAGACATCGACATCAATTTGGCCGTCTTCATAGCACGTTGTAAAAATCTTCTCCCTTAACAACTGGGGCAGGTATTTAATGAATGCGCCCAATGACTTTACCTTTTTGTGAAAATACCAAGTGTCCCATCCCTTTGTTTTCTTGGTTGGAATTTCATCACCGTAACCTATGCCACCTGGGCCGATATAGAGCGTGTTGCAATCCAAATCCTCGAAAAGCTCGTCAATTTGCTCGTAAGTCAGATAGCGGTTATCCAGTAGTATTTTGCGCAATTTCTCCACTTCCTCATTGGTGTAGGGGAATTTTGATACATCCCATCCTGCCTTCAACCCATAGATTACATCATCGACGTAATAATCGCCCGTAAGAATGTTGCCATCAATGTCTCGTGGAATCCATTCATAGTGCAGTTCACCGGCATCATACTCGCCATTGCCGGCATCTGATAGCTCCACATCGTCAGCGCTTTTCACCAATTTATCTAGTGGAGTAAGTTTTTTAATGGGTTTACGCCTTTCCTCATTAACTAGTTCCATGAGTTTAATTGCTTCAGGAGAGAGTTTCAAAGAAGGGGTTGGAAGAGAGCCGGGCAAAGCCGGAGGCGGAGCCGGGTCTCTTTCTATATAATCCTTGAAAACTCCTTTGACATCTTCCTTAACATCTAGACTACTATCTACGGCACTACCAATGGCCTCTTGCGCCTTTATTGATGCGGGTTCCAGGGCATCTGATAGCTCGCAGGTGTACGGTTCTGACATATCACTGTACGGATTGCGACATTTGGTGTCCGCTTCTGGCTCATCGCTGTCCGGAATTGGTAAAACCCGATAATGCCACTTTTTCGTCGGATGTTCAGCAATCACACCGCTCAAATGTTCAAGGGCTGCCTTTATTGCCCGTGGTTTTCGCGGGATGTATTGGGCAAGGTGTGACGGAGTGAGGTTGTAGTATGGCCTCCTTCCCGCGTCGGTGGCATGAGGGCGTGTGAAGTGCTTCATCATCCAGTCCATGTTCCCCAGGATCAGCGCTTCGAGGATGCCGTGCGATTTTGCGAGTCTGATGTTGAGCCAGTGCCTTCCGCTCCTTGCCTGAACCGCGTATTTGTATTTTTTAATTACCGGCTCAGGGATGCTGAAATGGAGACGATCCTTTGACCGATCCACCACTAGAACCATGGCCCTCTCCAGCCTGCCAATCGCCTCTTGGACCGCTGTTTTGCTCAGATATGGCATCTCCTGTTCCAACTGCCGGATGCTGCGAAACGCTTCTGATCGTTGCTTCAGGCGATTGCTGGCCTGCCAGGTGTAGATGGTAAAGTGCAGGAGTGCCGATGCAACGTCGGGCTGTCCGGGGTTGAGAGCTTTGGCAAGTTCCAGGGAGTAGAGATGCCAACGTCGCTCTGCCTTTTCGCCTTTTCGCAGGAATTTTCCAATCGGGAGCGTGTTTGGGGACGGATCGATAATGCCCTCGCCCTGGGGTTCAAGTGCCTCTGTTTTTCTTGAATGCTTGTTCATGATTACCTCTGGCCCCCGTATGCTCCGTGCCCCTTGTTGCAGATGACAGTGTCGTCCACCGGGAAGCCGAGGCGTTCGTTTTGGCGGCGGAGCACGAGCAGGGCAACAGTGCACCGGAGACCAGCCAGGTAGGCCGTGATCAGAAGGTGGGAGGCGACGTCTTCAGTGAGGTCCGTTGTCTTTTGGACTTCCGTGAACCATGTGAATTGTGAGGAAGTGATGCCGAGTAGGGCGTCGGCGATTTTGTCATCACGTTCGGAATCTTTTTTCACGTGTGGGGTGGGCCGGCCAGGGAATGGACCCTGACCGACCCGGTTGTTGTGGGTTTGGGTTACGAGGCATGAACATCCGCACCATCGGCGTTCTCGACGACCGGAGCTGCCGCCTCGGGGTTGGACGGGGGTTGCGGTGCGGTCACGAATTGCGGTTTTGCTTCACCGAACGCCGGGTTTCCAGCCAACGAGGCGAGAATGATTCCGAATTCCTCGGCGGTGAGGCGACCACCGGGTTCCGTGTGCCGTGTCGGTGCTTTCTCTGCCATCTGCGAGCCTTTGAAAATATCATTGGCAATACCGCAGATCAGATAGTCCTCAATCGGCCACATCTTCAATTGTGCGCACCGCCTGAGGAGCAGAAGCGTCACCTCTTGCGGGATTTGACATATCCGCGACTCGACGATCTGTTGCCAGACACGCCGTTCAATGCCGTCTGGGGTTACATCGAAATTGACAATATCGCGTCTCCACTGCTGCTGCGAATTGTTCATGGTGAGAACGAAGTCTGCCGTAAGGATTTCTTTTGGTGAGTGTTTCATAAAGTGTTTGCAAAACCCGGCTGGGATCGGACCGACCGGGTGTTGCTTTTGGTTGAGTTTCGATCAGTTATTCCGAGACGAGGCAAAGCAGCCCCTTCTTCTCGACGATTTCACGGCTAAGGCGGTGCCAGGTGACCTTTGCGGGGTCGTCCATGTCGCCAGCCATAAACAGGCTCCCCTGGTCTTCAAGGAGAGCCCCGATTTTCTCGGCGATAGCGTTGAACGGAGCGTCAAAGCTGTCGACGATTTCATCGCCCGACTCCGAGATGTCCAGGCCCTTGTCGGAATTCTCATCCGCATAAATAAGGATGATGCATTCCGAGCATTTTTCGCGGAGCTCGATGGCACACGCCGCTGTTTCCAAATCCAGGGTCTCGATGATCTTGACGAACCGCCCATCCTTGAGCTTCAAGTCGACCGCGTTGTTCGGCCAGTTGAACGGCTGCTCCTCCACTTCTTCCGCGCCATCCGCCACCAGCTTCGCCATGATATCCTTTGCCCAATCCGGCACGACATCATCGGGCTTGTTATCCGCTGATGCCGTCTTCTTGGATTTGGCTTTGGTCTTGAACTCATCCACCGCCTGGCGAACGATGGTGCCGGTGACTTCTTTGCCGGCCGCAATTTCCACGGCCCGATTCCACGCCTCAGCCCTATCCTCTGCTTTTTTGAGCAGAGTCAGCGGGCGTATCTGGCGCTCGCTCTCTGGAACGACAGAAATGTCTGCCGCGGCAGACAAATTCTCGACCACTTCTGCTGCTGCGATGAGCTCGTAGGAGCGACTGCGGGCCATGTTATACACGGCCGTGCAGTAGCCATCCCAGGTTTTGAAACGCTCGCGGTAGAGTTTCTTCGTTTGGATTTCGAGCATCGCCCGGCCAACTTTCAGGTGGTGCTCGAACATCCCATCAAGGTTCTCTCGGACCGTCTTTTCGTATCCGGAGAGGAGGCGACGCTCGTTGGGTGACAACCTCGGACCGCGATAAGGTTTGGTATCTTTTTTGGTTTTTTTCGGGCCAACGTCGTCAAGCGTCACGACGTGCGGCTGAATGTCGATGACTTCCGACGAGCTGTCTTGCTGCGGGTCTTTTTCATTTGGATTTTCATCCGTGGATGAGACCGTTGGCGTTGTTGATGGTCCTGAAACCGCTTTCGCGTTTTCGGCTGAGGGTTCCGGGACTGGTTTACTGACTATTGGTGTTTTCATGTTATTTTGTGTTTTTGGTTTCACCGGCATGATCGCCGGATTGATCAAAGCCTATGTGTGCATCGCTGAGTCGGCCTCAACACCGAGCGCTGTTTTTTTGAGACGAATTCGTGAGATGGTCGGGCGCATTTCATTCACCTTTTCGTGACAGACACGCCATCGGTCCTGTCACTAATTTGCAGCTTCATCCTCGAAGCGATTTGGCGGAATGCCTCATCTCCAAGCGAATTGTTGTTCTCCAAGACTCCAAGCTCGACATTGCATGCGGGCAGTCCCAAGCGACGCCTCCGCCAGTCGGGCCAATACGAGGCAATCGTCCATCTGCGTTTTTCGGGCTGACACGGCATATACTCGTCA
>Ga0364901_10076_pt1 | contig 40643 bp, 42 predicted proteins | sample ExccelJu500002D4_FD_206968 | JGI IMG/M metagenome (GOLD analysis project Ga0364901, IMG submission 206968) | Enriched cells from Trout Bog Lake Hypolimnion, Wisconsin, USA - BchlTB.July09.5000.02.D4 | ecosystem: Environmental > Aquatic > Freshwater > Lake > Hypolimnion/Profundal zone | place: USA...
AATGCCGGCATCCCGGGCTGCAGTTAAAACAGCCTTGAGTGTTGAGAACTCTTCATCAAAAACCTCCACATTGACAGTAAGGTAAGTTTTTACCCCCGCAATGCGGCATCTGCCGGCTATCTCTTTTAGGTCATCAAGGGTGAAATTGTTAGCCGAGCGAGCCCGCATATTCAGGTGTTCTACCCCGAAGTAGACTGATCCGGCACCTGCATGTATCGCCGCCATTAACGCTTCATAGGAACCTACCGGGGCCATTATTTCAATTTCGTCTCTGTTCATATTCATAATTAATACAGACAAAGGTACAATTTAGAACCTATCATGCAAGAATACAATTTGATTATGTATATTTGGCATCCATGGAATAATTCAGGTAAAATTGTATAAGATGTTTAATATGAAATGTTTACTTCTAATTCTGGTAGTTCTTAACTTTGCTTTCACCAACGATCCGGAAAAAAAGGTGACGAAATATTACGATGAAAAATACCGGCCACAATACCACTTTTCGCCCGAAAAAAACTGGATGAATGACCCTAACGGACTTGTGTTTTACGGAGGGGAATACCACCTTTTCTATCAGTATAATCCTGGTGGGCTGGGATGGGGATTTATGCACTGGGGTCATGCTGTCAGTAAAGATTTGATTCACTGGGAACATCTCCCGATCGCAATCGGGCCAGATGATGATTCCAAAGATAAAAGTCATGCTACAGCCTATTCAGGTTGCGCGATTGTCGATGAAAATAATACCGCAGGTTTGCAGAAAGGAAATGAGAAGACTCTGCTTATTTTTTATACCAGTTGGGAATGCGGACAAAGACTGGCCTACAGTAATGACAAGGGACGAACATGGAATAAATATGCTAAAAATCCGTTAATTCCATTTGAAAAAGATGATGCCCGTGATCCGAAAGTCTTTTTTCATCGTCCATCGGGTAACTGGGTAATGGTTCTTTACCGAAGACCAGGTAATGATGAGAAGAAGCAGGGTATTTCGATTTACACTTCAAAGGATTTGATTAATTGGGAATTACAGAGCCATGTGGTTGGATTTTATGAATGCCCCGATTTTTTTGAATTACCGTTGGATGGGAATAAAGAGCATTCAAAATGGGTCATGTTGGGAGCCAGCGGAGATTATCGGGTGGGTTCTTTTGATGGAAAAACCTTCAACCCCGAGACTGGTATGAAAATACTCGATCATGGGAAGAACTTTTATGCTTCTCAGACCTGGTCAAATTTTCCTGACGGGAAACTGGTTCAACTTGCCTGGATGCGCGGTGGGGAATTTCCCGATATGCCATTTAATGGACAAATGACCTTCCCCTGCGAACTCTCTTTGCGTACTACCAAATCTGGACCGACGGTTTGCAAAAAACCGATTGATGCTATTTCAGCGTTACATGAAAAAAGTTTAACAAAGAAAAATAAAAATATTATTCCTGGATTAAAGGGGAATTTGGTGGGTGGTATTTCCGGCGAAGCGATTCATATCAAGGCAAAAATAAATCCAAAAAATTCTGACGGATTTGGATTTATAGTTAGAAATGGGAAAAAAGAGGAGGGGACTGAGATTCGTTATGATGTAAATAAAAAAACACTCGAGTGTATGGGCGGACATGCTATTGTTGAACCCATTAATGGTATTATTAAGCTTGAGATACTTATTGACCGCTCATCAATCGAGATCTTTGCCAATGACGGGGAAGTCGTTTTGAGCAGCTGTTTTACCCCTGAAGAAAAGGATAAGATTTTGACATTCTGGATTCAGGGTGGGGAAGTAATGGTAGATGATATAGAGGCCTATGAACTAAAAACAGCATGGAGGTCCAAATAACCATGTAGGAAAATGAATATTTCATTTTTATTTAATAGACACCACTTATATGAAGATATAGTTTTAACTACAAGCCTGAAAAGTATACATAATTCACCATTTGGATAAAGCCAAAACATTCGCGAGAGAAATTGGTTATATTTCAGTGACCCGATTTGGTAAAAAGAAAGTAAAAAGAAATGTGTTACTACGGTGGTAAAAAAAAAGAAATATTAAATGAGATGTCAATGAATTGCAATGAATCGAATAACGAATATTCACCAGTGTTGTCTGTCAAAAGCAAATTTTGAATTTATGGATAGAGTTTTATCCTTACATTTGCAGCGCGAAACAGTAGAAATTTTTGATCCCTTAAATGGCTGATTTTAATTATAATTTGCTCAATCATATTGATTTTCCCGATGACCTGAGAAAACTTAAGGAGTCAGAACTTCCAATGATTTGTTCCGAATTGAGGGAATTTATTATCCGAGAGGCGGCATCGAATCCCGGTCATCTGGGTGCCAGTCTGGGGGTTGTTGATCTTACTGTAGCCCTTCATTATGCCTATAATACCCCCTATGATCAGTTAATATGGGATGTTGGGCATCAGGCATATAGTCATAAGATACTTACAGGTCGTCGGAAGATCTTTTCAACCAACAGGTTATTCAAAGGAATCAGCGGATTTCCAAAAATGTCAGAAAGTGAGTATGATGCATTTGGTGTCGGGCATTCCTCCACTTCGATATCTGCAGCACTTGGAATCGCCGTTGCATCGGGTCTGAAAGGAGAAACAGACCGTAAAGTAATTGCGGTAATCGGGGATGGTTCGATGACAGGTGGTATGGCTTTTGAAGGGTTAAACAATGCCGGAGCTTCAAATGCAAACGTGCTGGTCATTCTGAACGATAATAATATGTCAATCGATCCAAATGTAGGGGGAATCAGCAAATATTTTGTTCAGATGCAAACCTCACCTGCCTACAATAGCCTGAAAACGAAGATTTGGAAAGCCCTGGGCAAGTTTAAATGGATTGGACCCCTGGCTAGAAGAATGCTTCAGCAACAACAACAGGTGCTTAAATCGGTCGTTTTTCGCCAAAGTAACTTATTCGAATCCTTTGGACTCAGATATTTTGGTCCGGTCGATGGACATGATGTTGTCGGTTTAGTGCACATATTTAATGATTTAAAGGCCATACCCGGCCCAAAAATCCTACATGTTGTCACCAAAAAAGGAAAGGGTTTTACCCCTGCGGAAAATGATGCGACCAAATGGCACGCTGCACCTGGGAAATTTGATATCAATACCGGCGAGGTTTTTACAACCAATTCTGATGTCCCGGAATCCCCTAAATTTCAATATGTTTTTGGTAAGACGATTATCGAATTAGCCGAAACGAATGAAAAAATTGTCGGAATAACTCCTGCAATGCCATCGGGATGTTCGCTGAATATGATGATGAAGGTTTATCCTCAGCGCACCTTTGATGTTGGAATAGCCGAACCACATGCTGTAACATTTGCTGCCGGGCTCGCAGCGGGGGGAATGTTGCCTTTTGTCAATATCTACTCCTCATTTATTCAGCGTTCGTACGACCAGATCATACATGACGTAGCTCTCCAGAACCTCAATGTTGTCTTTTGTCTGGACCGTGCAGGTCTTGTGGGTGCTGATGGTCCGACCCATCACGGAATATTTGACCTGGCCTTTATGCGTAATATCCCAAATATGACAGTTTCAGCCCCAATGGACCAGGTTGAGCTGCGAAATATGATGTATACCGCTCAGCTTCCGGGGAAGGGCCCATTCAGTATTCGTTATCCACGTGGGAATGGTACAGTAATTGAATGGAAAAAGGATTTTCAGGAAATTCCGGTTGGAAAGGGACGGAAACTAAATGAGGGCAATGACCTGGCGATTCTTTCGATTGGATATGCAGGGAATTTTGTAGTTGAAGCTTTGGAAAAACTTAAGTCTGAAGGAATTAAATGCTCCCATTACGATATGCGTTTTGTTTCACCTCTTGACCATGAAATACTGGAAAAAGTTGCTGCCAGGTTTGAGAGAATCATAACTGTTGAGGATGGAGTAATTGATGGAGGTTTTGGAAGTGCAATAGCCGAATATTTTGCCTCATCGGATAAAAAACTATCCATTGTGAGGTTGGGAGTACCAGACCGGTTTGTTGAACATGGTACCCAGGAGGAGTTATACCGGGAATGTGGATTCGATTCGGATGGAATTATCCGTACTGTTCACGAATTGATCCGGCATTGAGCAGAATTGGGGCTTTAAAGAGCATCAGGAAATGAGTAAGTACCCGAAAATAAAATTATAAAAACGAATGTTTTGATCGGAATATGGATCATAAAATATTATTTGGTTGTATGAGAAATTTTTATATTTTTGCAAGTCTTAAAATGAGGGGAACGTTATGAACTACCTTTCACAATATACGATTTCGTTTTCAGGTCTTAAAGAGGGCATTCATTTGTTTGATTTTTCTGCAGATAATCGCTTTTTTGACGAATTTGAGGAGAGTGAAATAAAAAAGGGAGACATAAAGATCCAGGTTAAACTTGAGAAACGATCAACATATCTGAGGTTAACTTTTAAACTGAATGGCGAAGTTGAATTGATTTGTGACCGTTGTCTGGAAAACTACTTACAATCGATTGAAAGCAGTAGTCAGATGTTGGTTAAGTTTAGCGAAACTGAAACTGACGATGGAGATGAAGTGATTTATATCCATCCGGGCGCACATCAGGTTGAGATCAGCAAACTGATTTATGAATTCATCGTTTTGAGTATTCCTATCAGGCATATTCATCCGGAGGATCAGAATGGTGAAAGCCTTTGTAATCCAGATATGATTCATAAATTAGATGAATACCGGTCTATCGATTTACCCGAGGTTAATCCGATAGACCCAAGATGGAACGATTTGAAGAAAATTATTGATAAATAAAATAAAGATTATTAAAAATGGCACATCCTAAGCACAAACATTCAAAAACAAGAAGAGATAAACGCAGAACACATGACAAAGCTGTTCCTGCTACATTGGCAACTTGCTCCAATTGTGGCGCAACTGTAAAATTTCACACGGTATGCCAGGAATGCGGTTATTACAGAGGTAAACTGGCAATTGAAAAGATAGCGGCTGTTTAATATTTTAAATCTGGATTTCAAAATTTTAATGCTTATCGATTAAGTATTAAGAAACTGGAAAATGGATTTTAAGCATACTTTGGCTGTTACGAATATTGAAGAATGTTTTCAGGTGTTTATTATTTCAATTCTGCTTAAAACGTTAATAAATGGCCAAACCAGTTTTCAATGAAGTAAAAGCGCTTAATTCTATAGCGCATGACACGAAAATTATTGGAAATATTGAGTCGGAGGGAGATATACGTCTGGACGGTGTTCTTGATGGCATTCTCATTTGTAAAGGACGTGTTGTTTTAGGACCTGAAGCTCGGATTAAGGGTGAAATTCATTCCAATACAGCTGAAATTTCAGGTATTGTCGAAGGTGAAATTACAGTAACTGATCTTTTGTCATTGAAATCAACAGCCATCATTTCGGGTGATTTGATCATGGGTAGGTTCTCTGTAGAGCCAGGTGCACGTTTTTCCGGTATATGCAAAATGAATGCCGGAGATAAATCACACCTCGATTTAGAATTTGCCGGCTTAAAAAAAGAAATAAGCTAAAATCGTCCTTTTTACAGAAAAAGAGCCGGAAGGAAAATAAACCCTTCCGGCTCTTTTTTTGGACAGATTTTCTTTATAATGTTTATTTTCGTAAATTATCAGATTAAGAGTACCATTAATTTAAGTTTAATCAGCTCAAATGGACCTTACCATCGGCATGGATGAATCAGTTATTAGTTGTTGAATTTTCAATATTCTTAAAATGAGTAGTTTAGATAGTTTAGTTGCTTGTTTTGAATCTGCTTTTCAGGAAGAGATAACGAAGATTGCCCTTACTGTTCCTCAAAAGCTTTATGAGCCGGTTGCCTATTCTCTTATGATTGGGGGTAAACGACTAAGGCCGGCTTTGATGCTTCATGCTGCTGCTATCTTTTCAGGTTCGCTGGACAAGGTAATGCCTGCCGCTATGGCAATTGAGATCTTCCATAATTTCACCCTGCTTCACGATGATATTATGGATCAGGCAGATATGAGGCGAGGTTTACCTACTGTTCACCGGAAATATAACCCAAACGTCGCTATTTTGAGCGGAGATGCCATGTCCATTCTGGCTTTTAAGTATTTTGCCCGACTAAAGAGTGACAAATTGCAGGAGTTGTTCACCATATTTTCAACCACAGCAATTGAAGTTTGTGAAGGTCAACAGCTTGATATGGATTTTGAAACGAGGGAATTCGTTACTGTTTCGGAATACCTCGAAATGATCAGACTTAAAACTGCCGTGCTTATTGCGGGTAGCCTAAGGATTGGTGCATTACTTGCAAACGCAGATCAGGCAGATTCAGACCTTCTTTATGAGTATGGTGTCAATGTTGGTCTTGCTTTTCAATTGCAGGATGACTGGCTTGACGTTTATGGTGATCCGGATATATTCGGTAAAAAACAGGGAGGAGATATCTGCGCCAATAAAAAAACCTACTTGTTACTTAAGGCCGCAGAAGCTTGCGACAGTTCTACTCTTCTTGAATTAAATCATTGGTTGGGGAAATCTGATTTTGATCCCGTACAGAAAATAGCTGTGGTTACAGCTATCTATGAAAAAACGGGGGTTAGTGAAGCTACACGGCTTTTAATGCAGAATTATCATGACAAAGCATTAAGGGCACTTGACCGAATGGCTATTCCAACAGCCAGCAAACAGACGCTTATAGCATTTGCAGGGGAGGCGATGGTGCGGGTTAAATAACGTTATCTTTGTATCCTTTAAAACAAATTATTCAGAATGAAATAGTCTTGATTGGAAAATCACACATCGAAATGAATATTTCCTCATGGCTATTCCATCTGGCCTTTAAAAATCAAATTGTCTACAGATGAAAGTTATCGATATTATTCAGCAAGCAGGGAAAACAGTCTTCTCCTTTGAATTGCTACCTCCTCTGAAAGGGCAGAAATCTGATAAGTTATACCGTACCATAGATGAGTTAATTGAATATAATCCGCAGTATATTAACATAACTACTCATCGCGATGAGGTTGAATTCCGTGAGTTACCGGGTGGGCTTTTGGAGAAGAGAATCGTTCGTAAGCGTCCTGGAACAGTCGCTATTGCTGCGGCTATCCAATATGCCTATAAGATCCCCGTTGTTCCCCACGTAGTCTGTGGGGGATTTACAAAAGAAGAGACAGAAAATATGTTGTTGGATCTCAATTTTCTTGGGGTAAATAATGTTTTGGCGCTCAGGGGAGATGGTCTTAAATCACAAAGCATTTTTGTTCCTGAACCGGGAGGTCATTCTCACGCCAGTGAGCTCGTTGAGCAAATCCTCAATCTTAAAAGGGGGAAGTATCTTGATCCTGAAATTAAAAATACTGCTTCGCTTGACTTTTGTATCGGAGTTGCCGGTTACCCTGAAAAACATTTCGAAGCTCCTAATTTAGATATTGATTTGCTTAACCTCAAGGAAAAAGTTGATGCCGGCGCGGATTATATCGTCACACAGATGTTTTTCGACAATCAGAAATATTACGATTTCGTTGAACGCTGCAGGGCAATCGGAATTACGGTGCCGATTATTCCGGGTATTAAACCTTTGGCGATGATGAACCAAATCACTATATTACCAAAACTCTTCAGTATCGATATTCCTGAAGCTTTTGCCAGTGAAGTACGGAAATGCAAAACTAATGATGAGGCCAGGGAAGTGGGCACAGAGTGGGCCATCATGCAGTCGCACGATTTGATTGCGCATAAAGTCCCCTGCCTTCATATTTATACATACGGCATTTCTGACAATACGCGGCAAATTGCCAAAGCGGTGATTTGAATTGGCCGGAAAGCCTTTACCCATCATTAAAAACAAACAATCATGATCTTAAAAATAGGAGATAAAGTCAGGTTTCTCAACGAAGTTGGTGGGGGCCGAATTACTGCAGTGGTCAATAAGGATATGGTCAATGTGGAAACGGATGATGGTTTTGAGGTTCCAACTTTGATTAATAACCTTATTGTTGTGAATGCTCCTGATATGTATGAAAGTGGAAGATCCCGTAATACTGTTGTCCAACCAAAGACTGAACCTGCAAAAGAAAAACCCACAGTAAAACCTGTGGAGCCCTGGTTTTCTGACAAAAATCAGGTTGCCGGGAAAGATGACCCACAATCTCTCTTTGTGCTTGTTCCTGAAGTCCCTGCTAATCCTCCGACAGGAAATATTTCGATGTATCTGGTGAATAATTGCAATGATACACTTCTCTTCCGGTTTATACAAAAAACCAAATACAGTTACGAAACTGTGGCAGCCGGATCAGCCAGTCCCAATTCAAAAGTATACCTGGGTATGATCAAACCCGAGATGATTGCAGATCTGCCTCTCTATTGTTTTCAATGGCTTAATTTCAGAAAGCGAACCAAAGAACTCGAATCTTTCCGGCAAAAGGAGATTACCCTTTCGGCTGTAAAATTTTATAAGCCGAATTTATTTACGGTTACCCGGTTCTTTAAGGTGCCTGCAATGGTAGTTCAACTTCAGGATAATCCGCTAAAAGCTGAACTTGAGAAGTTGTCGGAGCATGATTTTCAACAGGCTATTGAGCAGAAGGAACCGAAAAAAAGAGAACAACCAATTGCACTTCCGAATTCGGAATTGGTTGAAGTCGATCTTCATATTCATGAATTGCTTGACAATTTCAATAACCTGACCAATACTGAGATGCTGACCGTACAAATGAATAAATTTCATGAAGAACTTGCTCAGGCAATTGATTCGGGAGTAAAAAAAATTGTGTTTATTCATGGTGTTGGGAACGGAACCCTCAAAAACGAACTGCGGCGCGAATTGCAACGAAAATATTCCAAATATACCATGCAGGATGCCTCTTTTCGGGAATATGGCTACGGGGCGACAATGGTAATATTAAAGAAATAGGGTTTGTGGGGTATTGAAAGTGGCAGGTGGCTAATGTAACGTTAGCTGCCTATTATTTTCGGCATTTCATAATCCTGATTTTAGTTTACTTTTTCTGTAAACCTATTTCAGGACCAGACACTCCATCTCCCAATCTCCTTCTTATCCTCCTGCTTTTTTTGCCTTGTAGCCATCGGCAAGCAACAGTTCGATGATTCGGTCTCGAAAATCGCCCTGAATCAGGATTTCGCCATCCTTGACCGATCCTCCTACTCCGCATTTTGACTTTAGCTTTTTCCCCAACTCTTTCAGATCCTCTTCCGAACCGATGAAACCATTGATTAAGGTCACCTTCTTTCCTGCACGTTGCTTCTTGTCAAGCAAAACCTTGAGATTTTGCTGTGCGGGTTTGACTGTTTCCTGATTCGGATCTTCTGAATTATAATTATATGAGAAATCGTTAGCTGTAGAATAAACAATTCCTTCCCTTGATTTTCTATTTTGCAGATTTGCCATTTTTATTGGTATGAATTTAGTATTTAGCCTTTGTAAAATAGATAGGCCAAGCCGCAAACCTGGTCTCGCTGATTTTGAAATTTAAAAATAACTTTATTTTGTGAAATAATTGCCACTATAAACAATGAGGAATGTATTTGTAAAATATAATGAATCTAATTTAGCTGTTTCTTTAACTTCAATTCATTAATTTTTGCAATTTTGCGGCTCATTGAATCGCTGTTCACGACATAAAAGGGGGCGACTCCCGACAGGGCAAAGATGATTTTACTTACTTCCCTTTTGTTGTGTTGAGTATTGATTTTCAGTAAAATAATTTCGTTGTAAATGAATAAGATAATCGAAAAAACGTATTTTTCGGATAAGGTGGTTAAGTTGGTTGTCGAAAATCCGCTGATTGCTAAATCACGAAAACCGGGGAACTTCGTCATTTTGCGCATTGGTGAGGATGGTGAAAGGTTTCCATTGACTATTGCAGGTGCAGATCCTGTACGTGGAACGATAACACTTGTTGTCCAGATTATGGGGGTTAGCTCTTCAAAGCTGGTGGCTCTTGAGCCAGGTGATTGCATAACCGATCTGGTAGGTCCACTCGGAAAACCTACCCATATCGGGAAAATTGGGACCGTACTTGCCGCCGGAGGTGGTGTAGGAGTTGCTCCATTGCTCCCAATTGTTGAGGCCTTCAAAAAAGCGGGTAACAGGGTGGTAACCGTGATTGCAGCCAGGAATAAGGATTTAATTATTCTGGAGGACGAGATCAGAAAATGGTCGGATGAAGTAATTGTTATGACCGATGACGGCTCCTATGGCCGGCAAGGATTGGTCACGGCAGGTATGGAGGAGATTATTCAACGTGAAAATATTGACGAGTGCATTGTTATTGGGCCTGCGATCATGATGAAATTTGCCTCAATGCTCACGAAGAAATATAACATCCCGACACAGGCAAGCCTAAATTCGATCATGGTAGATGGTACCGGAATGTGTGGCGCCTGCCGGGTTACAGTTGGAGGAAAAACAAAATTCACTTGTGTCGACGGCCCTGAATTCGATGCTCACCAGGTTAATTTTGACGAAATGCTGATGAGACTGGGTGGTTATCTTCAGGAGGAGAAAAGGGCAACCGAAATTTATTTACAAAAGCTTTAATTTTAAGTGAAATGTCATTAAACCCCGAATACCTCAAAGAGGAAAGGAACCAGGCGTGGAGGGCTGAATTGCGCTCGAAAACTAAAAATAAGGAACGGACACAGATTGAACGGGTAAAAATGCCGGAACTTGCCCCCATGATCAGAGTTAAGTATCAGGATAGGGAAGTCAATATGGGACTTGAGCTGGATCAGGCCCTCAAAGAAGCCACCAGGTGTATGGATTGTGTAAATCCAACCTGCATTGAAGGTTGTCCGGTGAGCATAAATATACCTAAATTCATAAAGTATATCGAAAAAGGCGATATACTTCTGGCGGCAGCTACACTCAAGGAAACCAATGCTTTACCGGCCGTTTGCGGAAGGGTCTGTCCACAGGAAAAGCAATGTGAATCCAAATGCTTTTATGTAGACAAATTGGATAAACCGTCTGTTGCAATTGGTCATCTGGAACGGTTTGCTGCAGATTATGAGCGCAATTCCGGCGCTGCAAATATTCCCGAAAAGGCCAGTCCAAATGGAATTAAAGTGGCTGCTGTTGGCTCGGGACCGGCATCGCTTGCGTTTGCAGGTGATATGGTTAAGTACGGATACGATGTTACCGTATTTGAAGCACTTCACGAAATCGGTGGCGTCCTGAAATATGGAATACCCGAATTTCGTCTTCCAAATTCGGTGGTCGATTTTGAGCTGGAGAACCTTCGTAAAATGGGTGTTAAATTTGAAACCAATTATATTGTTGGACGCACCTCCTCGTTTGAAGATTTGCGTGAGGAAGGTTACCAGGGCTTTTTTATTGCCAGTGGAGCAGGGCTTCCCCGTTTTATGGATATTCCCGGGGAAAATTCAAACGGTATACTCTCTTCGAATGAATACCTGACCCGTGTTAACCTGATGGGTGCGGCTATGGATGATAAGGATACACCGGTTCTGAAAGGAAAGTATGTTGCCGTAATCGGAGGGGGAAATACAGCTATGGATTCTGTCAGAACTGCCTTACGACTCGGAGCTAGCCGGGCTATGATTATATATCGCCGTTCTGAGGCTGAGATGCCTGCCCGGATTGAAGAGGTTAAACATGCCAAGGAGGAGGGAGTTGAGTTTATGACACTTTGCAATCCGCTTGAGTATTTTGCCGACGAAAAAGGACGCGTTAGCGGAATGCGACTAAACCGGATGGGACTGGGTGAACCTGATTCATCAGGACGCCGCAGGCCTATGCCCATTGAAGGCTCTGAATTTGAGCTAGATGTTGATCTGGTCGTTGTAGCTGTAGGTGTTTCTCCTAATCCGCTGGTCCCCTCCTGTCTACCAGATCTGAAGGTTACCAAATGGGGAACTATTGTAGTCGATGAGGATAAGATGCAATCATCTATTTCCGAGATGTTTGCCGGTGGCGATATTGTCCGTGGCGGAGCAACCGTGATCCTTGCCATGGGCGATGGAAGAAGAGCTGCCGAGAATATGCATAACTATTTACAGAGCAAATCGAATAATTAACCCAATAATTTTGAAGATGACTAATCTTAATGTCACATATCTGGGACTGGATCTTAAGAACCCGATTATCGCCGGAAGCAGTGGTCTTACCAATTCAATTGAAAACCTGAAAGCCATTGAGAAGGCCGGTGCAGGTGCTGTTATCTTAAAGTCGATCTTTGAAGAGGAGATATACCTGGAATTCGCCCATGAATTCAGGAAACTTGGTCCAATGGATAATAATCTGGAATTTCTGGACTACTATGATTATCAGATTAAGAAAGATAATCTAAAGAATTATCTGAGCCTGATTTCAGAAGCCAAAAAGGAGTTGTCAATCCCTGTTATTGCAAGTATAAATTGCACTACTGCGCATGAATGGGCCTTTTTTGCAAAAAAAGTGGAAGATGCCGGTGCAGATGCCATTGAATTGAACATCTTCGTACTCCCCACAAATCTCACTCAAACCAATGAGGATAATGAGAGTATGTATTTTGATATCGTATCACGCGTTTCTTCCAAGATAAAAATTCCAATATCGCTGAAAATAAGTTCCTATTTTTCGAACCTGGGGGCTGTTATCCGAGATCTCTCATTTTCTGAAATTAAAGGGCTCACGTTATTTAATAAATTTTACAGCCCTGATGTCGACATTTTTGAACAGAAAATTATCGGCTCAGATGTTTTAAGCCAAAATACCGATTACCGACTGACATTACGGTGGATCGGGATGATGGCTAACCGGGTAAACAGTGATTTGTCTGCTTCTACAGGTATCCATGACTGGCAAACAATTGTAAAGATGTTGTTGGTTGGAGCCACAACGGTACAGATTGTTTCTATCCTTTATCAGGACGGATTTTCTGTTATTCCCTCTATGATTCAGAATATTAGTAATTGGATGGAGGAGAACGGATATGAATCTGTTGCTGATTTCAGAGGTAAGCTGAGTTTGGATAATACTACAAATCTTGCTGAGTTTGAACGGGTTCAATTTATGCGTAACTTTGGGGAGCATAAATAAATAAGTTTACATGGCCTCGAACTACTTTAAAATTCAAACTAGATTCGCTTTTTCTGTTTTTGTATTGTTCTTCACCCTTTCGACTTCCCTGCAGGCCCAGGTTAAGCTTGAAGATGATAAGGGGACTGATGAAGTTAAAAAGTTTGCCTATTATGTTGCCCGGAAAGGGGAAACAGCGTTTTCAATAGCCCGGAAGTTTAATCAGTCATTAGTGGATTTCTATAAAAATAATCCACAATCAAACCAAGGTATTCACGATGGTGATGAACTAAGAATACCTGTTCCTTTCACAGTTCGTCCGGACGAAAAACTAAATAAAAGTCCACAGCGCTTAAAATATATAGTCGGGCGAAAAGAAACACTCTATGCCATTGCAAGAATGTTTAATACTACACAGGAGGAAATTCTGAAAGTAAATCCGTCGTTAAAGGGAGTTTTATCAAAAGGCGAAGTCTTAAACATCCCTTTGTTTACCGGCAGTGCTGCTTCGTATTCAAAAACGGTCGAACAGACAATAAAGGAATATACGATTGTAAGCGGGGATAATTATTTTCAACTTCAAAAGAGATTTGGTGTTTCACAGGCTGAATTAGAACAACTGAACCCTGCATTGAAGGATGGATTCCGATCCGGATTGGTCATTAAACTACCTGCAAAGAAAGGGGCTGAAGTATCACGTGAGGAAGTAGCTCCAATAACGAAAGTGGTTGCTCCTTCCAAAAAATCATCCCTTTCCGCTGAACCTGCTGTTGATACCCGGGATGCGGAACCAACCGATAAGATAAAAGAAAAAATAGAAATTCCCTCCCCCGAAAAAGCTGATGTCACCGTTCCAGCTCTGAATAAAACTTTTAAAATTGGCATCTATCTCCCTTTCTGTTTGAATCTTAACGATTCAGTGCGGAGCTCTCAGCATACCAATAGCTTTCTGGAGTTTTATTCAGGTGTTTTACTGGCTACCGAAAAACTAACTTCGAGCGGGATGAAAGTTAAGCTTTTTGTTTTTGATACTTATCATGATAGTGATGTGGTCAATAAATTAGTCAGGAAACCCGAGTTTTTATCGTTAGACCTCATTATTGGACCTGTCTATCCGAATGATCAGAAGATTGTTGCAGAATTAAGTGCCAAGAATTTCATTCCGATGGTTTCGCCCCTCTCTCCGGAAAGCAGGTTTGTATTAACTACCCCAGGTTATTATTTGATAAATCCGGGTCGGAAGCTTCGACTTGCTAGTACTGCAGACTATATATCGGAGAATTTTTTTGGCCAGAATATTATTTTGCTCAATCATGGAGCGGATTCAGACGACGAAACGTTCCTTCTTAACAGACTTAATAAGAAACCGGGAACCCAGAAAGTGAAGCAGTACAATATTCTTTCTGAGGAGGCAGGTAATCTGGAGGAGCAACTCAAGGGGGACAGAGATAATATCTTCATTTTAGCGGAAGAAAATGAAGCAAATGTGAGTGTTGCCATGACCAGGCTCAATACTATTTCGAAGACGCATAAGATAAAAGTGATTGGGCTTCTGGAATATACTAAAATGCAAAGTATCGATATTGAATATCTGCATAATACTAATCTCCATTACCTGGCACCCTATTATATTGATTATGGAAATTCAAAAGTGAACAGTTTTGTCGAAAAATACCGTTCCTCTTATGGAAGTGAACCTTCTCAATACAGCTTTCAGGGGTATGATATCGGATTATATTTTATCTCTTCCCTGGGTCAGCCGGGTAAGGTTTTCAGAAGGACCAATTCAAACCCGGGAGTAGATCTTCTTCAGGCTGAATATAATTTCCAAAAGCCTTCTCCCTTTGGTGGTTATATCAACAGAACTCTTTATATCATTGAATATACCAATAATTTTGAAATCCATTCGGTTGGAAAAATCAGAGGATCGGTTTCCTCAGAACATGGGGGGGGAATGGATTTTGAATTTAATGGGTTAGATCAGTGATTACCAGCATATGCGGTGGCCGACAGTCCATTCAATAAAATCGGATTCATAAAAATTGTAGGCCCGCAAATTTATTCCGATAAAAGTGTCTTTCAGAAAATGGTACTTGATGCCAATGCGCTGGTAAAACATTGGCGTCATATTTGCTGATTTTATTCGGTAAAGATAAATTCCCGGCTGAACTAACACCGATAGTTTGTCTATAACCAATTCGTAGGATGGATAAAAACTCAATGCCAGATGTCGGTTAAACGGAAGATCTGTTGCATCAAGGCTGCCTCCCTCGACTGCAATCTGGGAGTTTTGAGAGCCATTAAATTCTATGGTCATCCCCAGACCTAATTTTGATTTATAACTAATTTGCCGGTTTATCGTGTTGCTTATCCCATAAACTGCGTAATTCACTCCTTTCATGCTAATTGCCTGATTAACTCCGGTTCCCTGATAAAGAACGTTTCGGGCTCCTCCGTAACCGGATATAATCCACTCATAAAAACCTGTGAATATGGGTTTTGGCTGCGTATAAAAATGGGCTTGACACTTATCCAGGGTATAGGATAAACTAATCTTCGTAGCTTCCGTATTTAAACCCTTATTGGGCATTTTAAGCGCACCGTTTGAAAAGTGTGTGAATCCATAGCCAATGCTAAAAGCAAGTCTTTTGCTTAAAAGATATTTCAAACTCACTCCTGCATCAATATACACGGTTTTGTCTGCGCTAATAGCTATATTATTCGGATTACCTACCGGATTGTAGGAATTCCAGTTAAATGTAAGTCCTAATCCCAATTCATAATTCAAACTCCAGCGATCGTGTCGTATGAAAGGGGCATTAAAGAATCCGTAAAGAGCAATCGGATTACCCAGTTTTTTGGTGTTTCCAAAAAATGCTGAATATATTCCCAGTCCAAAACAGGGATAAAGGTAAATCTGCTGCCATAATTGGTCACCGCTTGTTTGTTTGGCTAACCGCAGCGAATAACTGGTGTAATTGGCATTTCCGTCGGGGTCTGTATTTTGAGCCCGTATGAATGCATTGGTTGGAAGGACATTTCCAACATCTATGCGAAATTCAGTGGTTAGATGGCTTTTAAAAACCAGCGAATCTTTAAGAACAGATTGTGCCTGTACCAAATCAGGGAAAGTCAATTCCAGTAAGATTAGAGTCAGTAAAAGAGATTTTATCATTTAGAAACCTGAATAATCAAATTACATGCCAAAGAAAAGGTTTTTATTTTCAATTGCAGATCCAAATGATTTTAAAGTTCAATTTCTGTTTGAAAGAAAGTATCTGAAGTAATGAGAATAATTTAAAATCCTGATAGTTTATTTATAAATCAGTATTGTACGGTGGAATGGTAACTAGTAATAGAAGATTCTTTGCTACAATTGTCGGAACAGTAACTGTTAACTGAGATGCACTGGCTGTAACTACAGTGGTTGCAACACCGTTAAAACTAACTGTGTTACTGGCAGCAGCGATACTGAAATTTGTTCCGGTAATAACTACCGTCGTTCCTACCACACCGCTCGCGGGAAAGAAACCGGTTATCGTTGGATTAGTGGTTATTGCAGTTGTAACCGAATCTTTTTTACAACCCATAACAAGCATCCCCGAGGGGGTTATGGCTGTCAGCATTGTCAAAATTGTTTTTTGCATAATTTTGTCACTTAATGGTAATTTAATATTTGTTCAATGCACAATTATCATAATAAACAGTCATTAGAATTTAATCAGATTGTTTTCAGTGGCAAATGTAAAAGCGGCAGGCGTTCTGACAAAACCAAATCAGTGAAGCGCATTATCTGTTCAGTAGAAGGACATCCTCTTTAAATGAACTCAAAAAAGAACAGGCAGAAGATTTCTCCTCTGCCTGTTCTCCATGCCATACAATAAAACCTATATAAATTCCTTCATCGATTCCTGAATCAGGCCAATCGCCTCAATCATTTGTGCTTCAGTAATAATAAGCGGAGGTGTAAATCGGATGGTATGTTCATGAGTTGGTTTAGCTAAAACCCCGTGTTCTTTCATTAACAGGCATAGATCCCATGCTTTTTTACCTTCCAACGGATTGATCTGTATGGCATTCAATAAACCCTTTCCGCGAACTTCAGCAATTAAAGGTGAATTAAATGCTTTCATCTCGTCCCTGAATATCTTCCCGATACGGGTGGCATTATCTGCAAGCTTTTCATCAATCAGCACCTCCATCGCGGCTATAGCAACCTTTGCGGCTATTGGATTGCCACCATAGGTAGAACCATGTTCTCCGGGCTTAATAGTGAGCATGATTTCGTCATCTGCGAGTACACATGAAACAGGAAGCATTCCCCCCGAAATGGCTTTTCCAAGTACCAGAATGTCGGGACGCACCTCTTCATGATCACAGGCCAGCATTTTACCTGTGCGGCATAGTCCGGTCTGCACCTCATCGGCTACAAAAAGGACGTTATATTTCTTACATAATCCTGCAGCTTTTCTTAAATAGCCATCCTTTGGTACATAAACGCCTGCCTCCGCCTGGATCGGTTCGACTAAAAATCCGGCGGTGTTGGGATGTTGCAATTCCCGATCAAGTGCTTCGATGTCGTTGTAGGGGATATTGACAAATCCCGGTGTAAACGGGCCATAATCGCTGTAGGAATCGGGATCAGATGACATCGAAACGATGGTAATGGTCCGGCCATGAAAGTTGCCGTCACATACCACGATGCGCGCTTCATTTTTTGGAATCCCCTTCACTTTATAGCCCCATTTCCGAATCAGTTTAAGTGCTGTTTCATCCGCTTCAGCGCCTGAATTCATTGGCAACATTTTGTCATATCCAAATTGTCGTGTCATCAGTTCTTCCCACTCCCCGAGTGTATTGTTATAGAAAGCTCTTGAGGTTAGTGCCAGTTTCCCGGCCTGTTCGATCAGCGCTTTTACCAGCTTAGGATGACAATGCCCCTGATTGACTGCAGAATATGCTGCGAGAAAATCAAAATAACGTCGTCCTTCAACATCCCATACAAATATCCCTTCACCCCTTTCCAAAACAACCGGCAGTGGATGATAATTATGTGCTCCGTATCGGTTCTCTTTTTCAATGTAATCTCTGGTCTCCATATTTCAGTATTTAAATTCGTTCGTAGTTCGATTTACTGGATTGCGCCAAACTATACTATTTTAAGGAGCTCAACAATGATATTTTACCGTATTTGGAATTTGTTTTAAAAACGGATTGAAAATTTCAGATTTAGCCGGCGGCCGGTGAGGTAATTTGGAACTGCATACATTTGGTTATGAATGTCTGATATCCAATAATAGGAAACAGTATTGTTAATGTCAAAGAGATTAAATATTTCAAAACCTATCCAGGCATCTTTTATGCAATATCTATTCTTGTATTTAATAGTTGGTTTATTCTTGTTAATCAATGTTTTAGAGAATCCAACATCCACTCTTTGGTAGGGAGGCATTCTAAATGTATCCATATATCGTGCTCCGTTTGGAGGGCCAAAGGGTAATCCACTCCCATAAAAAAGGGTCATATTCATTTTAACGGTTTGGTATCCTGGAAAATAATCCTGGATGAACAGACTGAAATTGATCCGCTGGTCAGTAGGTCTTGGAATATATCCCGGATAAATTTTCTCAGTGCCACTCCCAGGAATTGGTTTTAAGTAATAATCCCCATTGATATTCTCCACAGTTTTCATCAAAGACAGACTTGCCCATGACTGAGCACCAGTTGCAAGTTCTCCATTGACTTTGAAATCGATTCCTGCAGCATATCCTACAGACTGCTGATCGGGCAAATATTGAATATTTAAATTGTCTAATTGATAGGGAATCAAATGACTAAGTGCCTTGTACCAGAGTTCAGCAGTGAATTTAATTGGTCGTTCATAAGTTGTAATTAGTTTATCATATCCCAAAAGAAAGTGGATTGATCTCTGAGCTTTAATTCCTGGTACAAGTTGTGCTTCCGGATTAATTAATTCCTTAAATAATGGCATCTGATTATATACTCCCCAGGCAGCACGGTAGATTTGATTTCCGTCTGGGCCGGTTTTCCATCTGGCAGATATTCTGGGGCTTATTATGGTTTGATGGTTATAGTCCCAATACTGAAATCGTATCCCCCCAGTAATCGAGAGAATACCATTTCCCATATTTTCCGTCAGGTTATCCTGTATAAATCCTGAGAAACGATTTGAAGTAATCTTATTATTCCCTGTAATATTGTGATATAAGGATAAATTATTGTATTGATATGGCAGTGAATATCCGGCAGAATCTCTCATTTCCCATTCATTCATATGACTCGACATCATCTCATGCTGGAACTTCAATTCCCATTTCAACTGATGATGGTTCTCAGAAAAAGTTCCCCGATGTTCAAAACCGGAAATGTAAGCGGTCATCTTATCGCGGGCATGTATGAGGTCGGTGCCGGTTCCTGTAACTGTTGTACTATCCGGGTTAGTGTGAGAACCAGTCTGTTGACTGATATCATTAAGGTAATATTCCCCCAGTATATCGTAAGAGATCTTTTCATTTGAGGAAAATGAACTGGCTTGGAATTTAAGGGATAGGTTAGGAATTGGAGAATATTCTGCAGCTACGGCACCCAAATAGTTTTCGAAACGATCCTTTTCTCGCCCATCATAATAGACCATGAATTGGTAAGGATTAGTCAGAGTACCGAATTTTGTAAGTTGAGTTTTTGGAATGAATTGATAGGTATTTGAGGCATAATTTCCTAAAAAACCAAAAGAAAAGCGGGAATTAAACTGATAATTCAAATAAGTTTGAAAATCGGTAAAGGAAGGGTTATACTCCCCTTTTTTATCCAGTGTCCCCAATAAATAGGCGGTATTTTTATAACGGATTCCTGTCAGATAAGAAAATTTGCCTTTGGCACTTGTACCTTCGAAATGAGTAGATGCTCCCAGCGCCCCAATTTCAGCGGATGCTGCGCTTCTGTCTGGTTTACGGTAGGTGATGTCGAGTACCGAGGACATCTTATCTCCGTAAGAAGCATCAAATCCACCTGCCGAGAAACCGATAGTACCAACCATGTCACTATTGATGAAACTTAATCCCTCCTGTTCTCCTGATTTTACCAGAAAAGGCCGAATAATTTCAATGCCATTTACATAGACCAGATTTTCATCGGAATTACCGCCCCGTACCGAATATTGGGAACTTAACTCATTGTTGTTGCTAACACCAGGCAGTGTCTTAATTAATGTTTCTACGGCTCCGGCCACTGACGGAAACCTTTCCGTTAATTTGGGCTGAATATTCTGCAGATTATTATTCCCCTTTTTTTGTTCAATTGTAATTTCCTGAATGCTCTTTAATTCAGTTTCCATGACTTGCATGAGGGGGGAATGAACTTCGGATATTATAACCTGTAGCTCCCTCTTTTTATAACCCATTGCTGTAAAAACCAGTACAACTGATTTCGCTGATACCGGAGGTAAGGTAAAATTGCCATCCTTGTCTGATTCTGTACCCAGAGTGGTTCCTTTGATCTGGATATTGATCATTTCCAGCGGATGCATTTCCTGATCAACTACTTTACCGGCTATGGATCTGGCCGTGTTCTGCCCCCATAAAGAGATCATAGTACTCCAAAGCAGACAAAACAGGGGATATATAAATTTAGGCATTATTGTTCAGTCTATTTGTTCTAACCATATGGTAGTAAAATTAGCTATTTTCCTGAAGGTTGAAACTCTATTTTTATATACTTTGCAGGATGATGTAAATAGCCAGGAAACACCTTACCCGAATTTCATTGATTTCGCAATTCAATGATGTAAACATATCTGTATTGTATTAACCGACTACTCATAAGGATATGCTGAAGAACTCTACATTGAATTAAAAAAATCGGGGAATGAATTGGATGCATTTTATTCCTGTGATTTCTTTGTTGAAAACAGACATCGTCTCGGAAATATCCGTTGCGAAAAAAATATTAATTTGTTGAATACAGAAAACTGACCGATTTGCAAGTAGGGAGCCAAACCCGAGGAGTTTACAATGCTTACAATGATTTTCTGAATAAGGCACTATACTACCAATTAAGTAAATGGAGATATTTTCTGTCTTGTTTTGGCCTTGGTATTGATTCAAATGTATCTGGGTAAGTAACAAATATGGACCCTTTCTAATTTATAGATATCTTTTTAGATAGTATAAAGAGGTTAACCAATTCGTAATTTCAGGGATCCAAAATTATTAAAAACTGACTTTCTAAATATTCGAATCCTCATAAGTGTAATATAATATTACTCCTCAGTTTTATTCGATCTAGGCATGTAAAAATATATTACGTTTTGTTATTGAATAATAAATAGTAACTATTGTATATATAACAGAAAGACAGGGATTAAATAAATATTTAGAGTTTGGATCCTTCTAGTAATTGCAATAAAGTAAAAAAACACACGAGTAAATAAATAATTTACTTTATTCTTGCAAATGTAAAAAATATGATATATCTTTGATTCGCCAAAAGATTATTTGGAATGTTAGAATTTTAAATGATATACAATCTTTTACATGAAAACAATTTCAATTCTTTCATTTATGCTGATTATGCTGGTCAGTTGCCAGCCCAATCTGGTCAGGGATGCAGCTACAGAAACCCCGCAGGTCATTTCTGCATTTCAGCAAAGTTTACTGGTAGAAATTAATCTTGCGCGTTCGAATCCAACTGGCTATGCTGACCTGAGGTTGAAAGCTTTCGCGTTGGACTCTTCTGATAATGGAAGTTATTTGTATCTAAAGCAATTAATACCTGTTTCATCGCTTACATTTAGTAATTCGTTAAATATTTCTGCTTCAGCCTATGCTACCTTTTTAGCCGAAAACAACCTCATGGGTCATGATTTGGATGGAACTCCTTTAAAACGTGCTATAACTGTTGGCTTTACCGGATCTTCAATTGGCGAAAATATTGCCGCTTCAACGGGTGATAGTTATAATTCCCTTCTTAATCCGGATACGGCAGCAATTAAATTTGTTGAGTTAATGATCATTGATACTGGTGTTGCCGATTTAGGACACCGGCTAACGATGTTGAGTCCAGATTACAAAACGATTGGAATTGGTTACAGCAGAAATCCGTTAAGCACTTATATTAATTACAATGTACAAGATTTTGGCAACCAATAATCTGATCCAATAGAATTTTATTTTAGCTCCGATTGTCACTTCCATTGATAAAAATCAACTAATTTCACCGATTATTTATCTCATCGAAAATCGATAACTGGTCTTATGACAAAAAAACTTTTGCTCGGAGTAGAAGCAATCGGACAAGGTGCAATAGATGGCGGTATTTCAGGTGTTTATGCCTATCCAGGTACCCCTTCAACAGAGATTACAGAATATATTCAGGGGAATAAGGTTGCCGTTTCCCGGAATATCCACAGGGAATGGTCAGCCAATGAAAAGACAGCACTCGAGTCTGCTCTTGGGATGTCCTACGCCGGTAAAAGGGCGATCGTTTGCATGAAGCATGTCGGTCTGAATGTGGCAGCAGATCCTTTTATGAATGCTGCGATGACCGGAATTAACGGCGGATTGATTATCGCTGTTGCAGATGATCCCTCCATGCACTCATCTCAGAACGAGCAGGACTCGCGTTATTACGGGAAATTTGCCATGATTCCGGTGCTTGAACCCTCCAATCAGCAGGAGGCGTACGAAATGACCAGGACCGGGTTTGACCTTTCAGAGAAACTTGGTACTCCTGTTTTACTTCGGATAACTACCCGTTTGGCACACTCCCGTGCAGGTGTAATCCCTGTTCACAGTGCCACTGCTGAAAACAACCTCAAGTTGCCATCAGATCCGCTTCAGTTTATCTTACTGCCTGCCTTTGCCCGGAAAAGATACCAGACCCTTCTCGATAAACAGGTCGATTTTGAAAGGTTCTCGGATGAATCGCCATTTAACGGCATTATCGAAGGCGCCGATCACAGTTTGGGAATTATTTGTTGTGGAATAGCTTTGAATTATCTTTTAGAAAATTTTCCAGATGGCTCACCTTATCCGATCCTTAAAATAACCCAGTATCCGTTGTCCTCCAAAATGGTAAAGAAATTTGAAAAACTGGTTGACAAATTACTGATAATAGAGGAGGGATATCCGATTGTCGAAGAGCAGCTTAAAGGATTTTTTGATTATGGAAAACCTGTTTCCGGAAAGTTGGATGGAACGCTTCCAAGGTCGGGAGAGCTCAATCCTGATATTATCGCCAAGGCACTACACCTTAAATCAGCATCTTGCAATGCAATTCCGCCATTGGTTGCAAACCGTCCGCCTGCATTATGTAAGGGTTGCGGTCATAATGATCTTTTTCTGGCACTTGATGAAGTGATGTCTGATTATGGCGATGGTCACGTTTTTTCTGATATCGGTTGTTACACATTAGGCGTTCTTCCACCTTATCATTCGGGAAACACTTGTGTAGATATGGGTTCATCCATTACCATGGCAAAAGGGGCTGCCGATGCAGGACTCTTTCCTGCCATTGCTGTAATTGGGGACTCAACATTTACCCATTCCGGAATGACAGGACTACTTGATGCGGTTAACGAAAAATCAAATATTCTGATTATGATTGGAGATAACGAATCCACATCTATGACAGGTGGTCAGGATTCAGCTGCCTTTGGGAGGATTGAATCGATTTGCATGGGCGCAGGAGTGGGTTCAGAACACATTCATGTAATTGGTGCTTTACCCAAAAATCATGAGAAATTGGTAAGTCTAATCCGTCATGAAATAGATTATCAAGGTGTTTCAATTATTATTCCCAGAAGGGAGTGTGTTCAAAAAGCGGCACGAAGAATCAGTGAACGCAAAAAGGAGAATTCAGGATTGAACGTTCTTTGAATCTTCTGAAAAGAAATTCAATTTGCTTAATACTTTAAAGATGAAGTGCGATATCGTTTTGGCAGGAGTTGGCGGACAAGGAATTTTGTCAATTGCCACCGTATTGGGATTTGCCGCTCTGGAAAATAATCTATATTTAAAACAGGCCGAGACCCATGGAATGAGTCAGCGGGGAGGTGCCGTACAATCCTACCTGCGTCTTTCTGATCGTCCCGTTTATTCAGACCTGATTCCTTTTGGTAAGGCTGACCTGATCCTCTCTGTCGAACCTATGGAATCACTAAGGTATCTTCCTTATCTTTCCGCTGAAGGATATGTGGTTACCAATATTACTCCTTTTATGAATATCCTTAACTATCCTGAAATTGAGTTAGTTATGGATGAAATAAAGAGGTTGCCACGTTTTGTAGCAATCGATGCTGAAGCTATTGCCAAAGAGATTGGCAATTCCAAAACTTCCAATATGGTGATGCTGGGTGCTGCTACACCCTTTATTGATATCGCACTGCAGAGTATCGAACACGGCATTCGTGAAATTTTCGGGCGAAAAGGAGAAGAGATGGTCTCTCTTAATCTGCGGGCTCTTCATGCGGGAAGGGAATTTGCATTGGCAAACAGGTAATTTCAATTATGATTTAATAATGTAGAGACGCAAAGCTGTGCGTCTCTACATTACCGTATAACTGGCCGAAAATGAAAAAATTCACCACCATTTTTATCCCTGTTTTCCTTTGGGCAATTTTGGGTATTGCACAGAATAACACCGATCAATTTAATATTCACCTTCAAACGGGGGATCTTCTTTTTTGCTCTTCAACCTCAGGAGAGCTTTCAAAAGCTATTGATCAGGCGACACAAACGGCAAATCAGACTCATTTTGACCATGTTGGAATTGTTGAAGTTGAAAAGGATACGGTTTGGGTTATGCATGCAGCACCAAAAAAAGGAGTTTGCCGTGAATTTATCAGACAATTTCTGGCCACGGAGAAAGGACAAATCATCCCAACCGTTTACCGGCTGAAAATCAATTATCAAAAAGCTATCCCTGAAGCTATTCAAAAAGCAATGAAATTTATCGGACAATCCTACAATTACACCTATAAACTCCATCAAAAGGGCCTTTATTGTTCTGAGTTTATTTATGAAATTTTTAATGCAGATTCAATTTTCACCCTCAACCCGATGACCTTTAAAAATCATGAAACCGGAGAAACTCTTCCTGGTTGGATTAATCATTATCAGAAACTCGGCATTCCGGTCCCCGAAGGCGAACCAGGGTGTAATCCGAATGGTTTAGCTTCCTCCCAAAAACTGCAGTTTATAGGAGAAGTGAAGCAAAACGCGATGAATAAATAGCCAGCCAGCTTCCCTTTTGAATTCCGGAAATGGATAATCAGAAGAATTATTCAAGCATTTTATACCTATCCTCACCATAAATAACTCTAAGTTGATGAGGAATGATCCGTAAATTAAAATGACTGCTGCTGCCTATGGATTCTCCGTCGGCTTCCCCTGATAACAGCTTTTCTGTGCTCAGGTTCACGCTTTCACCAATATGTGTTGAGACCCTGTAATCGTGTACAAAGCTGCCATTATACAATTTCCTGAAATTAGTCAAAATACCCCAAATGCCTAAATTACGGATAACGGTTATATGGAAATGTCCTTTTATTGGATTGGCATCCGGGACTTGCATCATCCCCCCTCCATTAAACTTTCCAATTCCTATGCTAACACTGAATAAGTTTACCTTCAACTGTTTATCATTAATGAAAATACGTGTTTTACACGGTTTGTAATTAAAATAGCTCCAAAGGAAACTCTCTAAATACACCCTTAATCCAGACAGCCCTTTGTCTTTTAACTTATTGGCCCGGAATGCAACCATCGCATCGAATCCAAAACCGGCGATATTCACAAAATAACGGCTTTGATTGGTTTTTTGATTTTGCCATTCAATCAGACCTACATCCTGAACCACCGTTTGATTTTTTTGAATAATGTCCATAGCCAACTGATAGTCGTCCGGAATACCAAAAGTCCGGATCCAGTCGTTGCCGGTTCCAACCGGTATCATACCAATCACAACATCAGTGTAAAGGTTGTTTTTCGCGCTGAATATACCATTAACCGTTTCATTTAAAGTGCCATCCCCTCCTGCGACAATAAAATGGGTTAATCCTTTTACCGCCAATTCTTTAGATAGCTCAAATGCATGGCCAGGATATTCAGATTCATAAACAGTATATAAGAATTCAGAATGGTCCAGGACAGTAACAATCTTCTCCTTGTCTCTTCTCCCTTTTCCGCTTCCAGCATGTGGATTCAGAATCACCTGCCAGTCTTTAACCTGCTCAATTCCTCGTTTTTTTATCACAAAATGACGATTTTGCTTTCAAACCGATGATCCTGCACTATTAATAAGTGCTTTAGAATCTCGGGTAAATGGTTTTAGTCTTAAATTGGATGTCATTGTAAAAATAAAAATAATCCGTCACTATATTACAATAATTAATTTTGTGGCATTTGCATCACTGGGAGTTCGGTGGAGATGGTTATTTGGGTAAAGCATTCAAAGAATCTTCCCGGCCAGGCAACCATCCGGATGCATAATGAATCTGCTGGTTGAGGGATTGGTAAATAGCTGATTGATTTGTGATTTTTTCAGAAAAAAATCATATACCATGTTTGTTGAAAAAATGTATCTTTGCAAAATGATTCTAAAAATGAAAAATATTCTTTGGGCAGCCGTTTTATTCGTGGTTTTCTCATGTGGTGATTATCAGAAAATAGTCAAAAGTACTGACTATGAGTTCAAACTGAAAAAAGCAAAGGAGTATTATGATAATAAGGAATATGGTCGTTCCTCCCAGCTTTATCAGGAATTGGTCAATATATACCGTGGAACAAGCCGAGCTGATCAGATTTATTATTATTTGGCAAAGAGTTTCTATGGGGAAAAGGATTATGTACTCACAAGTCATTATTTCCGGCAATTACTGAAGGAATTTCCCCGTAGCCAATTTAATGAAGAGGCTCAATATCTGATTGGTTATTGTTATTATCTGGATTCCCCGAACGCCAGGCTTGATCAGAAAACATCGCAGGATGCAATTGATGCATTACAGCTATTTATTAATATGTTTCCCGGCAGTTCCAGGGTTTCTGATGCCACAAAGCTTATTGATGAATTAAGGGAAAAACTGGTATATAAATCCTATTTATCCGGCAGGTTGTATTATGATCTGGCTGATTACCGTGCAGCTGTTATTTCACTTACCAATTGTATTAAAGAATTTCCAGACTCAAAATATCGTGAAGAGTTGATGTTCTATTTGCTGAAAGCTAAATATCTTTTGGGAGAAAACAGTATCGAAGAGAAGAAACGTGAGCGTCTGAACAGCGCATTGGATGAGTATTTTACATTTACTGATGAGTATCCTCAAAGTAAATTTCGTAAAGAGGCTGACCGGTTTTTTGCCAGTACAAAGAAACTGATGAACCTTAGTGAAGAAGAAATAAATAAATTACAAAAATAGATATGGATTATAAAAAAACAAAAGCTCCCGTTAGTACGGTACCAAGGGACTTGAATGAATTGGAAGCATTTACAGGCAATATCTATGAGTCATTAATGGTAATTGCTAAACGGGCCAATCAAATCAATGCTGAATTGAAAGAGGAGTTAAATACTAAACTTCAGGAATTTGCCTCTTTTAGCGATAATTTGGAGGAAGTTTTTGAAAATCGTGAACAGATTGAGATATCACGTTATTACGAAAAGCTGCCAAAACCAACCCTCATCGCATACGAAGAGTTCAAGGAAGGTCAGATTTATTACAGAAATCCTACCAAAGAGAAGAAGTAACGATTGGTATTCGCTGTTAATTTCTATTCATTGGCAGGTTTATCAAAAATATCATCCGGAAATCATTACTTAAACCCATCTGAACGGATGCAACTTCAGGGAAAAAAAATTATTCTGTGCGTAACAGGAAGTATTGCAGCGTACAAGTCTGCGTATCTCTTGAGAGGTCTTGTGAAGCAAGGAGCTGAAGTTCAGATTGTCATGAGCCCTTCAGCAAAGGAATTTATTACCCCTCTGACACTCTCAACACTTTCAGGACGCCCGGTTTTGTGCGATTTCTTTACAAAGGACAATGGCCAATGGAACAGCCATGTCGAATTGGGGTTATGGGCAGACTTACTGATCGTTGCACCGGCGACAGCTGCAACCATTGGGAAAATGGCTCATGGAATTTGTGATAATTTCTTGATTACTACTTATTTATCGGCAAAATGCCCGGTCATGATAGCTCCTGCAATGGACCTGGATATGTTTCAGCACCCTGCAAATCAACGAAATATCGAGATTTTGAAATCCCAGGGAAACATCATTATCGATCCTGCCTCCGGCGAGTTAGCCAGCGGTTTGGTAGGGCAGGGGCGTATGGAGGAACCGGAAATTATTGTTGAAAAGATAGCAGATTATTTTGCTGAAAAAAAAAACTGCTGAATAAAACCTACCTGGTAACAGCAGGACCTACTCACGAAAAAATTGACCCTGTCCGCTATATCGGGAATTACTCTTCAGGGAAGATGGGGTTTGCAATCGCCGAACGGTTTGCTGCGTTGGGAGCAAAGGTTATACTGATTGCCGGACCGGTTTCACTCAAATGTTCAAATCCTTTGATTCATCGCATCGATGTGGTTTCAGCTGAAGAAATGTATGAGCAGACTTTACTGTATTTTGGAGAATGCAATGGAGCAGTAATGGTAGCCGCTGTTGCTGATTTTACCCCTGTAATTGTTGAAAATCAAAAAATTAAACGTACTACGGAAAATTTTTCGATTGAATTACGTCCCAATCCGGATATTGCCGCAACACTTGGTAAATTAAAGCGAAAGAACCAGATTCTTGTGGGATTTGCCCTTGAAACAAATAATGAGGATAAAAATGCCCAACTCAAACTTCATCGTAAGAATCTGGATTTAATAATTCTTAACTCGTTGAATGATAAAGGTTCAGGATTTCAATACGATACAAATCAGATTAAAATACTTGACAAAACCGGCATAATTTGCACTTCTGGTTTAAAACAAAAGAGTGAAATTGCTGTTGATATCGTAAATAAAATCATTGAGGCCGAAAATTTCATCTCAGGATTATCCTGAAATTCGTAATTTTATCGGAAATATATCTGTTTTTATGACCAAATCCATCCTCTTATTTATTTTGATTTTTTCAGGAATCTCCGTAATTGGTCAGGAATTCCGTTGCAACGTCAGCATCTCAAGTTCCAGAATTGAGGGGACTAACAAGCAGATCTTTGAAACCATGCGGACCGATATTTATGAGTTTATGAATAACCGGAAGTGGTCAGACAACATTTTTACTACCGATGAAAGGATTGAATGTACTATCTTTATTCAGATTACCCAACAGCTTGCTGCCGACGAGTTTGTCGGGACGCTACAGGTTCAGTTAAATCGCCCGGTTTTTAATTCTTCCTACAATACGCCTGTACTCAATCTCAAAGACAATGATCTTCAATTTAAATATGTAGAGTTTCAGGCAATGGATTTTGACCAGACATCCAATTCAGATCCGCTTACCAATATCCTTGCTTTTTATGCAAATATTATCTTAGGATTTGATTTTGATACTTTTTCTCCTTTCGGAGGAACCCCCTATTTTCAGAAAGCCAGAGATATCGTAAATCGCTCTCAAAATGCTGCAGAAAAAGGTTGGAGAGCTTTTGAAGGTAATTTCAACAGGTTTTGGCTGGTTGAAAATCTCACAAATACTGCTTATGGACCATTCCGGGATTTACTGTACCGTTATCATCGGTTAGGTTTGGATATCATGGCTGACAAACCAGATCTTGGTCGCTCTGAAATCACTGATGCATTAAAGAATATGCAGGTTGTTTACAGATCAAAACCAGATACCTACATTAACCGTCTGTTCTTTGATGCCAAATCCGATGAACTTGTGAATATATTCTCTAAAAGCAATTCGGACGAAAAGAGTAGGGTGATGACGATTTTTACGGAGTGTGATCCGTCAAATTCGGGCAAATATCAGAAAATTTCAGATCAGAAGAGTTTTTAATCCTTATCTTACTGCTATGTTGACACGATTAAAAATTCAGAATTACGCTTTGATCCGTGAACTTGAGGTGGATCTTAGCCCGGGATTTTCCATTATAACCGGAGAAACTGGAGCTGGTAAATCGATATTACTTGGAGCTCTCTCCTTGATTCTAGGTCAAAGGGCCGATTCATCAGTTTTAAATGATAAATCGGTTAAGTGTGTAGTTGAAGCTAATTTCAGGATTGATGGTTTGGGACTTGAGGAACTTTTCGTGGCCAATGATCTGGACTTTGACAGTATGGCTATTTTCCGAAGGGAGATAAATCCTGCGGGTAAATCACGGGCATTTATTAACGATTCGCCGGTTATGCTAAAAGTTATGCAGGATATAGGTTATCGTCTGATAGATATTCATTCCCAAAATCAAAACCTGGAGATTAATGATCAAACTTTCCAGATGATGGTTGTTGATATTTGCGCCGGAAATCAGGGTAATCTTATGAAGTACAGGCACTGTTACCGTGATTACCGGAAGATAACTTCAGATCTTCATGAGGCTGAGCTGGAGGTTGAAAAATCAAAGACAGATCTTGACTATTTTCAATTCCAATTTGAGCAGCTATACAAGGCATCTCTTATTGAACCGGAGCAGGAAGAACTCGAAAAAGAGCTTGAGTTACTTACCCATGCTGAGGAGATAAAATCGGGACTCTCCAATGTGACTGAACTGCTAAACGGGGATAATAGTTCATCACTGATTCAAACTAAAACATCTATCGGTTTGATTACCAAAATGATCAATTTTTTACCGGAAGCAAAAGATCTGGCTCAACGCCTGGGAAGTATGTATGTTGATCTTAAAGATATTGCACAGGAGATAGCGTGGATTGAGGAAAAGGTGGAGTTTGACCCTGAAAGAATTTCAACAATAAGTAGCCGGCTTGACCTGATTTATTCACTGCAACAAAAACATCATGTACAATCGGTAAAGGAATTGATTGAAATCAGGGATTATTTTGACCTGAAGATCAGGACCGTTTCTTTAAATGAAGAGGAATTGTTCCGATTATCTCAACTGAAGGAACTTAAATATGCGGAAGTTGTGGCGAGTGCTCAGCATTTATCTGCAGAACGCTCTTCAGTTGTCGGGGATATTGAGGCGCGTGTTTCAAGTCAGCTTCTCCTTCTTGGGATGCCAAATTCGAAATTTAAGGTCGAGATATCCCCAGAAGATATTCCAAGCACCAATGGGATGGATCGGGTAAACTTCCTTTTTACTGCCAATAAAAATGGATTGCTTTATGAGATTTCCAAAGTGGCTTCAGGAGGTGAACTATCCCGACTAATGCTGGCTATTAAAGCGTTAATCTCCCGATCAAAGGCCTTGCCAACCATAATTTTTGACGAGATAGATTCCGGAGTTTCAGGCGATATTGCTGATCGTATGGGAATCATCTTAAAGGAAATTTCAGCAGATATGCAGGTGATTAATATTACTCATCTTCCCCAGATCGCAGCAAGGGGTGATCACCATTTTCTGGTCTATAAACAGGATTCTGCCAACGACACAACCACACGTCTAAAACGGTTAACAAAAGACGAAAGGGTAGAGGAGTTGGCTAAAATGCTTAGTGGTGAAAATATCACAGCTGCCGCTATTCTGAATGCAGAAGAACTATTAAAGTAGTATTTTTTGTAATTCGAAACAATTAAGGTGACATAAGGGTTAATAGCATGAGATGTTTTGCATAAAAAGGTTAATCTAATCAATTTTAAATTTATGCACTATTTTATTAATTGAAAACTATATGGTTTTCAGAAATTGTAACTAAATGGCTTATAATTTATTAAAGGGGAAAAGAGGAATTATTTTCGGAGCATTGAATGAGAGTTCAATTGCCTGGAAAGTTGCTGAACGGGCGTATGAGGAAGGGGCAACCTTTACTTTGTCAAATGTTCCGATTGCGCTTCGGATGGGGGATACTCAGACACTTGCTGAAAAATGTAACACAATTGTGATTCCTGCTGATGCCGCAAGTGTAGAAGACCTTGAAGCATTGATTGTTAAATCGATGGAAGCGTTGGGGGGGAAATTGGATTTTATTCTGCACTCAATAGGTATGTCTCCTAATGTGAGAAAGGGAAGGCATTATAGTGATCTGGATTACGATTTGCTTACACGGACACTGGATGTTTCAGCAGTATCATTCCATAAAGTTCTGCAAACAGCACGTAAGCTGGATGCTATCAATGAATGGGGATCTGTGCTCGCATTATCTTATGTGGCAGCTCAGCGTACCTTTTATGGCTATAATGATATGGCTGACGCCAAATCTCTGCTGGAGTCGATAGCCAGGAGCTTTGGCTATATTTACGGAAATGAGCGAAAGGTCCGGATTAATACCATCTCTCAGTCTCCAACTCCTACAACTGCAGGAAACGGGATCAAGATGTTTGGTAATCTGCTCGATTTCTCAGAAAGGATGTCACCCTTGGGCAATGCAACGGCCGATGAGTGTGCCAACTATTGTGTAGTCATGTTTTCAGATCTAACAAAAAAAGTTACCATGCAAAATCTTTTCCATGATGGAGGGTTTTCTTCAATGGGGATGAGCGTTAGTGCTATGGAGCAATATAACAAGGGGTTCGAAGAGCCTGGACACAAATTCGATTAATTGCATAAAAAAGCGCCTCTAAAGCGCTTTTTTTATTATCTCTTATGGAGGCCACACTCCCTGGTTTCAGGGTTCTCCCACCACCAACGTCCGGCCCTGATATCTTCTCCCGGGAAAATGGCCCGCGTGCATGGTTGGCAGCCTATGCTCGGAAATCCTTTATCATGCAATGGATTATAGGGTATCCCATGAACTTTTATAAATTCCAGCACGCCAGCCTCCGTCCACTCGATGAGCGGATTCAATTTAATCAACCCGTTCGCCTCATCCCATTCAATTCGTTGCATATTTTGGCGCGTAACCGATTGCTCCCGGCGTAGACCACAAATCCATACATCCAGACCGGCAAAAGCCCGTTTTAACGGTTCTAATTTCCGGATATTGCAACATTGTTTCCGATTCTCAATGCTTTCAAAAAACAGGTTAATTCCTTTATCGCCAACCATCTCTTCCACCTGACTGGCATCCGGGAAATAGACACTGAGCTTGAACCCATATTTACTATTTGTCCGGTGAATCAATTCATAGGTTTCAGGGAAAAGCCTGCCCGTATCAAGAGTAAAGATTTTGGTGGATTTGTCAATCTGGCAAATCATGTGGGTAAGTATCTGATCTTCTGTGCCAAGGCTGCTGGATAAGGCTATCTTACCTTTATATTCAGCCAGAAAACCGGTCAAAAGTTCCTCTGCGGTGGCATTCTTATATTTCTGATTAAGGGCTTCTACTTGTTCTTTCATATGATAATAATTTGATTTTTAATGGCCACATGGAACCCTCATCCATTTTCATCACCTTTGGCGAGTGACAGTTCATGAGGGTTTCATTGTTCTGATCTATTTTAGAACAAAAATAACTTAAAATTTCTAACACAAATGTGGCTTAAGAGTGAAGTGATCTGATTGCACTATTACCGCTATTCATTTAATCGACCCTAGGAGTCCTCTCATCCCTTGTCCAATCACCCTCTGTAGTGGCCGAAAATAAAATTCCAGTCCGCCCTCTTTTCTTTTAAGGGCATAGATCTCCCCTTTGAAGCTGTGTATGGCATTTAGATGGGTATGTCGGTTTAAAGTCATAATCCTAATAATTAGGGATTAATTTCAAAGTAATATCCGAATCCCGGTTTGTTTCGGATATAATTGCCATAATCGTCCATTTTTTTTCGTAAACGGGCCATATTGACATCAACAGTCCGATCAGTGACTATGACATCGCTTTCCCAAATACGTCGAAGTATCTCTTCCCTGGAGAAGATTCTTCCCGGTGATTTGGCCATTAACGAAATAATTTCATATTCCTTACGGGTAAGCTCTATTTTTTTATCTCCGAGATGCAGACATTTGGTTTCCTGATCAATAGTGATTTCTCCGATAGTGAGTAAGGTTGATACCTCTATGACCGGGGCCGCCTTACTTCTTTTCAATACAACTTTCACTCTTGCTTGCAACTCTCTGATTGAGAAAGGCTTGGTTATATAGTCATCAGCACCAAGGTTAAATCCGGTCAATAAGTCGTTTTCTGTATCCCGGGCGGTCAGAAAAATGATCGGGACATCAAGATGCAACTCTTTGCGGATTCGTTGTGCGAGACTATAACCGGATATCTTTCCCATCATTACATCAAGAAGAATAAGGTGGTAAACAGCGAGATCTGTTTTCAAAGCTTCCTCTGCTGAAAAGGCAGTATCAATGAGATATCCTTCACTTTCGAGGTTGAATTGTAAAATCTCATTAAGGCCCTCCTCGTCTTCAACCACCAGAATCCGGAAATATTCGTTCATATTTTAATCTTTAGTTTCACTTTTGAGATTGAGATGACGGATGTCAGCCCCTTTTATTTGTATATATTTTGTTTTTAGCGGCCAAATGGAATAGCCATGATGATATACTCATTTCGGTTGGTGATTTCTCAACCGTGGCTATTTCATCTGATAGATCAAAGCTTCTGCCACATTTGTGGCATAATCGGCTATCCTTTCAATGCTCGAAATTATACTATTAATAGGTATAAAACTAAACATCAGCTGCTGAGTTTTATCAAACAACGTTATTTTTGCAATGGCTTAATTATCAGGATCAATTATCCGGTTCAGGGACGTTATTAGTTCTTCCGCCTGATGAAGAGTTCTGTTGTTTTTGGACCGTTCCCTGTAAAGTATATTCCAGTTAAGAGGGCTGATAGTATTAGCTTTAGATCAATAGAATTGGTTAACTACACCCGTGTATCTGTCTGGATACCTCTCTGAGCAGAAGTAATGAACGATACTGCCAAGGCTTTAATAGAATTTCTCGCCTGATTTTGCAGCTTGACAACCGGAATTTTTTCTGGGAATTCATGTTCAGAGCCAATATATCCAAAGGCACCTTTTGTTGGTTAGATGATACCTGAAACTCCGGGGTTTCCTTTGTACCTGACCCCTTCTGGCCTTTAACGCTTTTTCCCCGGCCATGACTTCCCTGTCCCATTTTTCAGCAATCGTACTCAGGTAATCACTGAAAATGAAGATTGTTCAAATGCTCTGAGAACGATAAATAATTGAAACAGCCGATGTGCACTCGAGGAAAAAAATAATACATTTGACCTTAAATTTTTAGACATTTACCAAATGATCCCATTGAGATTCTTTAGATTTATTGCCAGTTCTGTTGCTGCAAACCCCATCAAGACGAACTTTAAGTCTGAAATTAAAGAACTAAATATTGACAGAAAGGACTTTGGCCACGACTTCCATTGGGGTGTAGCTACTGCTTCCTATCAGATTGAAGGGGCCTGGAATACTGACGGGAAAGGGGAATCGATTTGGGACAGGTTTACCGTGAATCCTAAAAATGTAAAGGACAGAACCAATGGTCAGGTTGCCACCGATTTTTATAACCGCTACGAAAGCGACTTGGTTTTATTGAAAGACCTTAATTTTGAAAATTTCAGGTTTTCTTTTTCCTGGCCAAGGATTCTTCCCGACGGGACAGGTAAGGTGAATGAAAAGGGTATTGATTTTTATAACCGGATGATTGATAAGTGTCTTGAACTTGGAATCGAGCCCTGGGCTATGCTGTATCATTGGGATTTACCTCAGAAACTTGAAGATTTGGGCGGGTGGACCAACCGTGATATCATTGGCTGGTTTTCGGAATATGCAGATTTATGCACGCGCATGTTTGGTGACAGGATTCAGCACTGGATGGTGCTCAATGAACCTGCAAGTTTTACTACACTGGGTTATCTCTCCGGGATGCATGCCCCTCAGAAAGGCGGTATAGCAAAGTTTCTGGCCGCGGTACATCATGCTTCGTTATGCCAGGCAGAGGGGGGGCGAATTATCCGCGAGAATGTAAAGGAGAGTCATATCGGGACAACCTTTTCGTGTGCCTATACAGAACCACAAAAGAGGTCAGGCAGGTATCAACGGGCGTCAGAGCGGCTCGACGTCATGCTGAACAGGTTATTTATTGAGCCGTCACTTGGAATGGGTTATCCCTATAAGGAGCTCCCCTTTATTCGAAAGATCGATCAGTTTATCCAACCGGAAGATGTCGAAAATCTTAAGTTTGACTTCGATTTTATTGGGATTCAAAACTATTTCAGGGTAACTTCAAGGCCCTCTCTTATCCCGCTGATCTGGGCTAACCGTGTAAAACCATCGGCTAATGCAGAGGTGACAGCGATGGGCTGGGAAGTTTCACCTGAAGGAATCTATGATATTATCATGCAGTTCGCCAAATATGGAGTCAAAGAAATTATTGTAACTGAAAACGGGGCGGCTTTCCACGACCACCTGAAAAAGAACGGGAAAATACACGATCGCCAAAGAATCCACTTTTATCAGCGATACCTTCAAAATGTTCTCCGTGCCAAAAACGACGGTGCCCCTGTTACCGGATATTTTGCCTGGACATTTATTGACAACTTTGAATGGGACGAAGGCACCCGCCCAAGGTTCGGGCTTGTTTACAATGATTTTAAAACTCAGGAACGAATTGTAAAAGATTCCGGGTTTTGGTTTCAGCAATTATTAAATAAATTTTGATACCGTCATCTGCCCGCTTATGATGGTTACGGTCTGGTTAAAAAGCTTGCGGGATCTGGAGAAAGTAACTGGCATAAAAGCTCCCGATCTTTAAAAGGCAGGTTTATAGGCCGTTTTGTTTTCTCCTGGTGTAATGGCTTACCATAAAGAGAATTCCAACTACGATAAATGAAAAAGCAATTAAAAGAACGATGGTCAGGCTGTCTTTTACTGAATGATTCCGTTGTATATTACGGGAATAAACAAGCGGACTGGTAATAATTCCAAACAGCGTAAAGATAATTCCGCCAATAAGCTCTTTTTTCCAGGCCAGGATAAGGGCTGGGATCAATATATATGATGGAATATTATGGATCAAAAAATCCAAAATTTGTTGCCACAAAGGAGGTCCTTGTTCAAAGGGGTCGAGAGATAAGTAGCTGATGAATAGTACGGCAGCAATACATACTATGCGTGGAAGCCAATATATGATCTTTTATTTTGTTTCCATTTTTTCTCACGTTAGATTCACCGGTTAAAAATATGGGTAATATACATTCTCAATAGATAATCAGTTTATATTTAAAGATAAAACAATTAAAAATAAAATGCAAAACTGAGTTTCAATGACTTTGATTTTCAAAAAATATCCTACTTTTGCGTCACAAATAAAAAATGCGGAAGTAGCTCAGTTGGTAGAGCATCAGCTTCCCAAGCTGAGGGTCGCGAGTTCGAGTCTCGTTTTCCGCTCAAAATTTCAGTTAGTTACTCTACAAGGTGATTAACTGATTTTTCTTTATTAGGCTGTTTTCAATTCAATTTTAGGCATGCATGCAAATCGGAATATTACCCAATTTGCATATGAATGGCTCTGTTTCTGTAATCAAAGTGCTAAAACCAAAAATAATTCAGTGGTTTATTCAAATATCCGGAAAATGAACACCCGCATAAGTTTCCTCCTGATTCTCGTATTTAAGTCTTTTTGTATTGATGCTCAGGAGATATTTACCCCCCCAGTTAAACCTGGTAGTACTTTTAAAGTTGGAGAGGTTCTTACTTATCAGATCCGATATGGTTTTATCGTGGGTGGAATTACTACCCTTTCGCTTGATGAGGCGGTTTTTGATAATAAGGCGGTCTTTCATGCCCAGGCAATTGGACAAACTACAGGAATGGCCAATGCAATTTATGGAGTAAGAGACGTGTACGAAAGCTGGTTCGACAAAAAAACTACTCTTCCTTACAGGCAGGTACGAAACATCAAAGAAGGGCACTATACCAATTATAACGAAGTTACCTATAACAGGAAAAATAACACGGTAAATTCAAAATTGTCTGGAATACATAAGGTTCCAGAAAAGATTCTTGATCTTACTTCAACATTTTATTACCTGAGACAGATCGATTTTTCCAAATTAAATGAAGACGATGTAGTTTTCGTAAACATGTTTTTTGCTGATGAAATATTTCCTTTCAGACTCAGATACAAAGGAAAGGAGATCATTCATACCAAATTTGGTAAAATCAGTTGTCTTAAAATCTGTCCGGTAGTTGAAGTCGGGCGTATGTTCAAAGCAAAGGACGATTTAACCATTTGGTTTACCGACGATGAAATGCGCCTCCCGGTCCTGGTGCGAATGGATATAAGTATGGTAGGCTCCGTATTATTAAAACTGATTAAATATGAAAACACGATATCGTCCTTGATAGTACAAAATTAAATGTCATTAAATGGGCCGATTTAGAGTTTTTTTATTTCATTTAAACCTCCTTGCTAATTTTCAGACCAATTTTTGCTTAAGTTTGCTTCAACTGAATAGGCAATGATCTATTCATGGCGGAATTCAAACCGATGAGAAAGTCAGAAAACCTATTTCATACCCTTCTAAGCAGGGAGATTTATGCGTCCGGACAGGTGAAATCATTTCCTGCCGGTGCAACTATTTTAAATATCAATGATTACGTCAAATCAATCCCCATTGTTCTTTCAGGCAGTATTAAAGTGATCCAAACTGACGAGGATGGGAGAGAGATTTTACTTTATTACATAAAACCATCTGAAAGTTGTATAATGTCTGTGCTTGCCGGCCTTAATGAAAACACCAGTAAGATAAAGGCTGTAGTTGAGGAAGATGCAGAGCTCCTTTTAATTCCGGTTACCAAAGCAAGCGAATGGATTCAAAAATTTCCAGAGTGGACAGATTTTATTTTTGCACTTTACCAAAAACGGTTTGAGGAATTACTGGATGTTGTGAATGCCGTCGCTTTTCAAAAAGTGGATGTACGACTATTACACCTGCTTAGGCAAAAATCGTCTTTATTTCAATCCAGGGAAATTTCAGTTACTCATCAACAGCTTGCCAATGAGCTTGGAATAACACGCGAAGCAGTGAGTAGAGTATTGAAGCAAATGGAAAACGAAAAACTTCTTACTATGACCAGAAATAAAATTACCCTTCTGTAACTTTGGTCACAAAGATCGGTTTGCCTTAATCGTATTTTTGAGCCAAAATTAAACGAAATCGTAAAATAGCAATGTTTGAATCAATAAAGAATTTATTCGGATTAGAAAAAACGGACTATGCTCAGCTGGTCAAAGATGGAGCAATTATTATCGATGTTCGCAGTAAAGGCGAATTTGCAGGTGGTCACATCAGGGGTTCGATAAATATTTCACTGGATAAGATTGGAAGTAATATTTCGCAGTTGAAAAAGAAGAACAAACCAATCATAACCTGTTGTGCATCCGGAATGCGAAGTGCTTCAGCAAAAAGCATTTTAAAATCCAACGGATTAGCAGAAGTTTACAATGGCGGAGCGTGGAGCAGCCTGCAGCGCAAAATCTGAGCTTAAATCATAGCTACTCCGCCATCTACCGATAAATAGGTGCCGGTGATATGATTTGAAAGATCGCTGGCCATAAAAAGTATTGCACGCGCTATATCCTCCGGAATACCGTTTCGTTTTAAAGCGGTGCGGCCGGCAGCCTGTTCCTGTTGTTCTTTGGGCATCCAGCTGGTTGCGTCTGTGATCGTAAGCCCGGGTGCAACTGTATTAACGCGAATACCTGATGGGCCCAGTTCCAGTGCCAGTGATTTTACCAAAGCATCAATGGCCGACTTCGCTGCACTATGAGATGAAAAGCCCATTCCCGGATGTCGGGACAAACCACTTGAAACTGCGACAATTACACCGGCTTTTCTAGTAATCATTCCTGGAATTACTGCTTTTGAGGTGTTGTAGAACGATTTCATTTCACCATAATATTTGTTTGAGAAATCTTCCCAGGATAGCTGCATAAAAGGGGCAACCTTAAAGTGCATCCCTGCATTGATAACCAGGATATCAGGATCGCCCCAGGTTTTTAGCACTATCTCCATCATCTTTTCCACCTGACCTGCATCGGTTACATCTGCCTGTATGGCAATGGCCTTGCCATTGTTTGCGGTGATTTCATCTACCACTTTTAGGGCAGCGGCTTCATTCTGATTAAAATTCACAATTACCCGTGCCCCTTCAGCGGCAAAGAGTATTGCCGTTTGAGCACCAATTCCGCGACTGGCACCGGTAATGATTGCAACCTTGTCTTTTAGCATCATAGCAATTAAACTTTAGGTGATTATTAATAGTTCCCGACTAAAACCTCATCCCACAATAAAGGTAACCTTAATAGTTTTCAGCCACTTCTTCAAAGTAACCAATGGGATGATTACAGGCTGGGCAGATTTGCGGTGGATTTTCTCCTTCATGCACATGTCCGCATTTGAGGCATTCCCAACGGATCGGTTTATCGCGTTTAAAGACCGTTCCGTCCTCCAATCTTTTGAGTAATTTTTCAAAGCGTCTGGCGTGTTCAGCCTCCACTTTTGCGATCAGATAAAAAATAGCAGCTATTGCCGGAAATCCCTCGGCTTTAGCAGTTTCTGAGAAAT
>Ga0364901_10073_pt1 | contig 40563 bp, 32 predicted proteins | sample ExccelJu500002D4_FD_206968 | JGI IMG/M metagenome (GOLD analysis project Ga0364901, IMG submission 206968) | Enriched cells from Trout Bog Lake Hypolimnion, Wisconsin, USA - BchlTB.July09.5000.02.D4 | ecosystem: Environmental > Aquatic > Freshwater > Lake > Hypolimnion/Profundal zone | place: USA...
TTTCGGACCATATGGCGGCAGATTTGTCCCTGAAGCGCTGATAGCCGCTCTCGATGAGTTGGCCCTCGCGCATGAAGTTGCTCTTAAAGATCCAGCCTTCCAAGCCGAGCTTGCTGAACTTCACCGTACATATACCGGCAGACCCAGCATCATGACAGAGGTACCTCGCTTTGCCGCGCACGCAGGGGGAGCCCGGATCCTTCTTAAGCGCGAAGATTTGAACCACACTGGAAGTCACAAGATCAACAATGTTTTAGGTCAGGCTCTCTTAACCAAGCGCATGGGTAAGAAGCGGATCATCGCTGAGACTGGTGCAGGTCAGCATGGTGTTGCCTCGGCAACCGCTGCAGCGTTAATGGGCTTGGAATGTGTCGTCTACATGGGCGAAGAAGATACAAAGCGTCAATCACTCAACGTCGCGCGCATGAAACTCCTAGGCGCTGAAGTCATTCCTGTTACGCAGGGTAGTAAAACCCTTAAAGATGCTATCAACGAAGCGATGCGCGACTGGGTTACCAATGTTGAGACCACACATTATTTGTTGGGCACCGTCGCAGGCCCTCATCCCTTCCCAACTATGGTTAGGGATTTCCATCGCATCATTGGTATTGAAGCGCGGCAACAATCACTTGATCTCCTCGGCCGTTTACCTGATGTTGTGCTCGCATGCGTAGGCGGTGGCTCAAATGCAATTGGAATTTTCCATCCATTTATCGATGATGCAAACGTTCGCCTTGTCGGATTAGAGGCTGGTGGTTCAGGAGTTGAAACTGGATTACATGCGGCGACCATTACAGGCGGCTCACCTGGTGTTCTCCATGGCACTCGCTCCTATGTTTTGCAGGATAAGAATGGTCAGACCATCGAATCACATTCGATCTCGGCAGGTCTTGATTACCCGGGTGTTGGGCCAGAGCACGCCTATCTCAATGACATCGGTCGGGCTGAATATCGCGCAATTACAGATGCCCAAGCCATGGAAGCATTTGCGCTGCTCTGCAAAACTGAAGGAATTATTCCAGCCATTGAGAGCGCGCATGCGCTTGCCGGTGCCATCCAAATTGGAAAAGAACTTGGGCCGGATTCTGTATTGCTCGTAAATCTCTCTGGACGTGGCGACAAAGATGTTCAGACAGCAGCAGAGTATTTTGGAATCCCGCTGTAATGAGCACACCACTTGAACAACTCTTTGAAAAGACTCGTGCCCAAAATCGCGCCGCTTTAATCGGCTACTTGCCAGCGGGTTTTCCTTCGCAGCAAGGATGTATTGATGCTTTGAAGGCGATGGTTGAAGGTGGTGTAGATGCCATCGAGATCGGGTATCCATATAGCGATCCAGTGATGGATGGCCCAGTCATTCAGGCGGCCGCAGATACCTCATTGCGAAATGGCACCGGTGCAGCGGAAGTGATGGCTACTCTGGCCGAGATCTCAAAGTTCGCTCCGAGCGTTGTTATGACCTACTGGAATCCCATTGAAAAATATGGGGTAGATAATTTTCTGACCGACCTCAAGAGCAACGGTGGTTCTGGTGTGATAACTCCTGACCTCACCATCGAGGAGTCGGAAGAGTGGATCGCTGCCTCAACTCGTCACGAGACAAATCGAATCTACGTTGTCGCTCCAAGCACCTCGGATCTACGTCTCAACCGAGTTACCGGAGCCACTTCTGGATTTGTTTACGCCGCCTCCTTGATGGGGGTTACAGGCACGCGCACCTCTATTTCAAGTGGAGCGCGCACATTGGTGGAGCGTTTACGTGGCGTGACCAAACTCCCGATCGCTGTTGGCCTTGGGGTCTCCACGCCTGAACAGGCTCATGAAGTGGCCCAATATGCCGATGGCGTCATTGTCGGCTCAGCCTTTATTCGCTTGCTACAGGAGAGCAGCACTCCCGAAGAGGGTCTCCGCAAAGTCCGAGAATTAGCTGCGGATTTATCTAAAGGCTGTGTGAGGGCATGATCCACGCCTAAAAGTTAATAACTTTGGAATAGAGTTACGCCCATTATTCGGCAAGCAGGGGAGAGTCAAGAGATGGCAAGCAAGAAAGCTGATAAGCGACAACCTCAAAAGAAGCAGGGCGATAAATTCACCCTGTACCTCGTTATTGGAATGATCACGCTTGTAGTACTTGCTGGCGTTGGCGCAGTGGTTGCCAAGAATCATGCTGCCTCAAATGCTCCACTGCCTTCTTCGGTATCTAAGGCCAATGGCTACGGAATCACCTTCAATCCAACTGCCAAGGTCAGGGTAGACATGTATGAAGACTTCCGTTGCCCTAACTGCCGTAATTTCGAGGCGGTCAACAACACCTATGTAAATTCGTTAGTGCGCGCTGGCAAGATCGAAGCTGTCTATCATCCAATGCACTTCATCGCTCCTGATTCGCAATTAACTGCGGCTGCGGCCGCCTGTGCAGCTGATCAGGGAAAGTTCCTCGAGATGCACACCGCGCTCTATGTCAATCAACCAACAACCGCTCAAGCCGCAGAAAATTCTGCATATTGGACCAATGCCCAATTGATCCTTCTGGGTCACTCGATTGGTATCACCTCAAAAGCATTTGACACCTGCATTAACAGTGGCAAGTACATGAACTGGGCTAACAACATCAATGATGATGCCGCATCTAAGAACATTAATGCGACGCCTACAGTGATTGTTAACGGCAAGACACTTCCACTCGCTACTGACTATGACAACAAGGCGTTTACTAAAGTTTTGACTGCGCTCGGCGTTAAGTAGTTCCTTCCTTGCTGGATCGGTTTATCCCAACTCCATCGAGTAATTCGATTGAGTTGGGTCCGATTACCCTGCATTACTACGCGCTATGCATCCTCCTTGGTGTAATCGTTGCACTGCAGGTGGGCGCTGTGCGTTGGAAGAAAGCTGGGGGAGTTGTAACCGAACTCTATGATCTAGCGATTTATGTGATCCCCGCAGGAATTATTGGTGGTCGCCTCTATCACGTCTTCACAACACCAGAGTTGTACTTTGGCGCGCAAGGTCACTTCACCGATGCCTTCAAAATATGGGAAGGTGGAATGGGAATTTGGGGTGCAGTCGCTCTAGGAACCTTTGTCGCTTATCTCTATTTTAAGCGCGCCCCGAGAAGCATCTCATTCTTACAAGCGATAGATGCATTGGCACCGGGCATCCTGATCGCTCAAGCGATTGGGCGTTGGGGAAATTGGTTTAATCGTGAGCTTTTTGGAAGGCCCACATCCCTGCCGTGGGGGCTAAAAATTCCATTGATCGATAGACCCACAGGTTATGAAAGGTATGCCACCTTTCATCCAACTTTTCTCTACGAATCAATCTGGTGTCTGCTCTGTGCCGCGCTAATTCTCTATCTACCTGCCGTGCGCAGATTGCGAGTGGGTAGCACATTCCTACTCTACGTAGCTCTGTATTGTGCCGGGCGAGTTTGGATTGAGGCGCTGCGAATTGATCGTGCGCATCTGATCTTTGGAATTCGACTAAATGTCTGGGTAGCCCTCATCTGCGGGATTTCTTCCCTAATGTTCATTTTTCTGCGACAGAGAGAAGTCGAGCACTGATTTTTCTATTCGCTATTATGAAGCCATGAGTTTAGAAGCAGTTTATGCTCGTAATCAGCACCATCGTGGAAGCAAATCTGGATGGTTGCGTGCCGCAGTTCTTGGCGCGAATGATGGTCTGGTATCTAACGCCTCCTTATTGATCGGAGTTGCAGCTGCTGGACGAACCAGTTTTCTGGCGATCGCTGGCGTCTCCGGAATTGCTGCAGGCTCTATGTCCATGGCGGTTGGTGAGTACATCTCGGTTCGATCACAGGCGGATATTGAGGCATCCGATCGACAGATGGAGATTGATCATCTGGCGGCAGACCCAGAGGGTGAATTAGAAGAACTTACTCAGATTTATCAGGAGCGTGGCCTTCCTCGAGAGTTGGCAGAGCAGGTAGCTCAAACTCTGACCGCGAAAGATCCACTAGCCGCTCACCTACGGGATGAGCTTGGCCATCACGAATCAAATAAGGCGGAACCGGCTAAGGCGGCGATCGCTTCTGCGATCAGTTTTGCTCTTGGGGCGACCGTTCCGCTCATCGGGGCCCTGATCGGTGGAACCAGTACCAAGGTGACCTTGATTGTGCTCTTTGCCCTAGCTGGCCTCTTCGCCACAGGCGGTATCTCCTCCCGACTGGCCGGCTCGCCCTTTGCACGCACGGTCTTGCGCGTGCTCATAGGCGGGGGATTGGGAATGTTAATTACTGCGGGAATCGGCGCTCTAGCCCACGCTTGATTCGTTAGTGTGACTTTAATCTGAGCGGTCTGCTAAAAAGGTTGGCACCAGCCACCCCTCTCTGTTGATAGTCTTTCCCACTGCCCAAGTAATCCTTAGGCGCAATATGTTGGGCCACCGTCGTCCCGACCGTTCTCAAGGAGCGATCGTGACCCTCTTTTCTTCTCTGCCATCTGCCCAGGGCCTCTACAACCCTGCCGATGAACATGATGCCTGTGGCGTAGCAATGATTGCCACCCTCAAGAAAGAGCCAACCCACGAAATTGTCGCCCAAGCGCTCACCGCGCTTCGCAATCTTGAACACCGCGGCGCATCTGGTGCAGAACCAGATAGCGGAGATGGTGCGGGAATTCTTATTCGTATCCCGGATGAGTTCTATCGAACCGTCGTTGAATTCGATCTTCCAGATGCAGGCAGCTATGCCACCGGTATCGCATTTATAGATAAAGAATTTGATGATCTACCTGCGATCCTCAAGATCGCTGAAGAAGAGAACATCGCAATCTTGGGATGGCGCGAATTGCCTACCGATGACTCTTCTCTTGGCACAACCGCGCTCTCTGTAATGCCACGATTTGTCCAAATCTTTATCGCTGGCAAAAATGGCGAGAGCGATTTGGCGCTCGACCGTCTGGCATTCTGCTTCCGCAAGCGAGTCGAACACTCACTTCCGATCTACTTCCCATCACTTTCATCGCGGACCATCGTTTATAAGGGAATGTTGACGACTGGACAGTTGGAAGAGTTCTTCCCAGATCTCTCGAACGAGTTGGTTAAGTCACCTCTTGCGCTTGTGCACTCTCGTTTCTCAACAAATACCTTCCCTTCCTGGCCGCTTGCTCACCCTTATCGGTACATCGCACATAACGGTGAGATCAATACCGTCCGGGGAAATCGCAACTGGATGCGCGCTCGCGAAGCGCTCCTTCAAAGTCCTTTGATCCCAGGAGATATCTCTCGTCTCTTCCCAATCGTCGACAACTCAGGAAGCGACTCCGCATCATTTGATGAGGTCTTAGAACTGCTCTACCTCACTGGCAGGTCACTTCCTCACTCAATTCTGATGATGATTCCAGAAGCCTGGGAGAACAGCACGACGATGTCGCAAGAGTTGCGCGACTTCTACCAATTCCATTCCTCCCTCATGGAGCCATGGGATGGTCCTGCCTGCGTTACCTTCACTGATGGATCTCAGGTTGGAGCTGTCCTTGATCGCAACGGACTTCGCCCATCACGCTTCTGGGTTACAGAAAATGGTTTAGTAATTCTGGCTTCCGAGGTTGGTGTGCTCGATATCGATCCTGCAAAAGTTGTTCGCAAGGGGCGCTTACAACCGGGACGTATGTTCCTCGTTGATATCGCCGAAGGTCGCATCATCGAAGATGATGAGATTAAAAGTTCGCTCGCTTCAGCTCATCCATACGGAGAATGGTTAGCAGAAGGCATTGTGCGTTTGGCCGATCTGCCATCTCGTGAACACATTATCTATCCGCACTCATCGGTATTGCGTCGGCAGAGGGCTTTTGGATACACCGAAGAAGAGTTGCGCATCATCATCGCTCCGATGGCAAAAAATGGTGCAGAGCCATTGGGTTCAATGGGTACTGATACTCCGATCGCTGCTCTCTCGGATAAGCCTCGTCTGCTCTTTGATTACTTTGCTCAACTCTTCGCACAGGTAACTAACCCACCACTAGATGCTATTCGCGAAGAGATGGTTACAAGTTTGGGACAGACAATTGGAGCAGAATCAAATCTCCTCAATCCTTCACCGGATTCTTGTCGTCAGATCTCCTTAGATTTCCCAGTCATCGATAACGATGAACTTGCCAAGATCATTCACGTTAATGCCGATGGTGAGCATCCTGATTTTGATGCGCATGTGGTCCGCGGACTCTTCCCTGCACTTGGAGGAGGGGAGTCACTTCGCGAGAGAATCGAAGAGATTCGCGCCGAAGTATCGGAAGCGATTAAGAATGGTGCTCGCATTATCGTTCTTTCGGACCGCGATGGTGATAGCGAAGAGGCTCCAATTCCTACTCTTCTCTTGACCGCCGCAGTCCATCACCATTTGATTCGCGAAAAGACGCGTACTCGTGTCAGCCTGGTCATTGAGAGCGGTGAAGTTCGCGAGGTTCACCATGTTGCTCTCTTGGTAGGTTTCGGAGCATCAGCGGTAAATCCATATCTCGCTATGGAGAGCGCCGAAGATTTGGTTCGCCAAGGAGTCATCACAGGGATTACCCCAGAGAAGGCTGTCGCAAATCTCATCAAGTCGCTGGGCAAGGGTGTTCTCAAGGTGATGTCGAAGATGGGTATTTCGACGATCGCCTCGTATCACGGTGCTCAGGTCTTTGAGGCGATCGGGCTTTCATCTGAGGTTGTCGACGAATACTTCACTGGTCTCACATCACGACTTGGCGGAGTCTCACTCGACACACTCGCCGAAGAGACCATCAAGCGCCATCACATCGCTTATCCACCGATGGGTGAAATTCCTGGCACCAAGAAGTTGCCGATTGGCGGGGAGTACCAGTGGCGCCGTGAGGGTGAGCCGCACCTCTTCAATCCAGAGACTGTCTTTAAGCTTCAACACTCCACACGTGCGAAGCGTTACGACATATTCAAGCAGTACACCACATTGGTTGATGATCAATCCAAGAACTTGATGACCCTCCGTGGGCTCTTTAAATTTAAAGAGGGCGTACGCAAACCAATTTCTATCGATGAAGTTGAATCAGCATCTGACATCATCAAGCGCTTTGCGACAGGCGCTATGTCATATGGCTCCATCTCTCAAGAGGCGCATGAAACACTAGCGATCGCTATGAATCGCCTTGGCGGAAAATCAAATACAGGCGAAGGTGGAGAAGATCCGGCTCGTAACATTCCAGATGCCAACGGCGACTCTCGCCGTTCTGCGATCAAGCAGGTTGCATCAGGACGTTTCGGTGTCACGAGTGAGTACCTCGTGAATGCCGATGATATTCAGATCAAGATGGCGCAGGGTGCTAAGCCTGGAGAAGGTGGACAGCTTCCTGGTAACAAGGTTTATCCTTGGATTGCACAAGTGCGTTATTCAACGCCAGGTGTCGGCCTTATCTCACCACCTCCACATCACGACATCTACTCCATTGAAGATCTAGCTCAACTGATTCATGATCTTAAGAACGCGAACAAGTACGCCCGAGTTCACGTCAAACTTGTTGCTGAAGTTGGCGTCGGAACCGTTGCCGCAGGCGTATCAAAGGCTCACGCCGATGTTGTTCTCATCTCAGGGCATGATGGCGGAACAGGTGCATCTCCACTTACTTCGCTGAAGCATGCTGGTGCCCCATGGGAGTTAGGTCTGGCAGAGACACAACAAACCCTCATGCTCAATGGGCTGCGTGATCGGATCGTTGTACAAGTCGATGGCCAGATGAAGACTGGACGTGACGTTGTGATCGCTGCTCTCTTGGGCGCCGAAGAATTTGGATTCGCGACGGCACCGCTTGTTGTTTCTGGCTGCGTCATGATGCGTGTCTGTCATCTCGATACCTGCCCAGTAGGTGTTGCGACTCAGAATCCTTTGCTACGTCAACGCTTCTCCGGCAAGCCAGAGTTCGTCGAGACTTTCTTTGAGTACATCGCTGAGGAAGTTCGCGAGTGGTTGGCGAAACTTGGATTCCGTTCTATCGAAGAAGCGATCGGTCAAGTTGAACTTCTCGACACACGTGATGCAGTTGAACACTGGAAAGCGAGTGGACTCGATCTTGCCCCACTATTAAAGGCACCGCTCTTTGCGGGATCTCGCAAGAACACCAATGTGCAGGATCACGGGCTAAGCGCTGCGCTGGATAACACTCTCATTGAACTTGCAGAACCTGCTCTTTCACGAGGTAAATCTGTCGCAATCGAACTTCCAGTTCGCAACGTCAACCGAACCGTCGGAACAATGTTAGGAGCGGAACTCACCCGCACATTCGGGGGTGTAGGTCTGCCTGAGAACACGATTGATATCTCATTGCGCGGTTCTGCTGGACAATCGCTTGGAGCCTTTATTCCAAAGGGTCTTACCCTGCGCCTCTTCGGTGATACCAATGACTATGTCGGTAAGGGACTTTCAGGTGGGCGAGTCATCGTTCGTCCAGATGAGAGCGCCACTTTTGAATCGCAAAAGAATGTCATCGCCGGAAATGTGATCGGCTATGGAGCAACCAGCGGTGAGATATTTATTCGCGGCATAGTTGGCGAGCGCTTCTGTGTTCGCAATTCTGGTGCCACTGCAATAGTTGAAGGAGTCGGTGATCACGGTTGTGAGTACATGACTGGTGGAGTGGCAGTGGTTCTTGGTTCTACCGGTCGAAATTTTGGAGCGGGCATGTCTGGAGGAGTGGCCTTCGTCTTGGATCTTGATCCAAGGTTGGTAAATCCAGAGATGGTTGATGTCTTGACTCTGACTCCAGCGCGATCCCAACAAGTTCACGATCTGATCTCTAAATTCGCCGCAGAGACTGGTTCTGTTGTGGCGCAGTCCTTATTAAGCGATTGGGCTAATCAGAGCGCCAGGATCTCAATGGTCATGCCGCGTGATTACGCCAAGGTATTGGCAGCTATGGAACGAGCAGAACGAGAAGGTCTCAATGTAGACGAGGCAGTAATGGAGGCAACCCGTGGCTGATCCAAAGGGATTTTTAACAACAGAGCGACAGACTCCAAAGCGACGCCCAGTCGATGTTCGCATCAAGGACTGGAAAGAGGTTTACGAGGAGCAACCATTTGCCGATCTGCAGAAACAAGCAGGGCGCTGCATGGATTGCGGTATCCCATTCTGTCATCAAGGTTGCCCTCTCGGCAATTTGATTCCAGAGTGGAACGATCTGATCTGGCGCGGTGAGCGTTCAGAGGCAATCAATCGTCTTCACGCCACAAATAACTTTCCAGAATTTACTGGTCGCCTCTGTCCTGCTCCTTGCGAGACCGCCTGCGTCGTTGGAATTAATGCAGACGCCGTCACCATCAAGCAGGTCGAACTACGCACAATTGAAGAGGCATTCAATAACGGGCTAGTTACCCCACTGCCACCTGATCGCCTCACTGGCAAGACAGTTGCGGTCATTGGTTCTGGACCTGCTGGCTTGGCTGCTGCTCAACAATTAACCAGAGCTGGGCATACCGTCGCGGTCTATGAACGTGCAGATCGAATCGGTGGATTGCTGCGCTACGGAATTCCTGAATTCAAAATGGAGAAGTCCATTGTGGATCGTCGCATCGCCCAGATGGAGGGCGAGGGAACTCGCTTCCGCGCTGGTGTGAATGTCGGCGTTGATATCAATGGAGCTGAGCTTCGCAATAGATACGACGCCGTTGTACTCGCAGTCGGTGCGACACATTGGCGTGATATCAACGTTCCAGGTCGCTCCAACAAGGGAATTTACCAAGCGATGGAGTATCTGCCTTGGGGCAACAAGCAGGGCCTTGGCGAATTGGAATCTGAACCTCCAATTAATGCGCATGGAAAGCATGTTGTGATTCTTGGTGGCGGAGACACAGGCGCTGACTGTTTAGGAACAGCGATCCGACAGGGAGCAGCGAGCGTGACTCAACTTGAGATTATGCCTCGACCTACTGAAGAGCGTCCCGCAAATCAGCCTTGGCCAACCTATCCAATGATCTATCGCGTGAGCAGTGCCCATGAGGAGGCCGGCGAGCGGCTTTACGCTGTCTCGACCGAAGAGTTCATCGGCGATGGAGCTGGCAATGTTAAAGCGATCAAGTTGGTCGAGACCGAGTTCATCAACGGCAAGTTTGAGAAGGTAGCTAACTCTGAACGCGAGATTCCTGCCGACTTGGTCTTTCTCGCAATGGGATTCCTTGGACCTGAGAAATCAGATCTCGTTGCCCAATTAGAGGTAGAACTCGATGAGCGCGGCAACATCAAGAGAGATGAAAAATTTGCATCTTCTGTTGAGGGTGTCTTCGTTTGCGGAGATGCCGGACGTGGACAGTCATTGATTGTTTGGGCCATTGCCGAAGGAAGAAGCGCTGCTGCCGCAGTAGATGAATTCTTACTGGGAGAGACTGGTCTTCCTGCACCTATTCTCCCAACCTCGCGTTCACTCACTGTTTAAGGCGGCTTGGGACTGTTTAAGAGCATTTAGGGGGAACTTTCCCCCTAAAATGTGCACCTAACGATTACTTAACTTATTTATTAGAACCGGAATCTCGCCCGATTCCCCTCAAGAGATGGCTTAGGCTGAACACATGCGAAGAGCAAAAATTGTATGCACGATGGGTCCGGCCGTTGAGTCGCCAGAGAAGGTGGCTGAATTAATCGCCGCTGGTATGAATATGGCCCGGCTCAACCTCTCACATGGCGGATATGACGAGCATCAGAATCGTCTAGATCTCGTACGCGCAGGAGCTAAGAACGCTGGCCGACCTGTTGCAGTACTCGTTGATCTGCAGGGACCAAAGATTCGTCTGGCTCGATTTAAGGATGGCCCTCACGAGCTATTCCGTGGCGATATTTTCACCATCACAACCGACGAGGTTGAGGGCACGAAAGATATTTGCGGTACTACCTATAAAGGTCTGGCCGGAGACTGTAAGCCAGGTGACCGTATCTTGATTGATGATGGAAAGGTCACCGTTGAGGTTGTTGAAGTAAATGGCCCCAATGTGGTCACCAAGGTAATTCAGCCGGGATTCGTTAGTAATAATAAAGGTATCAATCTGCCAGGTGTTGCTGTCTCTGTCCCTGCTCTCTCCGAGAAAGATATGGATGATCTGCGCTGGGGATTACGTGCCGGAGCAGATTTCATCGCCCTCTCATTTGTCAGAAACGCCAAAGATATCGATGACGTTCATCGAATTATGGGCGAGGAAGGCATCTTCCGTCCGGTTATCGCCAAGATTGAGAAGCCGCAGGCGGTAGATAATCTCGAAGAGATCGTTACCGCTTTCGATGGAATTATGGTTGCGCGCGGCGACCTTGGTGTTGAAATGCCAATCGAAGAGGTTCCATTGGTGCAAAAGCGTTGCATCGCTCTCGCTCGTGCCGCAGCAAAGCCGGTCATTGTGGCAACTCAGATGTTGGACTCCATGATCACAAACTCCAGTCCTACTCGAGCTGAAGCAACCGACTGTGCTAACGCAGTTCTCGACGGAGCCGACGCCCTTATGCTGAGTGGCGAGACCTCAGTGGGTGCCTTCGCTATCGAGGCAGTGGCTACCATGGCTCGCATCATTGCTCGTACCGAAGAGGCGATGCTCGATCAGATCGCTCCTCTCAAGCACAACCCAGCCACCAAGGGCGGCGCCATCACCAAGGCAGCGAAAGAAGTCGGCGAGATCGTTGGCGCTAAGTACCTCGTAGCCTTTACCCAGAGCGGCGATTCAGCACGGCGCGTCTCTCGTCTACGTTCAGCAATTCCAATTCTTGCTCTGACACCTGAAGTTCCGGTCTATAACCAATTGGCCCTTTCGTGGGGCGTGGAGTCTCTCATCATTCCGGTCGTCAGCAATACCGACGCCATGGTGAAGCAGGTAGATGCCCTCCTGATCGAATCAGGCCGAGTATCTAAGGGAGATCCAGTCGTCATCATCGCTGGTGCACCTCCAGGAATCCCAGGCTCTACTAATGCGCTCCGGGTTCACATTGTGGGAGATGCCATTGATGGAGTACACCCCGCCTACAGGAGCTAATTTCTAGCCGTCATTCTTATGTAGAACGACTAGGTATGATGTGCACTTCTTGGAGCGGGGATGCTCGCCTCTGAGAAATGCCTCGGTACTCCAACGGTAGAGAGGGCGGACTCAAAATCCGCACAGTGTCGGTTCAAATCCGACTCGAGGCACATGACACAAGCAGAAGCAAAAGGTAAGGCGCCGAGCGCCCCGCTGCGCATTCTCGTTGCCGAGGATGAGGCGATTATTCGTCTTGACTTGGTAGAGATGCTCACGGATGCTGGTTATCAGGTCGTTGCCGAGGCCACCAACGGCGTTGAAGCTATCACATTTGCCAAGGAGTACCTTCCAGATATCGCGATCTTAGATGTCAAGATGCCAGAGTTGGATGGAATTTCCGCCGCGGAACAGATCATTGAGATCTCACCGGTACTCATGCTCACCGCCTTCAGCCAACGCGAGTTGGTAGAGCGCGCTCGTGATGCTGGTGCAATGGCATACGTTGTTAAACCATTTAGCATTTCGGATCTTGTCCCTGCAATTGAAATTGCAGTGAGCCGCCACAGAGAGCAGAAGGCGCTGCAAAGCGAGGTCTCTGATCTACAAGAGCGTCTAGAGACTCGAAAGATTATCGATCGCGCCAAGGGTATTTTGATGAAGACCCTCAACCTCTCAGAGCCAGAGTCATTTAGTTGGATTCAACGTACTGCTATGGATCGTCGAATCTCCATGAAGGATGTTGCGCTCGCTGTCATCTCACCCGATGCGGTTCCCGATAAGTAGTTTTAATCAATCCATCTGAATTGATTCCAACTGAATTGGTTCAGGGCATATAAGTCAGGAGAAGGCGCATGAGGAGATTTACCCGCGTAACTAGCATCTTCGCCATTGCCTCTCTTTCAACTGCCGGCGTAGCGCTTAGTTCAGTGCCACAAGTGCAAGCAGCCAGCACCAAGACCCTGGTCATTGCGACAGATCTCCCAATGGATCCATCCGATCTTGATTCAAGCATCTCGACCAACAACGCAATTGCTTTGTACTTAAAGCAGATCAATTACACCGCCGGAAAATTCAAAATCGCGCTCAAGCAATACAACGATGCCACAGCTGATTCCAGCGGCTGGGATCCAGTTCAATGTGCCCTCAATGCACAAGCGCATGTTGCGAATAAATCCGAAGTAGCCGTCATGGGGCCTTTCAACTCTGGTTGCGCAAAACTTGAGGTTCCGATTCTCAATCAGGCGCCTAAAGGTCCAATGCTTATTGTTTCCAATGCGAATACCGCGCCTGGATTGACCAAGGCAGCGCACGAGGGCGAACCTGACATTTATTACCCGACCGGTCAGCGCAATTACGCCCGTGTCTCTACCACCGATGACCAACAGGGTGCTGCGGATGCCGAATTCCTTAAGTCCAAGGGTGTGAAGAGCGTCTATGTTCTCAATGATGGCCAGACCTACGGTCAAGGTGTAGCTCAGTCATTCACGGCTAAGGCAAAGGCGATAGGGCTTAAAGTCCTTTCACCTGGTTTGGTCGGGGATAGCTGGGATCCCAACCAATCTGATTACACCGATTTATTTCAAAAGATTGCTCCACTTGCACCTGACGCCATTTTCGCCGCTGGTAGTTATATAAATAATGGTGCGACATTAATTAAGAACAAGGTTGCCGTCCTGGGGGACAACACCAAGGTTAAATTTATGGCTCCTGATAGCTTCACTGGTTTTAGTGCATTCGTAAATGCCCCAGAAGCTCAAGGTGCCTATCTGAGCATCGCTGGAATCTCCAATAGTCTGCTGACCAAGAACCAACCTAACGGTGTTGCGGCAAAGTTTTTGGCCTCATATGTAAAGGCTTATGGAAATCCACCAGTAGGTGCTTACTCCCTTTATGGCGTTTCGGCGGTTCAGGTAATTCTGGCCGCCATAGCCAAGTCAGATGGAACTCGCGCCAGTATCACCAAGGCGGTATTTAGCGGTGCTGGAATCACAATCCCGGCTTCCCAATCGATCCTGGGCAAGGCCATTCACATCTCGACCGGCAGCGGTTCAGGTGGGGTAGCGGCGGGGGATAGCACGGCTATCGATATCACCATCGAACAGGTGGTTAATAACCAAGAGGTCACGCTTCAGGCATGGACCGTTCAGTAGTACTGAACGGTTAATAGGCCTCGGACCGTTCAGTAGCACTGAACGGTCCGAGGGGCTAGACGGTTCAGTAACTCTCTCCAACCTCAAAATAGATTGAGCGTTTAGAAAATCTCGAATCTGTTATATAAATCAATGCCCGTTTTGTGACGATTAGTCTTGATGTGGTGGTAATCCGCAGGTACCCTTGAACCCTCCCTGTCCCGGGACACAGAACACAGGAAGGTAACAATGACAAAACTCACTCGCGTGATTAGCGTTCTTGCGGCGACATCACTGTCGGCAACAGCGTTTGTCACAATTGCAGCTCCCTCAGCAATCGCTGCATCAAGCAGTACCAAGACTTTGGTAATCGCGTCAGATCTTCCCTTGGATCCAACGGATTTCGATTCCAATGATTCGACAAACAAAGCAATCGAGCTCTACCTAAAAGAGATCGGCTACAAGGCTGGTAAGTACAAGGTCTCATTCAAGGTTTATGATGACTCAACAGCTTCAGCAGGTGCTTGGGATCCAAGCCAATGCGCTACAAATGCTCAAGAGCACGTTGCCGATAAGGCAGAAGTTGCCGTTATGGGTACTTACAACTCAGGTTGCGCAAAGATTGAGGTTCCAATTCTGAACCAAGATCCAAGCGGTTCAATGTTGATGGTTTCTGATGCAAACACCAACCCAGGCCTCACAAAGGCATGGAACCCAGGTGAGCCAGATATCTACTACCCAACTGGACTACGTAACTACGCTCGTGTTTGCACCACAGATGACCAACAAGGCGCCGCTGGTGCTGAGTTCTTGAAGTCTGTTGGCGTAAAGAACGTTTACGTATTGAACGATACCCAGACCTACGGCCAAGGTGTTGCTCAAGCATTCACAACCAAGGCAAAGGCAATCGGCCTTAACGTCCTATCTTCAGGCCCTTACGGCGAAGGTTGGGATCCAACTCAGACCGATTACACCGCGCTATTCCAAAAGATTCAGGGAATTTTCTCTTCCTCTGATGCTCCAGGAACAGATGCGATCTATGCCGGTGGTATCTACACCAACAATGGCGCTACATTGATCAAGGACAAGGTCGCTGTACTTGGCGATAACACCAAGGTCCGCTTCATGGCTCCAGATGGATTCACTGGATACCCAGCATTCAACTCTGCTCCAGAGGCTCAAGGTGCATACCTCAGCTTCGCAGGTCTATCAAACACCTTGCTCACCAAGAGCCAACCACATGGAACCGCAGCTAAGTTCTTGGCTGCCTACCAGAAGGCCTACGGCAAGGCACCAACAGGTTCATACCCAATCTACGGTGTCGCAGCAGTACAGGTAATCCTCGCTGCTATTGCTAAGTCAAACGGAACTCGCAAGAGCGTGACCAGCCAAGTGTTCTCAGGAACTGGTATCACCATTCCTGCAGCTACATCAGTACTTGGTAAGGCAGTACACATCTCAACCGGTCAAGGAACAGAAACTGTTGCTGCTGGAGATACCACTGCTAAAGACATCACCATCGAGCAAGTCCAGAACAACAACGAGAACACTCTCGAAGCTTGGACTGTTAAGTAGTAGGTTCCCTACTATTCATTAGTTCAACTCTGCTCTACATTAGATGGGGTCTGGAAACAGGCCCCATCTAATCTTGGGCAAAGGTAGTTTGTTCAATACCTCAACCATTGGCAGGTAGTTGAGTTACAGATAATTGAAATGCTTCTTGAGTTCATATCTGACCCGCAGTTGTTCAATTGCGCAATCTCTGAATTCAAGACGCTTCTAGATATTTAAGAGGAGAATTTGTGGCTGGAATAACCTATAAACAGCGGCAATTAAGACGGCGATATATAGAACGATCGCTCGGCACGATCACTGCTGCCGGCATCGCCTTCTGGTTGATTATCAACTTTATAAAATCCCCATCACAATTCTTCGAGGTCTCCTTCACGGGGCTCAGCAACGGAATTTTGTACGCGCTCATCGCTCTTGGCTACACCCTGGTGTACGGCATCATCGAACTCATTAATTTCGCCCATGGTGATCTATTTATGTTGGGCACCTTATTTGCCGCACAGGTCGTTACTGTGTGGTTCAAGCAGACACATTCAACTCCCGAAGGATGGGCCCTGTTGGTCGTCGCCTTATTTGCAGGCATGGCTTTTTGTGGAAGTATAAATATGGGCATCGAGAGATTCGCCTATCGCAGACTTCGCCGCGCGCCTAAGTTGGCTCCACTCATCACCGCAGTTGGTATGTCCTTTATTCTTCAATTCGTAGGATTGCAATGGAATGGTTCAGGTCAGAAAGAGTGGCCAAGCGTCTTGCCACAAGGTGCTTTAAAAATTGGAACCGTCCACCTTCCTTACACCACAATTATTTCCTTCTTGGTCACGATCCCAATTTTGATCGCCCTAAGTTACGTGGTCACTCGCACTAAGCAAGGCAAGGCGATGCGCGCAACCGCGCAAGACCAGGATGCATCAAGGTTGATGGGAATTAACGTTAACCGAACCATCTCATTTACTTTCGCACTAGGTGGCGCACTAGCTGGTGCTGCAGGATTGCTCTTTGAGCAAACTAGTGGACTGACCGAATACAACTTGGGTTACCAACTGGGGCTCATCGCCTTCACCTCCGCCGTTATGGGTGGAATTGGAAACCTCCAAGGAGCAGTCCTCGGTGCGATCATCATTGGTATGACCCAAGCACTGAATGATGGGTTGCCAATTGGTTTGGGTCAGCAGTGGTCTAACACTGTGGTCTTCTCGATCTTGATCCTATTAATGGTCTTTAAACCTACTGGCTTACTTGGTAAACCTCTCACGGAGAAGGTGTGATCATGAGTTTTATATCGAATCTAACTTCCAAGCGCTCCGGCAATTCAAACTCTGCTAAGCAAACTAAGAAGCAAAGTCAAAAGGGGTTCAAGCCGGTTAGCCAGAAGAAATGGGCTTTTGGTTTCTTGGTTGCCGCCGCTCTGGTCTACATCTTCTTCCAATATATCGTTCCTCATACCCCTCAAGGCTTTCAATCGGTGATCCAAAATTGGTTGCCACCATCTTCTGTTAATGAGGCGCTTGTCTGGGTTATCGCAGCACTTGGTTTGAATATCGTGGTGGGCTACGCCGGACTGCTAGATCTCGGATTCGTGGCATTCTGGGCCATCGGCGGTTATTGCGCGGGATGGTTTATGTCCGACTTCTTCTATCAGGTCAAAGTTCACTTCCTCTCTGAGAGCCAAAACGCGATTCCAGGAATCCATTTAAGTTTCTGGGCGGTGTTATTGATCGGAGCATTGGTCTGTGCATTCTTTGGATTGATTATTGGTGCGCCGACTCTACGTTTGAAGAGCGATTACCTCGCCATTGTTACCTTGGGATTCGGTGAAATCATTCCTCAGGTGTTTACAAATGGTCAGGATATTGATGGCTTCAATATTTCAAATGGAACTAAAGGAATTGCACCAGTAGATAGCATCGGTATTTTTGGAAAGCGCCTTGGTCCTTTTGATCTTGATTACAAGTATTTGATCTACGTATTCATCGCGGTTGTGATGGTTTATATTTCATTGCGTTTGCGCGGTGGACGTCTAGGTCGTGCTTGGCTCGCTATTCGTGAAGATGAACTTGCCGCTAGCATGATGGGTGTACCACTGATGCGCAGCAAGCTCTCGGCATATGCGGTAGGTGCATTCTCTGGCGGGCTTGCCGGAGTTGCGTACGCAACGCACGTCGATGGAATTTTTGCCAGTCGCTTCAACTTCTCGATCTCCATCATTTTGTTGGCGATGGTGGTCTTAGGTGGAATGGGAAATGTCTGGGGCGTAATTTTGGGAGCCTTGATCATTGCTTGGGTTAACTCCACTGGATTATCCGCACTTGGAAATACCATCAACAGCAACTTGCATACCAATATCGACTTCCCTTCATATACCTATCTACTGTTTGGTGGAGTTCTGATTTTGATGATGCTCTTCCGACGTGAAGGTTTGCTGCCAGAGGCCAGGTTGAAGCGCATTATGCATGAAACCGATAAGGCGGAAGATAACGAACAGCCTCACGAATTCATCAGCGAAGAGGAGGATTTGTAAATGGCGCTCACCGACGCTGCCGTATTGGAAGCCAAAAATATCTCCGTCGAATTTGGAGGGCTGATCGCGGTCAACGATGTCTCCTTTGAGATTCCAGCGAAGAGTGTGGTGAGCCTGATTGGCCCTAACGGCGCAGGCAAAACTACCTTTTTCAATGTTTTGACTGGGTTATACAAGCCAACTTCGGGCTCTGTTATTTACGACAACCGAGATATCACCGGCATTGTGCCGCACAAGATTGCCTCAATGGGAGTTGCACGTACATTCCAGAACATTCGACTTTTCGGTTCTATGACGGCCGAGGAGAATGTCATGGTTGCGATGCACTCACACTTGAAGTCAGGGATCATGAGCACGATTTTGGGGCTGCCAGGTCAACGCCGCGAGGAGAAAGCGGCTCGTGAGGAAGCCAGAAATTTGCTCGAGTTCGTTGGTATCGGAAAGACCGCGTTGGAGTTTGCCAACAATCTTTCCTATGGAGATCAACGCCGTCTGGAAGTTGCCCGTGCCCTTGCGCTCAAGCCAAAAGTATTGTTATTGGATGAGCCGACGGCTGGAATGAACCCGCAGGAATCTGCAGTGTTTGTTGACTTCGTACACCGTGTTCGTGATGAGAAAGAAATTTCAATCCTGCTGATTGAGCATGACATGTCCGTGGTGATGTCGGTCTCGGAGCGAATTACGGTTTTGGATCGCGGTCAAAAAATCGCTGAAGGATCTCCGGCAGATATCAAATCTAACCCTCGAGTTATTGAGGCATATCTCGGCAAGTCTGCAGAGGTGGGGAAGTAATGTTAAAAGTAGAAAAGTTAGAAGTCGCTTACGGCAACATTAAAGCGATCAAGGGAATTTCTCTTGACGTCAATCAAGGAGAAATTGTTACTTTGATCGGCTCCAATGGAGCTGGTAAGTCAACGACTCTTCGCGCAATTTCAGGACTTCTCAAGCCTCGCAGTGGCAGCATCACCTTCGAAGGTGAGCGCATTGATGGCAAAGAAGGTCATGACATCGTCACAAAGGGTATTTGCCAATCTCCAGAAGGACGTCGCATTTTTCCTCGGATGTCAGTCTCTGAGAATTTGGACCTAGGTGCTTTTACCCGCACCGACAAAGAAGGAATTGCGGCAGATCGTGCTCGCGTACTCGAGCTATTCCCACGTTTGCAAGAACGCATTGATCAAAAAGCCGGAACTATGAGTGGTGGAGAGCAGCAGATGCTTGCGGTTGCTCGCGCCCTAATGGGTAACCCCAAGCTTTTGATCCTCGATGAGCCATCAATGGGACTGGCTCCAGTTCTAGTAGATATGATCTTTGAAACCATCGTGAAGATTAATGAACAAGGAACCACCATCTTGCTGGTCGAGCAGAATGCGCTTGCTGCACTACAGGTTGCAGACCGTGCCTATGTTTTGGAGTCAGGCACCATCAAATTAAGTGGCGATGCCAAAGATTTGATCTCTGACCCTGAGGTAACGAAGGCTTATCTCGGCGGATAACTGAAAGAAAGAATCCTGATTATTTAGGATTATTTAAAATGAGGCTGGTGATGCGTGCCGTACAGGTTCGCTCACCGGCCTCATTTGTTATGACGATTTCATAACAGGCTAATGTTCTGCCGCGTGAGACAGGCGTGGCGACACCAGTAACCAAACCACTTTTTGCCGACTTGTGATGGGTTGCATTGATATCAACACCAACTGTTTGCCGCCCACCTGCGTGAAGCCAGGCGCCGAGTGATCCTAAAAGTTCGGCGAGCACCACATTGGCTCCACCATGTAACAATCCAAATGCCTGGGTATTGCCCTCCACTGGCATTGTCCCCACGATACGTTCAGGAGAGGCTTCAATTATTTTGATGCCCATCTTGTGATCGAGCGCTCCGATGTCTCGCTCATGAATCATTTTCAAGTAGTCGGTCATGGACCAATATTAACCCGCGGCGATGGAGGAGGGTCGGATTCTTGTCAGTAATAAAGTCTAGAATCACGGCAATGAAACGCTTACTCCTTATCGACGGTCATTCGATGGCGTACCGGGCCTTCTATGCCTTACCGCCTGAAAATTTTGTGAGCAGCAAAGGACAAACCACCAACGCCATCTATGGATTTGGCTCGATGGTGGTTAATTTAATCGCACAGGAGAAACCGACCCATATTGCGGTGGCATTTGATGTCTCGCGCAAGACTTTTCGTACCGAGATGTTTCCCGAGTACAAGGCCACGCGTGCAGCCACACCGGATGAATTCAGATCACAACTCTCATATATCAATGAACTAGTTGACTCCCTTAATATCAAGCGATTCGCCATCGAAGGCTTCGAAGCCGACGACATCTTGGCAACGCTTTCTACCAGAGCGGTTGCAGAGGGCTTTGAGGTCTTAATCTGCACTGGCGATCGTGACTCCTTTCAGCTTGTCACGTCTAAGATCACCGTGCTCTATCCCAAAAAAGGTGTAACCGAAATGGCGCGCATGACCCCGGATGCGGTCTTCGAGAAATATGGCCTGACCCCACTCCAGTATCCAGATTTTGCGGCGCTACGCGGAGATCCAAGCGATAACTTGCCTTCGGTTCCAGGTGTCGGCGAGAAGACAGCGACTAAGTGGATTGCAGACTTTGGCTCGCTCTCAAAACTCATTGAGTCGGTAGAAACGATCCGTGGCAAGGTAGGCGAGTCGTTGCGCTCTAATGTCAATGTAGTTCTTCTTAATCGCGACTTGACCGCCTTGCGCCACAATCTAGAGATAGATGTCGCTATTGATGATTTGCAATGGAGTGGTCCAGATATAACTGCGTCCGAGACCTTACTCAATCTTTTGGAGATTAAAGCACTCAAGGAGCGCATCCACTCACTTTCAGGATCGCCTGCCAAAACTCAAACACCGGTGCAGCAGGTGGATGTTTCAACTATCACCTCAACGGAATTGGCGAAGAAACTTAAGGGGCGCAAGGAGCCGGTCGCACTTTATGCTTCTACTCGATTTAGAGATGGTGGATTTGCCATTGCACTCTCCACTTCTGAGATCTACCAAGTTGAAGATGCTGCAGGGGAGTGGCTACTGGATGCCGCCCTTCCTAAATGGGTTCATGATGCCAAGCGAATTGCCCGTTATGAAGATATTGCAGGTGTTGAATTCGATACCGAGCTCGCCGCCTATCTCATTAACCCTGGTGGAAGGAATCTTGAACTAACCGATCTGGCTCAACGCTTCCTAGAGAAGACAATTCCTTCTGTGGGGGATGACCTCTTTGCCACATTTAATCCCGCTCTCGCTGGAGTTATATTCGAATTGGTTCCAGTACTGCGCGAACAGATGGCTGAGAGAAATTTAGTGAACCTCTTTACCGAACTTGAACTTCCGACCGCCTTTGAACTGGCTCATATTGAGAGATTAGGCATAGCGGTGGATCGCTCAAAGTTAGAGGAGTTGCGAGATTTCTTCGCGCAGGAAGTCTCTCGTGAAACCAGTGCAGCGCACGCTGCCGCTGGTCATGAATTTAATATTGGTTCACCCAAGCAGCTGCAGGTCGTACTTTTCGATGAACTCAAACTTCCTAAGACCAAAAAGATTAAAACTGGGTTTACTACCGATGCCGAGAGCTTGGATTGGTTAGCCGCCAAGACCGGACATCCCATCTTGGCTCATCTATTGCGCATTCGAGAAACCAGCAAACTCCTTACAACAGTCGATGGGCTTCTCGCGGCTATCGCGGAAGATGGACGCATCCATTCAACTTTCCAACAGACCGTCGCTGCCACCGGTCGACTCTCCTCGACCGATCCGAACTTGCAGAACATCCCAGTTCGTACCGAGGAGGGCAGGCGAATCCGTGATTGTTTCGTCGCTGCTAAACCATTTACAGGTCTACTTACCGCTGATTACAGTCAGATTGAGATGCGGATCATGGCTCACCTTTCTAAGGATGAGGGTCTGATTGCCGCCTTTAAGAGTGGTGAAGATCTACATAGTACGGTCGGAGCCCAGGTCTTCGGTGTCGCTGTTAAAGATGTGGATCCAGAGATGCGTCGCCAAATTAAAGCGATGTCCTATGGACTCGCTTATGGGCTCTCTGCATATGGTTTAGCAGCCCAACTAAATCTCTCTCCAGGAGATGCACAGGAGTTGATGCATCAATATTTCAAACGCTTTGGCGGAATCCAGGATTATTTGAAGAGCGTTGTCGAAGAGGCGAGAGAGAAGGGCTATACCGAGACAATCTTGGGACGCCGGCGTTACCTGCCAGATCTATCTAGTGATAATCGGCAACGCCGCGAAGTTGCAGAACGGATGGCACTCAATGCGCCTATCCAAGGGTCTGCAGCCGATATCATCAAAGTTGCGATGCTTAACGTTGCGCGAGTTTTGCGCTCCGATAATTTTGAATCTCGATTGCTTCTTCAGGTACATGACGAGCTCATCTTTGAAATTGCCCCGGGTGAGCAGGAGAGACTTTCTGAAGTCGTGCGACGCGAAATGGAGAACGCCGTCGCTCTGTCGCTACCTCTCTCGGTGAATATTGGGATTGGTGCTAGCTGGGATCTGGCAGCGCACTAAGCGCCTACCCGGCTTCGATCAAAGGGCTTCAGCCAACGTTGGCCGACAAAGATGAGGATGAGTCCCAATCCGAACATCGAGGTAGTTATTGCAAAACAGAAGTGTGGAGAGAAATGTTGCGAGAAGAATCCACCCGTTGATTGACCAAGCGCACCGAACGAACCTTCAGTAGTCCAAATCCATCCAATCGCAGCAGCGGCGCTTCCAGTTGGGCGTATTAATTCCAGCTGCTCCAGGTAGTAGACCTGCTCCGCCCCACCAATAAAACCAAAGGTAGCCAGTACCAATAAGAGTGACCAACCAGGATTTACAAAGGCGAGCGGAATCGTTGCCAAGAACCAGAAGAGATAGATAACCCGAAATCCTTGGACTGGCGCGATATGCCTTCCCAGCGCACCTGCCACCAGACTTCCAGCGATAGAGAGTGCTGCAGTCGTTCCGAAAGCTAGCCCGGCAAAGCGTGGTTGATGATGCAAGGAGCTCAGTGCAGGAATCGCAATCTGGAAGTTTCCGGTTCCATAGCCAATCAGAACACCCTCGGCAATGAGGAGACGCATTCCTGGATTTCTAAGGAGTGTCTGCCCACCAGCTTCGCGTTTTTCAGGGCGCCACTGCTTGGTGAATTTCAGAGAGGAGAGCGAGATTCCGCCAAAGAGGATCAGAGCCGCAGTTGTGATGAGACCACTTGCGGGATGACCAGAGAGTGCCAGTGTTGTTGCCAGTGCAGGTCCGAGAACAACCCCAAGATTCATGGAGGCGGTATCAATCGCAATTGCGGTTCTGTATTGCTCCTCGGGTACTGCGGTCTTCCACATTGGCCGTACCGACAAATTGATGGGAGGTGCGGTAAATCCTAGAAGCGCGGCGAAGCCAATGAGGAGCTTTGCTCCGTGACAGGCGTCAAAGGAGGCGAGTGCTAAGGCGTAGGCGGGAACGAAGATTCGTAACGGAATTTTTAGACCGAGGCGGTCAATGACCGCGGCGCGCATCCCTGTGCTGAGCGAACCAACGATGCCATTGGCGCCAGCAGCCAATCCGGCAAGGGCGATCGAGTGGGTAGCATCGTGAACCTTGAAATACAGGTCGAGACCCACCATTCCGTAGGCGAGTCTGGCTGGGAAGGCGGCCAAAATCATCGCCAGGGCCCGTGGATTTCGCAGAATCATCCAGTAGGCCTTCACGACAGTCAGTCTACCGCGTGTGGATTTTGGCCGGTTTGACCCTATCTAGGCGCCTGCGTACCCTTAGCCTTTCGCACGCCGTGCGAGATTTACCAACTACTACTTTCTATTCCTACGGAGCAAATTGAGCAGCATTCACGCAGTAAATGACATTGGCAGTGCAGAAGATTTTCTAGCCGCAATTGAAGGCACAATCAAAAATTTCAATGATGGAGATCTAGTCTCTGGAATTGTTGTCCAGATTGATCGCGAAGAAGTACTCCTTGATATTGGCTACAAGACAGAAGGCGTAATTCCTTCCCGCGAACTCTCCATCCGCCACGATATCGATCCATCAGAGATCGTAAAGCTTGGCGATCGTGTAGAAGCTCTCGTTCTTCAGAAGGAAGATAAAGAAGGTCGTTTGATCCTCTCCAAGAAGCGTGCTCAGTACGAGCGTGCCTGGGGCGAGATCGAAGGCAAGAAGGAGCGCGACGAGGTCGTCACCGGTTTGGTCATCGAAGTTGTTAAGGGTGGCTTGATCGTTGATATCGGACTCCGCGGATTCCTTCCAGCATCACTCGTTGAGATGCGTCGCGTACGCGATCTCACTCCTTACATTGGCAAGGAAGTTGAGTGCCGCATTATCGAACTCGATAAGAATCGCAACAACGTCGTTCTCTCACGTCGCGCTTACCTAGAGCAGACACAATCAGAGTCACGTACCACATTCCTTAACCAGCTCACAAAGGGTCAAGTTCGTACCGGTGTTGTTTCATCGATCGTTAACTTTGGTGCCTTCGTTGATCTTGGTGGAGTCGATGGTTTGGTTCACGTCTCTGAACTCTCTTGGAAGCATATTGATCACCCAAGTGAGGTTGTCGAAGTTGGCGATGAAGTCACCGTTGAAGTTCTCGAAGTTGATTTCGAGCGTGAGCGCGTCTCACTCTCATTGAAGGCAACTCAAGAAGATCCATGGCAAGCCTTCGCTCGCACACACACCATTAATCAAGTTGTTCCTGGTGAAGTAACTAAGTTGGTTCCATTCGGCGCATTCATCCGCGTCTTTGAAGGAATCGAAGGCTTGGTTCACATCTCTGAGTTGGCCGAGCGCCACGTTGAGATCCCAGAGCAAGTTGTTCAAGTTGGAGATGAGCTCTTTGTAAAGATCATCGATATCGATCTTGAGCGTCGTCGTATCTCACTCTCTCTCAAGCAGGCTAATGAGGGACATGAGGTCGAGATCGAGGCCTTCGATCCAACTCAATATGGAATGCCCGCTCGTTATGATGCAGAAGGAAACTTCATCTATCCAGAAGGTTTCGATGCAGATTCACAAGAGTGGCGTCCTGGCTTTGAAGCACAACGCGAAGAGTGGGAGCGTCAATACGCTGAAGCTCAAGCTCGCTTCCTCGCTCACAAGAAGCAGAAGGCAGAGGCCAAGGCGGCTGATGCAGCTGCAACTCCAGCCGATGAGGTTGCTGAGTAAGCAAGCGCTAGATATAGAGTTCAAGGCCCTGACGTTAAGTCGGGGCCTTTTACATTTCTGAAGGTGTGCATTTCAAAGTTACACACTCAAAACTCCATGAGTAGGCTTATCGGGTGCTCCTTGTTGCGTTGACCGGTGGAATTGGCTCTGGAAAGTCCCTCGCCGCTGAGTTCTTTGCGGCCTGCGGAGCCCAGATCCTGGACTTCGACCGGTTAGCCCGCGATGTGGTGGAGCGTGGCACCGAGGGTTTCGATGAGATCGTCGCTCGCTTCGGAGATGAAGTTCTTAAGAATGGGGAGCTAGATCGCGCCAAGCTTGGTGAGATCGTCTTTGCTGATGGGATCGCCCGCAAAGATCTAGAGGCGATCACTCACCCCAAAATCCGCGCCGCCTTCGATGCCGTGGTGGCCGACCTGGAGCCAGATGCAATCTTGGTCAGTCAGATCCCGCTCCTCGCCGAGAGTTCCTATGCCTATCCCTTCGACTTCGTGGTGACTGTCAGTGCTAGCGAGGATACTCGCCGAGCCAGACTCATTAATCGCGGAATGAAGGACTATCAAGTGACCCAGAGGATGCAGGTGCAGGCAACAGATGCGCAACGTGAAGCGATCGCTGATGCGGTGCTCATTAATAATGGCACCGAGGATGAGCTCTTACGTCAAGTAGAGAATCTCTATGAGGATCGACTCTACCCAGCAAGGCTTGGGATGTAATGCGTCCAGTTACAGATCTGCAACGCAAGGTAAAACCATTTGAGGTTATCAGCGATTACACCCCGTCTGGGGATCAACCGACTGCAATTGCTGAGCTAACTCGGCGGATTAACGCGGGGGAGCAGGATGTAGTACTTCTTGGTGCAACCGGAACTGGAAAATCAGCAACCACCGCATGGCTTATTGAGCAATTGCAGCGACCCACATTGGTACTGGCACCCAACAAGACGCTAGCCGCGCAATTAGCAAATGAATTTAAAGAGTTGCTTCCTAATAATGCCGTCGAATATTTCGTTTCGTACTACGACTACTACCAACCAGAAGCCTATGTACCACAATCAGATACCTTTATCGAGAAGGACTCTTCGGTAAACGAGGAGGTAGAGCGGCTACGTCACTCTGCAACCAACTCGCTACTTACCCGCCGTGATGTAGTTGTAGTTGCTACCGTCTCTTGTATTTACGGTTTGGGAACACCACAAGAGTATGTAGATCGCATGATTCGACTACGGGTCGGAGATTTTATCGAGCGCAATCAACTGCTTCGCCGCTTTGTAGATGTCCAATACAAGCGAAACGATATGGCCTTTGAGCGGGGCACTTTCCGTGTTCGTGGAGACACGATCGAGATCATCCCCATGTATGAAGAGCACGCTATTCGCATTGAGATGTTTGGCGACGAGATCGAAAAGATCATGACCTTGCACCCTCTCACCGGCGAGATCATTCGCGACGAGACAGAGATGTATATCTTCCCGGCATCGCACTACTCCGCCGGCGATGAGACCATGAAGCGCGCGATTGCCCAGATCAATGAAGAGATGGAAGAGGCTGTCCTCAAATTCGAGAAGGCAGGAAAGCTGCTCGAAGCGCAACGCCTTCGCATGAGAACTACCTTTGATATCGAGATGATGCAGCAACTTGGCTTCTGCAGCGGAATCGAAAATTACTCACGCCATATTGATGGGCGAGAGGCTGGATCTCCACCAAACTGTCTGCTGGACTATTTCCCTGAGGATTTCTTGGTGGTCATTGATGAATCGCACGTTACCGTCCCTCAGATTGGCGCCATGCATGAAGGTGATGCTTCTCGTAAGAGAACTTTGGTGGAGCACGGATTTAGACTCCCCAGTGCTCTGGACAATCGCCCGCTCCGCTTTGATGAGTTCCTGGCTCGCAAAGGGCAGACCGTCTATCTCTCTGCAACTCCAGGCAAGTATGAGTTGGAGAAGGTGAAGGGCGATGTTGTAGAGCAGGTAATTCGCCCTACCGGCTTGATTGATCCAGCCATCGTCCTCAAGCCCATCAAGGGTCAGATCGATGATTTGGTTGCTGAAATCCGCTTGCGCGCCGAGCGCAATGAACGTGTCCTAGTAACGACACTTACCAAGAAAATGTCCGAGGATTTAACCGATTACCTGTTGGGACTTGGAATTCGAGTTCGATACCTACACTCCGAGGTCGATACCTTGCGTCGGGTAGAACTTCTACGCGAGCTACGTTCCGGCGAATACGACGTTCTGATTGGAATCAACCTGCTCCGCGAAGGTCTCGATCTGCCAGAGGTCTCACTCGTTGCGATCCTTGATGCAGATAAGCAAGGCTTTCTCCGATCGGCAACCTCCCTTATTCAGACTATTGGACGCGCCGCTCGAAATGTTTCGGGTGAAGTCCACATGTATGCCGATAGCGTGACCGCGGCGATGGCCCAGGCTATCGATGAGACCAACCGCAGGCGGGCTAAGCAGGTCGCTTACAACCTGGAGAATGGAATTGATCCGACCCCACTTCGTAAGAAGATTGCAGATATCACCGACCTCATCACCAAAGAGGCGGAAGATAGTCAGAGTTTGACGCAAGGAAATAAGAATAAGGCGAACCAGATGCCTGCGATTAACCATCCACGTCTCTCGGGTGTTTCCCTACCGCGACAAGAACTCCTCGCTCTCATAGAATCCCTCACTGATCAGATGAAATCTGCAGCAGCAGAGTTGCAATTTGAGCTGGCTGCACGACTGCGCGATGAACTGCGCGAACTCAAGCGTGAACTACGAGGTATGGAGGAGGCAGGCGTATGACTACAGACCGCCTCATTATTCGCGGAGCACGTGAACACAATCTTAAAGATGTCTCCCTCGACTTGCCTCGTAACTCTCTGATTGTCTTTACCGGTTTATCTGGATCTGGAAAGTCATCGCTCGCCTTTGACACCATCTTCGCCGAGGGACAGCGTCGCTACGTTGAATCGCTCTCTGCTTATGCACGTCAATTCTTAGGCCAGATGGATAAACCCGATGTGGATTTCATTGAGGGACTTTCGCCTGCTGTCTCTATTGACCAGAAATCGACCAACAGAAATCCGCGCTCTACAGTAGGAACGATCACCGAGGTGTATGACTACCTCCGCTTACTCTTTGCTCGCGCTGGTCGCCCACACTGTCCCAACTGCGGCAAGCCAATCTCGCGGCAGACTCCACAAAATATCGTGGATCAGATTCTCGCCCTCGAGGAGGGTGTGCGTTTTCAAGTCCTTGCTCCAGTGGTGAGAGAGCGGAAAGGCGAATTTGTCGATCTCTTCACCGACTTCACCACCCAAGGTTTCTCGCGCGCGAGGGTTGATGGCACCGTCTACTCGCTCAACGAAGTCCCTAAATTGAAGAAGCAAGAGAAGCACACCATCGAAGTCGTGGTGGACCGTCTCGCGGTTAAGAAAGAGTCAAAGTCGCGCATTACCGACTCCATCGAGACTGCCCTCAAATTGGCTAGCGGATTAGTCGTTCTTGATTTCGTCGATGCCAAGGCCGCCGATCCCGAGAAAGAGCGAACTTTCAGCGAACACATGGCCTGCCACGATTGCGGACTCTCCTTTGAGGAGATGGAGCCACGTTCGTTCTCCTTTAACTCTCCCTTTGGAGCCTGCCCAGAATGCACCGGTATCGGAACTCGCCTTGAGGTAGATCAAGATCTTGTTGTGCCTGATGATTCGCTCTCACTTAACGAAGGTGCCATAGCCCCATGGTCAGGCGGTCACTCCTCTGAGTACTTCAATCGCTTACTGCAAGGTTTGGCAGATGAACTTGGCTTCTCTATGGATAAACCATGGAGCAAATTGACCGCCAAAGCTCGAGAAGCAGTACTTCACGGCTCTGATTACGAAGTGCATGTGAAGTACAAGAATCGATATGGTCGCACTCGTAATTACTCCACAGGTTTTGAAGGTGTTCTCAATTTCATTGAGCGCAAACATGCAGAGACAGATTCTGACTTTAGCCGTGAAAAATATGAAGCGTATATGCGTGAAACTCCATGTCCCGTCTGTAAGGGAGCTCGCCTCAAGCCCGAAGTGCTTGCGGTAACGCTCGGTGGCAAGAATATTTGGGAGATCTGCGAACTCTCCATCGCCGACTGCGCGCTCTTCCTTAAAAAGATTTCGCTCAACGCCCGCGAGAAGAAGATCGCCGATCGAGTCCTCAAAGAGGTTCATGCACGTCTAGGTTTCTTGCTCGATGTTGGGCTGGACTATCTCTCGCTTGAGCGACCAGCTGCGACTCTCTCCGGTGGTGAGGCGCAGCGTATTCGTTTGGCCACACAGATTGGTTCGGGTTTGACCGGAGTCCTCTACGTACTGGATGAGCCGAGCATTGGTCTTCATCAACGTGATAACCGCCGTTTGATCGAGACCCTTACTCGATTACGCGACCTTGGCAATACTCTTATCGTCGTTGAACACGACGAGGACACTATTCGCATCGCCGATTGGATCGTTGATATTGGACCAGGTGCAGGTGAGCATGGTGGCAAGGTCGTCTCTTCTGGTGATTACAAAGCGCTGATAAGTGCACCAGAATCCATCACTGGCGACTATTTGGCAGGACGACGTTCTATTCCTATTCCTGCCGAACGCCGCGGGAGTGATCCCAAGAGAGTCTTAGTAGTTAAAGAAGCTAAGGAGAATAACCTCAAGGGCATCAGCGTCACTTTCCCATTGGGACTCTTTGTTGCAGTTACGGGAGTAAGTGGCTCCGGAAAATCCACCTTGGTAAATGATGTTCTCTATTCAGTATTAGCAAACAAACTCAATGGGGCACGTATCGTTCCAGGACGACACCGCACTGTAACCGGTGTTGATCTGCTCGATAAGGTCGTTCACGTTGATCAATCGCCTATCGGTCGAACTCCACGCTCCAACCCAGCAACCTACACCGGAGTATTCGACAAGATCCGCGCCCTCTTCGCAGAGACCACTGAGGCAAAGATTCGCGGCTATCAGCAAGGACGATTCTCATTTAACGTTAAAGGTGGTCGTTGTGAGAACTGCGCTGGCGATGGCACGATCACAATCGAGATGAACTTTCTTCCCGATGTCTATGTTCCCTGCGAGGTCTGTCACGGAGCACGTTATAACCGCGAGACACTAGAAGTGCACTACAAGGGCAAGACGATCGCCCAGGTACTCGATATGCCGATCGAAGAGGCTTCGCACTTCTTTGAATCAGTCCCTGCCATCGCCAGGTACCTCAAAACTCTGAACGATGTCGGACTGGGCTATGTGAGACTCGGGCAATCAGCCCCAACTCTCTCAGGCGGTGAGGCCCAGCGCGTAAAACTGGCAACAGAGTTGCAACGCAGATCTACAGGTCGCACGATCTACGTATTGGATGAACCGACAACAGGTTTGCACTTTGAAGATACCCGCAAATTGCTCCTTGTGTTAAATCGTCTCGTTGATTCAGGTAATACAGTTGTCGTCATCGAACACAACTTGGATGTCATCAAATCTGCAGACTGGGTAATCGATCTTGGCCCCGAAGGGGGAGCAGGTGGTGGAACCGTTATCGCTGAAGGAACTCCAGAGCAGGTTTCGAAGATGAGCGCTAGCTATACCGGCAAATTCTTGGCGGAAGTTCTTGGCTGACGATGTCCAACCCTGCGGATTATCGTCCCAGCAATATTCCCACCGAGCCCGGGGTTTATCGCTTCTACGATAAGAATGACCGCGTTATCTATGTAGGTAAGGCCAAGAATCTCAAAAACCGTCTCAACTCTTACTTTGGCTCGAACCTCGCCGCTAAGACTTATCGCATGGTCCATACCGCCGTACGAGTCGATTGGACCATCGTCGGGAGCGAGATTGAAGCTCTTGCGCTGGAATTTACCTGGATTAAATCCTTCAATCCGCAATTTAATGTGCAGTTCAAAGATGACAAAACCTATCCATACCTTGCAGTTTCTCTCTCGGAAGAGTTTCCACGTCTATTTGTCTCACGACAGAAACATGTAAAGGGAAATCGCTACTTTGGTCCATTTACCAATGCCTGGGCTTTGCATGGAACTGTAGATGTCCTCCAACGCATCTTTCCGATACGTGCCTGCACTCAATCCAACTTTAATCGTGCCGTTGCGACCAAGAGGCAGTGTCTCCTTGGAGATATAGGTAAATGTTCAGCGCCATGCGTGGGGTGGATAACTAAAGAGGAGCACACTGCTCTTGCTAAGAACCTAGTTACCTATCTTGATAGGAATCCGACAGATATTGCCGAGTCGATCCACATTGATATGGAACGGGCAGCGGCAAATGAAGAGTTTGAGCTCGCAGCAAAGTTAAGAGACCAACTAGCCGCGCTGACCAAGACTACAGAGTTCACAGAGACCTCGCTTAACAATAATTTCTCAGCCGATCTTGTTGCTATTCATGAAGAGGTTACGCATGCGGCGGCCTCACTCTTCTCGATACGAGCAGGCAGAATCATCGCTTCACGCGCTTGGATAATTGATCTCTCTGATGTGCTTGAGGGGGAGGATGTTATTTCGGCGGCCTTGGCCAAGATTTATCTTGAGACTAAAGCGCCATCGGAAATTTTAGTTGACCGTGAACCAAGCGATATGGAATCGCTCAAAGAGTGGTTAGCCTCTGTAGCGGGACACAAGGTCAGCATCGCTATTCCACAACGCGGTGAGAAATTCGAGATGATGCGAACGGTTGCCCGTAATGCACAACATGCGCTGATTCAATATCTGAGTAAGCGATCTAACGATGTCGCTGTTGTGGGTAAGGCCCTGGAGGAGATCCAAGAGGCGCTTGGTCTTCCAGAACTTCCGCTTCGCATCGAATGCTTTGATATCTCCAACATCCAAGGCAAGCACATGGTTGCATCCATGGTGGTCTTTGAGGATGGTCAGCCGAAGAAAGCCGACTATCGCAGATTCTCGATCGATGATGAGTCCGGCTTTGATGACACCCGTGCCATGAACCATGTCCTCACTCGACGACTCAAGAGGTATCTCGCTGAGAAAGATATAGATGTTCAAGAGTTGAAATTGCAAGGAGGTTCACGGCCAAAATTTGCCTACCCACCTGCTCTCATCGTGGTTGATGGTGGAGCGCCACAGGTAAATGCTGCATACCAAGCACTCTCGGCTCTTGGCCTTGAAAGGATTCCTCTAGTAGGACTCGCCAAACGGCTTGAAGAGGTCTGGCTTCCCAACAACTCCGATCCCATCATCCTGCCGCGACACAGTGAGGGTCTCTATCTCTTACAAAGGGTGCGCGATGAGGCACACCGTTTTGCCATCAACTTCCATCGCTCCAAGCGGTCAGCGGTGATGTTGGAATCCCTGCTTGATGAGATTCCTCTTTTGGGTGAGGTGAGGCGCAAAGCCTTGCTCGATCGATTTGGATCGGTGAGCGCGATAAAGAAGGCGAGCGTTGAAGAGATCGCCGCGATTCCCGGCATAGGGGAGAAGATCGCTTTAATTATTGAGAACTCCCTACGTCCAGAGCCTGATTCGCTTCCCTCCATCGACATGGGAACGGGCGAGATCCACGGATAGACTTCTCGATGTGAATGGGAAAGTCGTCGTAATTACCGGCATGAGTGGAGCTGGTAGATCAACGGTGGCTCACGCCCTGGAGGATCTCGGTTGGTATGTCGTCGACAACCTGCCACCTGCGCTCCTAGCAAATCTCTGCGACATGGCGGCAAATACTGCCTCGCGCATCGCAGTAGTCATTGATGTACGCGGCCGTGAATTCTTCGGAACTTTGAGCAGCGCGCTGAGCGAGATCGCAGATCGCGGCGTTGAACGCCAGGTTCTCTTTGTTGATGCCAACGATGATGTACTGGTGCGAAGATTTGAATCAACCAGGCGTCCACACCCCTTGCAAGGAAATGATCGAATCCTCGATGGAATTGCAAAGGAGCGCGAACGTTTGCGTGAAGTCAGATCTGTCTCAGATGTTCTCATCGACTCATCTTCCTTCAACATTCACCAGCTCGAACAGAAGATCGCTGAACTCTTTGCTACATCGACAACGGCTGACCTGCGTGTAAATGTTCTCTCCTTCGGTTACAAATATGGAATACCAGTCGATGCAGATCTTGTAATGGATTGCAGATTCATCGCGAACCCACATTGGGATCCGCAACTTCGACCACTTACGGGGCTAGATGCAGCGGTCTCTGAAAGAGTTTTAAATACCGAAAATGTGCAGGATTTCTTAGAGAAATATCAATCGCTTTTCGAGACGATGGCCTCAGGCTTCTTTCAAGAAGGCCGCAAATATTTAACACTGGCTATCGGATGCACTGGAGGAAAACATCGGAGCGTGGCGGTCGCGGAAGAGTTAGCTCGCCGTTTTAACGCTCGCGGAACAGTAGGAGACCAGCGCATTGAAGCAACTGCAATACACCGTGACTTAGGTCGTGAAATCTAAGGTATGAACCATCAGCGTGTAGTAAGTCTTGGTGGTGGTCATGGTTTGGCCGCGACTCTTACAGCAATGCGCGGAGTTACCTCGGAGATAACCGCGGTCGTGACCGTTGCCGACAACGGCGGATCAAGTGGTCGATTGCGCGATCAATTTGGGTCGTTGCCACCAGGAGATCTGCGCATGGCGTTGGCGGCGCTCTGCAGCGATGACGATTGGGGTCGTGGGTGGGCTGATGTAATGCAGTATCGCTTTCGCGGAGAGGGCGATCTGAGTGGTCATGCTCTCGGCAATCTCTTGATGATGGCTCTTTGGGAGAAGGATGGCGATGCAGTTCGCGGCATTCGCCAGGTTGGAAATCTGCTGCGCATCGTAGGTGACGTTCTTCCCATGTCACTTGATCCATTAGATATTGAGGGAACTTTTAACACCGCATCTGGGCGCACCATCGTCCGGGGTCAGGTACAGGTAGCAACCGCCAAGGGGCGCATCGAATCGCTCCGATTGATTCCCGAAAATCCGCGTGTAACTCCTCAAGTATTAACCGCGATTGCGGCGGCGGATTGGATCACCATTGGGCCAGGCTCTTGGTTCTCCAGCGTTATGCCGCATCTACTCCTACCTGAATTGGCTACCGCCGTCGTCAACTCTCCCGCCAAGCGAATCATGGTTCTCAACCTGCCAGAGCCTGACTCGGTCGATGAATTTGCTGGCTCCTCGGCTGAGGATCATCTGGAATTTGTCTTGCACCATCTGCCGCATCTGCGGATCGATTTTGCGATCGTTGATCCCGCCGCGATAGAGAAGAGTTCAAAACTTAAAGGTTTAGTTGAGGGTTTAGGCGGAGAGTTGGTTGTTGCACCTCTAGCCCAATCTCCAGGTAGTTACCACCACGATGTAAAAAAACTTCGTGCAGTTTTCGCCCACATTATGGAGTGAACCCTGCTTAGATTGCCGTATGGCAATGACTGCATCAGTGAAAGACGAGTTGAGTCGACTCAATATTTCAAAGCCATGTTGCCGCAAATCCGAAGTATCCGCACTTTTGCGTTTCGCCGGGGGACTCCATATCTCCGCAGGGAAGATAGTTATTGAAGTTGAACTAGATACGGCGCAGGCAGCGAGGCGGCTCCGCAAAGATATTGCCGAAATTTATGGGCACGATAGTGAGTTATCAGTTCTCTCTCCAAGTGGATTGCGTAAGGGGAGTAGATATGTAGTGCGCGTTGCATCTGAGGGTGATGCGCTGGCGCGCCAAGCAGGATTGATCGATGCGAATGCTCGCCCCATCCGTGGGTTACCACCTCAAGTTGTCTCAGCGGGAATCTGTGATGCAGAAGCAGCGTGGCGCGGCGCATTTTTAGCTCATGGCTCTCTCACCGAACCTGGACGCTCATCCGCCCTTGAAATAACCTGTCCTGGTCCTGAAGCCGCCCTTGCGCTTGTCGGTGCAGCGCGGCGATTAGGTATTACTGCGAAGGCGCGCGAGGTAAGAAACGTAGATCGTGTAGTAATTCGTGATGGAGATGCGATTGGAGCTCTGCTCACCAGGCTCGGAGCCCATGAGAGCGTCTTGGCTTGGGAGGAGCGCCGAATGCGGCGGGAGGTGAGGGCTACCGCTAATCGTTTAGCCAACTTTGATGATGCAAATCTCAGGCGTTCTGCCCGAGCCGCCGTTGCGGCAGCCGCGCGTGTTGCGAGAGCACTTGAAATATTGGGTGAAGAGATCCCATCTCACTTAAAAGAGGCCGGTGAATTACGCATAAATTACGGTCATGCGAGCCTAGAAGAGCTTGGTTCCTTAGCCTCGCCCCCTATGACGAAGGATGCGATTGCAGGGCGAATTCGCCGGCTTTTGGCGATGGCTGATAAGCGGGCCCACGATCTGGGCATTCCCGATACCGAGGCGGGGTTGAGCCCAGAATTATTGGCTGAATAGCCTCACTGATAGGATTTTGCCATCACAACGTTGTGACTCTTAATTGTGCTTCTGGAAAATTTCATTATTTGAGAAGGTGGGAAATAAAGTGATTCGTGTTGGAATTAATGGTTTTGGTCGCATTGGACGTAACTTCTTCCGAGCTGCTCTGCTCTCGGGAGCCGATTTCGAGATTGTTGGAATCAACGACCTCACAGATAATCACACCCTTGCCCACCTTTTGAAGTATGACTCGATTCTGGGTCGCCTTGGTCTTCCAGTTACTTATACCGAGGACTCAATCACCGTTGGAGATAAGACCATCAAGGTCTTCGCCGAGCGCGATCCAGCAAACTTGCCATGGGCAGCCCTGAATGCAGATATCGTCGTTGAATCAACCGGCTTCTTCACCAAGGCCGCCGATGCAAAGAAGCACATCACTGCTGGCGCCAAGAAGGTCATCATCTCTGCCCCTGCAACCGATGAAGACATCACAATCGTCCTCGGTGTCAACGAGGATAAGTACGACGCTGCCGTTCATAACGTCATTTCAAATGCATCATGCACAACCAACTGCCTTGCACCAATGGCAAAGGTTCTCGATGAGGAGTTCGGAATTCTTCGCGGCCTCATGACCACAGTGCACGCGTACACCAACGATCAATCTCTCCACGATCAACCACACAAGGATCTTCGCCGCGCTCGCGCAGGTGCACTTTCCATTATCCCAACATCAACCGGTGCCGCTAAGGCGATCAGCCTCGTGCTTCCAAACCTCAAGGGCAAGCTCGATGGATATGCACTCCGCGTTCCAGTCCCAACAGGTTCTGCAACAGATCTCACCGTTGAACTCGCTCGCGAAGTAAGCGCAGCTGAGATCAACGCAGCGATCAAGAAGGCTGCTGAGGGTCCACTTAAGGGAATTCTGCGTTACACCGAAGACCCAATCGTTTCGGCAGATATCGTCACAGATCCAGCATCGTGTATCTTCGATGCAGGACTTACCAAGACAATTGGAACCACAGTGAAGGTCCTCGGTTGGTACGACAATGAGTGGGGCTACTCAAATCGCCTCGTTGATCTCGTATCGTTTGTAGGTAAATCTCTCTAATGAGCTTCACTGCGCTTCAATCACTTGATGTAGCAGGCAAGCGAGTTCTGCTCCGGTGCGACCTCAACGTCCCTATTAAAGAGGGCGTCATCAGAGATGATGGTCGCATCCGGGCATCGCTTCCGACTATTAAATATCTCATCGATAATGGCGCGAGCATCGTTATCACTGCCCACTTAGGTCGCCCAAAGGGTGAGCGCAATCCAGATATGACTCTTGCACCAGTAGCTCATCGCCTTGGCGATCTACTTGGATCACCCGTCATCTTCTCCTCCGAAATCGTCGGCGCAGATGTAGATGCCAAGAAGGCTGCATTGCTTCCTGGACAAGTACTTTTGCTCGAGAACATTCGTTATGAAGCGGCTGAGACCTCTAAAGATGAGTCCGAGCGTGTTGCACTTGCTACACAGCTTGCTCATGGGATGGATCTCTTCGTCAGTGATGGATTTGGAGCAGTTCACCGTAAGCATGCCTCGGTCTACGACGTTGCCAAGATTCTGCCCAATGCAGCTGGTTTCCTCGTGGCTGCAGAGATTGAAGTTCTTAAGAAGCTCACTGAAAATCCAGATCGTCCGTATGGTGTTGTTCTTGGCGGAGCCAAGGTTTCGGACAAGATTGGCGTAATTAAGAATCTTCTTGGAAAAGTTAACGTCCTCGCTATCGGTGGCGGAATGCTCTTCACATTCCTCAAAGCCCAAGGCCACGAAATTGGAACTTCTCTCGTCGAACTCGATCTTCTGGATGATGTTAAGAAGTTGCTCCAAGAAGCAAAAGATCTTGGTGTAGAGCTACTTCTTCCGACAGATATCGTCGTAGCACCTGCCTTTGCGGCAGATGCCACTCCGACACTGGTAAGTGCCAGTTCTATTCCGGCTGATCAAATGGGTCTAGATATTGGACCGGAGAGCGCAGCAGCATTTGCTGCCGCTATTGAAAAGTGCCACACCGTTTTCTGGAATGGCCCTATGGGAGTATTTGAATTCCCTAACTTTGCTAACGGAACCAAAGTCGTTGCGGAGGCGCTCACGAAGGTGCAAGGCATCTCAGTAGTTGGCGGAGGAGACTCAGCCGCTGCGGTTCGTGCACTTGGGTTTAAAGATGAGCAGTTTGGTTACATTTCGACCGGTGGTGGAGCTTCACTGGAGTATCTAGAAGGCAAGCCACTACCTGGGATTGAGGTTCTTAATAATGCGTAAGCCATTGATTGCTGGAAACTGGAAGATGAATCTCAATCATCTCGAGGCAATTGCGGTAACTCAGAAGCTCTCTTACTCTCTTGAGGAGAAAGATTTCGATGCCGTCGATGTCGCGGTATTCCCGCCATTCACCGATATTCGCTCAGTTCAAACGTTGATTGACGGGGACAGACTGCGCCTCACCTATGGTGCGCAAGATCTCTCTCCTGAAGCCTCTGGCGCATTTACTGGAGATATCTCAGGTTCAATGCTCAACAAACTTGGCTGCACCTATGTTCTAGTCGGCCATTCAGAGCGTCGCACCATTCATGGTGAGAGCGATGCCTTGGTCGCTGCCAAGGCGAAGGCAGCTCTGGCGAACGAGATCATCCCAGTTCTCTGTATCGGCGAGGATCTTTCGGTTCGCGAATCTGGCAAGCAGGTGGAGTTTGTCGTGGCCCAGTTGACCGCTTCGGTGGCTGGACTCCATAAGCCTGATCTCAAGAAGGTTGTCTTTGCCTACGAACCCGTCTGGGCCATTGGCACGGGAAAGACCGCTACGCCAGCAGATGCTCAGGAAGTCTGTGCCGCTATCCGAGAAGCTCTACGTGATATCGGCAGCGATGAGATCGCTGATAACGCCAAGATTCTCTACGGCGGCTCCGTTAAGTCGGCAAATATCGTCGATATTATGCGCGAGGCCGATGTCGATGGTGTTTTGGTCGGGGGAGCGAGCCTTGATCCTGAGGAATTCGCCCGAATCGCTAAGTACCACCGCGTAGCGACTAGCGCTTAGCACGCTATCCTTACCCTCTGGCTCGAAAGAGTCTAAAAAGTCGATCGAAGTGATCTAGCCCTGCCCTGCAGGGGGATGAAATAAAAGGAGCCGGACCGTGGTTTTAGCTTTATCAATAGTTCAAGTGATCACGAGCGTCCTCATGATCCTTCTGGTTCTGCTCCATAAGGGCAAGGGAAGCGGTCTCTCGGATCTCTTCGGTGGCGGAGTTTCCTCTACCTATGGTGGCTCCTCAGTCGTGGAGAAGAACCTGGACCGGATCACGATCGTGGTGGGCGGTCTCTGGTTCGCGGGAGTAGTGGCGCTAAGCCTTTACCTCAAGTAATCAGATCACGCGGCAAGTTTTAGGTAGTACAAAGTAGTAATAATTTTAGAGGAGTAAAAAATGGCAGGAAGTGCAATCCGCGGTAGTCGCGTCGGTGCTGGCCCAATGGGTGAGGCTGAGCGTGGTGAGGCGATAGCTCGCTTTCGCGTCTCATACTGGTGTGCCAATGGCCACGAAACTCGTCCATCATTTGCCGAAGATGGCACAGTGGCAATTCCTAATGAGTGGGATTGTCCTCGTTGTGGTTTCCCAGCAGGTCTAGATAAAGATAAGCCACCGATGCCGGTTAAGAATGAGCCATACAAGACTCACTTGGCTTATGTTAAAGAGCGTCGCACTGAAGCTGAAGCCGAGAAGATTTTGGGAGATGCTCTCGCAAAACTTCGCGGCGAAGATTAAATCTTCTTCAGCTCTTCCAGGAGCAACGCTAAACCCGCTTCTCTGTTCTTGAGGTGGATTCTTACGAGCGGAAATTTTCTATCCGCTAGCGCTTGTCCATCACCCAGAGCTTGAGCCATTAAAAGAGTGTGGAAAGAGAAGTTCTGATGGGGGATCGCTAAATCGCCCTGGTTCTCTCCGGTGATCTGTAGGAAGGCGCCGTTGTGCTGCCCGCCTTTATGAAATTGTCCCGTCGAGTGCAAGAAGCGCGGTCCCCAACCAAAGGTTGTTCCCTTGCCACTCTTGGTAGCGATCACCTCACGCAGAGCAGGGGCGCTCTCATCAATGCCGCGCGATAGGTAAGCCATGATTGCGATGTAATGACTATCTATCTTTAGGAAATCTTTGAGTTGACCTTCAAGTGACTCCGCCGTTGAAGAACTGTAAATCGAGAGCAGATCGTTAGAAAACGATGGTTTGTATTGCGGAACCTTTCCATCATTCCAGGTAGAAAGGAGAGCCCCGGTTCGTTCTTTCGCCTCGGTGACATTTGGCTGATTGAAGGGATCTACCTGCAAGCTATAGCCGAGGAGTGCTGTGACCCACTCCCACAAGATGAATTGTTCTCCAAGAGATCCCGTGACAACCAGATCTCCTTGTGATGAGCTATCAAAACCAATCTTCAAACCAGCTCCAGCGATTGGAGCGCTGCCCGATTCGATCGCAATAGGAAGGCGACCGGTCTGGTTTTTGCCAGTTGATTCCGCGATGAGTTGTTCAATCCAGTCAGAAATACCTGGCAGATCTGAACCCGCATCGAAGAAGGCAACATTCTGCTCACCCTTATCAAAGATGGTTGCTGCGATTTCAACGACACTTGAATTCTCTGAAGTAAAAGTAGCGGCAGCGGCAGCGGCATCATCCAAAAGTATGGAGACATCAACCCCAATAAGAGCTGCAGGAACTAAACCGAAGGCAGAGAGCGCGCTGTAACGACTTTGGTTCCGTTAGCAAAGTTAGGGAATTCAAATACTCCCATAGGGCCATTCCAGAAAACGGT
>Ga0364901_10084_pt1 | contig 38730 bp, 31 predicted proteins | sample ExccelJu500002D4_FD_206968 | JGI IMG/M metagenome (GOLD analysis project Ga0364901, IMG submission 206968) | Enriched cells from Trout Bog Lake Hypolimnion, Wisconsin, USA - BchlTB.July09.5000.02.D4 | ecosystem: Environmental > Aquatic > Freshwater > Lake > Hypolimnion/Profundal zone | place: USA...
CCGCACCGTGACTCGCTTCTGTCGAACCAAGTCTGCAGTCTGATCGAGCATCGTCGCATCAAAACCACTCTGACCAAGGCAAAAGCAACCAAACCACTGGCAGAGCGTATGCTAACCCTAGCCAAGAAGGGAGATCTGCATGCACGCCGCATCGCAATATCATACCTCAAACAAAGGGACATCGTTAAAAAGCTCTTCACCGAAATAGCACCCGCTGCTGCCAACCGCAAGGGCGGCTACACACGCATTGTTAAACTTGGAAACCGTCTTAGCGACAGTGCTCCGATGGCCTATCTCGAGTGGGTTGACTACGCTCCGGAGATCAAAAAAGAAGATCTTGCCGGATCTGCCGAAAAAACAACAAAGGCTAAGAAGTCACCCAAAGCCGAGGCTGAGCCTACCGACAAAGAACCTGCCAAGAAAAAGGCAGATAGTAAGAAGAAAAAAGGCGAGGAATAGCACCCCCTCAAATATCAATCACTGAAAACCCCGCAGCAATGCGGGGTTTTTTAGCGGTTTTGATGCCCGATTCTGAATGAGCCTCTAGAATATAATATGCCGCTTACGCTGCTCGAGGCTCTTCCCTGAGCGGATAAGCATCGTGTCGACCAATCAGCAATAGGATCCAAACGCGGGCGCAGCAGAGAACGATTAGGATTACAAGAAGCTCAAAGAGTGCTGTAAATCCGGCATTCAGATAACTATTGAATACCTGCTGCCGAAGTGCAGTAACTTCTCTAAGAGCTCCTCCAGCTCCAGCCAGTTTCTGGAAATGGGCGGCAGCACTTAAAAACCCGAGTCGGATATCAGATGCAAATATCTTCTGCCAGCCAGCTGCAAGCGTCACCATCAGAAGCCACCCAAGTGGCAGGAGTGTCACCCAGAGATATCGTTCCTTCCTCATTTTCAGCAGCACTGTCGTGCCGAGGCATAGGGCAATCACTGCGAGAAGTTGGTTTGCCACGCCGAAAATCGGCCAAAGTGAATTGATGCCACCCATGGGATCAATCACTCCTTGGTAGAGAAAATAGCCCCATGCTCCCACAAATAGAAGGCTTGCAGTCCATCCAGCTGGAGCAGATTCGGTGCGGGCAAATGGTTTCCATATGAGACCTCCCAGATCTTGGACAAGAAATCGTCCGACCCTAGTTCCCGCGTCAATGGTGGTAAGGATGAAAAGTGCTTCGAACATGATGGCGAAGTGATACCAGAGAGATGTTGCAATCGAATTTCGGAATACTCCTGCGAACATCTGGGCCATTCCGACAGCAAAGGTGGGGGCTCCACCAGTGCGCCCAAACATCGTTTTTTCGCCCATGCTGGCGGCAAGTGCGTTCATCTGATCCATCGTAACCGGAAATCCCTGTGCGCTAATTGTCGCGACAACTTCTGCGGGGGCTCCCTTCATATTAATGGCAAAGTATTCACCGGGAACCATCGAACATGCAGCGATCAGCGCGAGAACCCCGACCAGCATCTCTGTGATCATGGCGCCGTAACCGATCACGCGAATATCTGCTTCGTTCGCCAGTAACTTAGGTGTGGTGCCAGAGGCAATGAGGGAGTGGAAGCCGGACACTGCGGCACAAGCGATCGTTATGAAGGCAAATGGAAAAACCTTTCCCGCAAAGACGGGACCAGTACCGTCGATGAATTTCGTAAGCGCCGGCATCTGCATCTTGGGAGCTAGTACCACGATGGCCATCCCGAGCAAAACGACCGTGCCGATTTTCAAATAGGTACTGAGATAATCGCGAGGGGCCAACAACAGCCAGACGGGGAGCACTGAGGCCAGCAGGCCATAAAACATGATTCCTACAGCCAGAGTGCGGGCATCAACGGTCAGCCAAGGTTCAAGCAGCGAACCCCTGACCCAGTTTCCGGCGATTACCGAAAAGAAAAGTGCAGCAACACCGAAGGCGCTGATAAATGCCAGATGAATTCTACCTGATCGCATCGCAAGGCCCATCAGAATGGCTATAGGCATCGAGGCAAGTATGGTGAAAAGCCCCCAGGGGCTCTCCGCAAGCGCACGCACCACCACGAGTCCCAGAACCGCAAGGATAATCACCATGATCGACACAACTCCGATCAGAGTCACCACTCCTGCGACAGTCCCAATCTCTTCGGCAACCATCTGTCCAAGGCTTTTGCCTCTGCGACGGGAGGAGCAGAAGAGGATAATGCAGTCGTGAACCGCTCCACCGAGGGTTGCGCCGATCAGCATCCAGAGCGTTCCGGGAAGATAACCAAACTGTGCAGCTAGCACGGGACCCACAAGCGGTCCTGGTCCGGCTATTGCTGCAAAGTGATGACCAAAAACAACCCAGCGGTTGGTTGGGACAAAATCTTTGCCGTCGGCATGGAGTGTCGCCGCCGTGAGGCGCTCGTTGTCGAGCGTCAGAACATTGGCAAGCAGCCATGCAGCATGGAAGCGATAAGCCAGAGCAAAAACGCAACTCGCCGCAGCTACCAGCCAGAGAGCATTGACCGGCTCATTCCGTGCAAAAGACAGAATTGAGAGCGCAACAAGGAGAAGGAATCCGACAAACCCCCAGCAGAGCTTTGTAAGAAGTGAATTTTTTTGGGTAAAAAGCCTTCTTCTCATAATGCTATCACCATTTACGGGGTTCGTACCCGTACGTGAGTCTCTGCATTGATCTGTGCCTCAATGCAGAATCCTGACGACGGCCATCTACTCAGATTCAAGTCCGAAGGCGGTATGAGCCAACCGCGCAGCCTCATTAATGCGGGACTCCTCGATGATTACCGCTATCTTGATCTCTGAAGTTGAGATCATCTGGATATTAATGCCCCCCTTCGCGAGCGCCTCAAAAAGTCTGGCCGCCACACCCGAATGCGTGCGCATACCGATGCCGACAACGCTGAGTTTTGCTATGCCATCCTGTTTTCGAACCTCTCCGGCTCCGATTTCCCTGGTAACCCGCTCGAGAAGATCGCCTATCTTTTCGAGTTCATCTCGGTTGATCGTGAAAGAGATGTCTGTCGTCCCACTAGCCGAGACATTTTGAACAATCACATCGACCATGACATGGGCATCGGCAAGCTTTGTAAAGAGATGCGCTGCGCAACCGGGCTTGTCGGGAACTTGGCTGACGGTGACTTTGGCTTGATTGCGCTCGACGCTTACGCCGCGCACGACGACCTGTTCCATTCCTGCTGTTTCTTCTTTCACGATAGTTCCTTGGTTGTTGTTAAAACTGCTGCGAACCTCAAAGGTCACGCCGAATTTTTTTGCAAACTCTACCGACCGGGACTGCATTACTTTGGAGCCGCTACTGGCCATCTCAAGCATCTCATCGTAGGAAATCGTCCCGATTTTTCTGGCATTCGGGACGATGCGCGGGTCGCAGGTGTAAACGCCGTCGACATCAGTGAAAATCTGGCAGGCATCCGCCCTCAATGCGGATGCCAGCGCGATGGCCGTGAGGTCGGATCCACCGCGTCCTAACGTGGTGATGGCCCCCTCGCTGGTTTCACCCTGAAAACCGGCAACAATCACGATCATGCCATCCTTGAGGTGCTTCTTTATCTGCGCCGGAGTAACATTGCTAATTTTTGCTTTAGTATGAACTCCGTTGGTAACAATGCCCGCCTGTGCACCAGTCAAGGAAACTGCACTGCCGCCCATACTCTGAATCGCCATGGCGGTCAGCGCCATAGTGGTCTGTTCCCCTGTGGCGAGCAGAACATCCATTTCTCGCTCGGTTGGACTGGAGGAGACTTCACGTGCGAGTTTGATAAGTGAATCTGTAACACCCGACATCGCCGAAACAACAGCAACTACGGAGTTACCTGTGCGCTGCGTCTCGAGCAGACGTTGTGCAACATTACGGATACGCTCGGGGTTGCCGACCGAAGTGCCACCATATTTCTGAACAATGAGCGCCATGTGTTTATTTTGTCCCTCCGGCACGCACTAGAGCTTCGCGGACTTCCTCTGCAGTAGCTCCGGTCTCCACCGGGGCCGTGACGGCATGTTTTGCAGTATCTGGATCCTTCAGACCGTGTCCGGTGATTGTGAGCACCACCCTAGCTCCAGACCAAACCTCGGCAAAGGGGTATAACTTAAGGCGGGACGGCGAACTGCTGCCACCGAAATATTTGAGGAGTGCGGCAACCGGTGCTGAACTGGCTGGTTCAGCAAATACTCCTTCATTGGCTGCCAGCCACCGTTGTGCAGCTAGAATTTCGGAATCCTCTACAATATCGAAGCACCCACCCGACTCTGCAACCGCTTCGATCGCCCCATTCCAGCTGGCAGGCCGTCCAATCCGGATTGCTGTCGCCACCGTCTCGGGGTTTTGAACCGGTTCGCCTCGGAAAAGAGGAGCTGCGCCGGCCGCTTGGACACCGAGCATGCGGGGAAGGGTGAAACTGCGCCCCAGTTTCTTAAACTCTCGGTAGCCTTTCCAGTAGGCGGTGATGTTTCCCGCATTGCCGACTGGAAGGACATGTATGTCGGGTGCGTTATCCAGTTCCTCGATGATTTCAAAAGCGGCAGTCTTCTGCCCCTCAATACGGTAGGGGTTGATGGAATTGACTATGGCAAAGTCACCCGTCTCACCAAGTTCACGGACAAGCCGAAGGGCGTCGTCGAAATTGCCCCGGATGGCGATCACTGTAGCTCCGTAGATGTAGGCCTGAACCATCTTCCCTCCCGCGATTCGTCCAGCGGGAAGGATCACTGCGCACTTCATGCCGGCACGAGCAGCATATGCTGCTGCTGATGCGGAAGTGTTTCCAGTGGAGGCACAAAGGACGGTATGCGCTCCTTCCTCCGCAGCCTTGGAGATCGCCATAGTCATGCCGCGATCCTTGAAGGAACCGGTTGGATTCATTCCCTCGTACTTGAGGAATACATCACATCCTGTGATGCCACTCAGCTTGGGGGAGTGGATTAGAGGGGTGGATCCCTCGCTCAGGGAAATAACAGGTGTCGCTCCGCTAACGGGAAGAAACTCGCGGTAACGTGAGATTACACCGCAGTCGGAGAAGGTCTTTTTCATCATCAAAGCGATTCAGGAGAGCGGATCTACATTAAAAAGGACGGGGTCGCCCTTTACACAGTCAAGCGCCGCAATTCGAGTCATAGCTCCCTGCATCTTTCCGTACGGTGCCTCGTGAATCATCAGCACGAGCGGTGTCTCAACGCCAGCAACCGACTCAGGTTGGACGACTGATGAGATGCCGATGCCAGCATCCCCGAGCAATCCCGCAATACGAGCAAGCACGCCCGGCTTGTCATCCACGGAGAGACGCAGGTAGTAGGAGCTTATGATCTCTTCGGACGGGCAACTGCTACCGTAAAGTCCGTGGGATGCAAATCCATAGGTGCGGCGAGGTGCGTTCAGAACTTGGGCCGCTTCGACAAGATCGCCAATCACCGAACTTGCAGTAGGCTCACGCCCTGCTCCGCGTCCGTAAAAGAGGCTCTCCCCTACAAGATCACCACGCACAGCGATGGCGTTGAAAACACCATTTACCGAAGAGAGGACATTCTCACGGGGAATCAGTGTGGGAGCGATTCCCACCTCGATGATATTGTCGCGGGCACGGACCGAGCCGAGCAGTTTGATGCTGTAGCCAAGACTCCTCGCGAAGTGGATATCGGCCGCACTAACCCGATTTATACCCTCCACCCGGATCGTCGATGGATCGACCCAGAAACCATAGGCCAGCGCCGCTAAAATGATCGCCTTGTGGCCCGCATCCCAACCGTTGATATCGAGAGTCGGATCGGCCTCGGCATAGCCCAGTTTGACTGCCTCTGCGAGTGCCTCGGGGTAGTCGACTCCGGTCTCTTGCATCCGGCTGAGGATGTAGTTACTCGTGCCATTGAGGATGCCGTGGACTGACTCGATCCGGTTTCCAACAAATGCGTCCCTCAAGGATTGGATAATAGGAATTCCACCTGCCACAGCTGCTTCAAAAAAAACAGGCACCTTGTTTTCGCATGCCAACGCAAATATCTCCGCTCCCCGACCGGCGAGCAGAGCCTTGTTGCCAGTAACTACGATGCGCCCAGACCGGATTGCTGCTACAGTAAGGTCGTAGGCCTCCGTCGTCCCTCCGATAAGTTCCACAACAACCCGGATCTCTGGATCTTCAATCAATTCTTCCCACCTGCTGGAGAAAAGGACATCTGGAGCAGCGACCTCGCGTGTTTTTTTTGGATCGCGCACGATGATCTTGCGCACATCAAAGCTGTATCCTGATCGCTCCGCGATTAGGCCGCGGTGACGTTCAAGATTCTCATAGACCCCGGCACCCACGGTGCCGAAGCCGGCTAATCCGATGCCGATTTTCTGCATAAACGAATATTTAGTTATCTCTGGTCGAAAGCTCTTGGTAAAGTCGCTTTTGGACGAGTTTTTTGCTGTTGCGACGGGTAGTGCCACTCTGATCGCTTGAGTTTGGGATGGTTATTCTCCGTGAGAGGGGTCTATTGGAGTGATGCACACGGAATTACTTTTATTTTGCGCATTGACTGCCTGTCTCCTTGCTGGAACTGCCTTCCTTCATCTTCTTCCTAAGCTTGGAACTCTCGGAAAGCACATCTCAGATTCCTTTTGCCGCGCCCCGTGGCTGGACTTCATCGTGTTTTACTTCACCATTCTTCCGTTAATTTTAGGCCCCTTTATCGCGGGTTGGATGGGATTGATTACTTCGATCCTCTCGCAACTGGCAACTCTGTTACTCTGGCAGTCACTACACGAGGCCTTTCATCGGGATGCGGTGAAAGGTCCACGCATCATCAAGGTAATCAATAAGAAATTCGGTCCGGCTCGCAATTTTTCTGCACTTTATGTCACGGCCCTCGCCACACCCATTTTTTGGATGGTCCGCATGGCTGAACTGACCGTCTATCCACTGCTCGTCATTCTTGTTCGTCTGCCTCCCTATAAAATGGCGGACTGGATAAATGTCTCTCGCCAGAAATTTACCGGCCTTGTTGGTCATGACCTCTTTTGGTGTCTCTATTGCGATTGGATGACTGGTGTCTGGTCACTCGGCACGGAGATGCTCCGTAATGTTGAGTCGTTCTGGTGCCCGATTCGATTCTACTGCGAAAAGAAGTGTGAGAATTGCAGCATTGACTTTCCCGACGTTAACAACGGGTGGGTGGCAGCCAATGCCAGTATGGCCGAAGTTGCCGAAACGCTGGAGCGCATGTACGCCGACCCTAAGGAACCACAGTCATGGTTCGGACATCCTCTCAGAAATAAGGATCGCACAACAAAACCGTAGGATCCGCTTTGGTCATCTCTCCTGTGAAAGTTCCGGAAAGAATCTTCCCTACCACTCTCTATTCCTCAAACCGAGCGCTTGCCGCCAATCAACCCAAAGAGACCTTGCCCAACAGCAAAAGTTCCCTCCACTACAAAAGACTCGATACCCCGGACAACCTCATTTGAAGGTTTTCCTCGGGATGGGAGTGGGTTAGACGTGCTAGAATCGTAACGGGTTAAACTGCTTCCCTCCCGCTCTTAGCCAATATCCATTTCATAATGTTGAAAGAATGAGCCAGCCTACCCAAGAAACAGCCGCGACTGTCGGAGAAGTTCTTGAGCATATCGCCCAACTTCTGGAGCTAAAGGGGGAAAACCCCTTCAAAACTCGTGCCTACACCCATGCCGCACGGGCGCTGGAAACGTTGAGCGTACCGCTTCAAACCCTGGTGGCTGAAGGGCGACTTGGCGAGATCGGCGGGATCGGCAAAGCAATCGCTGGAAAGATCACAGAACTGGTTACAACGGGGCGACTCGCTTACTATGATGAACTAAAAGCCTCATTTCCTCAGGGTGTTTTTGAGCTGTTCGAAATTCAAGGGTTGGGCGCTAAAAAGATAAAGGCTCTTCACGAGCAGCTTGGCGTTTCATCACTGCTCGATCTTGAGAAAGTTTGCCTGGAAGGAAAGGTTGCCGAGTTGGAAGGGTTCGGAGCAAAGACCCAGGCTAACTTGCTCAAGGCCATAGAGGTTCATCGCAAATACGCTGGCAGGTTCCGCATCAATGTGGTTGCCGTTCTAGCCGACCGACTCTTGGAGGATCTCCGAGCTCACAATGCAGTCGGTCAGGTGCAGGCGGGCGGCAGCTTCCGGCGCCGAAAAGAAACGATTGGCGATCTGGACATTCTGGTTTCTTCGAAGTGCCCGGAGCAGGTTTCCGAGTTCTTCGTTCACCATCCACTGGTAGATGAAATAATCGCCCACGGGCCAACGAAATCAAGCGTCAGACTCCAAGATGGTGTACAGTGCGACCTACGGATAGTGAAGCCGGCTGAGTTCCCCTTTGCGCTTGTCTATTTCACCGGGAGCAAGGAGCACAACATCCGCCTTCGCAGTCGTGCGCTTGAGCGGGGATGGTCGCTAAACGAATACCGCTTCACTCTGATGGATGGGGCGGAGACTCCACCACCAATTCGTGACGAGAACGATCTCTACAAGTCCTTGGGTCTTGATTTCATCCCCCCGGAGTTGCGGGAGGACAAGGGTGAGATCACGGCGGCCGAGCGAGGAGAGCTTCCAAACCTGATCGAGTGGAGCAATCTGCGCGGCACTTTTCACTGCCACACCACAGCAAGCGATGGGAAAAATTCTTTGCTAGAAATGGCCCGCGCGGCGATCGAACTCGGGCTTGAATACCTCGGTATTGCCGATCATAGCAAAAGCTCCTTTCAGGCTCATGGTCTTGATGCGCAGCGGCTCGCCGAACAGGTCGAAGAGATCCGTGCTTTGAATGAGACGGAAGAGTTTCAGGAAGCAGGCTTCCGTCTCTTTGCCGGGACGGAATGCGACATCCTCAAGGAAGGAACCCTTGACTTCCCCGATGAGGTGCTTGCCTCTCTCGACTATGTGGTTGCCTCAGTACACTCCGGATTCACTGCAGGGGAGGAGGAAATGACCAAGCGGATCATCCATGCGATGCGGAACCCCCATGTCACTATACTGGGCCATCCTACAGGGAGATTGCTCCTCTCACGTGAGCCTTATTCCGTAAACATCCCCTCCGTGATCAGTGCCGCTGCTGATACGGGAACCTTCATCGAAATCAATGCTAGCCCGTGGCGCCTCGATATGGACTGGCGCTGGTGGCCGCTGGCCAAAAAAAATGGGGTGCGTTGTGTGATCAACCCTGATGCCCACTCCGTCCACGGACTCCAAGATCTGATTTACGGGATCGGGATCGCCAGAAAAGGCTGGCTCACGAAAGCCGATGTTGTGAACTGCCTTCCTCTCGGAAAAATAGGTAACGTTTTGAAGGGCAAAAAGTATCTTTCAGTCGCTGAAAAGCCGTAATTCTAACCCCAGGAAAAAATCCTTAAATTCTCTTGCAAAGGCAGCCCTTGAAGCCATCGCTCCGCCCTTTCATACTCCGGACTTTCTTCATCATATCCCTTCGACACTCGACTCCAGACTTTCCAGTCATTTAAGCTTTGCTGATGTGGAAGACTGCACACGAGCACATCCTGAAGCTGACCGTCTATGAACCGGGAAAGCCGGTGGAGGAACTCGCTCGCGATCTTGGCCTTCGTGAAGAGGAAATTATCAAGCTCGCTTCCAACGAGAATCCTCTCGGCCCCTCTCCCAAGGCACTGAAAGCAATGCACCTAGCTCTAGAGCGATCCCACTTCTATCCCGACGGCGGTGGCTACGAGCTGCGTGGTGCAATTGCAGAACGGTTAGGTTTTTCCCGTGAAAACATCGTCCTTGGCAACGGCTCAAACGAAATCATCGAATTCATCGGTCACACCTTCCTTCGTCCTGGTGATGAGGTCATAGTGGCTCTCCACTCATTTGCCGTCTACAAGCTGATGGCTCAGCTTTTTGGGGCCATCACTATCGAGGTGCCTGATCCGAGGTACACCGCCGACCTTGAAGCGATGCTTTCATCCATTACCCCTAAAACCCGTGTTGTTTTCATCGCCAATCCGAACAACCCGACCGGAACGATGGTCGACCAAAACGCGATAGATCTCTTCATGAAGCATGTGCCCGACCATGTGCTGGTCGTCTTTGACGAAGCTTATCATGAGTTCGTGGATACCCCCCCCCGATGTCCTTCCTTATGTCCGGCATGGCCGTAATGTGATCGTGATGCGCACCTTCTCAAAGATCATGGGCCTTGCAAATCTTCGCATAGGCTACGGGATCGCCACACCGGAATTGGCCGCTGTGCTTCAGCGTACTCGTCAGCCATTTAATGCCAATGGAATTGCACAGGCCGGCGCTCTTGCCGGCCTTCTCGACGAGGAGCACATGTTGAAAACACGCGAGTTAGCTCGCCAAGGCCGCGAGTATTTTGAGCGAGAGTTCACAGGAATGGGTCTCGAATATGTTCCAAGCGTGGCCAACTTCGTCTTGGTGAGGGTGGGGGACGGGAAGGCCGTCTTCGAGGCGATGCTACGAAGGGGCATCATCCTCCGGTCCATGGGAAGCTACGGGTTGCCTGAGTGGGTGAGAATTTCTGTCGGCACAATGGATCAGAACCATCGATGCATGAAGGAACTAAAGACCTTGGCTGATACTGGAACCCTCTCTTTAGAGGCATCCCTCTGAACGCACTTCCCGAATGACTCTTTCGAGGGAGGACACCATTGCTGCCTTGGCCACGCCTCCCGGCGAGGGGGCGCTCGCAGTGGTCCGAATCAGCGGCCCAAGGGCCTTAGACGTGGCCGACGGGATCTTCCGAGGCAATCGGCTTCCTTCCGCTATGGAAGAAAGAACGATAGCCCTTGGCTGCATCCTCGATATTAAGGGCGAGACGGTCGATGAGGTGCTCATCACGGTCTTCCGCAATCCCCGAAGTTACACCGGTGAGAATTTGGTCGAAATCAGCGGACATGGCGGATCATTAGTCCCGGCTCGGGTGCTTGCAACCGCATTTGCCGCTGGCGCGCGAATGGCTAAGCCGGGTGAATTCACCGAGCGGGCATTCTTGAATGGAAAAATCGATCTGACCCAGGCAGAAGCAGTGATGGATCTGATCAGCGCACAGACACCACGTGCGGCACGTGCTGCCACAGCCCAATTGGAGGGGCGCCTCGGAACTGAGATCAACTCACTGCGAGAAGAACTCCTTGAGGGTCTCGCCCATCTGGAGGCTTTCATTGATTTTCCCGAGGAGGGAATTGATCCCGAGAACGGATTGGCCCTGCGCAAGCGCATGGAAAGCATCTCCGCCCATCTTTCAAGGCTTCTAGCCACAGCAAACGAAGGAAGGCTGCTTCGCGAAGGAATCAGCATCGCCCTCTGTGGCGCTCCAAACGCCGGCAAGTCAAGCCTGCTGAACCGCTTGCTCGGAACAGAACGTGCTATCGTCAGTCCCTCCCCGGGAACAACGCGCGACACCATCGAAGAGACGGCGATCCTTGGCGGCTATCCGTTTCGGATAATCGACGCCGCAGGCCTACGGGAAACGACGGATCCCGTGGAAAAGGAGGGAGTTGAACGGGCTCTACGTGCTGCGGAATTGGCCGACATCCGACTGCATCTTGTTGATGCCTCTACTGCGGCAAGACCTACATCACCTATCTTTGAGGATGAAATCCTTGTCATGAACAAGCTCGACCTAATAAACGACAGGACTTTACTCCCTAATGCTCCCGCCATCTCCTGCCTCACCGGAGAGGGAATAACGCTTCTCGTAGATACCATTATCGCAAAAGTGACCTCCCGTGCCGATAGCGAATCATCGCCTGACGGGGCTGCCATCAACGCCCGCCATCAGGGGTGTCTTATGCGTGCGGGAGATGCTCTGAATGCCGCAATCGGGCTCCTTGACGATGGGGGACCTCCAGAATTAGTTGCCGTTGAACTTAGAAATGCTTTGGATGCCATCGGAGAGGTTGCAGGGGAGGCGAGAACCGAGGAAATTCTTGGGAAAATCTTCAGCAGTTTCTGCATTGGAAAATAATGGACCTCTACAAAGACATCATCCGCCCGCTCTTTTTCACACTTGATGCCGAGGAAGCGCATGATCTGGTAATGCTCGCTCTGGAAGCAGCGTCGCGTTTTCCGTGGCTCGTTAGAATGACGGCTGGAGCTGAAATCCCTCACTGTCCAAAGAAGTTGGCCGGCATTGAGTTTCCGAATCCGTTCGGTCTTGCCGCCGGTATGGATAAAAACGGAACCGCCCTCCCCGCATGGGAGGCCCTCGGCTTCGGATTCATCGAGGTCGGCACGATCACCGCCCTCCCCCAGCCAGGAAATCCCAAACCTCGAATCTTCCGCCTTCCTGGGCAGCAGGCTTTAATCAACCGCCTTGGATTCAACAATGAGGGAGTCGAGGCCGTGGCCTCCAGACTGGAACAGCTTCAGGCTTCCGGTCGCTGGCCGCGCATTCCGGTGGGGCTGAACATCGGCAAATCCAAAGTCACCTCTGCCGAAAATGCCCATGAGGATTATCTTGCCTCCTTCAAACGTCTCCACTCCCTTGGCGATTATCTTGTGATCAACGTGAGCTCCCCTAACACCCCAGGACTACGTGATCTCCAGTCCGCCGAAGCCCTTAGCAGAATCATCAGCACGCTGCGTGACTGGGAAGGCACTCCTCACCGGCCCCTCTTTGTAAAGGTAGCCCCCGACCTAGCCGAGGAAGATCTAGTTGCGATTGTCAGCCTCGCCGAAGCAGAGCAACTTGCTGGTCTCATCGCCACCAACACCACATTAGATCACAGTGCTATTCCTACAGACAGAGACCAATCCGGTGGCCTTAGCGGAACTCCACTGCGCGCTCGTTCCATGAACGCCCTCAGGATTATCCGCAAACATACCAGTTTGCCCGTTATTGCCTGCGGAGGCATCAGTGACCCCTTCTCGGCCAGTGAACGCCTTCAGACAGGCGCTGATCTACTCCAGGTCTATACCGCTTTCATTTATCAGGGCCCTGCCCTGCTGCGGAAACTTGTCTCCGTTGCAGGCCTTCCCGCCGCTTAAGGGGACCGAATCAACTTTCCCAGATTCAACTTCCCATCTTTCATCTATCTCTCCCGCCATATGTCCCACGCACCCGACTCTACTCTTCTGCTAGGCCATTCCCCCGATCCTGATGACGCATTTATGTTTTACGCCATGGCAGCGGGGAAGATCGATCTGATGGGATATCGTTTCGAGCACATTCTTCAGGACATCCAGACGCTGAACGAGCGCGCAACCAGGAGCGAACTTCATCTTTCAGCCGTCTCCATCCATGCCTACGCCCATCTGCTTGACAAGTATGCGCTGCTTCCCTGTGGCGCCAGCATGGGCGACGGTTACGGCCCAATGTTTATCGCCCTACAGGGAAAAGCTCCCGCGGCCGCTGCCTCGCTCGGAGAAAAAAAAGATTGGCTGCTTTCAAAAAAAATCGCCGTTCCAGGACTGATGACGAGTGCTTATCTCTGCGCGCAGCTTTTCCTTGGGCCGAATTTCACCTGCACCGTAGTCCCGTTCGACGGAATCTTCGAGGCCGTCCGTTCCGGCGATGTCGAGGTCGGACTGATCATCCACGAGGGGCAACTCACATACGCCAAGGAGGGCTTTGAAAAAGTCGCCGATCTTGGAGAGTGGTGGAAGAAGGAAACCGGCCTTCCTCTCCCTCTCGGCGGAAATGTTATCCGAAAGGACTTTGCACCCGAACAACGTAGAGAACTGAACATCATAATGAAGGAAAGTATCCGCTACGGACTTGAACACCGCGCCGCCGCTGTCAGCCATAGCATGGCCCATGCCCGGGGAATGGAAGTGCCCCTGGCCGATGAATTCATCGGCATGTATGTAAATGACTACACCATCGACTACGGAGCCAGTGGTCGCGCAGCGATCAGGGAGTTCTTGGGCAGAGCAGCGGATCTGGGACTCGTGCCTCGCCTCGACAAACTCGAATTCGTCAGCTGACAGATCCGCTCCCCCTAAAAGTTCCTAGCCTAAATTACGAATAAGCCCTCTTCCTCAGTCTTTCCCGACCGGAAGCACCTGTTTTTTGAAGTTGAGTTGTAGAATCCGGCGACCGTCAGTTTCTTTCACGGTGACCAAGTAGTCGCCAATGTGAATGCTTTCGCCTCGCACGGGAAGGTGGCCCAGAAGCTGTGTGACATAACCTCCAATGGTGCTGACCTCGGTCTCCTCAAACTTAAGGTCCATTTCCTCCGCTAAATCATGCAATGCGAGAGTTCCTTCTGCATTAAACTCGCCGTCCCGTATATTGATGATCTCCTCCTCCTGTGTATCAAATTCGTCGTGGATTGATCCGACGAGTTCCTCAAGCACGTTGTCGAGAGTGACTATGCCCACCGCTCCCCCGTATTCATCGACTGCGATGGCCAGATGGGCATGCTTGCTTAAAAAATAGTTCAGCAGCTTTTCCAACGGCATCATTTCCGAGACATGATGGATGGGGCGCTGAATCCCCTTGAGATCCTTTCGATCAGAATGGACGATTCTCAGAAGATCCTTGATGTGAACCAAGCCCACCGATTCATCCAAGGCTCCCGTGCAGAGTGGAAATCGTGTGTGTCGAGATTCGATGGCCTTACTCAGCTCCCCCTCGAAGGGTTCCTCGGAATCAAGCAGAACGACCTCACTGCGCGGAGTCATGATGTCACGAACCACTCGGTGCCGCAGATCTAGTGCATTCACGGCAAGCTTTTCCCCCAGATGGGATACCTCTTCGGCCTCTCTACTCTCTGTAAGAATCACCCTAAGCTCCTCATTGGTGAGGGCGCGTTCGGATTCATCCGGAGGTTCAACACGGAAAACATGTCGAAGCAGGAAATTGGCTGAGCGGTTCAAGAATCCGATGATGGGTCGGAAAACGAGGTAAAAGAACCCTAGGGGTGGGCTGAGCCAGAGGGCTATCTCGACAGGCTTGCGGATCGCAAGCGACTTGGGAGCCAACTCTCCTAAAACAATATGTAGGAAGGTGATAAGGGAGAAGGCTAGGACAAAGGACACGGTGGTGATAATTCCCGGCGCATTGATTCCTGCCAGAAGGAAGGCAGGCTCGATCATGTGTGCAAGAAACGGTTCTCCCAGCCAGCCGAGTCCAAGGCTGGCAAGAGTGATGCCGAGTTGTGTCGCCGAGATATAGGCCTCAAGGTGACTGGTAATATGCTTTGCCAGCTTGGCACGTGAGTCGCCTTGGTCAATCAGGGTGTCAAGCTGGCTTCCCCGGACTTTCACGATGGCCAACTCTGTGGCGACGAAAAGGCCGTTTAGAACAACGAGCGCAAAAAGGGCCAGAAGTCTGAGGAAGATGACTTCTCCAGATTCCCATTGGGCGGCGGGCAGGTGAACAGGGTCCCCTGCCGCCACCACCAGAATGGCGGTGTCGAACATCATGGGGATCTCTCAGTTACAGCAGCGAACTTTAATGGATTCAGGAAAGGAGCAACTGCAAGGGAATCCCTTTATAACAGGGAGAGGGCTCATCGGTTGGAGAAACATGGGGTCGGTGCAATCCTTTTGCAGGATCCGAAGGGTCACGACCCCCTCGAAAACGAGAAGATCGAAACAAACACTCCTACCAGCTGGACTTAGTAACGCCGGGAATCAGGCCATTGGTAGCCATTTCTCGGAAAGTGATGCGCGAAAGTTTGAATCGTCGGAGAAAAGCGCGCCGCCTGCCGGACACTAAACAACGGTTGACAAGGCGTACAGGGCTGGCATCACGAGGAAGCTGGCTCAGGCCAAGATAGTCTTTCTTAGCCTTGAGCTGGGCACGGAGTTCCGCCCACTTCGCCACGGTGGCGCGTTTGCGTTTGTCGCGTTCAAGCCATGAAGTTTTTGCCATAGGAACGGTTAATACTAGTGATGATGGACAAAAGGGCAACCTCTTTTTCCGTCAAACTTAATCCCTCTCCTTTCTGGTTGCCCTTGGGGGTGCTCCCGCGTCATCGATGAGTCATGAAAAGAAACTCGGCCCGGAAGCCCATGAACGGGGTCGCGAAGGCCCGACTGATCATTGCCTCTAGCGAACAATGCGCGGACATGCTCTATGCAACAGGATTCCGAGCGCCCGATCCCTTTGTTTTCCTTGAGTGCCGTGGACGCCGTGCGATCCTGCTAAGCGATCTTGAGCTTGATCGCGGCTACCGCGAGGCCCGTGTCGACGATGTGGTATCCGCCAGCGAGTTGGAACGTAAGATTATACTGAAAACCGGAGCAAAGCCCTCCCCTGCAGAAGTCATCGCTTCGTTCTTGAAAGCTCATGGGGCAACGCGGCCTGTAGTGCCAGCCGATTTTCCACTTGGTCTGTCAAGGGAGCTTGAAGGGCAGGGGATCCAAGTGAAACCGGTTTTGGGAATGTTCCTGCCTGAGCGCCAAATCAAAACCGCTGAGGAGATCATTCTCGTGACCAAGGCAATTCGAACCACCGAGATCGGAATGGAGAGGGCCTTTGAGATTCTCCGCGCCTCGACCATAGGACTACGGAATGTGTTGAAGTGGGGTGGCAGAGTACTTACTTCCGAGCGACTGAGGACCGAAATCGAGACGGCTATACTGCATGCGGGTGGAATTCCTGCAGCCAACTCCATAGTGGCCTGCGGAGAGCAGGCCTGTGATCCTCACGGACGCGGGCATGGAGCGTTGAAGGCGAACAAAATGATCATCATTGATCTCTTCCCTCGCTCAGCGACCAGCGGCTACTATGGAGATCTCACGAGAACTGTGGTTCGTGGGAAAGCAACTGAAGAGCAAGCCCGTCTCTGGGAGATTTGCCTGCTCGGTCAAAAGCTGGCTCTTGCTTCCCTCCGCCCCGGAATAGACGGTGGAGCCATCCATGGGGAAGTTCAGGGCTTTTTCACAGACAACGGTTATCCAACGGAACGCCTGGGCGGCGGAAAAGGCCGCTGGAGCGGTTTTTTTCATGGCACCGGACACGGACTCGGACTCGATCTGCACGAACCCCCTAGATTTGGAGCCTCAAGGTTGAAGGCTGGTCAGGTTTTCACGATAGAACCCGGTCTCTACATTCCGGGAATCGGTGGCGTACGCCATGAGGATGTTGTTTTAATCACGCCCGAGGGACACCGCCTCTTAAGCCGAATCTCGAAACCATTTGAGCTTTGAACTATTGGATGCTTCAGGTGTCTTCTTAATCAATCGTCCCCTTTTAAATGAGCTTCGAGCTATACCTTCTTCTGATTGGCGTCCCACTTGCTTTTGGCCTCTGGGCGCAGTTTCGCGTTTCTTCGGCATTTAATAAATACAAGGCGGTCTCGGCAGCAAGTGGAGTAACTGGAGCGGAGACTGCGCGACGCATTCTTGGTAATGCGGGGATCAATGATGTCGAAGTTGTACTAATCGATGGAGTACTGGGCGACCACTACGATCCCGGCAGTAAACGACTCTGTCTTTCTAAGGAGGTCTATCAGGGAGATTCCCTAGCCGCGGTTGGAATTGCCGCTCACGAGTGTGGCCATGCCCTTCAGCATCAAAAAAATTACGGTCCCCTGAATCTCCGCATGAGCATCGTCCCAGCCACGCAATTTGCCTCGCAGATTCTTCCCTTTGTGATCATCGGCGGCCTCTTCTTCCATATGACCGGACTCATCAGCATCGGTATCGTCTGCTATGCCGTGCTGATGATTTTTCAGTTGATCACCCTTCCTGTTGAGTTCGACGCATCGGCCCGCGCCAAGGTGATTATCCAGCAAATGGGGATCATCAGACCCGGTCAGGAGGCCAAGGGCGTGAACTCGGTTCTTGATGCGGCCGCTCTCACCTATGTCGCAGCCTTTGTGGCCGCACTCGGAAATCTGATTTATCTGCTGATGGCAAGGAGAGACGCCCGCTAGCGTGGCAATTCTGTAATCGCACTCGCTGTGTCACAACATTTTATCTTTTAGCTCTTGGTCTTTGGTTCTTCCCTTCAACCATGATATCTCCCAAACCGATTGCCCTTACCATTGCTGGGTCAGACTCTTCTTGCGGTGCAGGAGTGCAGGCCGATCTGAAGACCTTCGGCGCTCTTGGATGTCATGGGCTGACGGCTATCACCTGCATTGTAGCCGAGACTCCCGGCAAAGTACGTTCCATTCAGGCCGTCCAACCAAGAGTTGTTAGGGACCAACTTGAAGTCCTTCTTGGAGCCTATCCTGTCGGAGCAATCAAGACGGGCATGCTTCTCTCAACAGCCATCATTCGTATTGTAGCCGAAGTGCTTGGTAGTCTCGAAAAGCTTCCTCCGCTGGTCGTTGATCCGGTTATGGTGGCATCCAGCGGTGATTCCCTGCTCAAGTCGGGAGCCATTCGGGCATATGAAAAACTCCTCTTTCCTCTGGCCACTCTCATAACGCCGAACATCGACGAGCTTCGCGTTCTTGCCCAGATCGAACCTAATTCACTTGTAGGCATGCGTACTGCCGGAAAGAGGCTCACCGCGACTGCTGGTACTGCGGTGCTACTAAAAGGCGGTCACTTGCGGGGTCGCAACGCCACCGATCTGCTTCTGATGCCAGATTGGAAGGAAGAAACTTACTCCTCTCCCTTCATTCGTGGCGTTGAAACCCACGGTACTGGCTGTACCTACTCAGCAGCTATTACTGCTGGCCTAGCCAAGGGGCTTCCGCTGCCAAAAGCCGTGGGCATGGCAAAGCTCTTCATCAACGATGCCATCGCTGGATCAGTCAAGTGGGGAAAAATCGCCGCCCTCGACCAGGTGCAGACTCCAAGGATCCGATAAAGAAGCTTGCCCATCCTTCGGGAATAAGAGATTTTCCGATTCCTATTTACGGCTAGGTAGCTCAGTCGGTAGAGCAGAGGACTGAAAATCCTCGTGTCGGGGGTTCGATTCCCTCCCTAGCCATATCTCACTATTAATCAGCCGGTTGAGCTGATTGTTGTTATCGGAAGCTCCACAGTCATAACGGTAAATCAGAATTGATCTCCCCTTTCTTCCGGTGTTTCTAGATATGTTTTTGGTTTCCTGAACCACCCTTGGTCAAAAATTTGCCAAGCTTTTTTTGGCCAAAAGATGTTTTAGAACCTATCGGGGCCGGTATGGCTCGCCCATTTGACGGGCTCCCTCCATGGTCGGAAAATATAACAGGCGATCGGCGGTTGATCTTAAAGTGGTTTTGATTCGGTTTGTGTGAGGATCGGACGCTGTCTCGCCACCTTATTTTGGGTCGTTAACACTCTATGTCTCGTCGGTGGTTGTACGGGTTGCCTGTCAATCAAAACCAAAAGATCCATCCTGCCGCGCCTGCGTTTCCTTCACTATATTTCCTCAGCGATCCCCTGCAATCGATTCTAGAAAGAAGCGCTATTAACACGCCCCGGCCATCATCCTTATTGCCACCACCCACAGCTAGGCCCTAGGAATTTCTTCAACCCCTCAATGAATAAAGATACCACTCGTCGTGACTTTCTTAAGACATCTTCGCTGGCTTTGGCTGCCGGAGCCGCAGGAACCTTTCTAGGTAATCTGCCAGGCTCCGCCAGCGCCTCCTCAACCTCTCCAGATGACCGCCTAATGCGGCACCGCTTCGGTGTGAACTATGTGCCGTCTAAGAACTGGTACTTCTGCTGGAACGACTGGAAACCGATGGAGATTGCCCGCGACTTCGATCACATCGCTGAGATCGGAGCCGACCACGTCCGTATCATGGTTCTCTGGCCGTGGTTCCAGCCGAATCCAGCCCTGGTCAGCTCTGCCCACCTCGACCGTCTCGAGAACCTTTTGCATATTGCCGCCGAGCGTAATCTCGATGTTCTGGTAACCCTCTATACCGGCTGGCTGAGCGGTTTCCATTTCAATCCTCCTTACTTGGAAAAAGAGCCGTTCTACACCTCTCACAAGTGGAGAACCGTTCAGGAACTCTATCTCTCCGAGGTGAGCAAACGTATGATCAGGCACCACAATTTCCTCGGCTATGACATTGGTAATGAGATCAACGACAACTGGAGCTGTCCAACCGATGAAGGCGATGCCTGGATGAAGGGGATCTTTTCTAAGATGGATTCCCTCTGTCAGGGTCACCTCTTTGTAAACGGAGTTGATCAGCGTCCCTGGTTCCAGGTCGACACCTTTTCGCCCCAAGCTCTCGTGGCCATGCAGAAGATTGTCACTCTCCACTGCTGGCCTTTCTGGACCGGAGCAAAAAAATACGGAGGTCATCTTGATACCCCCTACACGCAGCTTCCGCGGGCGATGGCAGCACTTGTACGCAGCTATGGGAAGGCCCCGCGCAAGCCGATCTGGATGGAGGAATTCGGAGTCTGCAGCGCAGAGATGCCTGAGACTGATGTTCCTAAGTGGATGGAGATGGCCATCACGGGAGGCGTTAAGGGCGGCATCAGCTGGTTCACCTGGTGGGCGAGTCACGATGTCGACCGCAGATTTGAGTTCAACGAATTCGAATACACCCTCGGCCTCATAACCGTGGAGAACAAGATCAAGGAGCAGGGCCGCATGTTCAAGCGACTCGCCGACACCTACCGCGGCACGACCGTCGTTATCCCGGATGGGGATCTTCCTGATCATCCCAAAGAACGGACGAACGAAACCGCTTGGAAGTGGCTCTTGGATTATATGGATTTCACTCTTAAGGCTAACAGGTAATCCCTCCTAAAAATCGCACCCCAAAATAAAGCCCATCATGAATAGACACATCCTTCTCTCCTTCTGCATAGCGTTTTCGGCGTCGACCCTTGCGGTGGCCCAGACGAGCGCATCACCAACGCCGGTTTCACTTCCCCGCACACCGCTGTCAGCCGTGACCCCTACGACGCTTCCAAGGAATCCGAAACGGCATGACCAGTTTATGTTCAGGATCACACAGGGAGATATCGGAGTGCTCTTCCTCGGTGACTCAATCACCGACTTCTGGCCTAAGGCCGGCGAATGGAGCTGGCTCAAGTTCGCCCCATCTAACCCCGCTGATTTCGGAGTCAGCGGAGAACTGACCGAGGATGTGATCTGGCGTATCACCAACGGGGAACTCAAGGGGATCCATCCCAAGGTGGTTGTCCTCATGATCGGAACAAATAACATCGGTCATTACCGCGATGAGAAGCCCGAGTGGACTGCCGCCGGCATCGCGAAGATTGTTGAGATTCTTCGCAGAGACCTCCCAGACTCCAAGATCCTACTCCTAGGTGTCTTCCCGAGGGGGGCTGCACAGAATCCATACCGTGCCCAGATTACTGAGATCAACAAAACCATCTCCAAGCTTGATGACGGCAAGACAGTCCGCTTCCTCGACATCGGACATGTCTTTCTGGATGCGAATGGGAATATTCCCGCAGATGTGATGCCCGACGGCCTGCATCCGAACGGACATGGTTACGATCTCTGGTTTGCGGCGATGAATCCACTTTTTACTGAGATGATCAAGTGATCGAAAAACCGCTGTCCCGCAAGCTGCCTACTGTTCTTCTATATAAAATTTCTGATGAACTTCAGCTTCCTCGGCAGCAAACAGCATCTTCGCATACCTTTGCTTCTCCTGGCTCTGGCCGGCCTGTCTCAGATCGAACCTGTCAAGGGCCAAGCTCCGGCCTCTCCCAACGTTGCGGCAGCCACTCCTAACGCCCTCCATCTCCCAGCCATCATCGGCGACCATATGGTGCTCCAGCAGAAGCAAGCCGATCCGATCTGGGGCTGGGATGTTCCTGGCACGAGGGTAACCGTGGAATTTGCCGGTCAGTCAAAAACCGCCATCGCTGGCGACAACGGCAAGTGGATCGTGAAGCTCGACCCATTGCCTTCGAATGCTAGCCCTCAGGTGATGCGTGTCACCGGTTCCTGCAAGAAGGAAATCCAAGATGTTCTGGTGGGAGAGGTCTGGGTGTGCTCCGGGCAGTCGAATATGGGTTACCGTCTGCGGGACTCTTGGAACGGCGATATGGAGGCGGCAGCCACTCATAACTCTGAGCTGCGTCTCATCACCGTTCCTGCAGACAGGGGAACACAAGTGCTGCTGGACGACTTTTCAGGAAGTTGGTCGCAGGCGAGCCCGTTCTCATCATCGATGTTCAGTGCCGTCGGATTGCTTTACGGCCGCTATCTTCAACAGGTCCTTCAGGTGCCGGTCGGAATGATCAACAATGCTTGGGGCGGCTCCACGGTCGACGCTTGGATCCGTCGTGCCGTGCTCGACAAGGAAGCACGATTCCAAGCTCGGATGCAGCAGGCTGCAAAAAGGGAGGCAGAATTGCTGCCGGACAACGGCAAGGAGGAAAACGATCGTGAATTAGCCAAATGGCAAGTCGCTTGTGATAAGGCCAAGGCCGAACACAAACCACTGCCATTCGGCCCCCCACTTCATTGGCTGCAGAGTCAGAAGCGGCCAGGGAATGCCTTTGCCAGCCTGCTTTACCCTATTCTGGGCTACGGAATTAGAGGCGTGATCTGGTATCAGGGGGAGTCGGATGGCAACCGTCCTTGGGATTACCCCGCGCTCTTTCCCTTCATGATCCAGCAATGGCGATCCGAGTGGAACCAAGGCAACTTTCCCTTCTACTGGTTTCAGCTTCCCAAATATGACAACGGTCAACGAGCCGCCCCCTTTCAGGGCGCGTGGGCCGAGATCCGTGAAGCCCAGACCAAGGCATTGAGCCTCCCTAACACTGGGCAGGCGGTTCTGATTGATCAGGGTGAAACATCAAACATCCATCCTCATAAGAAGGCTGAGGTCGCCGCTCGAATGGCTCGAGTAGCTCTGACCAAGGACTATGGGTTTAAACTTCCGTATCGTAGCCCAGAGTTCAATAGCATCGCTATTTCAGGCAATAAGGCTACGATCACCTTCGATTGCTTTGGTAGCACGCTTTATCTCTACGATTCACCAAAGGTTCTCGGTTTTGCGATCTGCGGAACCAACCAGAAGTGGGAGCCTGCTCAAGCATCACTTGCAAACGGGAATACGGTTGAAGTCTGGAACGATACTGTTCCGACTCCTGTCGCCGTCCGCTACGCCTGGCAGAATGCCCCGGAATGCAATCTCTTCTCCAAGGAGGGACTCCCCGCCACTCCCTTCCGAACAGACTCTTTCCCTCTTTCCACCCCAGAGCCACAGCCGTCGCCCAATCCCCACCCTGAACACTAATGATATAGCCTTGGAGAAATTGGTCTCCGGGTAGTTTAGGTGATTCTGCTGGAGGATAGTGCGCTAGGGTCTAACACTTAGGTGTCGAAGGAAAAACTCTTCGAAAGATCATCAGCTTCTCATCCCATTTTCCCTTGCAACCACGCCACCGCAGTTTTCAAGGACCATCTCCTAAAACCCAGAGACAGCGATTGAACCAAACTCAACGCTTGATTCAGCCTTAAGCCGGATGCTGAAGGAGTCGGGGACTTTTCCTCGAGTAACAGGGGCAGGACCGCCGCGCCGACCATGCTCGTCAATCAAGAAGGCCTGAAGACCGGCAAGGGCGGGTAGCGTCACAGTCACGACGGCGTCCGTAGGCGATGGATTACTCAGCAGGAAAGTGCCCGCAGCGGTTTTTTCGAGATAGGCCAGACCTGCTTCGCTCCGTTCCATTGCTCCCCCTTGGACCTTGAGCAATGAGCCTCCGCCAAGATAGAGGGCACTGACGTTCTCGCCTTCCATCCGTACATATGCCTGACGAGCATCAGTAAGGAGCCCGTCCGCAGCATGGTCGCCAGGGCGGAAGGCGGAGAAGCAGAGATCGGTGCCCTGTTTTGTCTTGATCCTAAGCAGACCGTAGCCTGCATGGAGGCTGCCTTCCTGAGTGAGGCTCTTGAGATAACCGTTTTTCAGGCCTGAGATATCAACAGCATTGCTGAAAAGAACATCTCTTTGATCAGAGCGGCGTTGCACGATAATTGGCGGTGATTCGCTGGCCTCGCTTCCGGATTTGCTTAAATAGTGGCCGTTACCAAGAAAAACGATGGTAGGGGCGCCCCCTGCGGATAGGAAGCGGATCGGTTTGTTTCCTGGTGTAGTCACTGTCGCGTTCCAAGACTCGCCGGTGTTGCCACGGGTCAGATTGCTGATGGCGTTGTAGCCATCCGCGACAGGATCTGGAAAACGAAAGGGATCGACATGGAGTCCGGTCGCAAGGGTGCCGCGAAAGTGCCAGGCGAGGTCGTATGTGTGAGCGGCATCGCTAAGGCCGCCAAATATGTCAGCTAAATAGTTCGGCGTAAGAAAAAGAGCTCTATCCAAGGTAACCCCGGGATAAATCGTCTCCGAGCGGGCTCGTACGATTCCCATGGTCGATGCGGGACCGTAGATAATTTGCTCGGCGAGGGGATCTGGCAGGTTCCTATACTTATACTTGTTGTTGAAATAAACCTGTGATTTATCGTCAACTGACATGGTAGAATTTGCAAGCGTGGTCCAATACCATTTGGGGTCCAGCGGATGATTGTATGGAAAAATGACCCCAGGGAAGGGCATCACGATGTCTCCGAGGGCATACAAATCAATGCCAAGCTTTGAGGGATGGCCGTGGCTGACACTGGGGCCATACTCTTGGATTAACTGGGCAACCCCGTCAGCTGTTTGCAGTCGTAGGATGCCGTAGCCGGTGGAGTTGAAATTGACGTTAGACGGATACGAGGGTGCGGGAGCGACCTCGGGCAGATCAAGAAAGAGGGATGGAGGACCTGCGTGGATAGTCATCGAAAGGGATTTGGTCGCATTCCGGATGATGGGGATAAAGCTCTGATCCCGATAACGCCGATAACCGCACTCGTACGAAACCCCCTCCTCGTTGTTAAACCAGGAGCGGTCGTCAAACAGCGCCGCGCGACCCGAATCGTGGAGGGTGGGGAGTGTCATTTTGGAATCGGGATAGGATAGCGCGATTGCCGACAGGAGCAGTCGCTTCAATGCGCCATCTCGGTGACGGTAAAGGTCGATTCCATGGTGCCAAAGAATTTCAGCATCGTTGAACAAGGCGCAGGAGGCGATCTGGATCTGGTAGGTCGGAGATCCTTCGTTCCAGAGTCCGTCAGGAAGGAGTGACTGTTCTCCAAAATGTACTTTGATCAAGCCCCCCGTTGGGGCTTCCCTCGTGCCGTTAGTGCCGTAGAGGGCAGTATTGATCAGTCCAACGTCTTCTGAGGCGTAGCCCGCCATCAGAACAGCTGAAGCGCAGAGCGCGGAGCGGTTGTGCGTCATGCTGAGATAGTCCGGGTTTCCAATGACGGGTGCGCTAAACTCAGCCGCAACAGCTCTGAACAAGTCATCCCGGACATGGGCTCGTTCCCGCGCGGTCCATGACCTCAATCCATCAACCATGTCACAGGCGAACCCTGCATTGCAGAGCCAGAAACCATCCTCGAGAAATTGTCCAGTCAACCTCCCGTCAATGGCACTACGATATTGTTTTTCGGTCCAACCCACAGGATGTCCATAGCTGTTGTAACCATCGGCATAAGCCAGCAGCATCCTCTTGCAATACTCGCCATATTTTTCGTCTCCCGTTAACTGGTACATCATGCCCAGATCGGCCATGTCCTTGGCGTTGGCCTCGTTGGTATGAGCTACCTTCTGAAAGGGTGAGACGTTGACGGGAAAATTACCCGGATACATCCAACTGCCGTCTGCTGACTTTTGTGGTATTGGAACGTTAAGTGGTTGGATGATACGCTGGTCGGCACGGGCCTTCAATGCTGCAAATGCTTTCTGGGCATCCGAGTTGGTTTTAAGCGCCTGCTTGAGTTCTTCCACGTCCTGACGATCCAGCAACGTGCATGGATGCCCTTCGCTCTGTCTGGGTTGACCGAAAACCTCGACATATTCATTCGTAGAAGTTGCGCTGGTCGGTGCAATGTTTGCCTGCATGACATCGACCTGATATTGAGCCAGCGATCGGGAAACTTTATCCTGCTGATCCGCCTGAAGAAGGCACACATCAGAAGCCGTCGAAAGAATGCACAGAAGAAGAACTAGAGGGAGCTCGCCCTTTTTCATTTGGGAATCATTCCCATACAAATACAATTCATGTTAAGAACAAGGCTTTCTGACGTATGATGTCCTTAATTTTCTTTGTAGAATGAACTTTTCCTATGACCGGATTGTGACCAGCAATCAGGCGGTTGCAGATTTGAAGGCGCCTACCGGGTCCCAGAATTTTACTCTAGCTCTGTAATATATTTAATCCGATGGCCTCCCCTCGCTTCTCCCTTCTCCGCTGGCTCCCTTGGTTGCTTATCCTTATAGGCCTTGTTGCCTTCTTAAAGTGGCAGAGTGCAGCACCACCAGTAAATTATGTCACTGGAACGGTCGAGAGAGGAACCCTTGAGGATGCGGTCTCTGCCATTGGGGTTCTGGAAGCCAAAGAGTATGTTGATATTGGAGCTCAGGTTTCCGGCATCTTGCAAAAGATCTATATAGATATCGGCCAATCGGTAAAAAAGGGGGATCTGCTGGCCGAAATTGACCCAACGGTATTTGAGGCACAGGTAGTCGAGGATGAGGCAACGCTTAGGAATCTTGAGGCACAACTAGAGTCCGCCAAGGCAACACTGAAGCTTGCTGAGCAGCGGCTAAATAGAAACAAAAACCTTCTCAAGAGCGATGCCGTCAGTCAGGACGACTTGAATTCCTCACAGGCTGATTATTCCCGCTCGCTGGCAGCAATCGATGCACTGACGGCTCAGATCGAAAAGGCCAAAGGAAGCGTAGATGCCAGCAAGGCAAACCTGAACCATACCAAGATCTATTCGCCGATTAGCGGCAGCGTAACGCAGGTTCAGGCTCGCGAGGGGCAGACCTTGAACGCCAGCCAGACTGCCCCCATTCTCTTCAGACTGGCCAATCTAGAAACCATGACCGTGAAGGCTCAGGTATCTGAAGCGGATGTAGAGCGTATCCATGCAGGGATGCCCGTCTATTTCACAACCCTCGGTGATCCCGACACCCATCATGACGGGGTAGTTAGCGTAGTGACCCCAGCGTCGGTCAATACCAACCCCCCAGTCTTTTACAATACCATCTTTGATGTCCCCAACGACAAGCGCACCCTCATGCCGGACATGACAGCCCAAGTCTACTTTCCGATGGTGACGAGAACCAATGTACTAATCATCCCCTTGGCTGCACTTGATTATGCTAGGCACCAGCTTCCTCTATCCGAACAGAGACCCCCTTCGTCAAAAGGTAAAAAAGTGCGCCCCACTAAGGTTTTTGTCCTCGGGGATGATGACAAGCCTTATGAAGTAGAAGTCACGCTGGGAATCAAAAACCGCATCTCCGCCGAAGTCATTTCGGGTCTTTCGGAGGATGACGAAGTTGTCACCGGTCCCATGGATCTTGGCCCTAAGTCCCGCCCCAGGGTCATGATTCGTTGAGTGCAATGCCGCCACCAATGCGTGTACATACCCTTTGTCGCCTTCAGTGATCCGCACCGAGCAAGATCACGAGCAGAGTGCTCCCGCCATTCTCATGGAGGGAATTGTCAAACGATTTCCAGTCGGCGATTCAGAGATCGAGGTGCTGCACAGAGTTTCCATCCGGATCGAGGCCGGAGAGTTCGTTGCAATCATCGGCCCATCGGGTTCCGGCAAGACCACTCTGATGAATATCATCGGACTCATGGACACTCCAAGTGAGGGACGATTTGAGCTCCAGGGAAAGGACGCATCGAGACTGACACCGGATCAACGTGCAGAGGCACGAGGACGTGTTTTTGGTTTTATTTTTCAGCGTTACAACCTGCTTGCCACGCAGACGGCAATAGAGAATGTCGAGCTGCCTGGTTCCTATATCGGGATGCCCCCGACAAAACGACAAGAGAGAGCTCTCATGCTCCTCCAAGAACTGGGGCTTGGACACCGCGCAGGGAACAGGCCAACTCAACTATCCGGCGGAGAACAGCAAAGGGTCGCCGTTTCACGCGCCCTGATGAACGGAGGAAGCATCATCTTGGCCGACGAACCTACGGGTGCTCTTGACACAGCACGGGGTCGAGAACTGATACTTAAGATTCATGATCTTCACCGTGCCGGACACACCGTAATCCTCATTACCCATGATCCGGGAGTTGCGGCGGAGGCGCATCGAGTCATCCGCATTGTAGATGGGAACATAATCTCAGACGAACCTACGGACCGAAGACTTCGGGCATCCCAATTATCCGGCCATGATGAAGATCCTCTTGCCATCCCTGCCACGGTAAAACTTCCGCCTCTGGATAGAAGAAGAAGGCTGATTCTCTTTGCCGGCCTTATGGAAGCGGCCCGCATGGCTTCCCGCTCCCTTCGAGCTAATCTCTTTCGGACGTTCCTCACGATGCTTGGTGTCATCATTGGCGTCGCATCGGTGGTCACGATGCTAGCGATTGGAGAGGGGTCACGGCAGAGCATGATGCAGTCCATGAGCCGGATGGGAACTAACATAATTCAAATCATGCCAGGGTCGAAGACAGCACTTCAAAGCGGCACACTGACCCTGCAGGATGTTGCAGCTATCAGCAACCTCAACCATGTGCTGCAGGTGGTACCGATGGTCTTCTCCAGCCAAATCCTCCGATATCGCGACAGGACTTACGCAACCACTGTCGTAGCTGTGACTCCAAATTATCCCGACGCACAGAACAGGCTAGTGGCACAGGGCGAGTTTTTTACCGACAGGGATGACTTGCGCCGCGCTCCCGTAGTGGTTCTGGGCATGAAGTCATACATCGAGCTGTTTCCAAACGGAGAAAATCCGCTCGGCAAATATATCCTGCTCAACAATGCGCCGTTCATGGTCATTGGTGTAGTAACCATTCGAGGTGGCAGAGGCGATGGTCGTGACATCGAAGACGACAACGCCTTCATTCCCTTGGACACGGGAGAAGCCCGCATCTTTCGCAGCCAGAATCTCGCTCAAATCAGGGTTCAGGTGGATGAATATAGATATGTCGATTTTGTTCAGGATGAGATCCGAAGTCGACTCAACAGACTTCGGCAGCAGGAGGATTTTCGCATCTTCAATCAGGCGGCGATGATCGAGGCAAGCAAACACGCCCAAGACACTTTTCGTTTTTTACTTGGTTCAGTGGGTGCCGTTTCGCTCGTTGTCGGCGGAATTGGGGTGATGAACATCATGCTGGTGAATGTTGTCGAGCGGACGAGGGAAATCGGCGTCAGAATGGCCTGCGGAGCAAGAAGTCGCGACATCCAGATTCAGTTCCTGACAGAAGCAGTTCTGGTCTGCCTGATGGGAGGGGTTGTCGGTGTCATACTCGGTGCGATCCTCTCGTGTGTGATTGTTGTCGGTGAAACTAAGCCTGTGCTTACACTCCTACCCACACTTGTTTCCTTCAGTGCAGCTTTTTTGACTGGCGTCCTCTTTGGATTCCTCCCTGCTCGCAAGGCATCGCAACTTGACCCCGTAGTCGCCCTTAGCTCCGAATGACATCATGAGGACATCATTCTCATTTGCGGTCGCGAGTGGACTGACCCTGAGTCTGTGTATTACCGGATGTACTATTCCGAAAAAGACCCCGCCGACATCACCGGTGCCACTCCCTGTCGGATGGAAGGCAACCAACTGCAGGTCGCCGCTGGCGCCTTCGGGTTGGCTTACGACCTTCCGTGATTCGAGACTCGACACCGTGGTTCGAGAGGTTCTTTCGGACAACTACGATCTGAAAGCTGCTGCTGCACGCCTACAGGGATCAATTGCTCAGTCACGGGTCACTGCTGCAGATCTCTATCCGCAGGCCGGGATTGCTGCCAGTGCTAGCGTTAGCACCAACAACGCCGTTCTCGCTAACAGTTCCGGACTTCAGTATCAGATCAATCCCGAAAACTGGGCATACAGCGTCAATCTGGCACTGAGTTGGGAAGTTGATGTCTGGGGCCGTCTCCGTTCACTCACTCAGGCGGCCAAAGCGGATGCCGCATCTGCCGCGTTTACATACGAAGGCGCTCAACTCTCACTTGCTGGACAGGCTGCAAAGGCATGGTTTTCAGTCCTGGAGAGCCGCGAGCAGATTCGCATCGCCGAACAAACGCTTGCTAGTCTTAAAAAGACGCTCGCCCTTACGAGTGCTAGACACGAGAACGGAGCTGTCTCCTCCTTCGATGTCCATCTGAGTAGTGCTAGCGAGACCTCGGCGGAGAACGATCTTGTGCAGCGCCGTGAAAATTTTGCTGAGGCAAAAAGATCCCTTGAGACCCTACTGGGACGCTATCCATCAGCCGAGATGGATATCGACCACGCCACTCTTCCGAATGTTATCCAGCAGGTTCCCTCCGGACTTCCCTCCGAACTGCTGCTCCGTCGCCCAGATCTCCGTGCCGCCGATTGGACCCTCTTTGCTTCTGAAAACAGGGTCTTCTCGGCCAAGACAGAGCGCCTGCCTCGGATAGCCCTGACTGCGACTGCCGGCACTCCATCTGTACTCCTTCAAAATATCACAAATGAACAGAATTTCATCTACACGCTAGCCGCTAATCTCGCCGAACCGATCTTGGATGGCGGCCGAATCACTTGGAATATCAAACTAAACAAGGCTGATCGTGCTGCTGCTGCAGCGACCTATGCACAGCAGGTGCTGACAGCTTTCAAGGAGGTCGAGAATGCCCTGTCCAACGAGGCCTCGCTCTTTTCGGAGCAACTGCTCCAAGAGAAGGCGCTCGGAGATTTACGTGAGGCTTACCGTATCGCCAATGTGAGATATAAATCCGGACAAATCGACATCGTTTCCCTCTTACAGGCCCAAAACAGCATGCTCGCCGCCGAGAGTACGCTGGTGCATACGAAACTCCTGCGGTTGAATAACAGAATTGATCTCTATCTGGCCCTTGGAGAAAGCGTGGGTCCCCGAACATCGGCAATGCGATTTCGTGACTCTGCTCTAACTTTGCCTTTGCCTGGTGCCTAAGGACGTTTGCCTAATGCTTTGCTAATCCCGCCCGGAAATCGCCGATCCAGTCCGCTACCCACCCCGCCAGTGCCCGGCAGAACTCCAGAAAACTGAGCCCATTTTTCGCAAAATCCTCTCCAAAAGTACGGAGACTTACCTCTCTTGCTGTTGCAAGGAGCAGACAGGTAATGATCAGAAGGTTTATCAGATAGATCGTCATCAAGGAAAAAAAAGTCCCTCCATAGTGCAGGTCGGGTTGCCCCTTCGCGATGAGCAGGCAGGTAAAAATCAAATGGAAAGCCAAGGTGAAGCCGATCAAGAGGAAAAGAATCCACCGACACGAGCTGATATCTGCCACAAGTGAAGCCGCTCCATAGAGTGTGATGACAAGCAGGCTGTAAATAGGGAAGAAGTAGGGGGCCAAGGCAATCCATGTATTCACACGGTCCGTCAGCACATGACCTCCTTCAAGGCTGACATGGAAGTGATCGGCCACTCGGCCTCCGAAAAGCTTCGCCCAAAGGGCATGAGTAACCTCATGACCGAATACATATGCATACATGAGAGCATTCTGCGGGGCGATCAGATAGAGGACTACGAACAAAATCATTCCGGCTGCAAAACAGCCGAAAGATTGCGTAGCTAGCAGACCATGGGAGAGGGATGTGGTGAATGCCTGAAAAAAAGTCTGGGTCAGAATCCAAGCAAGTGGGGCGAGGAAGAGAGCGACGACAAATTTGACCAATGACTTTGGAACCACTGGCTGAAGCTTTTCCGGATGTGCTGCCCTGATATCGTCGCTTTCTTCGGGAAAGCGAGAACCGTCATCTGGGTACAGGAGTCGGCTATTGTCTTCCCGTGAACAGGGAGTCGGCGATGAACCATCAGCTCGTGATCTGGGATCCGGAAACAAATCGCCGGTGAGCCTATCCGAAGCATCAACCCGAATACGATTCCCCGTCCTCGTCTTGCTGCCTCCTCCGAGACCATCCTTGCCCTTGTTCGAGGAAGGGCGAGCCATGTGCTTTCCGGGGTAATTACGCCTCTTAGGACCGGCCCATGTAGGCACCGGTGCGGGTGTCTACCTTGACAACCTCACCCTCCTTGATGAAGAGGGGTACTTGGATGACCTTGCCAGTCTCCAAAGTTGCAGTTTTCATGACATTGCTCGCCGAGTCGCCCTTCACTCCCTCAGGAGATTCGGTAACCTTGAGGTTTGCCGATGAAGGGAGTTCTACTGAAACCGCGCGCCCCTCGACATAGAGGATTTCCACCTGCATATTCTCGGTAAGAAAGTCCTTTGCGCCGCCGATGAGTTCGGGTTGTAGAGTTATGGTCTCGTAGCTCGCTGGATCCATAAAGTGGTATCCTTCCTGATCTGTATAGCTGAATTCGAGCTTGGTTCTCTGGACATCAACCAGATCAACCTTCTCGGTTGAAGAGAATCGGATGTCGGCCGACTTGCCTGTCCCGATGTAACGGATGATAAGCTGGACGAAAGCCCTGAGATTGCCGGGTGTGCGGTGGGCTACTTCAAGAACAATTGCGGCATTGCCGTTGTATTTGATGGCCATTCCCTTGCGGAGGTCGTTTGCGAGTGCCATGAGTGATGAATTTTCCTTAGAGAAGTTTGAGTCTGGAGAGATCCTGGGAATCTACCACACCGAGGGGTTTCCCTTCGGCATCAGTAACCACAAGGTCGTCAATGAGATGCTGTTCTAACACTATGAGAACCTCTCCGGCAAGTTTGTCGGCATTGATGGTGACGGGATTGGCCGTCATGACTTCTGCGACACAGCGCCCTCCAATCGCCGGATCGGATGGAAAACGTCGCGCAAAATCCCCGTGCGTGAAGATCCCTTCCATTCGTCCTTCCTCGTTCACAATGAGGGCAGCGCCCGCCCGCTTTGCGGTGAGTTCCTCAAGAACCTTGATGACGGGAGCGGAGCTTTGGACAATCGCCACCTGATCCCCGCTTCGCATAATGTCTCTGACCCTCAGGAGGAGAGTTCGTCCCAGTTGACCCCCAGGGTGAAATCTTGCGAAATCCTCCCTGGTGAAGCCCCTTTCTTCAAGAAGCACCATGGCGAGTGCATCACCAAGGGCCAGCATAACGGTCGTGCTGGAAGTAGGAGCAAGATTGTGAGGGCATGCTTCCTGGGTTACCGAGGCATCCAGAACAACATCGCTGGTCCTGGCCAAGGTGGAGGAGGTGTTCCCTGTAAGGGCTATCTGGCGGACATTGAACCGTGCCAGTGCCGGAAGAATGCGTATCAACTCTTCTGTCTCGCCACTGTAGCTAAGCGTGAGAATGACATCACCGTCTGAAACAACACCGAGATCCCCGTGGAGAGCATTCAACGAGTTCAACACCACAGCAGGCGCTCCGGTGCTGGTCAATGTGGCAGCAATTTTCTCCCCAATGTGGCCCGACTTACCAACACCTAGAACAATAATTTTTCCTCGGCGCTCGATGGCCTCGCGCAACAACTTTACTGCGCAGGTGAACCCCTCATCCAATCGATCCGAGAGGAGACGCAGTTCATCTATTTCAATTGAGAGAACGCGGCGGGCGCGTCCGAGGGAGTCCATGTAGGCAGTCTGAATGAGGGAGAGTAATTAAATCAACGTCGAAGACTCGTATCTTTTCAGTTGAGGTCGAAAGGTCTGGTCTTTAGGAGACCTGTTCGATTCCTTCGAGGAACTTCTACCTCAACAGGCATCTTGCGATTTGCACAACGCTTCCTTAGGCTGGAAACATGAACGGCCAGTTCCTCCGTCCTTCTCACCCTGCTACCTCCGCGATTGTCCTCTTTCTGGCGTTTTGCTTTCTCCTTTTTCCGCTGCGTTCCCAGACCAATGCCGATGCAGAGTTTGTGGCTAAAAAAATTTCCTCTCCCAAGGTCGAGCCCGTTCCAGTCGAAAAACCGCCCGCTTATGAGATAACGGGCGTGGTAGCACAGGCTTTCAAAGCAAGGAACCCCTTTCAGTTGATCAATCCGTTCGCTAAAAAAAAATGTGGTAACGGGCACGCCGGCGTCTCATGGGACCCCGATCACCCCGAAAAGCCAAAGGGAGTCATACTGTTCGGCATCCTGTGGTAACCCTTTTTGTGCCTGAGGGGCAATGAACCACGCGACTGAAACTCGTGTCCGTCCTTTGAAGGTTGCATTTCCTTTTGTCTCCATGCCTGTCGGTGGAGCTGAAGATCTTTTTCTCTCAGTCGCGAGACACCTACCTCCGACAATAGAGCCTCATTTTGTCTGCCTAAGAAGTCTAGGAGTGCTTGGTGAGGAGGCGCGTTCATCAGGACTACGAGTCCATCTGCTTCCGGTTTTTCCAACCAAGCGCATAAATCCTTTCGGCATCCTCAAGCTGTCTCGGTGGTTTCGCGACAACGAAATTTCTCTTGTTCACTCGCAAACCTATCACGACCAACTATTCGGCGTTTCTGCGGCGAAACTCGCGGGCATCCCATCCGTTGTGCACCAGCACAAAACCCTGACTGATCTGAAAGGCAGAAAAGGTTTCATTATGAAACAGGTGTTTCGTGCCGCCGAGCATGTTATCTCGCTTTCATCGGAGACCCGCAGCGATTTGATCGTTACCCTTGCACTGAAAGCAGATAAGGTTTCGAGCCTTCCCAATGCTGTAGATTCGTCGGTTTTTTTCCCTGTTGATGACAAATCCGCAATTCGTACTTCCTTGAAATTGGATAGGGATGAATTTTTGATCGGTTCCATCGGCTGGCTCCATTCCACGAAAAATCATCGCGCAACAATAGAAGCCATGGCAATTGTCACAAAAGGGACGCTTCTGCCCTTAAAATGCATGATTTTTGGGGAAGGCCCGGATCGTCCCATGCTGGAGACGTTGATTAGCAGGCATCGTCTGGATGAATGCCTGATTTTACCCGGTCGCAAACGCCCGATTTCTCCTTGGATACAAGCACTGGATCTCTTTGTTCTCCCTTCCCACTGGGAGGGGCAACCAATGGCAATCCTTCAAGCATTGTCCTGCCGGGTTCCAATTCTTTCCAGTCGTATCGAGGGAAATGTCGCCCTTTTGGGCGAGAGGCATCCCGGACTTTTCAATCCCGAGGATCACGAAGGCTACGCCCACCTGATTGAAAAAGCCGCAACAAATACCGGTTTTCGATCTTCAATCATTGAGTATCAGGACACCCTGCCAGTTCCTTCCCTCAAGGAGTTTACCGGGACACTAGCGGCACTCTATTCGCGATTGGCACAGAGGTAGCGAACCGAACGAGTTAATCTGGAAATGGTGCCTCCTTCATCATTGAGGTGACCGCTCCAAGCACTTCCTCAACAGTGATTTCCTGCATCAGATCCACTCCCGGCAGCAGAATTCGCTCCTTCTCGGCCATAGCATCCCTTGATCGGACGACACGGTGTGGTGCCTTCCACGGCCTGAATTGGTAGGCTGGAGGCTGGCCAAAAAGAACCACCGATGGGCATTGAACTGCCGCCGCAAGATGCATGGCCGCCGTGTCAACTCCTACAAAGAGGTGAGCTTTGCATAAAAGTGATGCCATCTGCCTCCATGAGAAGAATCCCCCAGTGGAAATAACCCTCCCATCGTTTCCCTCGCAGAGCATGCGGGCTTCTTCGATTTCATGTGCATTCGGACCGCAGCTGATGATCACCTTGGGGAACTTTCTGAGGAGTGCCACAACAACTTCCCTCCAGCGATCAACGGGCCATGCTTTGGAAGCCCATCTGGTAGCGGCGTGAATCACGGCGTAGGAATCCGAGGCCTGCACCTCCAATGGATGGGGATCCCCTGCGCCATGGTCGAAGCGCAGTGATGGGGCTTCCTCCGGCAGGGAAAAAACCTCCCGGACCATGTTGTAATCGCGCATCACCTGATGCACCGGACCATGCCCAGTAGTAACAAGTCGGTTGAAGCACTGCTTCCAAAAGGGGGACAGTGGCTCCCCCTCGGGAGGTTCGTAGCTGTTCGTGCATCTCTCTTTTGCCCGACTTGCAGCCACGAGAACTCTTCCACGGTTGTTGTCACCCAACTCAAAAGCGTAGTCGAAGCGAGTCATGGAAACCTTTGCTGTCGTAGAGAAATCGCCGCGCAGATCTTTCCATGTTCGTCGGCCCTCTTCCGGGCGGGCCGTTGTCACAACCCGGTCTATTTCGGGGCATCCGGCTAGGATTCCCTCTGTTCCTCGGCGAACTGCGATCCAGATCTCAGCGTCGGGAAATTTTTGCTTTGTGGCGACAATGGTCGGGGTGATTAGCAGATTGTCCCCGATGTGCCGGAGCTTCGTGAAAAGTATACGCATTCCTGCAGCTGCCGGGAAGGTGTTGGTTCGTTCCAACTAGTCCCCATGGACGGGGATCACCGTAACGGGGATCCGCGCCTTGTGAAGCACGGCTGTCACGACGCTGCCGCTGAATAGTTGGAACAGAGCCCCGTGCCCATGGGAACCAAGGACAATCATGGAAGCGTTGAGTCTGTTTGCCTGTTCCACGATCTCGGCGGCGGGGAGAGCCACGGTCACCAGTGTTTCCACGCTGAGTCCATTTGATCTCAGAGGGGTGGCGAATTTTTCTAGGCTCTCCTTGACCGCGTTGAGATCCGGAGGTTCTACCGGCACTGGTGCAGTGATGACATCCATGGCGGCACCCACCGGGACATAGGCCGCCACGGGCTCCCAGACATTCAGTAGCACCAGTTTAGCCCCAAGCGGGGAGGCCAATTCAGCGGCCCCAATGACAACTTTATGGGAGATCGGACTGAAATCTATCGCGGCAAGAATGGTTTTCATCCACATCATCATGAAACGGAGGCGGTTGCCTTGCCAGCGAAATGCACCCTATCCATACTGGAGCAATGGAGGATCTTTTTAGCACTGAAGCAGGCCTTGGAAGCGGACAACCGTTTTCCCTTCCTCACGATGCACCGCTTGCTACGCGGATGAGGCCTCTGTCGCTTGATGATTATGTAGGCCAGGGGCATATCCTGGGTCCGGGTAAACTCCTGCGCCGCGCCATCGAGGCCGACCGACTCTCATCGGTGATCTTCTACGGTCCCCCAGGCACGGGAAAGACTAGTCTTGCGCAGATCATCGCCAAGCGTACAGAAAGCCGTTTTATCGAATTGAGCGGCGTGGAGGGGTCCGTGGCCGATATCAGGAAGGCCGTCGGGGCGGCTGCGATCGAGGCGCGGCGCGGAGGACGGACAATCCTTTTCATTGATGAGATTCATCGCTTCAACAAAGCGCAGCAGGATGCCCTCCTGCCTGATGTCGAGCACGGAACGGTGAGGTTGATTGGGGCAACCACGCAGAATCCATTCTTTTCGATCAATAGCCCCCTGATCTCGCGTTCACAAATTTTTCAGCTCCTTCCTCTCTCAGTCGAGGACTTGGTCATCCTTCAGCGGCGCGCCGTTGTCGATCCCGCACAGGGACTGGGATCGTTACCCGTGGACCTGGACGAAGCGGCGGCAAGGCATCTTGCCACGGTCTGTGATGGCGATGCCCGCAAGTGCCTCAATGCACTTGAGATCGCTGCACGCACTACACCGTACGATGACAGCGGTCGCATCCACATCACCTTGGAGACTGCTTCGGAGAGCATCCAGAAGAAGGTTGTTGTTTATGATGGGACCGGGGACGACCACTACGATGCAGCCAGTGCCTTCATTAAGAGCCTCCGGGGAAGCGACCCTGATGCGGCCCTTTACTGGCTCGCCAAGATGCTTCATGCCGGCGAGGAACTGCGCTTTATCACGCGCCGCTTAGTGATTTTTGCAAGTGAAGACATTGGCTTGGCTGATCCGCTCGCCCTGCCGCTTGCAATTGCCGCCCAACAGGCTGTGGAGTTTATAGGGTTGCCCGAGTCTCGGATCACGCTCGCCCATGCAACCGTTTATCTCGCTACCGCTCCAAAAAGTAACAGCGCCTATGCCGCGCTCCAGAGGGCGCAAGATGACATCGGCAGCGGTCGCTCCCTAGCTGTTCCCGACCATCTACGTGATTCCCACTACAAAGGGGCACAGTCGCTAGGACATGGCGGGGGCTATAAGTATGCGCATGATTATGAGGGTGGATATGTTCCACAGTCCTATCTTCCCGAGGGCCGCGCTTATTATAATCCGACACTTCAGGGAGCTGAGGCTCGTATTGCCGATCGGCTTGCAGCATGGCGTGCACAGTTTGATCAGACTTCAAAAACTGGTTGACCTCGTTCCTGCCATTTCGAGCACAGCAACAAGCGGGCCTCCCGGTTTGTTTCTGCTAATAGCACCAGAGAAAGCTTTTGACTCACGGGCAGCGTCCTTTTAGCCTTTCCGTCCGCCTTGGACCGCCATTATGCCGCGCCCTCTTGGGCGGCAATCCAATCACATTCATGGCTGCCCAGCTTACCTACGCATTGATCACTCCCTCCGCCCTGAGCAAGGGTCGTGCCGGAGGCATTCTTGCCCTTCTCATCTCCCGCAGCGGCTTGGAACTTTACACAGGCCGTATCTTTGCACCATCGGCAAAGCTTCTCGGAGCCCTTGCCGCCACACTTTCAACCCAGGCTAGGACTGCTTCTTGGATAAAAAATCTTCCTGAAGGCACCCATGCACTTGTGCTCGTGCTCAGGGGAGAAAATGCCGCTGCGGTAACCGCCGCAATCGTCGGCGATGATGATTCCATGAGCGGACGAGGCATTACCATCCGCGATACTTACGGAGACCTAGTAGAAGAGGCCGGCAAGACCATTTATTTCGATCCAGGGGTCATTGCTCCCGCCTCGGCATCCGAAGCCGCAGCCGGCCTCAATCTTCTGGCAGCCGCCTCGGATTCCGAGGGTGGCGTTCTTGATGCCTCTGCCAGTTTTCCTGCGAACCTCCCCCTTCAAAAGACCTTGGTTCTGATCAAACCCGACAATTTCGCTTTTCCGAACACCCGCCCCGGAGGGGTCATT
>Ga0364901_10085_pt1 | contig 38564 bp, 32 predicted proteins | sample ExccelJu500002D4_FD_206968 | JGI IMG/M metagenome (GOLD analysis project Ga0364901, IMG submission 206968) | Enriched cells from Trout Bog Lake Hypolimnion, Wisconsin, USA - BchlTB.July09.5000.02.D4 | ecosystem: Environmental > Aquatic > Freshwater > Lake > Hypolimnion/Profundal zone | place: USA...
AATATCGCCGTCCATGCCTACTTTGCAGTCAACTGGGAGATTGTCTGGACAGCCGCCGTCAGCGATTCACCGGCGCTCAAAGAGCAAATCTCGCGAGTGCTGACCATCGAATTCCCCGGCGGCTCTTCAATAAGCAAGTAAACCTGGAATCCACTCATTTTCCCGGATCGACAAGCTCAATAAGCTCCTAACTTGCTTCATCACGAAAACCGCGATAGCGTGCTGAAAACGAGCCCGCGTAGCTCAGTTGATCAAAATGAGTGCGAAAATCCCTCGGAAATACAGGGCGTTTCGTGTCATGGTGGACACGTGGTGGACACGGCAAGCCCGCTGAGCGGCGCGAATGGTCAGCGACCGGCTGAAATTGATTCGGAGCTGGCCACACTAATTGCAGCGTGGGCAAAATTGCCGGATGCGATCCGAACCGGGATCGGTGCGATGGTGCGGGCGGTTCTGGAGGAGTGACAACACAAAATTAGTTGTAGAGTGCCAAAGACTCCCTACCTCTTCTGCGCCTCCCGTTGATCGCTAATCAGCCTCCGTACGCGGACTCGCCGGGCCTGGGCAATTTCAGGCGCATTTCCTGGCCGTCGGCGGTGTAAACGCAGAAATAGACCTGATCGCCGATGGTCCGGGTGCTAAAGTTTCCGGGCGAGCGCTCTAATTTGACGACTTGCCCGCTATAAGGATTGATGTCCCAACCATTGGGATTGCGTAGCAGTTGGAGGAAAGCATCGATCTGATCTTTGCTGAGGTTGGAATTCAAGCGACCGTCGTTGATTAAATTGCTTGCGCAACTCCCCAAGTCCAAGGCGTCGGGAAAATAATGTCCCGTACGCATTGGGATCACAGGCAGGGCGGCCGCCGTTATCGCGGCCGCGACCGGGAATAACCCCGCCACGCAAAAACAAAAAATAGTTCCGAGCCGTCCTGGTCGTCGTCGGCGATTGAATAAACAGGCTGCAAAAAGGGTTATCGCGACCGCGCCGCATAGCAGAATGATCTCCACGATTTCGATCTTGGCCTGAGTGCTGAAAACGTGATCGCGATGTGCCTGAAGGTCTCTTAAGTTGATCGAAATGTCGTCGCCCATTTGTGACGGCGGCAGGTCCGCAACGAGCTTGGTCACCGTACATCCGCTCCACATCCATTGTCCGGCGTCCGGACTGCCGATGATCATGCTGGTATTTTCCGCGGTGTAATCTTCGGCCGTTTCAATCCAACCGGACGACGTTTCCGCCTGCGTATGAAACCTATCGGCGGCAACGGAATGGAATCCTTGTGCGGTCGCCTCTCGGTCAGCGACGACCATCAACTCGACTTGCGTTGTGGTTCCGGCCAACTCGGTCAGTTTCATCGGAAATATCGGCTGAGCAACCGGAAACGTTACTGCGATCGGGCACGGGGTCGCGAGGTCGTGCGCATTCTGCGTCAGTCGCGAAACCACAAAATACCATCGGCGGGAAATGTAATCTTCGGCGATTGGCATCGCCGCACTGCTCAAGGGCATTAGGCCGTTGTCCTTTAGCCAACTTGACAGTGCATCGGCATCGTCCGCGTGTAACACGTGTACTTGGTAATCGCCGAGACGTTGCGACGAAATTACATTGACGAACGCCTTAGTGGAACCTTCCCGTCCGAGCGAAGGAAGAAGCAAGGTTGCGAGCAATAAGAGGAAGACATAGACCAAGGCAATAACGGTCAAGAAGCTGCGGCGCCGTCCGGAATTCGTCGCAAAGACAACGACGGCTGCCGGTATCAAAGCAAGTGCCAGCAGGCAGATCAATCTCGGCGGCCACTGAGACAGGTCATGCGTGATTCGCGGCCGCAGGGACATAGACAGCGAAGTCAACATCCCGCTGTCGCCCAATTCCAACCTGGTCGGCTCAGCCGGGACGGGCAGAATCCAACCGACGGAGTGGGATGAACTTTGAAACGTCGATTCGACAATGAGCGTTTCCTCCCCATTTCGATAGGTGATCATCGCCCGTTGCGCCGGGATCGCCGGCATTGCGGGATAAGCTTGCTCGGGTATGTATACTCCGTCGGCCTTTGCCACTGCTACCAGAAATACGCTGATCAAAGCGACGTGGACAAGCGATTTACCAGGCATGATCGGCCCCAGTCTTTGGTTCTCGACGCGTCGCCGTTGCTGTCACACTCTACCCAGGATTTCCCATATCAACTTTGGCTGACGAACATCAGGATCTAACTTGCATAGCATATCCGCCGGGCAAGCAACATCTCAACAGCCGGTCACCCCCGCCGCCGTCGCCAGCGTTTTGGGCGCGCTCGGCGGCGGAGTTTTGAGAGACCTTTTAAGTATAAGAAAGAGGAACCGCTTAACACTTTGATTTATCTGGATCGCGACGGACAGTTTCCGTCCGTCAACGGACAATTTGTGGTCGTCAACGGCCAAAAAACGGTTGCAATATTGGCCGAATAGTGACAGGGTGCTGGTAGATCACGACCAAAAAAGCGGGGGTAAAATGGCCGAAATTGGACAAACATTGCGAGCGGAAACTAACCGCGTTGCCACGAAACGCGGACTTCCGGTTTACCGCGTGAATCCGAGTATTCCGCCGTCAAATGGATTGGCGACACGGCAGAAGCGTTTTGAGGTGCCTGGCGGCAAAGCGGCTGTCATCGTGGACAACGGCACCGGTGAAATCAAAGGCATCGGCGGCATGGGCTTCTGGTGGCAAGAGGAAGTGGACGCCAGCCGGTTCGTGAAACTGTTTCTGGACGGCATCAAGCAAGCCTGCGGGCTTTCCAAATCCGGCATGGCGGTCTTTGAACTGGTGTACCACCAAATCAGGGAAAACCCCGGCAATGACAAGATCGAACTGAGCCAGTACATGGCACAGGATCGGGGCTTGAATGAACGCACTTTCCGCCGGGGCCTGCGAGAATTGCTCGAAAAGGAATTCCTTTACCGCAGCACCAGCGACGGGGTTTTCTTCATCAACATCCGGTTCATGTTCAACGGGGACCGTCTCGCCTTCGTGCGGACGTACCATTTGAAGGGTGCGAGCCGGCAACAGGAATTGCCGCTTGGCGATGCTCCGGCACTGCCCGCACCGTCCGCAGTGGAATCCGCCAATAACTGATTCGCAAGTCGGCAGAAGCGACTAAGCACGTACAATTTCCCCAAGATGTGGAAGCTGATTAGCTAGAACGCGGTACAATTCTTATCGTGAAGCGCATCGCTAATGTCTGGGCGAAAGGGATCACGGTTATATCCTCACTCCTTTGCGTCGCGACGGTCATCGTCTGGGCTCGAAGCGAATTTTTGTGCGACGAATATACCCATCGTTCCGGTACGGAAAGTCAGACTATCCGTTCATTTGATGGAACCGCACAGTGTTTCACATCGCGATTCAATCAATTTCCACAGGGATGGAGCATCGGAACGCACTTCTATCCGGCGGAAAGTGGATGGATGGACATGGCCGATACTCGGCTCACCGTGCCGTACTTTTCCATATTCGTGTGGACGGCAGCTTTGCCTTTTTGGCGTTATCTTTTGCCGTGGATACGAGTTTGGGAAACGCGAAGAAAGAAGGGGCTTTGCTCAAGGTGCGGCTATGACCTCCGCGCGACTCCCGACCGTTGCCCGGAATGCGGATTAATCACTCGACCGCTGAAATGAATTCGACCCGAGGTGCGGTACAATTCCTGCCGATGAAAGGCTTTCGCCGACGGCTGTTAGACGGCCTTGGGGGCGTAACACTGCTGCTTTTCCTGGCCACGCTTGGTTTATGGATCGAAAGCTATCGTGCTCCGTGGATGCAAAGAATACCGCTCAATGGCCATGTAAGGCCCAATGGAAATTATGAGGACGACGTTACCTGGGGTTACGACGTTCAGTCCTCAAACGGTATCTTGGACATCACGCCTTTCTTTTCTTTCTTTGAATGGAAAACGCCATATTGGAAGTTGGCGCTGCTATTCTCGCTGCTTCCAATGCGACGATTTGTCCCTTGGAAAGTTTTCCACGTCCGCGAGCGTCGAATCAAGGCTGGCCTTTGTCCACGATGCGGCTACGACCTGCGCGCCACGCCTGAGTGCTGCCCTGAATGCGGAACTGTTCCGCCACAGAGAAAAACCATTTCAAGCTAAACGGTCCGAAGTGGCCGATCTACAGAAAATCGCAAAATCGTATTTCAGGGCGGATTCGCGTTCGGTGAGGCAGCAATCGGCAGGCTCCCCGATTCTTCCGGAAACTGCTTTTCCAAAAGCTCGCGGAGTGCGTCGGCCATCTTGGTTCCCCGGTTCGCACACTGCGTCTTGATCCGCTTGTGCAGCCCCAGCGGCACGTCGATGGTGAGCCGCTTCATAGGCTGGCCAGCGTCCTTATCTCCAATCCATTCATCCGGCGATAGTCGGGCGGTCGATCCGGCGGGTTTGGGACTAAAACTGACCTTCTTCATGCGGCAAGCTCCAAAACTTCGTTTACGAGCGCGGTCAACTCGTCGCCGGCCTGACTGTCGGGCGATGTCTCAAACACGCTCTGGCCATGCCCTGCCGACTCGGCAAATGCCACCCGCTGACAGATTGCCGTCTTGAGCACCGGCACCGGGTATTCCGCCAGTGCGTCCACCACGTCACGCCCAAGAGCCGTATTTACGATTTTACGATTAATCACAAAAGCGGATTTCAGGCCGGGCTTAAAAACCTTCGCCTCCTGTAACAGGTCCACAATCTCCTTCGCTGCCCATACGTCATACGGTGAGGGCTGGACGGGAATCAATACAAGGTCGCTGGCCATGATGGCCGAGCGGGCGACTTCGTACACCCGTGGCGGCCCATCGATCAATACATGCTCATAGCCCTGAGCCAAGGCGGGTAATTCCTTGTGGATGGATGGCCGGGGTAATCCGGCAACGGGGAATAGCGGATCGCTACTTCGTGACGCTGCCCAGTCCAGTGCCGAACCTTGCGGGTCAGCATCGACCAGCAACACCTTTTTCTTGCGTCGGGCCAGTGCATCGGCGATGTGAACGGCCAGCGTCGTTTTACCGACGCCGCCCTTCTGATTCAGTAGTCCGATGATCATATTTTCACCGTGAAATTTGCTATTGAGCGGAATTGCGATTTCACGGTTATCACGAATTGCGGAAGTGCGCAAATACAGAATTGCAGATTTACGATTTACAGGAGTTTCCCGGGGAAATTCCTCCTTAGCAGTGCTAAGGGAAGATGTCTGTCGAACATATGCAAAATTCTGAATAGCACTTCCGCAATCGCATGGGGGTTACTGAGCGATCAGTTTACGAGTCCGGCCACGGTGTAACTACGCCACAGATTGCCGGACATTCCATGAAAGAATCTGCTGTCCCAAGGCAATAAGGGATGGGCGGATCGCGCGCGCCGTTGCACACGCCCACTTTAACGATTTGTAAAGCAATCCTGGGTTACACTGACAAATGCTACGCATCATCCAAAACAATTCCGCCGCCGGGGCCATGAGCTATTACAGCACGGCGGATTATTACAGCGAGGGCCAGGAACTACTTGGCCAGTGGCGCGGGCAGGGTGCCGAGCGTCTTGGGCTGGCCGGTGGCATCGACAAGGCGACGTGGGACGCCCTGTGCGACAACCGCGATCCATCAACGGGCCTGCCGCTCACTGCCCGCCGCAATCAAGAACGGACGGTGGGCTACGACTTCAACTTCCATGTCCCCAAGAGCGTATCCGTGCTCTACGGTCTGACGCGTGATGATCGCATCCTCGATGCCTTCCAAACCTCCGTCGATGAGACCATGCGGGATATCGAACGCGATATGAAAACCCGCGTCCGGGTGAACGGAAAGAATGAGGAACGCACGACCGGCAACATGGCCTGGGGTGAGTTTACCCACTTCACGTCACGGCCTGTGGACGGCGTACCCGATCCCCACCTCCACGCCCATTGCTTCGTTTTCAACGCGACATTCGACGAAAGCGAAAACCGCTGGAAGGCGGGCCAGTTCCGGGAACTCAAGCGTGACGCCCCATTCTTTGAGGCCGCGTTTCACTCTCGATTTGCCCGGCGCGTTGAAGAATTGGGCTTGCCGGTTGAACGCACGAAAACCGGCTGGGAGTTGGAGGGTATGCCCAAATCGGTCGTCCGCACCTTTTCACGCCGGACGGCGCAGATTGAGCAAATCGCGAAAGAGGCGGGCATAACGGACCCGGCGGAAAAAGACACGCTGGGGGCCAGGACACGGGACAGCAAAAAGAAGGATATGCCAATCGCGGATTTACAGCGGGAATGGAGGTCCCGGCTGACAGCCGATGATCAGGACGCGATTGGCAGGGTCGCCGCAAACATCGGCGGTCCGGCATTGCCGGAAGATCCCGCATTGGCGAAAGAGGCGGTCACCTTCGCCGCCGATCATTGCTTTGAACGCAATTCAGTAGTGCCAGAGCGTACTGTTTTGGCGAAGGCACTCAAGCATGGGGTGGGGAAGGCGAGTATTGAATCGGTGGAATCGGCGTTTCGTAAGCATGATCTGGTCTTTGGCGAACGCGATGGCCGGAAGCTCGTCACGTCGGAAGACGTCCTGATGGAAGAAACGCGGATGCTGAAATTTGCACGCGATGGCCGTGGCAGTTGTCCACGGCTTGGCAACGGGCCGCATTACTTCAACGATGGCAAGCTCAACGCCGGGCAACGTCGGGCGGTGGAGCATGTACTTAATTCTTCCGATCGGGTGATCATTATCAACGGTGCCGCCGGCGTCGGCAAAACCACGATGATGCGTGAAGCGGTGGCCGCTATCGAAGCCGGTGGAAGCAACGTTTTCACCTTTGCCCCCTCCGCCGACGCCAGCCGAGACGTGTTGGCGAGCGAGGGATTCGAGAATGCGGACACGGTTGCCCGGCTGCTGGTTGATGAGAAGCTCCAGCAAAGCATCAAAGATCAAGTCATCTGGATTGATGAGGCCGGGCTCATTGGCACGAAAACGATGGGCCAGGTCTTCGACTTGGCCGACAAACTCAATGCTCGCGTGATTCTCTCCGGCGATCGCAGGCAGCACGGATCGGTCGAACATGGGGCTGCACTGCGTCTGCTTGAAACTGAGGCTGGATGCCTTCCCGCAGAAATCCGAGACATTCAACGGCAAAAAGGCGAATACAAGCAGGCGGTGCAATCGCTGAGCGATGGCCACACCGAAAAAGGATTCCAGCATCTTGACCGTTTGGGCTGGGTTAAAGAGGTTCCCGAAGAGGAACGGTATAAGGCCCTGGCCGATGATTACGTTGCGACCGTCGCCGCCGGGAAATCAGCTCTGGTTGTCAGTCCCACCCATGCCGAAGGCGAGCGGATCACGGGTCATATCCGCGAATCGCTGAAAGATTTGGGGCGGGTGAACACGGATGAACGCGAGATTTCGATTCTTCAAAAGACAAACATGACGCAAGCCGAGCGTGGCGACGCGGTGAATTATGCTCCCGGCGACGTGCTGGTGTTTCAGCAGAACGGCAAAGGATACCGCAAGGGCGAGCGAATCGTAGCCGGGGGGAGTGCGTTGCCGCTCGATCAGGCAAGCAAATTTCAAAAGTACCGCACCCGAACCATTGCAATTGCTGAGGGCGATATTCTTCGCGTCACGCAAAACGGCAAAACCGCCGACGGCAAGCACCGGCTCAATAACGGCGCGCAATATGTGGTGGACGGATTCACCCGGCAAGGCGATGTCCGGCTCAACAATGGGTGGATCATCGACAAAAACTTCGGGCATCTGGATTATGGCTACGTCGTCACGAGCCATGCGAGCCAGGGTAAGACGGTGGATCGGGTTTTCATTGGACAATCGTCCGAATCGTTCCCCGCTTCGTCACGGGAGCAATTCTACGTTTCCGTTTCGCGTGCCCGGCAACAGGCCACGATCTACACCGATGATAAGGAATCGCTGCTCGATGCCGTCAGCCGCTCCGATGAGCGGTTGTCGGCAACGGAGCTCGTCATGGATCGGGACTACCACGCCCGCGTGATGCAAATGGAGCGAATGGCGGAAATGACGCGGGCACGGGATGAACGGACGCCGACACGCGAGGGGATCGAGTATGACAGATAAATTCGTGCGTCGTCGTGGGCGGTTGAGTGAGGATCGATTCGAGCTGGTCCCATCGGCTGACGGCGGCGCCGTCGATGATTTTCATTCGTTTGGCTGGCTCCGAGGGGTTCGCGAGCGGGCTTCGATGTTGGAACTGCGAAAGAAATCGGGCAACGTCCTGGCCGTCGCGTATTCGTGGATCGAACGGGTGGAATTCGATCCAACCGAGGGCATCATCCTGCGAGTTCGCAACGACGCGATTCGCATCAAAGGCCGCAACCTGAATGCCGAAGTGCGGCCCGAAGTTCGATTATTTCGGGGGATCGCAAGGCACCGCATAGCGTGGGTGGAGGAAACGGAAAGTCAAGCACGAATGAGTGGGCCACAACTCTCGGTCGTAATCGACGAAATTGCGTGGTGACTTGGTAAGCGGATTCACGCAGAGTATAAAGTATATTCGTGGCACAGGCCGATTCGCATCCGCGTAGGCGTCGAACACGGTGGAGGATGCTAGCGCTCCTAATTATCCTTTTCCCGCTTATGGTGTTTTTTTGTTGGTATGTAATGTCCCTGTTTGGGTGGGGACCCGGGTAGCGGAGGAACTATAAGTCAGCGTGACTGAAAAGCAGCCAATCCACGCCGCCCTGCCGATCGCGCTAGGACTAAGTGCGCTAATCCTTTTTATATCGGCCGGCATCTCTTTGCTGCTAGATAGCTTCCACAAGTCGGTCGACGCCGGCCCGCAAAATCTCATCTACCACACCAATCCCGCCGCAGTACTTCAGGCCTGCGGTGCGGTTCTGGCAAACCCTCAAGCGGCCGGATTCCCGAGCGCTACGAACGGAATCGCCAGTATCCAGGGACCGCAAACTGGCGTTAACCCGCCCGCCAGCCTCCCCGCCGCGCTTCGGAATCTCAATTTTGAGTTCATGACCATTCAGGGCAACCAACTTATGATTTATTTCGGTGGCGGTTTTGGACACTGGGGGTTCAGTACTGCCCCTCTTCCGGGCGGCGCGCAATTACAACTCATCCCCGGACTATGGTTTTGGAGCGAATTTGGGCTTCCGCCGAATCCCGCCAAAGTCAAATACTACCGTACCGGCGAGTGGCTGATCGGAGGCGGCATCATAGTTACTATTGCCGCGATCACGGTCCAAATCTATAGGCGGCGAATCAGCGCCCTCGTCGAGCGGCAAAACGCCCGGTTCTGTGTGCCTAACGTCTCAGTTTGAATCTCCTGACGCCCTCGCTGAGATTAACCGTCGCACCGATGTTCGTCCGATACCGAGTCGTTTGGCGATCTGGCTCTTGCTGATCCCCGAAAGAAACAGCTTGTTCACCTCGTCCGCCAGTGGTTGCATTGTCGCTGGTCGTCCGTGTGGCTTACCGTTCTTTCGGGCTTCGGCAATCCCGGCCTTAACACGATCCCGCAATATGTCGCGTTCGTATTGAGCAAACACCGCCAGCATCCCCGCCATCGACTGGCCGCTTGGCGTCGTGAAATCCAGCGAATCATTCAGCGACACGAAATTGACGCCGAGAGCATGCAATTCCTTCAACGTCGTCACAAGGTCGAGCAACGACCGGCCCCATCGGTCGAGCTTCCAGACCAGGACGATATCAATCTCCCGTCGCATCGCGGCTCGTAAAATTTCATCGCGGGCTGGTCGATCCTTCGCTCCGCTACCGACTTCCTCGATTTGCATGGCAACCGTCCAGCCCCGTCGCTCGGCGTATTCCCGCATCGCCGAAATTTGCAGTGGCAGTGTCTGCTGGTCGTGAGTCGAAACGCGTGCGTACAGCCCGACGCGTAAATGGCCGCCCGCCCCCTGGCCAAAAACCTCCCCGTGATTTCCGGTCATCACCCCTCGATAAATCAGCCGATTGCAGAAAACCCTTTACACCGGCCAAAAACTATAGTTTATGGTCAGGTCAGGGCGTATCACGATTCAGGGAAGGGAACAAGAGAATTTCTCGCCGCATGGAAAACCTGCTCACGATTGCACTGGAAGCCCATAATGATGACCTCAATCATCATCGCCGCTACGAAATCGTGGTTGGCCGGGATTTGCTCGACGATTGGACGCTAAGCATCCGCTACGGTCGCGTCGGTGGCGGATATCAAACGCAAAAGTTTGCCGGGAAAGACGAGGATCACATTCGGGCCATTGTCCGCGAACGCCTGCGGCGTCGGCGTTCCGCCCCAAAACGGATTGGATGTGCGTACCGGGTCACGATATTCGATGCTGTTGCGGAATTCGACGCATCTGCCTGGCTGCCGGACGATTCAATTGTCTTTCATCCTGACCCACCATTTTCCCTGCCCCCGATGGCGGACAGAATTGCTTTCAGCGGAGCGAAGCGGGGTCAAGGTGGAACCGTCGGAGAAGAGGCTCCATGTACTCATGGAGTAGTACCTTGAGGCCGATTCGTGGAGCGTACAATGTCGGAATTGGGGGCAGGGAATTCGACCCGAACAGGCACGCGGCATTTCACGCCGGCCACCTTTTGGGCGGACTATTCAGGTCGATCTAGCGATGAAGGTGTCGTAAAATATAAGATATGAACTCCTTTCGCCGGTGGCTGGCTAATGGGCTGGTGTCGGTGTTGATTCCTGTATGCTTGTTGGCAACGGTTCTGTTCGTCGCGAGTTTCATCATCGATTGGCAGGCATCTCTTTTTCTGGAGCAGCGTCAAGATGACCACTACTGGGTTCATCTTCATAACGGATTTTTAATCTGGACGCATTTTCGTGCGCACACCAGTTTTTTGAACTACACTGATGACAAATTTCTTCGTTCCAGTCTGTTTGGTGGGACAATCTTGGTCAATGAGGGAAATTGGACGGAAACCTCGATTTACTTCCCGCTGTGGCTTTTGGCCTTCGTCATACCCGTAACATCGCTTAGGCCGCTAATTCGCGCCATCGGAGCAACGCCAGCAAACCATAGAAGCCGGCGTCTGAATCGTTTCGGCAGATGGACATTGAATGCACTCGCCGCCGCGTCGGTAATCCTGCTCACGATGATTGCAGTTGATATTTGGCAAATATTCGGGATGAATCCTCACCCCGCCAATCCACTTACGACCGAAATCGGTCTTTGGCGCGGAGGAAATGGATGGGTGCCGATTTGGATAATCATTTGCGTCCTTGTACCTGTACCGGTCGCATCGGTTGCGATTCGGCTCTGGCCCACGAGTCACACAGATCACGGTTTTTGTGCCGTTTGTGGTTATGACCTTCGAGCCACACCGGACCGTTGTCCGGAATGCGGGAAAATTTGCCCTAATGAGACCACATAATCGCAAACACCAATGCCGAATACAGGAAACTGCTGCGAATCAGCATAGAATGTGGTACGCTTTGTCGGAAACAAGAGGAAATTACCGTGGCCACAGTGAAAATCCCCGATGAGACCCTAGCCCGGCTGCAAGCTGCTGCTGCCGCACGGCATGTCTCGCTTGAAGCTTACCTAGAGGAAATGGCGGCATCAGACGCCAATGGGAAACGTGCGTCTTGGGCACAATTCCACAAAAGCACGCCCTCCGAGCGGGCGTCGGCAGCGGAATCCATCCGCAAGCTGGCAACCCAAGTGAAGGGCAAATCCTCGATTAAAGAATTGATCGCCGACAAACACGCCGGCCACAAATACTAAGATGCCGATTGCTGTCGATTGTTCCGTTGCCGCTGCCTGGGCGCTCGTTGACGAGTGGACGGCATGGACTTCGGCAGCGTTGCAAGCCGCAACCGTTGAAGGGGCAATCGTCCCGTCACTCTTTTGGTACGAGATACGAAACATTCTGGTTGTGAACGAACGACGCGGACGTATCGAGCCGGCTCAATCCGCCCAGTTTCTTGCGGATGTCGATCCGCTGACGGATGTGGACTTAGGCCCCGTCGAAACGGATGTTCTTGCGTTGGCCCGAACGCATAATTTGACTGTCTATGACGCCAGCTATCTGGAGTTGGCGAGCCGTTTGGGCCTGCCGCTCTGCACTCTCGACACGCAATTGATCCAAGCTGCCCCGAAAATCGGCGTCGCCGTCTGGCAACCGTAAAGTCTGGTTGTAGGATTTCGTAGGGAGTCGCTGGCCGACCGTTATTTCTTCCCGCTACTATTATTTGCGTTTCCGCCATTCTGCCCGCCAGCACCTTGCCCTTGGCTTTGTCCTTGCGACGGCTGCACCGTCACAGTCGCCGGTTTGGCGGCGGCAGGTGGGATGGGCGCACCTTCATTTATGGGGCGGGCTGGTGCAGGTGGAATCGGCGCACCACGTCGTTCCATGTTGCCCGATTGAAAACCGCGAGTCTCAACGTTCTTGGACATAAACAACCTCATTTCTTTGGTGGCGGCGGTGTCGCTTTAGGTGCCGGGGCGATATCCACTGGCCTAGCCGGTGCCGGTGGAATTGGGGCGCCAAACTTTCCGTCACCCGTCGGGGATGGCGGTGGTGACGCCGGTTGCGGTGTTGGCGCAACATTAATTGGTCTGGCGTGAGTCGGCGGAATGGGCGCACCTCCCTTGATGCCAGCCGTTGGGCTAACTGCCGTTATTTTCGTGGGCGACGATTTCGGCGCTTCACTCATGATGACTCTCCCATTATGGACTCGCCCTCGTTGACGAAGAAATGGTCGTCGTGGACGGAGGGCTGTTGTAGACATTTACTATAACCGGTGTCGCCGGTTTCGGCACCTCCGGTGCCACGCCAGTGGCGATGAAAACGAAAACCATTAAGAAAATCATCCCCAAGAGCAACCAAAGCAGACCGATCCACTTTAGCCACGATAAGAGCCAAATGAGACGTATGTTTGGATACTCGGCTAGCGCTCGTTCGCGGGCACCCTCTTGCCACGGTGCAAATTTCGCGTCGAGGATTTGCCGCCAGCGGCGGTGAGTCCAATAGCTCAACAATCGATCTGCGAGGGCCGTAAACAAGCACAATCCAAACGTCAACCAAGCAAGAAGGATAAGCGCGGATGCACTCGATGTTCGTGTGACGTCCTTGAGCACCGTGAACGATGACCCGATTGCCAGCGTGGAGAGAGTTACCAGGAGCGTGTCGTAATTCTTTTCCGAGTCGATCTCAGACTTGACCAGCGACGGCCGTTCTTTCTCATACCAAGCAAATTCATCGTCGCATTTTTTCTGCAATGCCGTCGCCTCTGGCGTCGGCTCTGGCATGTTGTTCGATGTGTTTGCCATTGGAACCATCTGGAATCATATCGGGGAAACTAGATCGCTTAAAGTCATAGGCTTCTTTGAAAATCGGTGCTTGAACCGTCGATTTTGTGAAAGATTTGGACGTTTCGAAGCAATAGGTATGTAGCGTGTTCTGCGGCCACAGGCCGCATTCGACAATCAAATACAATCAATACACGCGCGGTTACGACGTATGGACCCGCGCGAAACCATTTTATGGGAGTTTCTATGTCGACGGTTTTGATCCAAAATCGCGGGCCAGATAATCCGCCGCAGTTGCTGACCCTCGCTATGATTCGGCAACACTACGTGCCGATTGCCGCTCGCACGCTCTTTCGGATGATTTCTGCGGGCCGATTTCCGAAGGCCGATATCGGCATCGGTGGTAAAATACGCCTGTGGAAGCGTGAAACCATAGAGGCATGGATCGCCGCAAACGCCGGGTAGAGCCCGTCCAGTGTTCGCCAGAGTTTTTCCGAAGGCAGGAATTTATGAATTCCATTCAAACCGAAGGCCGCTGGCTTGAAGTGCAAAAACGGATCAAGGTGATCCGTCGCGGCAAACGTGTTGTCCGACGCGTGGAGCTTCAATGCTGGTATGGCCGTCTAAAGGTGAATGGACACTGGAAATGGTTCAAGCTGTTCACGGATCGGCGGGCATCGCAGCAGCGGTGGAATGAAATCATCCGCGATCACGAATTGCATGAATCCGGCGTCATCACTCCGCAGATGGATTCGGCGCAAAAGCCGCTGTCGCAACACGTCGCCGAATATCTGGAAGAAATCAAACGCACCGTAACGGATGAGCATTACCGGATCGTCCGGTACATGCTGCGGCATTTCATCGACCTGGCTAATTGGAAGTCCCTAGCCGACGTAAATCCGCAGGCCGCGTCCCGCGTTTTGTCCGCATTGCAGACTCAGGGCAAAACCGTTGCTTACACGAATCAATATCTTACTCGCGTTAAAGCCTTTCTGAATTGGTGTGTCCCGGATCGGCTCGTGGCGAATCCGCTGGTGAAGTTGAAACGCGGAAATGTGAGGAAGGCCGTGAAGCGGCGTGCTCGCCGCCCCCTGGCTGAGCAGGAGCTGGCCAAGTTGCTGACGACTTGCCTCCCTTCTCGCCAGCTCAAATACGCATTCCCGGCATTCACCGGGCTTCGGCGGAAGGAACTTGAGGACGTGCGTTGGGCCGATCTGCATCTGGACTCACTCATTCCCTACCTTCAACTTCGGCCAGAACAAACAAAAACCGGCGAAGCGACGGCTCTGCCGCTCCATCCCTATCTTGTGCAATCGTTGCAGGCGATCTCTCCCGGAATGCCGGAGGCAAAGCTGTTCCGTTGCCTTCCCGAAGGGCGAACGATGCTGCGGGATTTGACAAATGCGGGCATCAACCAATCCGATGCGGACGGGCGCCGGGCCGATTTCCACGGACTGCGGCACACGTTCGCCAAGCGTCTCGATGCGACCGGATGCAGTCACGCGACACGCCGTGCATTGATGAGGCACGGGAGCGGTGACCAGACGGATGGCTACACACTTGCCCACGTATCCGAGATGTACGAAGCAATAAAACGACTTCCTGCGCCGGATTTTGCGCCGGACCAAGCGTTGGTCGTCAACGCAACCGCCAGTGCAACGGAAGGTTCCGCCAATAATCAGGTGGACATGAGGTGGACACGTGGTGGACACGGAACGACTTTGACCGACAGTCACGAGTCATCGGTAAAATTGCCGGTCAACGCACCTAATCACTCGGAAAATCCGGCAGTTTTCACGCATCGGCAGGCATCGGAAGCCACTGACTTGCTTCGGCGTCAAAACCGCGATAGCGTTCTGGACACGAGCCCGCGTAGCTCAGTTGGATAGAGCGCTGGTTTCCTAAACCGGAGGTCTCAGGTTCGAATCCTGACGCGGGTATACAATCCGAAAGGCAAGGAGGCCCCATGCCATTGCCCATGCCCGTTCGAAATAGCATTTTGGATTTCATCGGCAACACGCCGATGCTCCGCACCTCGTCGTTCGATGTCGGACCCTGCACGCTGCTGCTTAAACTGGAAAGCCAGAACCCCGGTGGGTCGATCAAGGACCGCATCGGTCGATCCATGATCGAAGCGGCCGAAGCACAGGGAAAGATCAAGCCGGGGGCGATGCTCGTCGAGGCGACGGCGGGAAACACGGGGCTCGGACTCGCGCTCGTCGCAGCGCACAAGGGCTATCGGCTTACCCTGGTCATTCCCGACAAGATGAGCCAGGAAAAATTGCAGCATCTGCGCGCCCTGGGGGCGAATATCATCATGACCCGCTCGGATGTCGGCAAGGGACATCCGCAGTATTACCAGGATCTGGCGGAGAAAATCACCCGCGATACGCCGGGAGCGTATTACATCAATCAGTTTAATAATCCGGCCAATCCGCTGGCGCACGAACTGACCACGGGGCCGGAAATTTGGGAGCAGACGGACCACAAAGTTGACGCAGTGGTTTGCGGCGTGGGTTCCGGCGGAACGATGACGGGCTTGAGCCGATATTTTGCCAAAGTCGCGCCGCACGTGCAGATGATATTGGCCGATCCGGTGGGCTCGGTGCTGGCCGAATATGTGCGGACGAAAAAAATCGGGACCGCTGGATCGTGGCTGATCGAGGGGATCGGAGAGGATTTCATCCCGGCCATCGCCGATCTGAGCCGAGTCTCTGCTTCCTTTAGCATTTCCGACGCCGAATCGCTCGATACAGTGCGGGCGCTATTGAAACAGGAAGGCGTCCTTGCCGGGTCCAGCACCGGGACATTGCTGGCGGCGGCGATTCGCTTTTGCCGGGAACAACAAAACCCCAAAACGGTCGTCACGTTTGTTTGTGATACCGGCAGCAAATACCTTTCCAAGGTCTACAACGATTTTTGGATGGCCGACCAGGGCCTGGGCGGGCGGCCGACGCACGGGGATTTGCGCGATTTGATCAGCCGGCCGTTTCGCGAAGGTGCGGTCATTGCCGTCGCGCCGGACGATCCGCTGACCGTGACATACGCGAGAATGCGGCTTTATGATGTTTCGCAATTGGCGGTCATGGATGGCCAGACCGTCGCGGGGATCGTCGACGAAGGCGATTTACTGCTGGCGGTTCGCAAAGGTGGCGCGGCATTCGATCGGCCGGTGCGGGAAGTCATGACCGCCAATGTCCGGACGATCGATCCTCGCGCGGGTTTGGACCAAGTCATGAGCATTCTCGATTCCGGCCTGGTGGCGATGGTCAGCGACGAGCACGGATTTTACGGAATCATCACTCGGATCGACGTGGTGAATTTTCTGCGAAAAGAACACGCCAGAAAAAAGCGGGAGCAGGCATGAGCACACCCACCGGCGGCGAGCTGCCGCGAAACAAGGTTTTGCCGTACGAAGGAAAGCGCCCGAATTTCGCGACGCGGGTGATTCACGCGGGTCAGACACCCGATCCCACCACCGGCGCCGTGATGCCGCCGATTTATACGAGCAGCACGTTCAAGCAGGATTCACCGGGCGTGCACAAGGGTTTGGATTATGGACGGAGCCACAATCCGACGCGCTGGGCGTTTGAGCGCTGCGTGGCCGATCTGGAGGATGGGACGATCGGGTTCGCATTTGCCTCGGGGCTCGCGGCGATCGCGACGGTGCTGGAACTATTAGACGCCGGATCGCACATCATCGCCGGAGAAGACCTGTACGGCGGGACATTCCGCCTTTTTGAGCGCATACGCAAACAAAGCGCGGCATTGGAGTTTTCCTATGTTGATCCATCTGATCTGTCCGCCGTGGAGCGCGCAATCCGGCCCAACACCCGCATGATCTGGGTGGAAACTCCCAGCAATCCACTGCTGAAGCTGGCCGATCTCTCGGCTTTGGCCAAGCTGGCGAAAAAACACAAGATCCTTTCCGCCGCCGACAACACGTTCGCCACGCCTTTTATCCAAAGGCCGCTGACCCTGGGATTCGATATCGTCGTACATAGCGTCACGAAATATCTGAATGGCCATAGCGACATGATCGGCGGCCTGGCCGTCGTCGGGGAGAATGCGGCGGCCGCGGAGCGGCTGGGATTTTTGCAAAATGCCATCGGCGCAATCTCCGGTCCGTTCGACAGCTTTCTGGCCCTGCGCGGCGTCAAGACATTGGCGATCCGCATGGAACGCGCCAGCGAAAACGCCTTAAACATCGCCAAATTCCTCGAATCGCGAAAAGATGTGAAGCGAGTTCTCTATCCCGGCCTGGCAAGCCATCCGCAACACGAATTGGCAAAACGCCAGATGGCAACGGGGGGCGGAATGGTCAGTGCCGTGTTGGATGGTGGAGTGGACCGCGCGCGGCGGTTTCTGGAACGATGCCGGCTATTTACTCTGGCCGAAAGCCTCGGCGGGGTCGAAAGCCTTGTGGAGCACCCCGGACTTATGACTCATGCCAGCATCCCCGCGACCAGACGGGCAGAGATCGGCATCGAGGATGGATTGGTGCGTTTGTCGGTGGGAATCGAGGATTGCAGCGACCTCATCGCCGACCTTGAGCATGCGCTCACATAAAGCAAAGACAACGCACATATCTTCAAAATACATTCTTAATAATCCACCTTTATCGTCCGGCCTTTGAAACTGGGAAGGCAAATCAAAATGACCACGGCCCCGCATCAGCGAACGGCGTTCACGCTCGTTGAGCTTCTCGTTGTTATCGGAATCATTGCAATATTAGTCGGCGTACTCTTGCCGGCCTTAAATAAAGCCCGTGCGGCTGCGCAGGAAGCTCAATGTATGAGCAACCTTCGCCAATTTGGATTTGGATTCCAGATTTACGCGGATGCAAATCAGGGGTTTCTAGCGGAAGATGGGCCGGATGGGCATGACAGCACGCCCGCACCTTCGGGGGACCTGATCGGTCGAACGGCTACCACCCCCGCCTACCAACCCAACGGAACCTACATTCCGACCGGTGTGGACGACCCCGCGTTGTTCTATAACGCGATCCCACCGCTGGTGAATAATCAATCCTATGGCAGCATGATCGCCAAATATGAAAGCGGCGATACTACTGCGTTACCCACGGCCGGCAGCAACAGCATTTGGGTATGTCCAACTACCGGGCCGCCTGACTCAACATTCAGTGAAATCTATGTCAATTCGAAGACCGTACAAGCCGGAACAGGCGCGTACTTCGGGCTTTGGGGCACCGGTACGGTCAACGGGGTACTGACAAAATATAAATTCTCGCCGACGGTTTTCCCGTTTTATATGTGCTATGCGTTTAATTCCAAGCTCTTCACAACGGTTAGTGGCACCACGGCTCCCATAACGCACGTCAAGCTGGCGGAATTGCGGCCGGGTTCCGATGTGGTGCTGATGACCGAAAAGATCATGCAGTCCGGAGAGTATGGCAGCCATCAAGCGCCGGAGATTTATACCATCGCGAGTCGGATGGGCATGTCAGTAACCCCCGATGGATATACATCAAATATGGGACAGCCCAAGGCCACTTGGTCGCGGTTCACCACTCGGCACAGACACGGCGGTATGCTTTTATTTGCGGACGGCCATGTCGCTTGGTTTGCGTGGACGCAAGTCTACGCCAGTTCCGCCCTATGGAACCCGACAAATACGAGTTCCGTTACGAACATCAACCGTCCTGACAATCACGTGATTTGGTGTCCCTTCGGCGCCGTATCCTATGGCGGTGGTGGCGGCTGATGTATCCCGGCATCCATCAAAACGCGTGAAATCTTAATATGACGCAAGCGCAACCCACGTAATGGAAGGATGCCCGCAGCGTTATAAGACCCGGCATTAAATTTCCGGCGTGGGCCGGTTCCTTTTGAATCTCAAATTCTGCCCCGTGCTAAGTTTTGGCGGCACCCGGGCTTCTTGTGTCGGAACAGTATTTTTGCCCACAAGGGCGGGAGAAAATGATCATGAAGCGTTCGACGAAAAAAGTGCTCGGCCTGGCGGCGAGCAGCGTAGTGTTTTCCGGCGGATTTTTTTCCACGGCACTGGCCAGTACATATACATTCACTGGCACTGGAGCCAATAACGCCTGGACCACCGCAACCGATTGGAGCCCCAATACGGTTCCAACTTCGACGGACGTAGCCTATTTCTCCCCCAACCCGCCCTCGATCAATGTCGGAAGCGCCAGCAGCGTAGGCGCGATCCTGGATAATTATACAGGCGGAAACGTCACCATCGCCGGGTCGCAATTAACCTTGTACGGACAAACCCTCACGGTCGCGCAATTCGGCGAGACTTTGACCAACGAGCCCAACGTTGTCGCCGCAATTGAAAACGGCACGGGCGCCTCGCTGAACAATGTGCTGACAATTAACGACAATCTCGCCCTGGAGAATGCCCAGAACGTGATGATCGCCTCGGCGGAAAACGGCGGACTTGTCGCCGGCACTCCGGGCCAGACGATCACGCTCGGCGGCAACATCAGCAACGCGGGTTCGACCGCGGCCCAGCTTACCCTGCTCGGTGGCGGCACCGTCGTGAACTATGGCGCTTTTTATAATCTCACGGGCACCAACAGCTTTACCGGCGGCCTCGTCATCGGCACCACCGACGCGACCCAGGGCGCGCAGGTGGAGGTCAGTCCCTCTGCCGTGCCGAGCACCGGCACCATTACCGTCAATGAACAAAGCCAGCTCGAATTCGCCAGCAGCGGCACCTACGGCGCGGGGACAACACTAGTCCTGAACAGCCCCGGCGTCGGACCGGGAATCTCCGCCGGCAGCAGCGGTGGATTGCGAACCGCCAAGGCCGCCACCAATGTGGTCTGGGCGGGCACGCTCGACATCGGAACGACGACAACTAACTCAACCGAACCCGGTTACGTCGTCATCAGCGCCACCGGCAGCAACGATATCACCATCGCGGGACAGCTCGTCGGCACCGGCAGCCTGCAGAAGCAGGGCGGCGGAACGCTCATCTTCACGAACCCCAACAACACCTGGAACGGCAGCCTGCAGGTCGGCAACGGCGCAGTCTCCGACACCGCAACCTCCTCGATCGGCGATGGCGATCTGCTGATGTATCAAAGCTCCAACAATTCCCCAACATTGAACCTTTTCAGCGCGAACCAGCAGATTCGAAATCTTGCCAGTTCCTTTGTTTCCACGAGCCCGGTCACTCAGGTCATTAACCTCAATACAACGACCCTCACGATTAACGCCACGCAGAATGAATCATTCGGCTATGGCACCACCAACAGCTTTACCAACGCCTATACCAGCGTCATTCAGGACGGCACGTCATCGAATGCGGGCGGAGTCGTCTACAACGGCGCAGCGGGCGCTACGCTCAGCCTCAATTCGGGAAATACCTATCACGGCGGCACGAAAATCACCGGCGGTGTCCTGAACCTCGCCAACGGATACAACGGCTCTTCCTTTGGCGTCAATGGCAGCGCTTTGGGCGTCGGCGACGCCGAGGTCGAATCCGGCGGAACGCTCGCCTCCGGAAGCGGCGCTTCCGTCCTTGGCCAGACGGTCACTACCGGCGGTTTCTCGGGAAACCTGACTGTCGACAGCGGCGGGACCGTCATCCCCGGCGGATCGGGCCTGGTTGGCTCCCTCGCCGTCGGCGGTGGGATCACCGCCCATACCGGATCGATTTTTGATTTCGAACTGGCCGGCGGAATCAGTGCGACCGCCAGCACGATCTCCGCGGGCGGCGCACTCACCCTGGACAATGGCGGCACGGAAACCGTGAACATCCTCGGGTCGCAATTGGCTTCCGGAAACTACACGCTCGGCACGTTCGGCGCCCTGGCCAATGCCGGAACGGCCTTCACGCTCGGGACTGATCCCGCTGGAAGAAACCGATCTTACAGCTTGACGACTAACTCACTGTCGCCGAGCTCCTCCGACCTGGTCCTCTCGATCATAGACAGCGGAAGCGAATGGTACTGGTCCGTCGGCGGTACCGGTGGCTCCAGCGGTACTCCCGTGGATGGAGCCGGAAACTGGGCCGCCGGCAGCACTAACTTCTTCACCAGCAATCCGGCCACCAATGCCGTCCCCTACTCCAATACCTCCACGAACGACGTCATCTTCGGCGGCAACAGTGCCAGCAACAACGGCGGCTTGATCACCTTAACCGGCCCCGTGACGGTGGGCGGAGCCCTCGTGTTCTCCACCATCAGTCCCACCCATCCCTACACAATCGGAACTTCCGGCGGCAATACCCTGACGTTGTCCGGTGGAATCGTCGGCGGAGCCAACGCCATCGTCAGCGCCCCCCTGGTCCTCAGCGGCTCTCAGACCTTCACCGCTGCATCAGGCACGACCCTGACCGTCAATGGTGGAATCGCACCCACCACCGCGACGCTCACCACCGGCGACGCCGGAACCGTCGTGCTCGGCGGCACAAATCAGTATTCCGGAGGCACCATCATTTCCAACGGCACACTGGAAACCAGTGCGGCATCTCTGCCCACTTCCAATGGCGTGCAAATTAATAACAGCAGCTCAGCCCTGGTGTTTAACCAGACGTCCAGCGGTACGTATTCCGGCCAGATTTCCGGAACCGGCAACGTCACCGTTACCGGCTCCAGCACGTTGACCTTGTCCAACTCCGGCAACTCTTATAGTGGAGCGACCAATGTCGACGGTAGCGTTCTGAGCGTCGGCAGCGTCGGGGCTTTAGGCACCGAAGCAGGCGGGATCCAAATGGCCGGCGGAACGCTTCAATTCACCTCCGGGCTTAGTTTCCCCCTGGGCTCGGGAAATACCATCAACCTCGTCGGTGGCACTACCAGCTACATGGACACCGACGGCAATAACGTCACGCTCGGCCAGCACCTCACCGGCATCGCCGGGAATCTCACCAAGATTGGCGCGGGTGAATTAACCCTCACGGGCCTGCAGCAAACTGTCTCCATCGGACAAGTATCGGTTCTGGGAGGCAGCCTTAATTTCGATGCCGCCGCCAACTATGGATTCAGCGCGTCGACTACCCCCGGAACATTCACCGGGGACTTGATCCTCAGCGACGGGGTGGGCGTCCGGTTGCAAAACGGCACCACAGCCGCACCCGACAGCATCAGCGGTGGCGGTGTCGTCCGCATGGTGGATAGCGGTGTGAACCTGACGGCGTACGGCGTCGCCACCGTCGCCAACCAGATCTTCCTCAACCAAAACGATGAGGCCAGCTACAGCGCTACGATCGGTACCAATGCCGCTGGCAACATCCTGACGATCACGGGCGGCATCACCAACAACCAGCCCAACGTCGATCCGAATCCAAACGCCGTTGCCGACGTCGATTTCAGCACCGGTGGCGGAACCGTGGTCCTCAGCGGCACGGCCAGCACCTACACCGGAACGACCGATGTCACCGGTGGCGAAGTCCAGCTCCTCACCAGCAACGTATTGCCAAGCACGACCGATCTTCATATCGGCGGCTCCGGCACTCTCGATGTGTATGGCGTAACTGCGACCGTCGGAACGTTGGCCAGCGGCTCGGCCCCCACCAACGCCACCGTCATCGATGATTCCAACAATAACGGAACGCTCGTCATCGGTGGCCCCAACACCACCAAGACCACCTTCGCCGGCAGTATCGTGGATGACGCCAATTCATCCGGCGGCGGACAACTGGCGATTGAACTCAGTTCCACCTACACCGGTGAACTCGAGATCGACCAGAGCAACTCCCAGGGCTTCAACAGCTATTCCGGCGGAACCATTCTCGACGGCGGTACGCTGGAAACCTCGTCCGACGATTATTTGGGTGATTCCTTGGCCAACCCCTCGGCAAATAACTATGCCAGCAACGGGTTTGTTTCCGGTATCACCTTCGGCGGTGGAACCCTGAAGCTCGACGGAGCAGTCGCGACGAGCCGGCCTCTCACCATCAACGCTCCGGGTGGAACGATCGACGTCACTTCCTCGGGATCGTTCGCCCTCAGCGGCAACTCGAACCTGACGTGGAATGGCGGCAACCTGGTAATCGAAAGCAGTACCGCGCCGGTCACCATCACGCAGACCGGCGGCACGATTGGTGTCACCAACACACCGTCGCAATCCACTCTGACCGTGACGCCGGGAACCACCGTCAACGTCAACGGAACCGTCGATCCATTCACGGACTCCAGCCACCCTGCCAATCACGTGGCCATTGCCAACAGCGGTTCGTTGAACGTGACCGGCGCGAGCGTTTCGGTCGCCGGCGTAACTGGATCGGGTACTCTGACCATCGGCGATGGAGTCACCGCCAATACTTTGCAATTGGCCACGTCCTCCGGAGACAGCGCACAAACCGCTCTGGTGATCAACGGCTCGTCCAAGATGGATATCACCAATAACACCTTCACGGTTGCCACCACGGGAGCGGACAATAATCTGGGCGTGACCCCCGACCCCGTCTTTACGACGATTTACAATTGGATTAAGAGTGGGACCGTTTATAGCTCCAGCGCCTATACCAATCCCACCTACGGTGTCGGCTTGGTCGACGGCAACGATGGCGTTCACGGAACGCTTGTCTCCGCCAATGAAATCGAAGTGGCCTACACCCTGGAAGGCGATGCCAACCTCGACGGCAAGGTGGATGGTTCGGACTTCAGCATCTTCGCCCCCAATTTCGGCCTCCCCACCACATTGGGCTGGGAAGCGGGCGACTTTAACTATGACGGCAAGGTGGACGGTTCGGACTTCAGCGCTTTCGCCCCGAACTTTGGGTTGCAGGACAATGGAGTTGATCTGCACTTGCCTGCCGCTGACTACGTCGCGTTGGACGCCTTTGCGGCAGCCAATGGATTGACGTTCAATCCCGTCAGCGTCCCCGAACCCGCATCGGCCGGATTGCTGCTGGCCGCGGGAATCGGCGTCCTGGCCCGCCGCCGGCGCCGCGGCAACTAATCGCCGTCAGTTTCGCGGCTCGATCCCTAAAAAGCCCAGCCGATTTCGGTTGGGCTTTTTTGTTTTGTCGCGACATGACCATCAAACGAATAGGGCCGCGTTTGTGAAAACGCGGCCCTTCGTCGATTCCATCAAGCGAGCGCGACGGGGCTCGAACCCGCAACCACCGGATCGACAGTCCCGTCAAAACTGCGTTTTTCGCCTCAAGAATGCGGATTCGAGGACAACAGGATACGTCGAAATACGCTGGAAATCAAGCCAACCTGTGTCGCGACACAGGTTCGCTTTGAATTGGTTTTCATCCACTTTGGCAATCCCCGAATTTACGATTAAAGAACCATAGCGCGATGTTACAGCCCGGCATCTCGTCGGGATTCAGCCAGCATGGGGCCAAGATTCGTCATGCGTCATTTTTCGTTTTCGCCAACAATCGTCTGATGCATAGCCCAGAAGCCAACGGCTTAGCAATGTAAAATCCAACACGGCCACGCGAAGGGCCTGTTTGAGGATACACGCATCTTCCGCGACAATCGCCGCCTGAGCCATAGAATCCTTGGCGTCAAAGAGACTCCGTCGCAGGCTTGTGCGATCTCTGCGAATGGAAACTGTCGAATCGATTACCGAGCGAATATCGAACTCCGCAAAAGTTGCTCGGAGGGCGCTACCTCGGTGGCCTGGGCGGTCATCTATATAACCGAGCTTGATATAGCGAATTTCCGTCCGATCGAGAAGCGTCTCGACGAGTAAGTCTCGCTGATGGTCAAAACGAAAATTTCGCATGACCACGTCCAGCCCAACCCAACTTAGGATGCAAGTGGACACAGCCCGTCTACGTTCATGCCGAGCTTGAACGCCACTGTACCGCTTGCGCGCAAAATCTGATTCGGTGCGGAAGGCGGTGAAAGATGCTGATAGTTCAGCCGTTTGCATTCTGCAAAGCTCTTGGCGTACACCCTGAGGAAGCAAGCTGCCGGTCGGAGCTTCGATCAAGGCCAAATTCTCGTTAGCTGACGGTCCCATCTTCGATCGCGATCACACTGCCAGCGCTGGACGACTGTCGCTCGGCGTCCCCGCCCACGTTGGCCGGTTGCGGTTCAAGTTTAGACTTACTGAGTTTGCGTTTGACCGACACAGGCATGCATAGCGTGATTGCCTTCTCCCCTTTTCGCACGTGACGGCCGAGATCGAGCCAACCTTTGAAAGTGTGAATCGGTCCCGGCTCAATTCTTTTTTCGAGGCACTGGAAGAAGGCGAGAATCTGGTTGCCTACGGAGTAATTCCAAAATCGGCTGTAGGCCGATGAGATAATACCCGGTCGAGTGACGGCATCCACGAGTAGAGCTGACCAATCGTACGGTGATTGCGCGGACATGACAAACCCCTTTTTTTGAATAGTGTGAAGGAACTGGAAGGAATGGTTTCTGCTTCCAGCAAAGCACACTTGGGTTTGCTTGTCGCCTTGACGTTTGGCGTATCACGTCGGATAACGCGCCGGGCAAAAGGAGGTCGCTTGTAGTGTCGGCTTCAAGCGCAAATTATTTATCGCCGCCGCTTCGTCAGCAGATCGATGTCCATCCACCGGTGCAGCCGATCCTCGACAACGGCGCGGGGCGTGGCATACCTCTGGCGGGATTGGTGGATGAGGATTTCACGGCGAGCACGGAATTGTCCCTGGGGCGGCTGTGTGATCCCATAGAATGGCTCGGCATACCGGCCATGTTCCAGTCTCTTTACGAGCACTTCGTAATTTCCCAGATCGGTGAATTGAGACGCGGTAAAGCCGTTGCCGAACTCGCGCTGCATCACCCGGGCATCACTTTCCCCAACGCGAAACGAGATAATGTTCCCGACGTTGCCGATGATCGCGTCTCGGACTTCCTCGCTTGCCTGAGAGAGATGCTGTCCGCTGAGTGTCAGCCCGCATCGGTATTTACGGTTTTCCGCCAGGATCGAGGCGAACGAATCGCTGGTGAAGCTGGCGAATTCGTCAATGAAGAGGAAAAAATCGGCGCGCTGGGATTCCGGCAAGTTCGCACGCGACATCGCCGCTTGTTGGAACTGTGCGACCAGGAGCGCTCCCAACAGATTCGACTTGTCCTCCCCAATCTTTCCCTTGGCCAGATTGGCAATGAAGACGCGGCGATGGTCCATGACCTCGCGCAGATCAACTGCCCGCCGCACCTGGCCAAGAATATGGCGGGTCACGGGTGAGGCAATGAGCCGTCCAACTTTGTTGAGAATGGGACTGGATGCCTCGGAAATAAATCTTCGGTCGTATCCCGCAAACTCGCCTTCCCAGAACGAACGCACCGCGGGATCGCGCACCTGCCCGACTACCCAATCGCGATATCGCTCATCCAGGAGCATCCGAGGCACTCCCAAGATTGAAGAATTCGGGCACTCCGCCAGTGCCGCGATCGTGTGATACAAAATATGTTCAAGGCGCGGCCCCCATGAATCCCGCCAAGTGCTTTTGAACGCCGAGACAATTGAAGACGCGAGCAAATGGATGCTGTCGTCGCCATCGTTTTTGAGAATATTGAATGCGATGGGGTATTCGAGATCGGAGGGATTGAAATAGATGACATCCCGACTGCGCGACGGCGGAAGATGATCGAGAATTTCTTCGGCGAGGTCACCGTGAGGGTCAATGAGACCAATTCCTTCGCCGGCGGCGATAACCCTCGCCACAGAAGAATCCGCGAAATTTCTTTGGGTCTTTGACATACTCCGGCCGTTCGTCCCAATTGAGTTCGTACATCCCGGATACCGCCTCCTGGCCGCGCCGCTGCTGGCGGGGTTCGCGAACACATCGCACAAAATGGCCTTGGATCGCCTCCTGGAGAGCTGGTCGGATCATGCTTCGGCTGATGCCGGCGCGCTCGAAATGGTCATACGTCGCCAGATGTTCCACCCTCTGCGGATTGCCTTCCTCGTCGCTCCAGCCCAGGGTTAGTCGAAGCATCAAGGCCACCACCCGAACACACCCGCGCGAGTAGTGCGGCAGGCAGACGTCGAAAAACTGGTTCGGGGTGTAGGTCGTGTTGCTGGTCGGACGGGTGAAACCGATGAATTTCTTTTCGGTCGTCAGTAAATTTTGAGAAGTGGGTTCCGATGGCATGAAACGATAATTATTTGCGGATCACAGCGGCGACCGACCGCTCCGGCATGAGCTTTTTGTTCTCGATCAGCTTGGCGTATTCGTAAACGATCGTGTTGAGCACCCAGCTCCGACTCATCCCCATTCGCTTCGACAGGTCATTGAGATAATCAAGCGCCTGCGGCTCGAAACTGACGCCGGTAAGAATGTGATTTTTGGTTTGCATGGAAATGAATTGAGAGAAGCGACGTGTGCTTGCCAGCATCTTAACATACCCGCTGCAGAGGTGCGAAGCAACAGACTGTGGACAACTTCTGGCAGGGGACAGAGTGCTTCCCTACGGGAGGTCATCCCGACGCAAGATTTTTCGTTCCGCAGGTTTCGACGCAGGATTGAAGCGGGCAATTTTGTTCCGGTGTAACCGAAATTGAACAGTTATCCACAGATGAATCGTCCGAATCGCTTGCGCGGGGGAGTGCGCATCATGTATCATAAAGGACGTTATGATACATGATGCGCGGGGGAATGAGGGAGCGAAATCGCTCGCTTCCCTCTCCAACCGATATGAAATTTCAGAAGTTGGGTCAACCCAACTGCCGAACCTCGTCGTCCGTGCCGGTGATCATGCCGCTCGCCGATTTGTCGAGTTCTTTGCCGCGACGATTCGCAACCGAAACACCCGCGAGGCGTATGCACAGGCGGTCGGACAGTTCTGCCAATGGTGCGAACGGAGGGAACTGGAATTAGCTTCAATCAGTCCCATCGCCGTTGCGGCTTATATCGAGGACCTCTCCTCCAAACGCTCGGCCCCTACCGTTAAACAGCATTTGGCTGCGATTCGGACGCTTTTTGATTGGTTGGTAACCGGACACATTATTCCCATTAACCCAGCATGGTCCGTCCGCGGCCCCCGCCATGTGGTGAAGAAAGGGAAGACCCCCGTCCTCACCGCCGCTGAAGCCCGACAACTCCTCGACAGCATCGACACTTCCACATTGATTGGCCTGCGCGACCGCGCGCTGATTTCATTGATGTGCTACAGCTTCGCCCGTGTTTCGGCCATCGCGAACATGATTGTCGAGGATTATTATCAACAGGGAAAACGATCTTGGGTTCGGCTGCATGAAAAAGGCGGGAAGTTCCATGAGGTCCCTGCTCACCACAACGCGGAACGATATCTTGATCTTTACATTGCCAAAGCTGGAATCGGGGAAGGTAAGAAAATCCCGCTGTTTCGGACAGCCGTCGGCAAAGGTAACGTACTGTCCACCGTCCCCATGTGCCGCACGGACATCCTCCGTATGGTCAAGCGACGAGCTTTGGCAGGTGGAATAGGCGCCGACCGCATCTGCTGCCACACCTTCCGCGCTACAGGTATCACTGCCTACCTCGAAAACGGCGGCACGCTTGAGCATGCGCAAGCCATCGCCGCTCACGAATCTCCGCGGACCACCAAATTATACGACCGCACTCAAGACACGATTACGCTAGATGAAATTGAGCGGATTGCGATCTGAATTCGCGCGCCAAATTTTGGGGTTAGCAAACTTACGCCCCAGTCGTCATCTTTAGCCATGCTTGCTCCTTCACGGTCGGTGATCCTATCTCGCTCACGCTCACCACCGCGACAAAGGCAGACGCGCCGCACACCGTAGGCGACCGACACCGAAAGCCAACGGGGGACAACTGGGACGATGGGATAAAAGCATATTCAAGCTAGAGATGCAGCGGAACCAGTTAAGAGGAGGATTCTTGGTAAACAATAAATATCATGGTCGTGTCGACCCTAGATGGTAAGATTTCGTCTTTAAATATTCTAAAATAATTGGGTCATTCCTCCAGTTCGCTTCGATGACAGGGTTTCCGGCATTGTCCTGATCCACCACCGGAAACATTAACAGTCGGGCACTTTGCGGTAGGCCATTGGCACCCTCGTCAGCAAACGAAGCCACGTCTTCAAGTATGAGACGTGCGATGTAGGGATCCTCCTTGATCCACATGCAAGATACAATATACCAACGCCTATACATTTTGTCTGGGTTATTGGATCCTATGAGCGGATAGCGCACACAAGTAACCCATTTGGGGACTAACCGTTGGGAATGCAAAGCTAGTTCTTCAATCATGCGTCTCTGCGATTCTGGCAACCTTTGATAGATGATTGGAATGCCATACCAACAGTACCGAAGATCACCCGTATTCAATTGCAGCTGGCAACTCGTTGGACCTCGAAACACAATCCATAATCCCAGAACAACAAATAGGGCGATAATTGCATATTTTACGCGTATGTAAACAAACCCACTTTCGCGCTGACTGTATTTATGAAATAGTCGCATGCCAGTGGCCTCAATATACTCACGCTTCGGTCCTGAACGGAATGATCAAAAATATACGGAAGATCTAATAAACTAGTACGTCGGAATATAATTGAGAGTTTTTGACTGTAACAAGGGATCTGTCCGCAGTCCGTTCACCCTATTCGCTAGGCCACCAATCTGTCGAGTGACAACATTGCCATTATAGACATGCAGCCACGGAATCGTACCGTAGGAGTGGTTCGCGTCCGCCCCCCCTAAACACACTGCGGTACTTAAAAATGTTTGATTGAAGGCCCCGTTATCCTGTGCCCAGTAGTTCCAAGCGCTGGATGCCCCAGGTTGATCTGACATTGCAGCAGCGTTCCCACCTATTCCTGGCGACTGATCAGGGTAAAGATACCAGTATTGCGCAAACCCCCGCTTCCCTGTAGTGGGGTCAACATTGTCAAGTTGGTAGGAATTTCCCGGGGCGGGAGATCCGATATGCTCGTTGATAAACTGAAAAAATGCAAGGTAGGTACAGGAGCACTTCGTATTGGGATTTGGAACAAATGTTATGTCCGTGTCCGAACTGAAGTCGTCGTTGTATTTCACGGACGCTACAAAATGCCCGCGATTCGGAATAAAAGGGAAGTTAGGAATATTGGCTAAACCTTCTGGATCCATACCCGAGACAGGATTTGAATAAATATATTGATATAAATTGACACCATTTATGTAACCACTCGGATCGTTCTCAGTCCACCTCCCAAGAAAAGGAGCATAGTCCCGATGTCGGAAATCATAGAGTCCAGCCGCAAGATCCAGCCTACCTCCCTGATGCAGGTGGGTCCAGCCGAACGACTCCGCAGTCACATACGACCCGTGATGCTTGAATCCGATGCGTTCCCGCGTCAACGTCGTACGCAATCGAGCCGCGGATCGGAGCTTACGGGAGGAGCTTTTCCGGCGCAGTTGGCGCGAGGATCGCCCAGCGCGCAGAGGCGAGTTGCGGCTTAACTGGCGACGGCCAGTAGATACGATGATGGCGGCGCAGCGGTGCATGAACGCCGGCATTCTACCACCACGACGGCACGGCAAGCCAATGCCGATGCAGCCTGCGGCTGCTGTCCCCCGATAAGGAGTTGCGCGCTTCACGCACGCCCTCAACCGCCCAACACCCTGATAAGGAAGAGGACCGGAGGAGTTGCTTGGGAACCATCGGCCCAAGGTTCCCAAACCCTCCTTCCCCTTGTCCGACCTCCACGGCCAGAGGCGAAGCCTGCCCTTTTTTCTTTAGCTGCCGTTCTCAACATCCATCGGCGTGCGCACGATCGGTGCTTCAATCGACGGCTCGCCAGGTCAGTTAGCTGCTCCCAGGACGCGCCGGATGCGCGCAGACGAGCGGAACATCAGGCGGCTAAAGAGGGTGGGATAGCTGCTGTTTGGCGCGCACGATTGCGCGCAGTTGAACAGTTCCAACGTCACCAGGATCGGCGGTCGAACTCGCTTTGCTGCGCACGTTCAAAGCGCGCAGATCGACACGGGATCAGCGCGCAGAGGAGGGTAAAATCAGCAGCTAAAAAGAGAAGAAGGAAGGGTTGAAGGGTGAAGGCAAGGTAAAAGGAACCAAGGTGCGCTTTTTGTAACTCCCTGTCCCGCCACGACCTGGCGCAACCTGTGACCTTGGGAGGCAAGGTGTTCGCACCTTGCGCGGCGGCGGAGGGATTCGCAAGTCCCGCCGGAGCGGGAAGTTAGCCCAAACCGATGACCCAGTGGGTTTCCAGTGGGTGGAAGCGAAGGGCAAGATAAAGGCGGCTATCAGCCGCGGCGGCAAGTGACTGAGCCTGCGGAGCTTGCGGCTAATAGCCCATTTCACGGCTCATAGCCGATTGCCGCAACCCCGCGACGGCGCTGATGTTGACGCTATTAGCCATCGTCGCCGTCATCGTTTTCATCATCCAGGATGGCGTCGAGGGCGCGCACATCATCCACGGCGCTCACGCCGGCGGGCGGAACGGTGGAGGTTTCGCCTTCCGCAGCGACGGCCGGCGGTGCTGGCGGCGACGCATCGGGCGCGCTGGGCGCATCAGCTTGTAACGCTTCCGATGGCGGTGAACCAGGGCGCTTGAGCATCCCGGTCGGGTGTGTTGCCGCATGCACCTGCTTGAGGTGGCGGATGCCCACCTGGGTATAAATCTGCGTCGTGTTCAGGTCCGCGTGGCCGAGCATCGCCTGGATGTAGCGGATGTCCGCGCCGCCTTCCAGCATCAACGTCGCCATCGTGTGGCGGAAGATATGGCAGGCCCCGTGCTTGCCGCCGGGAAGCTGCGCCTTCTCCAGGTAGTGCCGCGCCAACCCGCTCATCCGGTCGGCCGAGAACGCTTCGCCGATGTTGGTCAGGAACAACGCATCCTCGCGCACGCCGCCGGGCGCCAGCAGCGGCCGCACTTCCGCCAGGTACTTGCCCAGCCACAGCAGCGCCCGCTCGCCCACCGGAACCAGCCGGTCCTTGTGCCACTTGCCGTCCCGCACCATCACCGTCGCCCGCTCCACGTCCAGGTCGTACAGCTTCAATCGCACCATCTCCAATCGGCGCAGGCCCGTCGAGTAGAGCGTTTCCAGGATGGCCCGGTCGCGCACGCCCAGGGGATCGCTCACGTTGGTCTGGTTGATGATCTGCTCGGCATCGGCGGCGCTGAGGATGTGCCGGGGAAGGGACTTGTTCACGCGGGGAAGGTCCAGTTCAGACGCCGGGTTGTACAGGATGTGGTTCTCCCGCGTCAGCCAGCGGAACCATCCCTTGATCGGCGTCAGATGCCCGCGCTGGCTGTGGAAGCTCAGCGGTTTGTTGTCGGCGTTGCGATACAGGAACAATCCGCGCTGGTAGCGGTCGATGACCGGCTTGGTGATATCGCTGGGGCGCACCAGGGCGCGCTCCTCGCACCATTTGATGAAGTGGTTGAGGTAATAGGTGCGCACGTCGATGGTGCGGGGAGAGAAGTTGGTCACGGCCAGGTGCTCCAGGTACTTGTCCCGCAGCACCGCCATCCCGCGCGGATCGGTCGGATCGCCCACCATCGGCGACGGTTTGCCCTGCCCCTTACGCGCCATGAGCCACCTCCTGGCCGTTGCCGGAAGCGGCGGCTAAAGAAGAAGGTGGGTACGACGCGCGGCTACGATAGGATGAATCGGAAGTTGTCTCCCCAGGCGCGATTTTGGCCGGTTGCTCGCACGAGGCGCGTTTCGCCCTGTCGCCGCCGATGGATTCAGCGCTTTGGGGTGCGCACGAACCGGCCGCAATGGGGGCACTTTGGATGCTCGACCCACCCTCGAACTGCCCGTTTTGATGCTCGAACTTTTTGTCGTAGCCACAGATTTGCAGGCTTGCGGGGTCGATCAGGCCCAGGGCAAACGGCCTGCCGTCAGCGCCTTCACCGCCATACACAAGCTCGTAGACGAACGATTGCCCGCGCCCGCCCCGATGCGTCAGGACGTACTCCAGGTCCACCAGCTTTTGCAGGTGGGTGCGCACCTGGAAGTCCGACCAGCCGACATGCCGGCGCACGTCCCGCCGCGTGAAGCGGTAATCGGGGCGCAGCATCTTGAGCCGCTTGCACTCGTCCTTCACATGCGCATCGAGCATGACCAGCAGCCGGCGAGTCTGCGGGGCCAGTTCATCAAGTGAGCGGCCGAGCACTTCATGCGTCAGTTGGTTGGCGATCACGATGTCGGCCGTCGTGACCTCGATGTACTCGACAAGCTGCCCCGACGCCGGCGGATGCTCCACCGTCTTGTGCTCCCGCTGGTGCTGGTGCAAGAGCGCGACGGTGCGAATGAGCGTCAGGTACTTCACGTGGTCCCGCCGGCTGCGCGTCCGCGCGTCCAGGAAGGTCAGTTGATGGGCGAAGGGATTGGCCACCAGCATCGGCCTCAGTAAGCGCTGCGCGTCCCGGTGCACTTGCAACACCGCCGCGCGCTGTTGCTGCTGGAGCAACCCTTCAAGGGTCTGCCGCCGGCGCTGCATGGCGTGAATCGCCCGCGTCTGCTCGCGCTCCTCGTTGACGCTCAGCACCAGGCAGCGGTTCAATAACTCCTCGTCAATCTCCGCCGCCGTGGTGGTCAGGAAGATCATCACCGGACCCTCGACCCGGTACTCCTGCGTCACCAGCCGGCCCGTCTGCGGGTCCTTGCCGGTGGAGGCGATGGTGAGCTCGCCTTCGGATTGCAGGAGCTTGAGCGCGTAGCTGGCCCGCTCCGCGCCTTCTTCCTCCACGATGGCCAGCACCTTGTGCTTGAGATCGGACCCCTGCATGTAGAACAAGGATTGTCCCGTCATGGCGCTGAACTTGGTGACTTCCTCCGGCGGCAGCATCGCCAGCACCGCCTCCATCAATGAACTCTTGCCGGCGGCGCTGGAGCTTTGCACGACGACGGCCAGGGGTTGCTCCAGCTTGCGGCTCGTCGCCGCCAGGTAGCCGGTCAGCTTGTTGGTGGCTTCGCCGACGACGCCGCAGCGCTCAAAGTCCGCCAGGATGCGCTCCAGCAGATCGGGAGATTGCAACAGCGCCAGCGCCGCGGCGCGCTCCGTGTCCGAGAGCGCCGGCGTCTTGTCTTTCGGCTTCAAGGCTTCGTTGACCTGCTGCTCCTGCAATTCCTCCAGCTTCAGCAGCACGCGGCCCAGGTCCGTCTTGATCGTGTTCTCCTCGGCCCCCAGCTCGCGGGATGTTTCGGTGATGAACAGCTTGCGGGCCCGCGCCGCGTACAGGTCCAGCGTGTCCACGTGGAAGGAATCACCGCGGCTGGCCAGCACGTTCACTTTCATCGCATCAAAACCCAGGTTCTTCTCCAGGCCCCGGACGCGGTAGCGCCGATCGCCAAGCGTGATGACGATCTCCGCGCCCGTAACTTCCGTCGCCGGAGATTCACGCGGCGACGGCGGAATCACCGACGCCGGCGACGGCTCGACATCGGCGGCTAAAGAAGGAAGGGGCGCGGGCAACGGCGAGGAATCAGTTGCCGGCGGCGCTGGATCGGTGGATGGCGCGCACGCCGGCGTGCTGGTTGTTTCTTCTTTAGTCGCTTCCTCCGATGCCGGCAGCGGCGCGGTTGTTGGTGACGATGCCGGCGACGTCGCCGGCGTTGATGTTGACGTTGCGCGATCCGGCGGCGCGCCCTTGCCGAGCCACAGCGCCTTGCGCACCACCAGGCCCAGGCTCTTAGCTGCCGGCGTCAGCTTCAGCGCGTACTCGTTGGCGTCCATTCCTTTTGGGAACTGCGCCCGGAAGCACTCGAACCCCTCGGCCATCAGCTTCGCGGCGATCTTCTCCGCGCCGCTCTCGCCGGCGTCGTCACGGTCATACGCGATCAGCACCCGACGCGCCTTGCAACGCTTGAGCGCCGCCAGGTGATCGGATGTGAACCCGTTGACCCCGTAGCTGCACGTGACGTTGCGCAGCCCCGCGCACCAGAACGTCAGCGCGTCAATAATCGACTCGCACAAAATCACTTCCCCGCCGCAGGCAGCCAGGGCGCTTTCGTTCCACATCCCCTTGTGTTCCCCCGGCAGGTACAGGTGCAGCGGCAACCCCCTGGCCTGCCACCCGATCTTGCGGCCGTACACCTCCACCACCTGCCCGCCGGCGGAATCGACCACCGGAAAGACCACGCAGCCGTTGAAGTGCTCCCGGCCCGTCGGGCGGTAAAGCCCCAGCTTTTCCAGCCGGCCACGGATTTGCGCCCCGGCCGTCAGGGACCGGGCCGGCAGGCGCAGGCCCAGCGTCCGATCCGCGAACCCCAGCTTGAAACGCTCAATCGCTTCCTCACTGCCGATCCCGCGCTTCTGCAAGTATCCCAGGGCGTCGGGCGACTGCTTCAAGCGCCGGTGGTAGTAATCCATCACCTGGTTCAAAAGCTCCCGGTCGTCGGCGTCGAACGATACCGGAGGGGGTAATTGTTTTGGCAAGGAAAGCGCGGCCTGCCCCGAGCCTGTCGAGGCGGGCGCCGTCCCCCCGACAACAGCGCCCGCGCCGGTAATCTCTCTCAGCACCTCAACGGCGTGCCTGAATCCCACCTTGCGCGTCCGCATGATCCAGTCGATCGCGCTGCCCCCGATGCCGCACGCCCCCAGGCAGTGCCACAGCCCTTTCGCCGGCGTCACCACCAAGGAGGGTGTGCGGTCGTCATGCAGCGGGCAGCGCCCGACCAGGTCCCCGCTGGCCCCGTGCGGCGCGAGTTCCACCCCCGACGCCCGCACCAACCCCGCCAGGTCCGTCTGGCGCTTCAATCGGTCAATCTCATCGTCGGGGATGCGGGCCATGCTTTGCCTTCCTTCCGTGGAACCCTGTCAAGGGGTCAATGCGTTTTTTCTGGACGAGCTAACCGACCGCGAGTATATACATGATATTGGTTAACACAAGCCCCATGCTCCCAACCGGCCGTACAATCGCCTCCATGCCCAGAAGCAAGCAACCCCCAGCCACCGAGTTTGCGCGCCGGCTCATCGCCGCACGCACGGCGCGCGGATTGACCCAGGTGCAACTCGCCGAGTTGACCCGTTCCACCCAGCGCAACATCTCCCACTACGAGACCGGCGCGGGCTATCCGCCCGTACCCGTCATCACGGAGTTGGCTCGCGCCCTGGACGTGTCCACCGATGAACTGCTGGGAGCGCGCAACGGCAGGACGCCGGCGGCCAGGAAGGAACAGGAAGACCCCCAACTCAAACGGCTGTGGAAAAAGTTCCGCCAGGTCACGCGCCTGCCCGACAAAGACCAACGCGCCGTCATCCGGCTCATCAACTCACTGGCCAAGGCGTCGTGAACGGCGGCAGCTACGGCGGCTAAAGATGAAGCGGGCTATGATCCGGTACGGTACGATCCACGGCGAGGTGTTGAATGCCTGATGAGATTATCCAAGGCGATTGGGACGACCTGGTGGCCCGCCACGACCTGCACGGCCGCAAGGTCCGCGTCATCGTTCTCGACGAAGAACGCGGCGGAGGCGAAGCCTTCGGCGACAACCCCTGGCTCAAGAGCCTGCGCGCCTGGGCCGACAGCCACAAGTCCCTGGGACAGGGGGGGCATTTAGTCGACGACAGCCGCGAGAGCATCTACTCCGGGACGATTGATGATCCTCGTTGACACCAACATCCCCCTGCGCATCGCCCAGATCGGACACCCGCACCGCCAGCCCGCCCTCGACGCCTTGCAACGGCTGACCCTGCGCGACCAGGAGCATTTTGCCATCGCGCCCCAAAGCCTCTACGAGATGTATGTCGTCCTGACCCGGCCGGCCAGCGGCAATGGCTTTGGCTACACGCCCCAGCAGGCCGCCGCCGAGATCGCCGCCGCCCGCGCCATCTTTGAGATTCTTCCCGAGACCGCACAGGTCTATCCCACCTGGGAAGGCCTGATCGCCAAGCACGCCGTCGCCGGCAAGCAGGCCCACGACACCCGGCTGGTTGCCCTCATGATCCAGCACCGCGTCGGCAAACTCCTCACCTTCAACGACGCCGACTTCCGACGCTTCACCGAGATCAAACCCCTCAACCCCTTCGATGTACTGGCCATCCCAAGGGTTTAACCGACGCATTATCACCGACGCCGGCTTCACCGTCGATCAGTTCATGCAACTACTGGGACGATGAGGGAGGGGCATTTCTGAATCACAACAGTATTCATTAAGTGACATCAGACTCCCGACCCCTTTGAATTGTCCGTGGACGGATATGGCTGGTGAATGCTAGCAGAGGCGCACAAGAGTGCCCTCAACACAACCCTCGCGAGCGCCACATCGTGCAACATTTTATCCTCTTTACTTACCTCCGTCGTTGCTTTCCTTTGTTGTGACGGTGGTGGGCCCACTGAGATTCACACCGGGAATGGTGAATCGAACTGTGATGGCGTTGCTGCTTCCATCCTTTCCATGACTACTGAGAATAACCGAACTGTCTGGCTGAGGCATATAAACCAATGGTCTTCCCCATGCGTCATCGGTGTTGCCATCGCGGTCCGGGGATAGAGGGGGAAGATCGGACAATTGCGCCGGCAGTCTGTGGTTCTGAGCCGCATAATCGCGAATCCGATATTCCGTGATCGTCATACGAGTACGAGTCAATGCCTCCGGGGGAACCGATTCTGTGAATAGGCAGATAAAAACAACGGCACCCGCTAACAGGGCGAGGAAAGCAATGGCTAATTTCATCGTTCTCATCCGTGTCAATGATTACCGGGGGCATCATTAAATTCCCACTGTGAGTAGGTACGACAATTATGCCGAGCCACGGAGTACACATCCTGGGTGCCTACTCGAGTACTCCGCATCCAGTTCAGCCATTTCTTGTCCTGATCACACGTCGTAGATTTGGTTTGCACAACGGTGCCAGCACCATCAGTTTCATAAATTTCGCCTTTCATCAGGTAACCAGCAAGCGTCACGCTGTGCCATCCGAGCCATGTGCGCTTAAACCAGAACCATCCCCAACCAGTCTTTCCAAATGAAAAGCAAGCTGTCTCACCAGTTTTCTTGCACTTGCAGGTCGTCGGATCTTTCATCCAAATGTCAACACAAACGCTTTGGTGAACAGCGTCATTAATCGGATTACCCGAGTCGTTCCCTGTCTTAAGATAAATATCTGTTCCTTCGGGATCTTCTTTGTCGACGGGCTGGCTGTCAACGTACTGATACAGGTTCATGCCGTCGATGTAATCACCGCCGTAAGGCTCCTGCTGCGCCCATCGTCCAAGAGGTGGGATGTAATCACGCTCGCGGAAGTTGTAATTGCCCGTCGCCGGATCCATCCTTCCCCCCTGATGGAGGTACAGCCAGTTAGTAGTCAGCACCGTAACATTCCCGTAGGGATCGTAGATGAAATTCTCCTGGACCGTGGCACTGGTGTCCACCAGTGCGATCGTATTCCAATTGGCATCCTGTTGAGGGAAAAGCCGCTCGTCCAAACCCGAACCGGATATGCCGTAATTGCCCGTGGACGAACTCCCATCCGAATCCCAATCCCTCAATACCATCTCGTCGATGTACGC
>Ga0364901_10089_pt1 | contig 37521 bp, 32 predicted proteins | sample ExccelJu500002D4_FD_206968 | JGI IMG/M metagenome (GOLD analysis project Ga0364901, IMG submission 206968) | Enriched cells from Trout Bog Lake Hypolimnion, Wisconsin, USA - BchlTB.July09.5000.02.D4 | ecosystem: Environmental > Aquatic > Freshwater > Lake > Hypolimnion/Profundal zone | place: USA...
CCGGGAAAGCTGATGGCTACGCCTTTTTTGTCAATACGGGCTTAGTTGAGCGTGTTGCCCGGACATTGCCGTAACGGCGCGTGAACTTCTCAATGCGGCCTGCAGTATCAATGAACTTTTGCTCACCGGTGAAGAAGGGATGGCAGGAGGAACAAATGCCTATCTTGAGATTTTCACGTGTAGAGCGTGTCTTATACGCCGCACCGCAGGCACAGATGATGGTAGTGTCAAAATATTCAGGGTGAAGACCAGCTTTCATATAATCTTTAATTATTGCTTTAATAGGGAAGGCAAAGCAACCAAAAATCGCCCTCTTATACATGTAAAAAAGAGGACCACGTGTTGCTGAAAACAAATCTAACTGAGATAGGGGCCTCGAAATTACTCTCTGATAGATTCTGAGAGGACGTCGGTGACGCGTTCGATTTCCTCCGAAGTGTTGTAGAAATGGGGACTAAAGCGTAACCACACTCCATAATCCCTCGTCTTTCGAAGAGAGGCTGAAATAAACGCCCGTTCAAGTGATGCGAAGAGAAGGGCTGGATCGTAGCCGGGGTGCCTTGCTGCAATGATGCCGGAGCGAAGAGGTTCGTGCTGGCGTGGAGAGAGAAACTCAAAGCCTAAGTCCGCTAATCTTGTCTCGAGTTGGTCACGGCGTTCTAGAATCAGCGAGGAGATGGATTCTATGCCTTGCTCAGCGATAAGATTTATAGATGCTCTCATGCCATAGATGCCTGGAATATTGAGAACGCCTGGCTCATAACGTCGTCCGCCCTCTTCAAACTCAATCGTTTTTTGAGCTAGGAAGTCCGGGGACTTCACATTCCATGAACCGAGGAGGGTTGGGCGGCATGTTTCAAATCTTTTCTTCGCTACGTAGACGATGCCGGCTGCAAGTGGACCAAGAAGCCACTTGTGGGCATCGGCTGCAAGAAAATCAACTTCCGATGCGGGGGTGGGAAAGGAGCCGAGTGTCTGGATTGCATCCAGCGAAAATAGAATATCCCGCTTGCGCAGGAGTGACCCGATCGCCGGTATATCGATACGCCATCCGGTTTGGAAATGACATGATGCAAGTGCAACCAGACGTGTAGCCGAGGTAATGCATGACTCTACGGCATCGGGGGTAATGCGACCAAGGGCATCAACTTCCAACCATTTTATTCTGACTCCGCGGTTCTGAAGCTCGAGCCAAGGATAGACGTTGGCCGGATAATCGTCTGCATAAACTATCACCTCGTCACCTTTCTTCCAAGCAATGCCGTTGGCGAAAAGGCTTAACCCAAGTGATGTTGGGCCAAGAAGTGCGATCTCCTCAGTATGTACGCCAAGAAGGAGTGCTGCATCATTCCTAGCGCGAGCCACTTCTTTTAGAACATCGCGGAACTCTTGTTGTTCACGGCTGCATTCCGTGATGTATTCAGACATTGCCCTTGCTGCACAGGAGGGGAGGGCTGTCACTCCGGCATGGGCGAGGAAAACCCGCTTCTGCACTACGGGAAATGCCTTCTGTCGCTCCTCTTCAGAGGAATAGAGTTGCATCGTGAAACCTCCCTAGAGAGGAGTTTTATCCGAATCGCGTGGAGCCTGAGCCTCGTTGATCATTTTCCAGAACTGATCGGATGCTTCCGCCTGCTCATCATCGTCGGTCATCGGCAGCTTTGAGCGAAAGAGAAAATCGCGTATAGTATTCTTGTGGAGAACCCTGTGGATTACAATCCCTTCAGCATGCCTCTCGAAATATATGCGGTGATCACTACAGCGAAAACGGTGCAGCGTGCGTCCCTCTCTCTGTATCTTGCTGAACTGTGAACCGTTGAGTGAGTCAAGATCTTCGGGAAGAACTTGGAATTCCGCTAGCAAGTCGAGCTGTAGGTCTTTAGGCAGGGAACTCATTTCCCCTGCACTGATAGGATTGAAGATTACTTGGAACACACTGTGCAGATTAAGTGGAGTGAGCTTTCCAGTGCAATGTTTCAGCGTTCTAAAGTTAATATTGAGTAAGATCAGGTGCTTTTAGATGAACACAGGATTAGGAGGAGAATGATCTCAGAGCAAAGACGACTTTCGAATGTGTCAGCGGTATCTTTACCTTCGGGAGTCGTTTCGGAAAGTGGTTGCGTTTAGTGAGATTAGCACGGTTGATTCGTGTTCGTAGCTGAGAATGTTTAAAGCGCCAGTCTGGATCACAAAATGACGGCCCTCGATAGGCGGAAGTTCGAGCCAACGTGCGATTAGAACACGCAGCACATGACCATGGGCAAAGATAAGAGCATCATTATGAATGTTTCTAAGACGTAAGATCACCCGGTCGCAACGATTTGCTACCTGTTCTGGTGTTTCCCCCCCGGGTGTAGGGCGAGTAAATACTGTCCACTTAGGATCAATCTTCCTGATTTCCGCAGTTGTAATCCCCTCATAATCACCGTAGTTCCATTCTGAAAGATCATCGGTTTTCTCGGCTCGATCTAGAAATCCTGCAAGCTCACAGGTTCTCACCGCACGCTTGCGGGGACTGCAGAGCACAAGTTTGAAATCCCAATTCCTTAATTCCGACTTCAAGTAGGATGCTTGGCGTTCACCTTCTAGCGTCAGAGGGATGTCGCTATAGGATGTATGTTTTCCATCTTTACTCCACTCGGTTTCGCCATGGCGAACTAACACTATCTGGGGGCCGGAAGAACGCATCGCGAATGGATGTCATGGAGGACTGCAACTGTCGAGTATGCAAACAGAGCTTTTTCAGGCCACTGCAAGCTCTAGTTCCGACTGTCCCGGTGATATTTCGAAGAGGATAGGAACCTGCGTGAGTTGTTCGAGAATAAGCCTGTTGCCTGCAGCGGCTATATCATTCGAGTCTAGGGGGTGATTGTTGAGGATTATCCCTCCGCAGACCAGTCCATGGGCTTGGATCGACTCCAAGGTAAGAAGAGTATGATTTATTGCCCCCAGGCGATTACGCGCGACAAGAAGGACCGGAAGGCCGATTGCGTTTGCCAGATCAGCCGAGGAATAGTTTTTAGAAAGGGGAACCAGCCACCCGCCGACTCCTTCAACAAGGATCGATGTGTGAGTTTTGTGGAGTCGCTTAAAGACACGCAATGCTTCTGCGGGGTCGAATGTTCTTCGCTCTAGGCGTGCTGCTTCAATAGGTGCGACAGGGGCCTTGTAGGAAATGGGGGTTACTTCATCGAAGGTGAGTTCATCGCCACCTGCAGCACGGAGCAGCAAGGTGTCTCCGGGGTCTCCGCAGGAAACGGGCTTCATCGCTACCGTGTCGAACCCTGCTTGGCGAAGACTCTTGGTCAAAAGGGCCGTGACAAATGTTTTTCCAGCGTTGGTATCTGTTCCGGTGACGAAGAAGTTCATCGTTAAGGCAATTCTTGGCAGAAAACTACTAATACTCCGTGAGTTTCTATAAATTCTTCAGCAAATCAACTGAGCAGGGGTCAGCGTTCCTGTTCGGTCTCCGTCTTCTCTGTGGCTCTGAGAAATACCGTTTCAAGATCAAGTTGAGGCATGTGGGTTGCGACAAGGCGAGATCCATGGGAAGCAGCAAGCTTAGCAATTTCATCGCGAAGTTCCGGAACGGCATTTTCGATAAGATATTCGGTCTGACCGGTCACGCTGGTGAGAATATCAAGTGATCCCTCACGCACCAATCGGCCCTTGGCGAGTATGCCCACCCGATCACAGACTTCTTGCACCTGTTCCAGAAGATGTGAGGTGAGCAGGATCGTCTTACCCCGAGCCTTTAGCTGCAGTATCAAATCACGTATTTGACGAGAGCCAGCAGGATCAACTCCAGCTGTCGGTTCATCAAGGATTAGAAGGCGAGGGTCATGAACCATAGCTTGGGCGAGACCGATGCGCTGAAGCATTCCCTTCGAGTAGCCGCTGATGCGACGTCCACCTGCATCCGCCAAACCGACTAGATCAAGTAGCTCGATCACACGTTCTTTAAGAAATCGTCCGCCAAGGCCGCAAAGTTTTCCATAAAAAGATATCGTTTCTGCCCCCGTGAGAAATTTATAGAAATATGGGTTCTCGGGAAGAAAGCCCACATCGGCACGACTTGAAACAAGGCTGCTTGGTACATTGAAAATCTCGGTGGTTCCAGATGTGGGAGTGACTAGTCCAAGAAGGATTTTCAGGGTCGTGCTTTTGCCTGATCCATTCGGACCCAATAGGCCGTAGACGTGACCTGCTGGGATGTCGAGGGATAGTCCACGCAATGCCATAACACGTTGCCGCCTCATGGGTATGGGAAATATCTTCTCGAGATTTCGGATTCTAACTGCAGGGATGTTTTCCATTTTAAGCTACGATGGTGAAGCCACGGATACGAGATTCCTGAGTCACGGGTAGTACTTCTTCTCTCTCAATGTGCCCGGCGAGGTGGCTCTCCCTGATGCCCTGAATAAAGTCATCCACCTCCGAGGTGTCACCTTCAGCCATTACCTCCACTCGCCCGTCAGGAAGGTTTTTTACCCAGCCCTTAACATCATAACCCCTGGCCAGCGAAAGAACCGAGGCGCGAAATCCCACACCTTGGACTTTTCCATCATAGAGAATCCGGATCGTTTTCATCATCTGGAATTATCCCTCAGCAGCGAATCTGTCCGTTCCCTCGGATCATGTACTTGTAGCTGGTGAGTTCCTCGAGTCCCATTGGGCCACGAGCATGGAGTTTCTCCGTGCTGATTCCTATCTCACAGCCGAAGCCAAACTCGCCGCCGTCGGTAAAACGAGTGGAGGCGTTCCAATAGACAGTGGCACTATCAACCTCTTGCAGGAAGCGTTCGGCTGCCTTGGTGTCTGCGGTGACAATAGCGTCGCTGTGGTGGGAGCCATGGGCGTCTATATGCGTAATTGCTTCATCGAGCGATTCAACTGTCTTTACTGCAAGAACCGGAGCTAGGAATTCAGTCAGGAAATCCTCCTTTGATGCAGTCCTGACTTGAGAAGAATATAGGTTTAGCAAAGCAGGCGGAAATAGTGAGAGTGTATTATGGTCGCAACGTAGCTCTACGCCCTCTTTCAATAGTGCCATTCCTCCATCATTTAGAAATGCTGCAGCAATCTCACGATGGAGCAAAAGTGTCTCTGCCGCATTGCACACCCCAGGGCGCTGGCATTTGGCATTTAGAGTAATTTTCCTCGCCATGCTCAAATCCGCTTCTTTGTCCACATAGACAGCACACAGTCCCTCGTAATGTTTGATGACTGGCATTCGTGCGTGACTGACCACATTCTCTATCAGTCCTTTGCCTCCACGTGGCACAATGCAGTCAAGAAACTCGTCCATCTCACAAAGAATTCTGACTGCATCTCGTCCGGTGACAGGAATCAACTGTATGGCTTCGGCCGGTAATCCTGCACTGACAGCGCCTTTTTGAAGGGATGCATTGATGGCAATATTGGAATGAATAGCTTCGCTTCCACCTCGGAGGATGACGGCGTTGCCTGCTTTGAGGCAGAGGATGGCTGCATCACTTGTCACATTGGGCCGAGACTCATAGATGATTCCGATGACACCAATCGGAACGCTGATCTTCTGGAAGTTAAGTCCATTTACCTTATTCCATGAATGCAGGATTCTTCCGACAGGATCGGGAAGTGATGCCGCGCGTCTAATTCCCTCGACCATCGAGAAAACGCGCTTCTCATCAAGCCGGAGACGGTCAAGCATGCTTTCTGAAAGATTTTTCTGCCTTCCGGCTGTCAAATCCCGGTTGTTGGCGTCAAGAATTGCAGGGCTCTGATGCAATAGTTCCTCAGCCATTGCGAGAAGGGCTGAGTTTTTTGTTGAGGAAGAGGTGCTAGCCAGAACTCGTGAGGCGGCACGGGCTGAGCGTCCAATCTCATGAATTTGCGTCGTCAAATCTTGGTTCATGTCGGTTATTCCTTTCTAAACGATGGTAGGGGTTGCTGAAAAAGCTAAAACACCGAAATGCTAGAAGACTGATTCTTGAGGTTGGATAATGTCTGGAGTTGCTTTCCTATGTTGTGGATCACATCTATGGCAGTAAGCTTTCATATTAACAAATGTAGGTATGCGGCAGACATTCACCAACTTCATGGTCCTGCCACTTGCACTGCGTTTGCCTAGAACCTTGAACAATGCAACTGTGGTACTCCCAGCAGATAATTTAGTTTTAACAATAAATGGCGGATACGAAACCCGATTTATATGCAATGTGTGAGTGAAGTCCCTGAGTTAGCATCAATCACAGACTGTACCAACGTAACGGAAGCCTTTCTTTCAACAACTTCAATCAAAGAATGAAGGAAGCAGCAAAACTCCGTTCACTTGGTGAACTCTATATTCAGAGAACCTGTTCCGATTTTCCACAGTGGGGCAGTTCATCCGGTTTTTCCAGTTTTGAGGGACGTCTTGCTGGAAGTGATGCAAGAACTCGGAGTGAGAGGAATGCTTTTCTGGAAGAGCTTTTGGCCGAAACGGAAGCCCTCCCAGGGAATGCATTAAAGGGTGATGACTGGCTAGACCGGCGCTGTTTCCTTTCATTGCTCCGTACTGAGTTGCTCAATAGCAGGGATATCGAGCGCTGGCGGACAAATCCACAGGAGTGCTGCGACATAGCAGTTGGTGCCATTTTTGAACTTGTGATTCGATACTCAGATGATCTCTCAAAAGCACGACAGGTCATCGAGTCTCGGCTGGCTGCAATCCCTCCTTTTTTGAAAAAGGGGGCGGAGGCAATGCGCTTTCCAATACCTCTCTGGACAAAATTGGCTGAACGCTCCGCAAGATCCGCAAAGATTTTTGTGGATACTCTTGGTGTTACACTTGCAACGCTTTCCACCGACCCTGCAGGAAAGAGACGGAGTATTGACCTAGCCAGAAGAGCGGCTTCCGCGTTTGATGACTATGCGGTTGCCATCACTAAAATCAAGAGTGGGAAGCGAGGAGGATTTTCTCTTGGTCGGGAGCGTTTTGAATTTCTTGTCAGGGAACGCTGCGGACTCGATTGGAGTCTTGAAGAAATTGAAGCTGTTGGATATCGCCTCATAACAAAACTCTCGGCCGAACTCGAGAACGAAGCTCGAAAACACGGCCGTAAATCAGCCAAACTTATCCTTGAGGGAGCTCGTGATGCATGGAATCCGACGGAGTCCCTGATGGATCTCTACACCCGCTCATCTCAACAATGGAAAAATCGAGTGATTGAATGCGGTCTTTATCCATTTCCTGCCGGTCAATCCCTCAAAGTTATGCCCGTGCCCGATTTCATGAGGGAACACTTTCCAATAGCCGCCTACAGTTCACCCGGGGCGTTTGAAAGACGGCAGCGAGGTATATTCTGGGTTAATGACCTTGGAAGCACCAAAAACACCCCAACTGCAGCGCTTCGTGAGAAGCGGCAACATTTTGGTTTTGAGTTAACCTGTGCCCACGAAGGGTACCCAGGACACCATCTTCAGTTTTCAATTCAGAACCGACATCCGAGTCGTATCCGCCGTCTCTGTTCCCATTCAATATTTTACGAGGGGTGGACAATGTGGTGCGAAAAAATGGCCGTAGACCAGAAGTGGGTCACTGAACCCTATGCCCGTCTTCAGCAATTGCATGATGCTCTCTGGCGGGCATGGCGCATTGTCATTGATGTTGGACTCCATTCCGGCAAACTCACACATGAGCAGGCTGCCCAGATGCTTGTCAAGGGCGTGGGTTTCACGACTGCGCGGGCCCGCACCGATGTTAACTGGTACACATCACAACCTTCAGTTCCAATGAGCTACCTGCTGGGAAGGTTGGAGTTGGAACGGATTAAATCAAGATTAGTCGACAAGGAGGGATGGTCTCTCAGGAAGTTTCATGACTGGGTACTAAGTCACGGTGCCGTCCCTTGGAACTGGATATGGCAGTCACGCCTTCATGAAAGGGCGTGATCACTTGAAGAACTATGAGTTGGTTACGCTCAGGGGCGGGACCAGAAGCATTCGTTCAATCTTACACGGTGAGACGATGCATATTGGTACCGACCCACGAACTGAATCTAATGAACTTCACATCCAGCAGCAGCGGATTGTGGAACGGGTGGGAGAATGGGAGCATGAGCTTCCATTTGTAATTTGGGATGTAGGTTTAGGTCCTGCTTCTAATGCCGTCATGGCAATTGAGTCGTTAAGGTACTGCAAGTCTCCTGTGGAGATTCACAGCTTCGAAATCTCTACTGAGGTTCTTGAGTTTGCACTGAACCATGTGGACGATCTGGGTTATCTCAAAGGTTGGGAGGACTGCATTGCGTGTCTGCTAGCAGAGGGATCTGCGTATCCTCTTCCTCATATCCGATGGCAACTACATCGCGGGGATTTTTCCCGGGAACTGCATCTGGCTCCACCTCCGCAGTCGATCTTCCATGACCCATATTCGCCATCTCGCAATCCAGAAATGTGGAACCTGGAAACCTTCCGTTCAGAGTGGGAACCGGTCAGTGTCCCTGACGCCCTTCCTTGTCTGTTGACTAATTATACCCGCTCAACTGCGGTGAGGGTAACGCTGGCGCTTGCAGGTTGGTTTATCGGCACCGGAGTGCCAACTGGAGACAAAACAGAAACAACGATTGCTTCAAACCGTATGGATATGTTGGAAAAGCCTTTCAATCGTGAGTGGCTTTTGAGGGTGAATTCCTCCACAAGCGCCACCCCTCTCAGGGGGCGCAACTACGAACGGAAGCCCATATCGTCGCAAGACTTTGCGAAACTATCGGGACTTCCACAATTCCAGTAAAAATACCGGCAGTATGGATTCAGGGTATCAATTAATGAAGATACGTCCTCAATGCCTCAGCAAAGGGCGCCACCATGGAATACCCAGAATGATAACCACAAGGGATACAGCGTACCATAGGGCTGCGGACTTGTAGGCTTTTAAGGAGAGAGGGGATCTTCTGCTACGCACGGCACCGATGTGGGCAATCGACAGAGCAGCCAGCATAATAACAGTATGTTCGACTGCGAAAAACCGCAGATCATGTGACTTCATCCCGCTTCCTGGATTCGTCCAGAAGTAGTGTACAATTGGGCTGGCAATGGAGAGAAACACGCCGACGAGAAACTGCGTATCTACGAGCGAGACATAAATCAGGCCAAGAATTCTCCCTGCCGGTCTAAAAGGAAGATTAAGGAAAATTCCTAGAAGGCATCCGATGACCGTACCGATTCCTGCAAAGAGCACAAACCACCGCAGAATTCCATGGATGACGAGAAGTGTGGAATAGTGACTAGATAGCAACATGGGTTGATATTGTTAGGCAATTTACAGAGACACGGAGGAGCGAGTGATGTCAACCACTACCGAAACAAATTGACTAACACGCGCTAGGATAGAATTCACTTTGATGTGTGAAGCATTGTGTGCGTTGTCTAATTAGTTCGGTGGAGTGGAGTTGCTAAAACCCTGTGGCTTCCGCCTGTAATTTGCGAAGGAGGGGTTGATGCTCCTGTAATTCCGTAGGGGTGAGGTGGTCGATGAAAAGGATACCGTTGAGATGATCATTCTCGTGTTGGGCTGCCCTCGAAAGAAGTCCTTCTGCTTCAAGAGCAATCCGTTTTCCGTCGAGGTTCTGACAAACAATGGAAACCCTCGTGGGTCGATTCACTTCGGTATGAAGTCCTGGTATGCTGAGGCAACCCTCGACATCGCGGCTATGATGATCCCCAACAGGGATGATTTCAGGATTGATCATTATAAGAGGCATAAGAGGATCCAGTTCCACTTCCAAACCGTCCATCCAAGCCCTACTAGGGCGTTCCTCAAGAGCCGGCATCACGTCGATAACAGCCAACTGGAGGGATCGGCCAATCTGTTGTGCTGCCAAGCCGCAGCCTTCTGCATCATACATGGTGACGATCATTTCCTCTGCTAGTTTTCTTATGGAGGAGTCAATTTTTTCCACTCTGCTTCCCTTGCTCCGAAGTGCCGGGTGCCCATACTTCAGAATTTCCAGAGGTCTGGTTATAGACTCATTGCGGTCATCGTTGGCGCTCATCAGTATTACTTGGTGAGTGGTCTGGCAACGGCTGGCACATTCTTTATTCCAGCTTCCTGAAGGGCATCCAATACTGAGACGACCGTGCCGAAGGGGGCAGCCTTGTCGGCTTGCATCGTAATGGAACATCCGGGGTTTTCACGCTGGACTACCCTGATGGCAGCGGGAAGATCGGAAGCGGTGACAGGTTTGTTATCAAATAAAATCGTATCTGCGTTCTTGATCTGCAGCAGGATTGTTTTCTTCGGTTCACTAGTAGTTACTGCTGCCGACTTGGATTCGGGAAGATTGATTTGAAGTTGAGGTAATTTCTCGCGAAAGGTTGTCGTTACAATAAAAAAGATCAGCAGGATTGCCAGAATATCGATCAGGGAGACAACCGTGATCGAAGGCATCTTCCTGCGCTTTGTGTAGAATCGCATAAGTAACGAATTAATCAGGATATCGTTGCAGTATAATGAACGAAAAGGGAGAGGAGTTTTGTTGCTGAAATCATCCTTCTTTGACCTTCAGAATAGGTTAAAGAACATTTTTTATTGTTCGCTGAGCATCTCCTTAACCGTTTGGAGGAGAAGGTTTGGGCTAAAGGGTTTGGTCATGAATGCCTTCACATTCAATCCTTCGGCCGCTTCTCTAATGAGCGACTGATCACGGGCGGTAAGCATGAGCACAGGAATTTCTTTGCCGGATGGTAGATTCCTGATCATTCGGAGGGTATCAATTCCGTTTTGATCCGGGAGCAGGTAATCAAGAATGATCGCATCTGGTGTATCTTTCTCCATCAGATGATACAGTGCTTCTGCCCCTGTCTTTGCGAATAAAATCTTTGCCCCAAGCGTCTTCAGGGTTGCTTGTAGTATACGGAACATCAATTCCTGATCATCGACGATTAGGATGGACGGGGGAGGTATTGGATTCATTGCATTCGAGAGACAATTATTACTGTTCGATCATCTGCAGCAGGTTTGTTTTCCGAGAATACTTCGATCTCATTTAACAATCCGGCCACGGTTTCCAGTGATGAATATTTTTTATCAAGAGAGATTTTCAGAAACCGTTTTAGTCCTGTCAGATTGAACATTGTGTCATCGGAAGTCATGGTTTCAATAATGCCATCCGTGTAGAGCAACATCCGGTCTCCAATTTCAAATGGGATGGATTGTGAAGCATAAACGTTGTCATGGAAGATGCCGAGAGGTATTCCCATTCCCTCAATTTCATCAATTCTCCCTCCTGCCTTTTGTAAAATCGTTGGCAGGTGACCTGCGCTAGCATTGTAGATCATTGAGCGGTCAGGCGAAATCCATGCGCAGGTCATCGTGATGAACATTTCCAATTTCATGAGATCCTTGCTCATGAGGTGGTTGATCTTGGAAATGACTTCACTGGGATCAGACACTCCGGAAGCAACTATCGCATACAGGTTGGTCCTGAGCATTGTTGAAAGCAGGGCTGCTGGCAGTCCCTTTCCCATTACATCAGCGATAACGCAAAGGAGTGAAGTGTCAGGCAGTGAAATAATATCGAAATAGTCTCCACCTGCCTGGAGGGCTGGACGGCATGTGCCGTAAAGATCGAGCGCATGAAATGAAGAAAATGCGCTCGGCATGAGTGAAAGCTGAAGTTGAGATGCGATTTCCAGATCGCGAAGTGCGAGTTGGTCGGATGTATGACGCTTTTGGAGTTCGCTCAGCGTAACAATGATGCCGATGTAATCGGCTACCATCCTCGCAACTTTGAGTTGGCCAGCATCAAAATAGGGTGCCTGCTTGGTCCGACCCATCACTAAAACCCCGCGATACTTGTCCTTAAAGACCACGGGGCTTATAAATTCGCTGAGCATTATTCCGAAAATCGGATCATTTTTCGCGATCAGGGAATCCTCTGGAAGTGTTATCTCCCTGCCTGTCACGAAAACATGACTTTCGATGCTCGGATCAATTATTTTTACGGCTCGATCCGGAACTTTGAGGGATGCCCCCCACTGGCGCAAAAGACGGAGCTCTTTCTTCTCCTCAATACGTACATAGGCTGTGTCTGCACCAGTTACCGTGCATAACTTTTTTAGAGCCCCATCCAAAAACGAAGATCTGTCCGGGGCCATGGCTAGCCACTCCCCGAGATCAACCAGCGTATTGATCATTTCAAAGCTTGAAACCACTTCGTCCGCCATCTCTGCAACCATCTTGTCAGCGCGGCCTGGACTGTATCTCCATGGGGATTGATTAAATCGCTTACGTAAAATCAGAACATGGCATCCGTTTTCCCACTCATGAATCAGTTCATCAGTCATGTGTTTCATGATGAAATACCCTCTGCCGCCATCGGAAAGTGGATCATCCGGCAATATTGGATCCTCTTTCCATCCACCAAAGTCCGAGGGGTCGATTACACGCAGCTCTACGTACTCCGGCTTCAGATAAAGACGTGCCTGAAAAAAACGTTTCTTGCTATTCGCGCAACCATGTTCGGCTGCATTGTTGATAGCTTCGGCAGCAGCCAGTTCAAACTGGCTAATAAAGAGATCGTCACCTACTGCATTATCGCGAAGAAATCCTACGAGCTGTTCAAGTGCCTTTGGAATATCCTGCATTACAGGGTCTTCCACCTCAAGGCAGCAACTGAGTTCACATTTCATCAGTCATGAGGAACTGTGCAGGCAAGTTTCAGAATGGATCTAAACACAAGGTCCTGACCTCGTCCGCTGCTTACACCAGCCTGAAAAAATGCATGCCTCCACTCTTCGGACTCTTTGGGGGAATGGCAGCGATACAAATCAGAGAGTGCGAAAACTCCGACAGGTGCCTTCTCGATGGCAGAACGTGTCTCAGGGGTGAGTTTCTCCCAGTCTTCTTCATCCCGGGGGAGGACACCCACAAGACGCATCTTGCCCGATGCAACTAATCTGAGCCAAGCTGAACGGCGCAAACAGAGAGATCCTTTCTTATAGGTTCGTAAAGTCGTAGTCTGCGACCGACTCAGATGGACATTTTTTTCGAGCGGCGGAACTCCATTATTTATAATTCTGGCAAGCATTTCCAAAGGCCCGGCGATTAGATAGGCAAGGATTCTCTCGGCCAAGATCGGTTTCGATGCAAGTGACCCTAATGAGGCGAGTACAAAATCATCGACAACCTCAATGCTGAAGCCGCGTTTAATATCTATTAGGAGGCCTCCTTGAACGGCCATCTGTTTCAGAGATGTATGGGAGCCGACATAGGTATCCTCGCAGACAATAGAGCTCTCAATTTCAACATCTTCATCCAGAAAAACACCTGATCCGATAAAGGCTTCAGGCCCAACTCGGCACCCTGGGCCGATGTTTGCATAACTTCCAACCCAGCATGGAGGTGTAAAGATTACATCGGCACTTGCCCTGACTCCTGGTCCAAACCAGATACCTGGCCTGTATTCATGGTCGAGATGAACCATCTCGCTGGACCTTCGTTTCAGTGACTCCACCTGAAGTTCATACCAGCGCTGCATCAAATCCTTAGCCGATTCAACTGAAGGAAGATTTTCCTGATATGGAAGGCCGTGCAGAATAAAGCAATCCCTGTCTTCTCTGTCACCAGGTTCGGAGTGAACCTCAATAGACCGTGACCAGAGATCACGTTTGTCAAGCCAGTTGCGTATCAAGTCAGGACGATCTACTGCTTCGATGCTCAAGGAAGGAACGCCTTGTCTAACTGCTTCGTCCAACCAGTAGGAAAGAAGGGTTTTCTCACATACGGGCCAGAGCGGAAAAGGCTGTTGGGATCGCCAAATCGTATCCAGCTTGCCCCAGTCGGGGGCAATAAGAAGCCAAGGCCTCATGTAGGTCAATAAGCTCCCTTGCCGGTGAGAACAGCCGGGATTGTCATTGCCAGTAACTTCAGGTCGGTCCAGAGACTGCTTGAGCGAATATAGGCCAAATCAAGTTTAACCTGCCCCGCAAAGTCTATCTGACTTCTGCCGCTGACTTGCCAAAGACAGGTGATTCCAGGTTTGACAAGCAGTCGTTGGCGGTCTTCGGGAGAATACTCCGCAACCTCTATCGGAAGTGACGGGCGCGGCCCAACTAGAGCCATATTGCCAAGAAGCACATTCCAGAGTTGGGGCAATTCGTCGATCGAAAACCTGCGAATAAATTTACCAATACGGGAAACCCTTGGATCATTCTTCATTTTAAAGAGAATCCCACCACTCATCTCGTTCTGTGCTTGCAGGCTTTTTTTAGCTTCATCGGCGTTGATGACCATTGAACGGAACTTCCACAGGGTAAAGAGCTTGCCACGGTAACCCACTCTTGTCTGCTTGAAGAATACTGGGCCGCCGTCTTCAAGTTTAATGAGCAAGGCAGTGACGAAGAATAGAGGGGAGGCAAGAAGAATGGCTAATGCGGAAATCAAGATGTCAAATAAACGCTTGATTCCGTGAGCTAAGAAAATCACGGATTTCCATGCCCAGAGTTTTGTCTGCAGTCTAAGTTGAAGGCGAATGCGCCCACCAGCAGTCGAACTGCGAATCCAGTAATCGATCGTGTACTCTGGTGTGCAGGTACTGGAACGCTCTTTCAGCTGATCTGGATTCATGCGTTCTGGTGAAAGTCTAACGGGTAAATGTTCCCAGTGTTGGTAATGTAGATTAGATACTAGCGGTTGTTTTTTTCAAAAGAAAGCGATTTTAGTCGCTCTCATTTCAGGTCGAAAATGATCCTTGGACTATATATACAATGGTTTAATCGGTTTTCATTGATAGATACTTGGGAAGTCTTTAAAAAATGAGTATGGAAGATGGATTTCGCACAAAAATTTCAGGAAATGTTCTTTATGTTTCTGTGAAAATCCCCCGTCTCGACGCCCAATCTTCCGTGGAAATCAAGAAACAGCTAAAGTTGGAGTTTGATCCTGCTGTCACTCGTGCGGAAATTGATCTTGGTACTGTTCAGTTTATTGACAGTTCAGGGATCGGGCTTCTTCTCAACATTTACCGAAAACTGCCTGCAGCTGATGAGGTGGTAACAATCCTTAATGCACAACCTGGAGTTCGTGCAGTTCTGGAACTCCTCCGACTCAACCGGATCTTCAGGGTGGTATGATTTCTACCCCAAAACCCATGCGTGCTCCTACATCTCTCTAGAGCATCTTCGATATTGAGGGAGCGCAAAAATATCCTCGGTATATTGACTGAACGGAGTATCGGGATTTCTATGCCTGCATGAAGAAATGGCTTTTTCTTCCGTTCCTGACTGTTAGTGCCACAGTTTATGCAGAATGGCCCCTAACATCGGACAACAGCATTCCCAACCTGCCAGTCAAAAAGGCTCTTTCTCCATCCAAGGAGGATGAGCAGAAGGCCAGAATCCTTTCAATGAGGGCTGACTTGTTAGCAAGGAGACCTGAACTGCTTTCTTCAATAACGAACATGGAACGGGTGCTTCTTTCACCTCAGGCGATGGAAAACTATCTTCGAACCATGCTTGATGCCGAAACCGCAAATGCAGCGGAAAAAATTGATCAACAGAGAGCCAAATATAATGCCGATGCTCAGGATGACACTGCAAAGGTTGATGCAGAAATGGCCCGTCTAGAAAGGGCAAAGGGAGGAAATCTTGGAACAGGTAGCGATGCAACCAATGACCCAGGAACTTATCCACTGGAAAACATAGCAACAAATTCCCTCCCTGTAGCTGAAAAAAATGATTCCGGAGAGAATGTGGTAGCTCAAGCCGATGCCGCCTTTGAGGGACTGAAGCAAATGATTGAAGAAAAACGCAGGTTGCTTGCCTCGACCAACGATACTAATTCTGGTTCCAGCACGATTGTCCGAAGTCATTATGCTCTGCATAAAACTGATAACGCTTCGCCATTACACAACGATACAAACGTCTCTTTAAAGGGATTTGCGGGCGATAAGCTCATCCCCCACATGGATAGTAGCAGTGATATCGCCCGAAAGGCTTCCATTCTCTGGCATCTTGATTCCTTGGATCCCGCACCTTCAAGCGGATCGGAGGATCCGGAGCGTACAGGGAGACTTTATAAAGGGATATTGGGGCCGTGAGTTAACATGCGCATGTTGCGCACAGAAAAAATGGATTTGATTGGCCCTGGATTTCCCCCTGCTGTCTGTCCGCTGAGTTTTTGGATCGATTGCAGGCCTCCACTCCCTGCTTTTGTTAAGGGAGTGCTCGAGAAGTGGACCTTTTTAGACTTGCAAATTAGCAGTCCTAAGCCGATGACCCTCAGCATGGAGTTAACCAATGCAACCGTACACGTCAGGGCTAATATCTACTTTGAAGGCCGTGTCATTTCTCACACCCTCATCATGGCGAATGGGGAGCGGAAGACCGTTGGAGTTATCCTCCCGGGACATTACCACTTCGGAACCCGTCAATCGGAGAGAATGGAGATTATCGACGGGGAGGCGCAAGTCTTGCTCGACGGAGGTGACAAGGGCACGAGTTATTCGGTTGGTCAGGCGTTTGAAATTCCTGCTGATTCCGGATTTACGATTACTGTCACAGATGAACCTTGCAACTATGTCTGTTCCTTTATCGGAGAGTGATCAATGGTAACTGACGTAGTCTTGAGACGGCGACACAGGACTTGAATTTATGGGGCTGCAAGTTATCCCAATAGGCTTTTGGTCAAAGATACAATGAAGAGAAATATTGGCGACGACCACGCCCGATACGACAAGTCATATTTCGACCGGTGGTATCGTGACCCATCGACACGTGTAAAGTCGGATACGGCGATCATGCGCAAAGCATTTTTGGCGCTATCAATTACTGAATATTATTTAGAACGACCCGTAAAAACGGTTCTGGATGTCGGCTGCGGAGAGGGAAATTGGCTGCCGGCACTTCGATCTATTCGTCCCAAAATCAGTTATACCGGTGTAGATTCAAGTCGCTATGCAGTGGATCGTTTCGGCAAACATCGCAACATCACTCTAGGAACCTTCGGAACTCTTAATGACTGCGGCATCAAGGGCTCCTACGATCTAGTCATCTGTAGCGATACGCTCTTCTACCTATCACATGAGGAACTGAAAAAGGGAGTGGCGACATTGGCGACCCGAACATCGGGTGTTGCGTTTCTTGAACTTTATACTGATCGGGATTCCCTGACTGGAGATTTTCCCACTAAAGGCCTCAAGTCTGCCTCTTTCTACCGGAGACTTTTACGGAATCATGGGTTCATTTCTGTTGGTTCACATTGCTACCTGGCCCCTTGCATGAATGGGCGTGCAATGGAGATGGAAAAACACTAATAACAGTCGATGTTATTTCCATCAAATGGATCTGCGAGTAGGCCACTGGATTTATCGGAATCGGACCAACAAAAGTTTACCCGAGAAGACTAGTACTTAAGCACATCACTTGTCCGGTTCCAAGTGAACGGTCACGTCTTCCAACGGTAGGTGCGAAGCCATGAGGCGATCTTTCACTGCATGGGATATGTGGTGTCCCTCGCGTACGGAAATATCACCGCTGACTCTGATGTGAAGGTCCGCCAGATAGGCAAGGCCGCTTTTTCTAACCCTGCATTTTTCAGCACTCACGACGCCTTGGATCGAACAAGCTTCGGCCATGATCGTCGCCTCGGCTTCCCGGGAAACCTGTGCATCCATCATCTCGCCAAGCGAGAGTTTTAGCATGTTGTATGCACTATAGAAAATCACGACACAGGCAAAAAGGGCTGCCCAGTCATCGGCTGAGGCAAAGGATCGTCCTCCGACGAGACTTATCGATATGCCTATAAATGCTGCGATTGAGGTCACGGCATCGGAACGGTGGTGCCATGCGTCGGCTAGAAGTGCATTGCTTCCGATCTTCCGCGCGCGCTGGGCCATAAACTGATAGAGAGTCTCTTTGATCAGGATCACTCCTATCAAGATGATCAGCGTGTAAGGGGAGGGGAGGTGATGGGTATGGCCGTGGGCCACGGCAATGAGACGCTGTATGCTGGAATGAGCAATTAACGAACCTGCGACTCCGAGAACTAGAGCGCCGATGAGGGAGGCAAGTGATTCTGCCTTTCCATGGCCGTAGGGATGATCTTCGTCCGGTGGTTTAGCGGCGTATTTGAGTGCGACCCAGATCAGAAGGGAACTGAAGAGATCCAGAAGGGACTCTACACCATCGGCAACAAGGGCGTTTGAGCGTCCGACTATACCGCCGGTAATCTTGCCAAAGGATAGTAGAAGATTAAGGAAGATGCCGGCCAACACCACTCTTCGACCTGCTGATGCCTTCGCTTGGATACCGTCCTTCATGCTTTGACCTCCGCAATATACTCATGAACTGCTTCCTTGAAGGATCTTGCAAGTTCAGCCTTTGGTTCAGCAAATGGAGGACGGAACCATGGTTGGAGTCCAAGAAGGTCGGGTAAAACAAGAATTTGTCCATCACATCCCGATCCGCTCCCTATTCCTATAGTTGGGATGTCCAGTTCTTTACTAATCACAGTCGATAATAAGGGATCAACTAGTTCCAGGACAATGGCGCAACACCCGACTTTTTGGAGATCAATTGCTGATTGCAGAATGAATCGAGCCTCTTCATCTGTTCCGCCCTTCCTATGGTAGCCGCCCTCTTCACGAACATGTTGTGGAAGCATACCAAGATGTCCGATTACTTCAATTCCATCCTGAGTAATCGCGTCAACGATCACGGTAAGAGGACCTTCCAGCTTTACGGCGTCAGCTCCAGCTCTAACAAGGCGCCTTGCATTTGCAACTGCTTCATCGGCTGTTGCATAAGTGTTAAAAGGTAGATCAGCCGCGATGATCGCACGCTTAACGCCTCTCCTTACAGCCTTGAGGTGGTGAATCATATCCTCCATGGTAACATCTATAGTGTCATAATGTCCCAAGACAACCATTCCCAGAGAGTCTCCAACAAGGATTAAATCGATACCAGACTCATCAAGAATCCGAGCGGATGGATAATCATAAGCCGTCAACCAAGCTTGTTTTAGGCCTGAATGCTTTTGAGATTTCAAGAAAGCAGTAATATTCATAATTATATTAATATAAATATATAAGACTATTTTATTACCTTTTTACTTTAAAAAATCCTCGCATCTCTTCGACCATCCTGGGAGTTGAAGAAAGGGTCGGATTTCAGCGAGTGGAGCCAAGACAAAAGTACGTTCTGTTATGCGGGGATGAGGCAGTTCAAGCTCAGGTGTTTGTAGCGACATGTCGTCGCAATAGAGAAGATCCAGATCTAGACACCTAGGAGCATGATGAGTATGAGCCTCGGGGCGACCAGCTGCCACTTCCATGGCCTTTAAGCGTGACAGGAGATCCTGTGGCGAAAGAGAAGTTTCCAATTCAGCAACGGCGTTAAGGAAGGGGGGTGAGTCAGGAGGACAATCCACTGGGTCGGTTTCATGAAGATTTGAACAGAGAAATTCGCCTCCTTCATGAATTGCGTAGAGATTAGAGATGGCTTCCGTTAAATGGACATGACGGTCGCCCAAGTTGGAGCCGATGGCGATGCCGGCACGCATGGGATTCAGCTTGTCAGCGCAAACCGAGCACATCCTGCATATCGTACAGGCCTGGTTGGTTGCTTTTAGTTTCTCTTGCCCAGATTGCTGCCCTGAGGGCTCCTCTTGCAAATGATTCACGACTCGATGCGCGGTGTATCAGTTCTAGGCGATCTCCAGGGGATGCCAGCATCACGGTATGATCCCCGACAACATCGCCTCCACGAACCGAGTGGATGCCAATTTCACTACTTGTGCGTTGACCGGGCATTCCTTCGCGTCCGTGTCGTGTATCCTTCTCGTAATCAAGGCCACGAACATCAGCCAAAATCTCTGCAAGTTTCCGTGCCGTGCCGCTCGGGGCATCCTTTTTGAAGCGATGATGCATTTCGATAACCTCCGCATCGTATTCAGAACCTAGTATTTCTCCTGCCTTTTTTGTCAGCCAGAAGAGAACATTGACGCCAACACTATAATTGGGAGAAAAGATGACCGGTATCTTCTTTGATGCCTCGAAAATACGGGAGCGGAGTTCTGTGCTATGTCCCGTCGTTCCGATGACGATGGTCTTCTTTGACTCAATGCATTTTTCTAGGGCCGCCAGAGTGGCGCTCGCATCACTAAAGTCGATTACAGCGTCACAGGATCCGATTGCTTCCAATGAGTCGCCGGAATCAATGCAGCCGGCCAATTCCAACGTGTGATTTTCTTTCACGCATTGGATTAGGGAACTTCCCATTTTTCCCTTGGATCCATAAATAACAACTTTAAGTGTCTTCATACAAGTATATTATAATTAGATAACTTTTGTAAGTTGAAGGGTCTTTACAAGTGCCATCTTATTCCCGTCAGTCATGTTACAAAGAGGAAGTCGGACATCTTCTGTGCAGACTCCCATGAGAGCAAGCGCTGCCTTTATCGGTACTGGATTTGTTTCGATAAAGAGATCATGGAAAAGGGGGTAATATCTATTGTGCATGTTCTGAGCCCCTGCCAGGTCTCCCTTTAAAAAGCTCTGCACGAGAGCAATTACCTCATTAGGTATGATGTTAGAGGCCACACTGATGACTCCCACTGCTCCGGAAGCCAAAAAAGGCAATGTAAGGGAGTCGTCTCCTGAAAGGATTTGAAAAGTATCCGGCAGGGTATTTCTTAGTTGGTTCACACGCTCAACGCTTCCTCCGGCCTCCTTGATTGCCACCACGTTCTGGAAATCTTTAGCCAAGCGCGCTACCACGGATACAGGGATTTCGATGCCGCAGCGACTCGGAATGCTGTAGAGGATGATTGGTATGGAAACCGCTTCAGCGACCATTCTAAAATGGCGGTAAAGGCCCTCAGCGGAGGGCTTGTTGTAATAAGGGGCCACTAAAAGGGCTGCGTCAGCTCCCAACTTTTCCGCCTCGATCGTCATAACTACTGCTTCGGAGGTGGAGTTCGATCCGGTTCCGGCAATCACAAGGGTTCTTTTTGCGGCTGCTGAGACAGCAACTTCAATCACCCGATGATGTTCCTCGTTGCTGAGGGTGGGGGATTCCCCAGTAGTTCCGGTGGGGACAATGCCAGAGATACCAGCGCTCACTTGCAATCCGATAAGTTTTCTCAGGGCGTCTTCATCAAGACGATCTCCACGGAAGGGGGTTACTAGGGCAGTGTGTACTCCTGCAAAAGAGGGCGTAGTCATGGATAAAAGGTCTATGTTTACAGGTTGACTTGTCCGTTGAAGACGAAATCCGCAGGTCCTGCAAGCGTCACGGCGGAGGGGTGCCCGTTGACGATGCGGAAACCAACCTCCAATGTTTCTCCGCCTCGGACGCGTACGGTGACTGGAGAAGGGGATCTGGAAAGAAAATGATGGATTAACGCGGAAGCAACCACGCCGGTTCCGCAGGCAAGGGTCTCGTCCTCTACGCCGCGCTCATATGTGCGTACCGCCAGGGAGCCAGGTGCAAGAACCTTGACGAAATTAACATTCGTTCCGGCGGGGGAGAAGCGTGGATGGCGGCGCAGGGCTCGCCCCTCCTCAAGTACGGGTGCTGTTTCCAGATCTCGGACAAAGAGAACGGCGTGGGGTACTCCCGTATTGATGGAATGGATCTCCCTGTCGCTCCCCAAAACATGCAGGGAGTGTGCCAACTGCACACTGTGCGGGTCGCCCATTCCAATGCGCACCAGATTGGCAGGAAGGAGTTCAGCCGAGATCGGCCCTGCTTGAGTCATGAATGAGAGAGAACCCGTTTCCTGGCCTGTAAGACGGGCTGCATAACGTGCAAAGCACCTCGCACCGTTACCGCACATCTCAGCCTCTCCGCCGTCGGCGTTGTAGTAGCGCATCTGAAGCAGGTCAGGAGTTCCCTCCAGTGAAAGAAGTCCGTCACCTCCGATGCCCCGATGGCGGTCGCAAAGACGTGCGATCCGCTCGCGGTCAAGAAGGAGCGAGGCATTGCGGTTGTCAACCATGACAAAATCATTCCCCGCGCCGTTCATCTTGGTGAACTCAATGATCATTTTGTGAAGTATTGTTATATGCCGTCCGGGAGTCACGCCCGTAACGAGAAGAATGGAAAAATCAGCTGCATCGCCGTCAAGCCTGAACCTAGAATTATGATCGAGCCGAATTAACCCTGCTGACAGCTTTCCTTCAAAAAGAGTTCCGAGAAGAAAGCCACTCCGACGAGAAGGAGTCCGGGAAAAATGATCACTGTTGACGTGAGAAGATGGCAATTGAAAACGCCGAAAAACGCCCCGCAAAAATATGTGACAAAGACCAGAATGGGAAATTGCGGTGAGGAAGAGGCGGATGGATTTTGGCCTGATAGAAGAGCACTGAGAAACGCAATGGATTTTGAAATGGCGTTTGTCAGAGTATTGGTGATCACGGTCGTGATTCCTGCGCCGGAAACATTCATTTCGAGTGCTGCTGCGCTCTGCAGGCCCATGGCAAAGGAAATAGCGAGAAGATGTCTGATGGGTAATGGGCCGGATTGATGCGGCAGGGTAAATGCGCATCCCAAGATTGCAAATCCGGCACAGAGGATGACCAGATTAATCCTTTGAAGAAGCCTAATTTGAAGCTTGCGGATAAGCGCTGCCCCAAGAAAGCAGCCGCAGCAAAAGCTTGCTAGGGCAAAAGAAGGATCGGCGGCATTAAGAAGGTGGGATGGATTTGCAAAGGAAACGGCGATAAGTACCGCGTTGCCAGTCATGTTGGCCGGGAAAATATTGGTGCTCATAAATCCGATGGCATCCACGCAACCGGCTACAAGAACCATAACGAGCGCCAAAACTCTGCGAATCGTAGATTGACTCACGGTGTATTCCGACCAAGGGGAAAATTAGATTGATTCCTAACGGCCTCGGCGATGGGTTTGACAAATTTCCCGATCTGTTCCGGAAGATTGGGGACATTTCCGATCTCACCAATGCGTCTGACAATGGCGCTGCCAACTACCACTGCGTCTGCAAGTCGGGCGACAGAAGCGGCCTGATCCGGGTTGGAGATTCCGAACCCGACGGCTATGGGCACATTGGTCAGGGCTTGGATTGCTGCAACACGTCCGGCGATGTCGGCTGAAAGGCTCGACTGTTCTCCAGTGACTCCTTCACGGGAGACATAGTAGATAAAGCCCTCAGCGCCACTGGTGATTTCTCTTAGGCGCTCTGGAGGAGTCGTAGGGGCGATGAGTCGGATGGATTTGAGTTCTCCGGAAAATGAGAGTTCTTCGTTAAGCGAGGCTTCCTGCGGTGGGAGATCTAGAAGAAGAAGGCCGTCGGCGCCCGCTGTTGCCGCGTCAGTCTGAAATTTCCGAAATCCGTAGGTATAGACTGGGTTTAGGTACGCAAAGAGTACGATCGGGATCTGGCTTGTTTTGCGGATTTCGTGGATCAGCTCTAGGACGCCTTGAACGCTGGATCCGGCGGCTAGGGCTCGTCCTGCGGCTGCCTGAATCGTTTCGCCATCCGCCAGCGGGTCAGAAAAGGGTATTCCGAGTTCCAAAATGTCGACCCCGGCTTTTTCCAATTCCAAGGCAATTTTCGCACTTGCCGCCAGGGTGGGATCCCCGCCGGTGATGTATGCAATCATGGCAGGGCGTTTTTCAAGCCTTAGCCCGGTGAAGACCCTGTCGATGCGGTTCGTGTTTGATTCGTGCCTGGAGTTCATTGGAAGAGGGATAAAAGGAGAAATATGCTCGTCAGACAATACTTTCACCCTGTTATCTGCATTTCTATAACATCAGATAATACATGTCATGAATAATGGAAGGGTGGAAAATCAAGGGGGTGGATCTTAAAGGTTGAATAATAGCCCGTTTACGTTGGGGCTGAATCCAGCAACAATTTTTCATACAACTTCACCGATAAGGCGGTGTTTGCATGCCAAACTGCTTCTCCATCCTGACAATTTCAAGCCCTGCTTCATGAAAAAACAACTCATCCTTACCCTGTCTCTTCTTTTATCGCCCCTCTTGTCGGGTGCAATCGATTCAACACCACACGGGACAAACTCCGCCGAATTCAACGACCTCTCCATAAAGCCCGTCACACAGCGCCCCTGCCTGCTCATGAATGCCGCCGACATCCCTGAGGTGAAGCGACGGTATGAGGCAATGCCGAAAAGTGACGATGAGAAGCGTGGAAAAATGGATCCTACCCTGCACGCGCTCCTCTATGGCGACGAAGCGGAAAAAAAGGCTGTGACAGCTGAGTTCATCACCTCGGCCCGCAACGTTTTCGGCGGCTTGGGCAAAAACCCGCTCTGGAAGGAACGTCGCGCAAACGAACTCCTCTATAAGTACGACACCATTGCCTCGTTTGGTTTCCTGACCAAGGAGGAGCAGCAGGAGTTCGAGAAGAACGCCGTGGAATTCGCCAAGTTCGAGATTGGTGCCGATCCGTCCAGATTCCCCTCCCCGCAGACACCAAGCACGAACAGCGTGCTTGAGTTTCCGCAGGGATTTTCCACCTGCAACCGCTGGCCCGACCGTTTTCTCGGCGCGGCGCTGGTCGGACTCAACTTCCCCGATCAGCCGTTGGCCAAGGACTGGGTCAAGTACGCCTGCCGGCAGATCCGCTTCATGCTGGACAATGGAACCTGGGACGGAACCTGGAACGAGGTTCCCCGCTATCACAACTGGACGCTCCTGCTCTTCAGCACCCTCTTCGAGTCCCTCCATCAAAGGACCGGCGTGGACTTTTTTCAGGACCCCAACACCAAGGCCCTTCTGGACTGGTATGTCCGTTTCTCCTCCCCGCTCGTCCGTTTCCCGGAAACAACAAAACACAATCCCAAGGGGGAGCCGACGACGCCCGTCTGGGGCGACTCCAACTACGGCCCTCATTTCCAAGCCTGCGCGATCTTCGCGCCACATTATGCAGCAAGCGACCCCGCTTTCTCCAAACGCCTCATGTGGATGTGGAGACGGGCAGGATCGCCCTCCATCAGCGGCTGGAATTTCGGACTCTACTCCCCGATGCTGATCGACCCGGGCCTGCCGGACGCCCCGCAGACACTCGGGAGTGATCTCTCCAGGAAGATGGGCCTCGTCCTGTTGCGCTCACAATTCGACACCCCCGACGAGACCATGGTCTTCATGCGCGGCGGCCGTCAAAGCATCACACACAAGAGGGACGACCTCGGCTCCATTGATTTCTTCAGCCATGGCATCCCACTGGCCCTCGGATCCCAGTCCGGCCCCTACGGCCCCGGCATCGAGTGGAACCGCTCCCAGATCTCCAACAACGATGTCGTCTTTGGCGACAAGCCGGAAAATTTCCAAGGCAGCGGGAAGATCGATGCCTTCTTCACCAGTGCGCAGGTGGACTATGCAGTGGCGGATTGCTCCAGACCGCAGAGCAAGCATGTGCCGCCCGCCGATGCATTCCATTGGCGCCGTCATCTCCTGCTGGCGAAGAATCCCGACTACCTCGTTGTCTGGGACGAGATTTCCTCGGCGATGCCCTCCGCGTGGTATCTTCACACCACGGGGGAAAAACTTCTCTGGGGCAAGGATATCGTTACCTCCAAGACAGCCTACGATGCCGACCTCGACATCCATGTCCTCTCGCCGGCAGACCCCCTGAGGCCCAACGAGAAGGACGGGATATTTGGAGTCAAGGACCATCCCGAGGCCCCATACCCCTTCAGGACGTTGAAATACTTCACCATATCGGCGAAGGCCGATGAGGACTTCCTCACCGTGCTTCATCCACGGAAGCCGGACGGGGCGCCCATCGCCACTCAGCTCGTTTCGCAAACCAAGGAGAAGATCACCATCAAGGTTATCCACGGCAGCTCGAGCGACCTCATCACCATCAGCAGAAAGGAGGGAGCCTGCTTCAAGCGCGATGCGGCGCCGGAAATCACCATCCCGATGGCGATCCAGGAGCCTGCGGCCTCCACGGCAAAGAGCGTCACTCCCTGAGCAAGGCCAACAAATCCAAATACGGACGTTCAAGGAGCGCCCGGCGGAGCGTGCGGGGTTGAGGGGGAAAAAATTGGGGAGGCACTTTTAACATGCCTCCCCAACAAAGATTCCGAACAGGTCGGAAGTTAAACTATTTGACGTGCCCGGATACCAGCTTGGTCATCTCGAACATGCTCACCTGCTTCTTGCCGTTGAACACCGCCTTGAGGGCGTCGTCGGCATTGATGAGGGTTTTCTTTTTCGCATCCTGAAGTTTGTTTTTCCTGATGTACTCCCAAAGTTTCTTGGTGAGTTCTGTGCGTGGAAGAGGCTTTGCTCCTACCACCTGGGCAAGCTTGTCATCGGGCTGAACTGGCTTCATGAAAGCCGCGCTCGGTTTCCGTTTTGCTTTTTTGACAGGGGCTTTTTTTGCGGGTGTTTTTTTTGCGGTTTTTTTGGAGGGTTTTGTCATGGGCTCTGTACATATGCGAAGACAAGCGTTCCCTCCAACACTTTTTTTCTCTGTTGGTCGGATCCTTCCAACGCCGTTTGGATTTTTCCCACACGCCATGGTGGTTCTTGCTTTTCGTGCATGAGGGGGATTGCGGAAAATTCCCGTGGGAGTTAAGTCCGCATCCCCTCCAGTCACTCCTCCGCCGAGGTGGTGAATTCCACCGCTATCAACGTGCAGGGACTCCACGGGAAGCGCCTGCCGATTGTTCTTTCTGCAGGGATTAACCACCTGATATTTCCAAGTCGCCAATGAAGAAAACAGCCCGTCTGAAGATCCGCTCCGGCGACACCGAGTTCCATCGGCTCAACGTCGAGAAGCGCAACCTGAGGGACTTCTACCACTGGATGCTGCGCATGAACTGGCTGGAGTTCTCCTCCTTCATCCTGGGGCTCTACCTGGCGCTCAACCTGCTCTTCAGTTTCCTTTACTACCTCGGGCGCCCCTGCGTCTCGGGGATGGAGACCTTTTCCGACGCCTTCTTCTTCAGCATCGAGACGTTTGCAACCGTGGGTTACGGCCATCTCTATCCCTCCAGTCTCTACGGTCATGTTGTCTCGACGCTGGAGATCATGACGGGAATGTTCGGCATGGCCGTGATCACGGGCCTGATCTTCATCCGCTTTTCGCGCCCCACCGCCCGCATTCTTTTCAGCAGGCGGATGGTGGTCGGCACCTTCGACGGACAGCCCGCGCTCATGCTCCGTGTGGCCAACCTCCGGCACACGGCGATGGCGGAGGCCGAGTTCCGCGTGATGTTCGTCCGCGACGAGATGGTCCGGGAGGGGGAAATGATGCGGCGCTTCTATCCCCTCACCCTGCAGTTCGACCGTCTTATTTCCTTCCCCGTGGCGTTGACCCTCCGGCACATCATCGATGAAAGGAGCCCGCTTTACGGCCAGGGGCCGAAGGATCTGGAGGAGGGCGATGTGCGCATCATGGCCTCGGTTGTCTGCATCGACACGGTCATCCCCGCCTCGGTGGAGAGCCAGCATCATTACACCTGGCGGGACGTCCATTTCGGCCACCGCTTCGTGGAAATCTACACCGACATCGACGACCACCGCATGGCGGTTGACTACGGCCTGCTCCACGAGGTGGAGCCCCTTCCCTGAAAAACCGCGCCGGCGGCGCGGGGGGATTCCCGGGCAGTGGCCCTCCGGCCCATGCGACAAAAGATGGGAAACGTCGACTCAAAGGAGGAGATGGCGGGGGTGTCTTCTGCCGGAGTCTGGGGCTTCCGGGGGCGTGACTCGTCCCCCTGCGCGGGAGCAGGCAAGGGCTCATAAAAAAAGAGCAACCGGCAAGCAATAAGTCCTTGTGAGGAACTGACTAAAGCCGTAGGAATCCTTACCGCATTCCAGGAGTCCTTACCCCGGGTACAGCCCCGCCTTGGAGCACCTTCCATTTTTGCCCTTCTGGGGAAAAAACCGACTATGAAAATCCGAATTCCATCCCATGCCCTCGTCCTGCTTGCCCTCCTCTGGGCAGGGGGCCATTCCACGGCACGCGCGGATACCCCGCTTGCCGAGTGGTCGATCACCGCGACGACAAACAAGACCAATCCGAATCTTCCGGTGACCCCTCTGCCCGGAATTACGGCAACCCAGATCGGTTCAGGAACAGGCCTCTTTCAAGCCTCAGCACTTAACCCCGCCAATGCTTGGGTGCGCCTCTACACGAATTCCCCCAATCCCATTCCCAACAAAGGCTTGCTTCAAGCGATCTCCATTCAAGATGACTTTCTTTTTACCACCTACATTGCCCCCGGACTCAACGTCGACGTGGACGCGATTGGAGGCCTGATTTTGTCAAAAACCGCTGCGACTGCCACCAATGCCGGACTCTATTACTCAACCAATTCAGGAGCCTCCTGGACCCAGGCCGGCGGAACGGTTTTTCTTCCGCTGAGCGCCCCCACCCAGGACTATTCCAGCCAGGTCAATACGGGCAGCGCCACCAACCGCTATCAGACCAACGGAGGAAACTTTACCAACGGACCCAGCACGACCAACGGGGGCCTCACCGCCGATCCGGTTGATTTCAACAATTCGAGCGGATCCGGCACGCTCACCGTGGAATGGGCGCTTGCCTTTGGGGGCGGAGGCAACGGGCGAGTCGGGATCAGCAACAACGGCAACATCCTCATCCTCTATGGAAACATCATATCAGGCGGACTGGGCGACCTTTATGTCGGCAGCAACAATGCCACCCAGACGACCAATTTCACCTCGGCAAGCAACAGCTACGGCAACGCCTTTGTCGGCTACAGCGATTCGGGCAACACCAATACGGTGGCGAACAACACTCTCATTGTCGCCAATACCAACACGGTGCTCACCCTCACGGGAACGAATTTCGTGGGTTACAACGGATACAATGGCTCGAGCAACGGGATGATTGTTTCAAACGGCGGCGTGGTGGCCGACCTGGAGGGAGACATCGGATACAGCAACAATTCCGCGGTCAACTACGCGGTAGTGACCGGATCAGGCTCGGCCTGGAGCAACAGCGGCGACCTCTTTGTCGGCAACGGAGGCAGTAGCAACACCCTCACGATCTCGAGCGCGGGACAGGTTCTTAATGCAAACGGATGGGTCGGTTATTCCTCATCCAACAACTCAGTGATCGTGAATGGCGCCACCTGGAGCAACACCGGGAATCTCACCATCGGATATGCCGGGGGCGGCAACAGCATGGTGATTTCCAATGCCGGGTTAGTCTCAGACTCCAACGCCTACATCGGGTATTCAAACACATCCTCAAACAATTCGGTGACCGTCAGCGGGGGGACCTGGAACAATAGCAATTCGCTCTACGTCGGATATTACGGCAGCGGAAGCCTCACGCTTGGAAGCGGCACGGTTACTGCCGGCACCCTTTATGTCGGCAACTCCTCCGGTTCCACCGGATCGCTGAGAATAAACGGCGGACTTTTTAGCAACAGCGGCGTCAACCTCTTTGTCGGATATTCCGGCACCGGTAGCATCGCGCTCGGCGGAGGCACCCTTACCGACCAAAATGTCATTATTGGAAACTCCTCCGGTTCCTCGGGATTTGCGACCGTGAGTGGCGGCCTCTGGACCAACAGCGGCTCCTTGACGATCGGAGTTCTGGGCAACGGGAGTATGACGATCGGCAGCGGCACTGTTTCAGTCGGTGCCTCCAGCTACCTCGGCGACCAATCAGGCTCCACCGGTACGGTGACGATGACCGGCGGCTCCTGGATAAATCACAGCAAGATCTACCTCAACCCGAACGGAGGCGGTGCCGGAACAATTGACATCGGTTCGCTCGGCGGCAGCAATTCAGCTGGTGGCGCCTCGATCGTCACCCCGTCCATTACATTTGGAGGCGGCACCAGTACGATCAACTTCAACCAGGTTGATTCCTTCACCCTCACCAGCTCGATCTCTGGATTGGGATCCATTCAACAACTCGGCGGCGGCACGAGCATCCTCTCCGGTTCCAACAGCTACAGCGGAAATACCCTGATCACTAACGGAGCCCTACTAGCTTCCAGCACAAACGCGTTGGGAACAAGTACCCTCACGCTCAACGGAGGCGGCACCCTGGCGCTTCAGACCAATTTAACCATCGCCTCCCTTATCTGGAATTCCAGCGCCTATGTTGCCCTTCCCCTGCTGACCAACGGGGCTTACCTCAGTGTCACCGGGGCAATTACGCTCTCCGGATCGGGCACCAACACCTTCAACCTTACCGGCGATATCATAGGCAGCACTCCCGAGGAGTTGCTCTACTTCGGCACAAACGCGCTCACCACCAATGAATTTTCCGTTCTCGGGCTCTCGACCTACACCCTGAGCACCAGCAACAACGCCCTTTTCGTCACCGTCCCGTACGGCAACCTCTATGTCGGCAGCAACAATGCCAGCCAGACAACGAATTTCCTCTCGGGCAGCCACACATACAGCAACGCCTATGTCGCCTATAGTGATATCGGCAACACCACCAATGTGGTCGGCAATACGCTCGTCATCGCGGGCACAAACACCACGCTCACTCTTCTGGGTACCAATTTCGTGGGCTACAACGGCTACGGAGGAAGCAACAACGGGATGGTTGTTTCCAACGGAGGGGTGTTGAGCGATGTCTCCGGCTATGTCGGTTACAGTAACAATTCCTCGAACAACTATGCGGTGGTGGCCGGCAGCAATTCAGTTTGGAGTAACAGTGCCAGTCTCTCCGTCGGTTATGCCGGCAGTAGCGACACTCTCACCATAACCAACGGGGGCACGGTCGCCGACTCGAATGCTTACATTGGTTATTCAAACACTTCATCCAACAACTTGGTGACCGTGAACGGTGGAGTCTGGAACAACAGCTCCAATCTTACCGTCGGATACGCCGGCACGGGTAGCCTGACGCTCGGCAGCGGAACAGTTTCCGACGTGAATGGTTATCTCGCCTACTCGAGTAATTCGACGGGTTCGGCGACCGTGAACGGTGGAGTCTGGAACAACAGCTCCAATCTTACCGTCGGATACGCCGGCACGGGTAGCCTGACGCTCGGCAGCGGAACAGTTTCCGACGTGAATGGTTATCTCGGCTACTCGAGTAATTCGACGGGTTCGGCGAGCGTGACCGGTGGAGTCTGGAGCAATAGCTATTTATACGTCGGAAATTCAGGCGCGGGCAGCCTTTCAATCGGCGGCGGCACTCTTTCCGATCAGTATGTTTATGTCGGCTATAACTCCAATTCGACCGACTCGATCACCATGACAGGCGGACTTTGGAGCAACTCCTCCTACGTCTTCCTTGGATTTGGAGGCGGGGGAAACCTTTCCATCGGAGGTGGTACTCTTTCTGATTCAAACTTCTATTCCAGCTTCTATGCCGGTTCCACCAGCTCGATCACCATGAGCGGCGGGCTCTGGACCAACAGCGCTACCAATTTTATTGGTTATGCAGGAGTGGGGACCCTGACAATCGGGAGCGGCATCATATACGATCAGTCTGCCTACCTCGGATACAGCTCCAACTCCATCGGCTCGGTGAGCGTCACCGGAGGGCTTTGGACAAATAGCAGCAATCTCATTGTTGGATATTCCGGGGCGGGGAGTTTCAGTCTCGGCGCCGGAACCATCTCTGATGCGACTGCCTATCTCGGCTACTCCAGTAATTCGACCGGCTCTGTGAGTGTTACTGGAGGTCTCTGGAATAACAACAGCGGCATTCTCTATGTCGGATATAGCGGGACCGGGAGCCTGACAATCGGTAGCGGAACTATTTCTGGCCAGCAGGGCATCATCGGATACAACTCCAACTCGATTGGCTCGGTCAGCGTCACCGGAGGACTCTGGACTAATACTGGTTTTTTCTATGTGGGATATACCGGCTCGGGAAGTCTTTCAATCAGCGGCACAGGAACTCTTGCCGATGCAAGTGGCTCTATCGGCCTCAATACGTCGACGAGCGCTGTGAGCGTAAGCGGAGGACTCTGGACCAATAACGGAAGTCTCACAGTTGGAGGATCAGGAGTGGGAATCTTGGCTATCACCGGTGGAACAGTTTACGATCAAGGGGCCAACATCGGCGGATTCTCCAACAGTACGAGTTCGGTAAGTGTGAGCGGAGGACTCTGGACCAATAGTGGCAATCTGACTGTTGGAAATAATGGCACAGGCATTCTGACAATCAGCGGCGGAACAGTGGCTGATCTAAACGCCTATATCGATAGTGGCGCCCCAACTTTTACGACTGGTTCTGTGACAATGACCGGAGGTCTCTGGACCAACGCTGGTAATCTGACCATTGGAAACAACGGAGCTGGCACTCTCACACTCGATGGTACTGGCACGGTTACGGCAGGTCTGGGCGTCACGATCGCTTCACAAACCTCGTCAATCGGTGTTCTGAACATCGGCTCACCCGGCTCTACCAATACGGCTGCAGGCGCCTCCCTGGTCTCCCCTTCCATTGCCTTCGGCAGTGGCACAGGCACGATCAATTTCAACCAGAGCGATACATTTGCCCTCACAAACCCCGTCTCCGGCCTGGGAAGAGTCCAGCAACTCGGCAGCGGAACAACTATTCTTAACGGGAACAACAGTTTCACCGGAAGCACGCTGATCACCAATGGCACGCTGCAAGCAGCAAGCACCAATGCGCTTGGAACAAGTACTGTCACACTCAACGGAAGCGGCATACTGGCATTGCAGACCAATCTTACCATTAGTTCCCTTCTATGGAACTCGAGCGCATCCGTTGCGCTACCTAATCTCACCAATGGCGCCTATCTCAATGTCACCGGAGCAATCACACTTTCCGGAGCCGGTACAAATACATTCAACCTGACGGGGTATACCCTTGGCGCCACCCCCGTGGAACTTCTGGCTTGGGGAACGAGCAACTCCTACACGACGGCTAATTTTGCGGCCTCCGGGCTGTCATCAGGCTACTTGCTGGTCATCAGCAATAACGACGCCCTATGGATCACCCAGCAGCTGCCCGCAGACCTCTATGTAGGCAGCAATAACTCGATCCAAACGACCAATTTCACCTCGGGAACAAACACCTACGGCAGCGCCTATGTCAGCTATAGCGATTCCGGCAATACGAACAACGTAGCAAGCAACACGCTCATCATTGCGAACACCAATACCCTGCTCACCCTCTCGGGAACGAACTTCGTTGGCTACAACGGCAATAATGGCAGCAATAACGGAATGATTGTATCCAACGGAGGAGTGGTGACTGATGCGGAGGGAGATGTCGGTTATAGCAACAATTCCGGAAGTAACTATGTTGTGGTTACTGGAGTCAGTTCGACATGGAGCAACAGCGGCTCTCTCTTTGTAGGTTTCTCCGGAGGCACCAACAGCATGGTGATCTCCAACGGGGGCATTGTGAAAGATCACGCTGGGTATGTCGGATACACCAGTAATTCCTCAGCCAACTATGTGCTGGTGACCGGACCGGGGTCGGCATGGAGCAACACCGGGGCCCTCTATGTCGGCTATCTTGGTTCAACCAACGCCATGGTGATCTCAAACGGAGGGGTAGTTAGTGATGCAAGCGGGTATATGGACGCCACAAATGTTGTGGATCATTCCTACAGCAACTCTGTCGTGGTGACCGGGACGGGTTCCTTATGGAGTAACAGTGCAAACTTTATGGTTGGGCAAGGAGGATCTGGAAACACCCTGACAATCTCGGCAGGAGGCCAGGTGTCGGTTGCTAGCAACAGCTGGATTGGCTACGGAACAACCTCCTCTAACAACTCAGTGGTGGTGAACGGGGGCACTTTGAGCGTCGGACAGAATCTTTATGTCGGTTATGCCGGTTCCTCCAACAGCATGGTGATCTCCAACGGGGGACTTGTTAGCGATGTCAGTGGATATCTTGATACAAGTAGTTCTAACTCCTCGTCAGGATCGAACAACTCGGTCACGGTGAACGGAGCATCCTCCTTATGGAGCAATAGCGCTAATCTTACTGTGGGACTCGGTGGCTCGGGGAATACCATGGGCATCTTGGGAGGCGCCCGTGTTTTGGTCGGTAGCAACGGGTTCATCGGTTATTCAAACGCTTCATCCCAAAACTCGGTGAATGTGAACGCCGGAACTTGGAGCAACAGTCAGAATCTCTATGTTGGTTATGCCGGTTCCTCAAACAGCATGGTGATCTCCAACGGGGGGCTTGTTAGCGATGCTTCCGGCTACATCGGCTATAGCAACATCGCCTCAGGGAACACTGTTCTGGTGAACGGTGGAACTTGGAGCAACAGCGGAAGCCTCACAGTTGGCCAGTCGGGTTCTTCCAACAGCTTGGTCATCAGCAATAGTGGCCTCGTGGTGGATTCAAACGGATTTGTTGATGGCAACACTAATGTCTCAACTAACAATTCCGTGCTGGTGACCGGAGCAGGATCTCTCTGGAGCAACACCGGCACTCTAACAATCGGCAACGCCGGTTCCGGAACACTCACAATTGCCTCCGGAGGCACGGTCTCCGCTTCAAGCGGAGTCGTTATAGCCAACACCGGATCGACTGGAACCCTGAACATAGGCACCTATGGCGGGAGTGACACCAATGTAACCCTCACAACGCCGACGATCACTTTTGGTGGCGGCACAGGAACCCTCAATTTCAATCAGGCGGATACTGAAATCATCTCCACGCCTATCTCCGGATCCAACGCACTTGTACAGCAACTCGGAACCGGCACCACAATTCTCACTTCCAGTAACAACTACAACGGTGGGACCGTTGTCAGTGCCGGGACCCTGTCAGTGAGCAACAGCTACGCACTTGGTACCGGAAGCCTCACTATCGCTGGCTCTCTGGCAAGTCAGGCGGTCCTGACCAATGCGATGAATTCCAGCAACGTGATCCTGAGCGGCCCGCTACTTATTGGCGGATATGCTACCCTCGCTTTCCAGAACACCAATAGCATCATTACGGACAGCAGCGCCGTCACGGTCAGCGGAGCTGGAAACCTGATTGTTTATTCCGGGAATGCAACCAACTTTTCCACAACTCTCCTCACCGGATCGAGCATCACTACCACCGGTAATGACATCGCGCTTACCGGATCGGTGATCGGCAACCAGACGCTCACTCTCCAGAGTGCTCTGGTAAGCAGTAATTCCAGCTTCATCTTCCTGAATACAGGCACTGCACTCGAACTGCTGCAGACCACCAATCTTGCATTCAACGGATCGAGCGGCACATGGGATACGACCAACACGGCTACCTGGAATGCCTGGCCGAGCAACCCAGTGGGTGCCCCTACCCTGACCTTTGCCGATTACAACAGCGTCTGGTTTACCAACAATGCGGCCGTGACAGTCACCGCAGCGGGAGTCACCTCCGGATCGGTCAATTTCACCAACGCAGTGGGGACGACCGTATCTCTCGGTGGCGGCACCATAACAGGTATCTCTCTGGACGATACTGCGGCAGGCAATGTCAACATCTCCAACAGCATACTACTTGGTGTGGGTATCCTTACTCAGAGCGGCACAGGTACACTCACCCTAAGCGGAAGCAATGGCATGGGTGGAATTCTTCTGAATGCAGGAGATCTGGCCCTGAGCAACAACTACGCACTTGGTTCGGGAAGCGTCACGGTGGCAAGCAACAGCACGATTCAGGCACTCACATCCTTGGGTATCTCCAACAACATAGCTCTCGCCAGTGGAGCAACAGCCACCTTTGACATGACAACCGGCAATACGTTGAGCAATTCCGGGGTAATTTCCGGCGTTGGCGGCATTGTTTCAACCAATGGCATTCTCGTCTTGAGTGGTAGTAATAACTACAGCGGGAACACCCTGATCGGCAGTGGCATTTTCCAACTCGGGGGTTCGGGAGTCTTGGGACAAGGAAACTACGCTGGGGCTATCTCCAACAGTGGTATTCTTGTTGATGCCAGCAGCGCCAATCAGACCCTTTCGGGTGTAATTTCCGGAAGCGGAACACTCACTCAGAGCGGAACCGGTACCCTCATTCTGAGCGGCAGCAATAGTTACACCGGAGGGACCCTTATTAGCAGCGGCACCCTGCAACTCGGGGGGGCGGGAGTCCTAGGACAAGGAAACTACTCAGGGGCGATTTCCAACAACTCGAGTCTTGTTGATGCCAGCAGCGTCAACCAGACCCTCTCGGGTGTGATCTCAGGCAGCGGAACACTCACTCAGAGCGGAACTGGCACCCTCAACTTGACTTCGAGTAATGCTTACAGTGGCGGAACCGTTGTCAGTGCCGGGACACTATCGGTGAGCAACAGTTATGCTCTTGGTTCCGGCAGCCTCACTGTTACTGGCAGTCTGGCAAATCAAGCGCTTCTGACTAACGCGATGAGTTCTAGCAACGTAATCCTAAGCGGTCCCCTTCTCATCGGTGGCTATGCAACCCTTGCCTTTCAGAACACAAATTCCATCTTCTCCAACAGTTCCAGCATCTCCATCACCGGAGGGAACAATTTCATTAACTTCTCAGGAAGTGCGACCGGCTTTTCAACGGTTCTTCTCTCAGGATCAAGTATTACGACCGCAGGCAACGACATTGCTCTTACGGGAGCCGTAATAGGCAATCAGACACTCACCCTCCAGGGTGCATTGGTAAGCAGCAATACCAGCTTCATCTTCCTGAATACAGGCACTGCACTCGAACTGCTGCAGACCACCAATCTTGCATTCAACGGATCGAACGGCACATGGGATACTACCAACACGGCTTCCTGGAATGCCTGGCCGACCAACCCGGTGGGGGCCCCTACCCTAACCTTTGTTGAGTACAACAGCGTCTGGTTTACCAACAATGCCGCTGTGACGGTTGCCAACGCGGGTGTCACTGCCGGATCGGTCAACTTCACCAACGCGCTCAGCACGGCCGTATCTCTCGGCGGCGGCACCATAACAGGTATCTCCCTGAACGATACTGCGGCAGGCAATGTCAGCATCTCCAATAGCATACTACTTGGTGTGGGTATCCTTACTCAGAGCGGCACAGGCACCCTCACCCTCAGCGGAAGCAATGGCTTTGGCGGAGTTCTTCTGAATTCAGGCGCTTTGGCCCTGAGCAACAGCTACGCACTTGGTTCGGGAAGTGTCACGGTGGCAAGCAACAGCACGATTCAGGCGCTCACCGCCCTGGGGCTCTCAAACAATATTTCCGTCGGCGGCGGGGCAACGGCCACCTTCGACATGACAACCGGCAATACGTTGAGCAATTCCGGGGTGATTTCCGGCGTTGGCGGCATTGTTTCAACCAATGGCACTCTAATCCTGAGCGGCAGCAACAGCTACAGCGGGAACACCTTGATCGGCAGCGGCACCCTGCAACTCGGGGGGGCGGGAGTCCTAGGACAAGGAAACTACTCAGGGGCGATTGCCAATAACGGAAGCCTTGTTGATGCCAGCAGCGCCAACCAGACCCTCTCGGGTGTGATTTCAGGTAGCGGATCACTCACTCAGAACGGAACCGGCACCCTCACCCTTAGTGGAAGCAATAGCTACAGCGGAGGCACAGTGATCAGCGGTGGAATAATAGCGGCCAACAGCAGCAATGCCCTTGGAAGCAGCGCCGTAACGCTCGGCGGAAACGGCACACTCGAAATCAACTCGATCCTTACCGTC